>Ga0182030_10002641_pt1 | contig 38165 bp, 22 predicted proteins | sample 812S3MmetaG_FD_121299 | JGI IMG/M metagenome (GOLD analysis project Ga0182030, IMG submission 121299) | Permafrost microbial communities from Stordalen Mire, Sweden - 812S3M metaG (Illumina Assembly) | ecosystem: Environmental > Terrestrial > Soil > Wetlands > Permafrost | place: Sweden...
CTAGTCAACCAGCGTAGGCTCAGAACGATATCAATTCTCGCTGGTCCAATTGCCGCGGCCTCCCTATAGAGTCCTAACGTTTCAAATGATCGTCGCAGAAGGCGGAGCAAACCTATGTTGCATTCCAGAAACATTGTTCTGGTGGCAGTTATTCTGACCACTCTGGCATTTTCTTCTTCCGCCCAGGAAGAGAAAGCGGCCAAGAAGATGAAGCCGGAGGATCTTCCGACCTCTAAATTGATCAGCAAGAGTGGTCCCAGCTTTCGCGTGCCGGAACCATCCAAATCTACGATGCTGATCGTGTTTGGCGACCAGCGCTTCACTGACCCTGAAAACACGGAAGTGACAAGTCCCAAAGCACGCCGTTGGCTGGTGGAGAAAATCGCCGCCGAAAAGCCAGATGCGGTTTTACTGAATGGTGATGTCCCTTACAGCGGCGACGTGGTGAATGACTACGAAGTTTTCAAGACTGAGACCAAGCCCTGGCGCGACGAGCACCTCCATTTCTACCCCGCTCTGGGCAATCACGAGTTCCACGGAGACCCGCAAGAGGCTCTCGAGCACTGGTGGGCGGCGTTTCCAGAGATGAGAAACCGCCGCTGGTATTCCGTGCAGCTGGGCAGGTCGATCTACACACTGGCGCTTGACAGTGATACATCCCTATTGCCCGGGAGCGATCAGCAAAAGTGGATCGAGGGTCAATTGAAGGGACTTCCCACAAGCGTCAAGTTCGTCATCATCAGCTTGCACCATCCTCCGGTCGCCGATTTTCAGACAAAGATCAATGTAAGTCACAATCCCCGCCCCAATGAGATTGCTCTCCGCGACTACCTGGAGAGCGTGGGGCCGCGACTGAATGCAAAGATCATTGTGAGCGCGGGGCACATTCACAACTACGAAAGATTCCTGAGAGGCGATGTCACATACCTAGTCTCCGGCGGCGGGGGCGCCAAGCCCGTCCCGGTCGATCGCGCGCCGGAGGACTTGTATCAGAGCAACGATTTTCCCAACTACCACTACGTCAAATTCGTCTTGAACGGAAATACGCTCCACGGCACAATGTACAGGCTGGCCGACGTGAATGCGAATCGCCCCACCTGGGAAGCCCGCGACGAGTTCACCATCGAAGCAAAGCAGTAACCTTGCCGCAGCATGGGCCCCGGCGAAGTCCGGGGCGTGGCTGGTTGAGCTCTCAAACGTTTCTCCCCGCTGTCGCGCTGCAGTTAAATGAGATCTTTCGCACTCTCGGTGCAGGTTCGAGTCGCGCGTTTTAGATGTCCCACGGTAACACCCGCGCCTCTAGAAATTCGAAGCCAGCACTTCCATACATCTGAGTTTTATCCTCTAACTCGGGTGCTCGGGAATGAGCCTATTCTGGCAATCGGGGTGACGCACTGGATGATGAGTTCTGGCGTGGCAAATCGGGACGATTCTCTCGATTTCCTTAGAGAAAAACAGGCGAATTGATGAGAACGCGTATTTTTGTGTGGAAAACTCATCCCCGTGACAATCAAGTGACACATTCAGGAAAGATCTTCAACGTCTCTTAACTGATTCAAGTGGTCACTGTGGTCAAACTAAGAGCGTGGGAATAGCGTGCATCTTGCCGCATGCCTGCAAACTCGATCCGAGAACATCCAAGTCATTCCAAGAGGAGAATCATGAAACAAGCTTTTTGGAGGAGTATCGCCTTGTGCGGCCTGTCCGCGCTCTTTATCCTATTCGGTTCCAGCGAACTCGCAACCGCCCAGCAAACCCTGGGTGGAATCCTGGGCACTGTAACGGATAGCAGCGGGGCCGTCGTGCCGTCTACCAAAGCCGTCCTTGTCAGCACCACGACGGGGCTGACACGTATTCTGAGCGTCAAGGCCAATGGCGAATTTTCATTCAGCGATCTTCCCGCCGGGAGCTATACGCTTACTTTCACGCACGATGGTTTCGATACCGAAAAATATGACAATGTGGTTGTGCAGGCCGAGCGCAAGGTCACTTTGGATGTGAAATTGAAGGTTGGTTCCATCGCGACCTCCGTCGAGGTAACGGCCAATTCCTCCCTGAATACTGTGGACGCGACCAACGGCAACGTGATGGACGCTGCGCAGATTGAATCCACGCCTCTTGGAACCGGCAGCTTTACTCAACTGGCCACGCTCGCACCCGGTGTGACCGCGGACCTTCTTTCCGGCACCGGCACCAATCAAGGGTTGGGCAACCAGAACCTTTTCGCGAACGGGCAACGCTCTTCGAGCAATACGTTTACGTTCAATAGCGTGATGTCGAACAACCTGTTCAACGGCAACTCTTCCAGTAGCGTTGCCGCCAGCCGCGCGGTGCTCAACACGGGCGAGTCGTTCCAAAGCAACGGCAGCATCGGAACCAACACATCGATCTACGATGCGATCGGCCAGGCTCTGCCGACCCCGCCGCAACAGACCATCGCGGAGATGCGCGTGGATACGTCGATGTTCGATGCATCGGAAGGCGCAACCGCCGGTGCTCACCTCGACGTGACGACCAAATCCGGCTCAAATGAATATCACGGTTCGGTCTACGGCTTGCTTGAGTCCGGCAAGCTCGACGCCGATCCATTCTTCAACAAACAGCTCAATGAGTCGAGTGTGAGTGGCCAATATACACCAACACCAACGCCCGATCTGCACCGCTATTGGGTGGGCGCGGAGTTGGGTGGACCGATCCTCAAAAAGCAGAAGCTGTTCTTCTACACCTCCTACCAGTACACCCGCGTGCGCGACCAGTTCAAGTCGCTGACAAAGTACAATGTGCCCACTGGGCTCACCGATGACCGCAGCGCCGCCGGTCTGGCAGCATTTGCTTCGTTGCCGTCGGGGCAAGGCGCTGGACTTGCGCCGGGCACCCCGCTCGATCCGGTAGCCGTAGCTTTTCTGCAGGCCAAGGTGTCGTCGGGTCAATACCTGATCTCCTCGCCAGTGGGCAATATCCCTGGTTACGATGTGGCTTTCAATGGGCCTGCATCCAAGTTCAATGCGGCCCAGGCGAATGGCAATGTGGATTACCACCTCTCGGATAACGACGTGATCTCCAGCAAATACTATTACCAGCACGACCCGACCGAGAGCCCTTTTTCGAGCGGACCGTTACTTGGTTTCCCGCAGGCGTTCCAGTCGGGCAGCCAGGTATTCTCGCTTGAGAACAATCACATCTTTTCCCCAAAGATCACATGGGATCAGAAATTCGGCTTCCTGCGCGAGACGGCCGCATCTCTCACGTCGCAGCCTTTTGGTCCCAACAACATTGGCGGTTCTGGCGCGGCCATAAACCTTTTTGGCAGCAATTTATTGCCGGGTATCTCGGTGGGGAATTTCGACGGCAATGGCAATGCATTGGATATCGGGCCAACTTCGAACTTCTCCAACACTGGATTCGCACAGGACACGTTTGAGGGCACAACCAACCTGAACTGGGTGTTGGGCAATCACACGCTTTCCTTCGGCGCAAATTACGACTTCACCCAGTTGAACATTATCAATCGTGCCAACCAGGTAGCATCAATCGCCTTCACAAGTCTTCAAAACTTCATGGAGCAAGGCGGCAATGTGCGCGCGGGCGCCGGCCACACGGTCTACTTTCAAGGCTCCAGCAACCGCTATTACCGCGCTCCCCAGGTTGGAGGCTACGCGCAGGACCACTGGCGTGTTACCAGCAAGCTAAACGTGACTGCCGGCATCCGCTATGACAACGACGGCGGCTTGTATGAGAAGTATGGGAATCTGGTCAACTTCGACCCAACCAAGTACTCCTATGAAGCGACCACGGACACGATTACCGACGCAGGCCTGATTGTGGCAGGGAACAACAAGCTCTATCACACCCCGGGGGCAAGCAACTCCACTTTGAAGCAAGGGCAATGGGGCATCGCTCCCCGCATCGGAGTTGCCTATAGCCTCAGTCCGAACCTGGTAGTGCGCGCCGGATTAGGTCTCTACTATGACCGCGGCGAGTTCTTTACGGAGTTTTCTCCCAGCGCCGGTGGTGGTTTCAACGGACCGTTCGGCGTCACTTTGCAGCCGCCGTTTGTTCAACCGGTGTATGCATCGTCCACTGGCACATTGGATAACCCCTTTGGCGCCACGGCTCCGACAATCGATACCAACCCTGTAGATTTCGTTAACAATCTTCCCAATATGACTGCGCTCATCAACCATCCCTTTAGCGCCCAAGGTACGCCGTATCTGTTCGGCGCCTATGGCCTGAACAACAAGCTGCCATTCACGGAGAATTGGAGCTTCGACATGCAGTGGAAGTGGCGCCCGGATATCGGCGCGACACTCGGCTATACGGGTAACCACTCACAACGCCAGACCATTCCGGTTCCCTTCAACCAACCGCAGATCGCCACGCCGCAGGCGCCACTCTACGCCAACGGAAAGTACCCCCAGACTGCCACATACGGATACCAGGTTGGTAACGACGAACCATATAACACCAACACGGGGGGGAATACCGATCTGCGTACGCCGTACATCGGCTACAGTCCCAACTCGGTTTCGTGGAACACTGTCGGCATTGCAAACTACGATGCGTTGCTCGCCTCGGTTCACAAAACCGTGAGCCATGGTCTGGATATGTATGTTGCCTATACGTGGTCCCATTCACTGGATGACAGCAGTGGATTCGGCATCTTTTATAACGGCAACGATCCGCGGAATCTGCGGTCGGGATACGCCTCTTCAGACTTCGATCAAACCCATACAGTTGCCATCAGCTTCAGCTATCAGTTGCCCAAGCTGAACGAGGGCGGTAAGACGCTGCACATGCTCACCAACGGCTGGGGTGTGAACGGATACTCTGTCCTTCAAAGCGGACAGCCGTATAACGTCTACGACTTCAGCGGCACGGTCGGGAGCATCTACTTCTCATCGAGCGACTTCCTGACCAATCCAGTGTTGCCGCTTGCACCCGGGGTAACAAAACATCAAGCCCTGACTGGCCATAGCGGCGCTTTTGGCACGAATGACGCCGCGTTCAACCCGGCCTCCTTCGCATATCCCACCCTGGCACCCGGAACCGACGGCGTACCGTTGGACGATAAGTATGAGTCAGGTTTCGCCAGTGGCGACCGTAACATCTTCCGCAGTGCATTCCAGAAGAGCGCCAACATCGCCTTTATCAAACAGACGAAGATTACCGAAAGAACCAACGTTCGCTTGTCCGCGGAATTCCTCAACATTACCAACACTCCCAGCTTCGACACTCCGGGCAATAGCTTCACTGGCGCGCCGAACTTCAGCCCCCCCTTCACTCAGATCGGACCGGGGACGCCTGAGAGCGTCTTCTCCAGCCAGGGTGTTGGCATCATAACCAATCCGATTGGAGGCGCGCGCCAGTTGCAGTTCACCGGCATCTTCACCTTCTAGAACAGAATCGAACTTGCCGCGACTGGCCGCTTTGGCGGAATGCATCACGGGGGCCCTTTGGGGGCTCTGGTTGAAACCGCGATGGGCCGCCCGGACTCTGTTCGCCGTCCAAACATTGCTGCGTAAACTCACTGGGAAGAGGGAAAGCTAGACATTCGCCCGATCCATGCAACAACGCCTTTCCGATGGCGCGGAATAGACTCATCTCAACATGATAACCGACGGAGATTTTAAAAGTTCGCCGCAGCGCTGGACTGGCCGCTTCGGTTCGTGGCTATGGTGAAAGTGCTGCTTCAACTCTAGAAGCCTGGAAGCCCGGTACGCTCGATATTCACCATCTGTCTTATGGCCGGGGAAACTCTGCCTTCATCCTCGGCCCCGAAGGGACAACCATTCTCATCGACCCAGGAACCACGGAGGACTCGCTTGCGGTCTCGTATGCGCAGAAACCAAATGCGAATTTGAGGCCTGGGGAATGGATCGCTTCCTACATTCTGCGGCAGATGAGGCCTGCGGGACGCAATGAACTGGATTTCGCACTGATCACCCACATTCACCGGGACCATCTCGGAGACCTCGGACCCGACAACCTACTAAAACTACGCGCGAGTCGACTCGAATAGAAACCAACTGCGGCGCTGAAACTGGTCAATCCAGTTCTCCAGGAGGCTGGCAGTGGCAACATCCCCCTCATCGTCACAGAGCGTGTGGACTGCTCGCATGCTGACCGTCAAGGCCTTCTCGTCCTCCCGGAGTTCACTCAACAGATCGGCGGGAGTGACGAAGTCCGCTTTGTTGTCGAGGATACGCTGCAATCGAGCAATGTGCCCGATAGATCGAATGGTCGTACCGCCGACCTTTCGAAACCTCTCCGCAATTTCATCCATTATCGCAAAGAGCTGATTTCCGCGATCATCGAGCAAAAGGTGGTAATCACGGAAGGGAGGCCCACTCATATGCCAGTGAAAGTTCTTGGTTTTCAGGCACAGGCTGAAGACATCAGCGAGCAGAGCATTAAGCCCGCCCGTGATGTCCGTGACGGCTCTGACATCAATGCCTGATGCCGGACTCCTTGGGGGATACAAACCGGCATAATTGTCCTCAGTTGACGACTTCAGTGCGCGTTTCCAGCCGTCGGCTGTCGAAGTTGTGGGTAGGAGCGCTGCCATAACCAATCTGGATTGCTCAAATGTATCGCCAATCGCCGGTCTGTTGCACAACCGTTCCTTTGCAAGTAGGGTTCCCCCCAAAAAACCAAGGGTGGACCGGTTTCATGCTTATGGTCCAAGCGCTGGAGGAAGGAGAAGTGTGCGCGTATCCACCGCCCAAGCCCCGATCAACCTGAACGGCACGGCGCTTTTCGCTCGGGCGGGGCCTTCTTATTCTCTGGATGGCAGCAGGCGGGTTGAATTCAAAATGAACGTCAGTTCGGACGCAACGTGAATGAACGCTGCGAGGAGCGGATTGAGCAGTCCAGCCGCGGCCATGCCGATACCGATAGAGTCCACAATCAGAGTGCCGTAGAAGTTCTGGAAGATGATGGCCCGGCATCGATGAGCGATACGAACCGTCTCAACAAACCTTCTCAAGATCGTTCCCAAGCAGGGCCACATCTGCGCTCTCGCGAGCCACATCGGTCCCGCTGCCAATGGCTACCCCAACCGTGGGTTCGCTCAGCGCCGGTGCATCATTGATGCCGTCGCCGACCATGGCAACCGTGTGTCCACGCTTCGCGTGGGCTGCGACCTCAACCGAATTCTGCTCCAGCAGAAGACCCGAATGAAAACGGAAGATTCCCATCTGGGACGCAACCATTTCGGCCGCCGCCTGCGAATCACCGGTCAGAAGAATGACATGGATATGCATTGCTTCGAGTTCCTCGACTGCGGATGCCACGCTCGCGCATAACTGGTCTTCGATCGACTTGGAACCGCAGTAACGATTTCCTACGGCTACAAAGAGCGACATCCCTTTAAGCCTCCGTAATTCGGGAGGTGGCTCAACTCCAAAGGAAATGAGATGGGCCCGATGCCCCACCGCGATGCGCTTGCATTCAACCTGAGCCACAATGCCGCGGCCGACCGCATAGCGAAGTTCGCTTGGTTGCGAAAGGGGGTGTTCTTCTCCTCTCCGAAGCGAACGATTGCGCGACCAATCGGATGTTCGGAACCGCGCTCGGCGCTTGCTGCCACCTTCAGAAGATTGACGGCCAGCCTTCTTGCATGCGCGAACGAATGTTCACTTGCGGACACTCAATTCCGCAAACGAACGAATCTCCCACAAAGAGAGTTGAATTCGTGATCGCCGTCACTTAGATGCGGACTGGAACGGAGGTAGTTTGGTACTCGAATTGCTCACACTTGTTGGTGTTCCTTAAGACGGCGACGCAGACTTGAGCGTAAGCAGTGCCCTGCTGTTGAGGCTCCAAGGATGCTGCGCACATGGGAAGCTGACGCGGGGGAGTTGAACATGACTCTGATCCAGGATGCGTGGTTCGCGATTCGGAAATTCAAGCAGTCTCCGGTTCTGGTGCTGGCAGCCGTCGTAACTCTGGCGTTGGGTGTCGGAGTGAACATCGCGATTTTCAGCCTTGCGGACGGAGTTTGCCTGCGGCCTTTGCAGATCAACGATCCGTCGCATTTAGTCGCAATCGAAAGCGTAAAGGGAGTATCAGGCGCAGACGCCGGGACAGGGTCGTCGTATGCCGAGTACCTGGATATCCGACGCCAGGTTCCCGCCTTTTCCGGATTGGCTGCTACCTCCAACCGGGGTGTAGTGCTGAAGACGCATGACGGCCTTCAGATTCTTATGACGCGTGTCGTGAGCGATAACTACTTCGAGTTGATCGGCGCCCAGGCGGAACTTGGACGATTGCCGACGGAAAACGAGTCGCGCTCTGCACAGACTGCGACGATTGTCCTTGCGCACCGGGCCTGGATGGAGTTCTTCGGCGGAGACCGGAGCGTGGTTGGCCGGAGCGTTGATTTGAATGGCGGAACCGCGACCGTAGCCGGCGTGCTGCCCGCTGGATTCCGCGGAACAGATCGTTTTGCCGAGCCGCAATGCTTTGTGCAGGAATCAAGCTGGCTGACTTGGTTCCCAGGCGAGCGAAATCCCGACCGGGTGAGGGATAGGGACTTCAGCTTATACGGACGTCTGGCTCCCGGGGCCACACTCGAGCAGGCTCGATCGCAGCTGAAGGCAGTTGCCCGGCAACTGGCCGTCGCGTACCCGCAGTCGAACGCTGGACGAAATTTCACTGCCGAATGGAATTCTGCGGATAGGCGCGTGCGGTTGTTATGTGCTTTATTCCTTGCGCTTGCAGGCGCCGTCTTGCTCATTGCATGCGCGAACATTGCCAACTTGATTCTGGCATTGAACGATTCGCGCCGGCACGAGATGGGCATGCGCATTGCGCTCGGTGCGACGCGCGGGCGCCTGCTGCGGCAACTCATCACCGAATACGCGGTACTCGCCGGGATCGCTTTAGCCTGCGCCCTGTGGCTGGCGCAGTGGCTGGTTGCAATCGTTCCGAGCCTCATGCCGAACATCGGATTTCCCGTCGGACTCGATCTCCGCATCGATCATCGCGTCCTGGCCTTTGCCGCGTGCATAACACTGTTATCCATTTTGATTTGCGGAGTCGTTCCGGGAATGTCAGCGACGCGGAGTTCACCGCTGGACGCAATGCGGTCGCAGGGATCGTTAGCCAGGAAGCTGAAGATGCCGGCACGAAAGCTATTCGTGATTGCGCAGGTCGCTGTCTCCATGGTGTTGTTAGTGGCCTCGGGGTTGTTCGTGAGAACCTTGCTGCGGATGGAGTCCGCTGACTTAGGGTTCAAACGCACACAGAAGGCAGTCCTTTTTACGATCGAGGTGGACAGGCCAATGCCGCAGCGTTTGGCCACCTTTGCGGCACTTGAAGAGCGGATGAATGCGCTTCCTGGAGTAACGGGTGCAAGCGTGGGTCGAGTGGTGCCATTCGCTCTGAGCGGCACAGGAGCGACGAGGGTCGTACTCGCGCCCGGCGAAGCAGCTTCTCCGACGGCGGGAACCCCGGTCTTCTTCAACCAGGTCGATGAATCCTTTTTTCGCCTCATGGGCGTGGGGCTGCTTCAGGGCAGGGCCATTGGAAAACAGGACACGGCCGATAGCCAGCGGGTCGTGGTGGTCAACCGTACTCTGGCGCGCAAGCTTTTTGGAGACAACTCAGCCGTCGGCAAGCATATACGAATCGGCCGTGATCAGCCCATCGATCTGGAGATCGTGGGCATTGCGCAGGACGGCAAGTATAACGATGTGACGGAGCCGTCCCGGCCTTATCTCTATCTGCCTGTCACTCAGGACGCATGGGCCGAGGGAATGTTGATTGTGACGACGGCTGGAGATCCAAGCGCGCTCCTGCCGGTCGCCCGAAAGGCCATCCGGGAAACGGACCCGTCCATTCTTATCATTTTGGGAGTGACCTTGAAGGATCACATGCGCCTCGCGACCTTTGCGGGGCTAATGGAGGCGGATATTACTGCTTGCCTTGGCGGACTCGCGCTGCTCCTGTCTGCGGTTGGGCTTTTCGGAGTCATCTGGTACTCCGTCTCGCGACGCACGCATGAAATCGGGATTCGCATGGCACTGGGAGCCCCCCGCGGGCGAGTCTTCCGTCAGGTTTTCAACGATGGGCTCAAGCTCGTGCTAATCGGCGTGGTCCTCGGTGTGGGGCTCGCCTTGCTCGTGGGCCGGGCGATGACCAGTTTGCTCTATGGCATCAAGCCGGCGGACCCGGTGACTTTGGTATTCGCCATCGGTCTGATGGTGTTAATCTCCATCCTTGCCCTGATCGGTCCAGCGAGACGCGCACTTCGCATCGAGCCTCTGGACGCGCTGAGAGAGGATTAGCGCAAGGTGTTAAGCGGACCTTCCGTCCTCTGCTTCGAGAGCGTCAATCATTCTGCGAGCTTCGAACTTCTCCGAAGAAAGCGATTCTTCGTAGTTCCGGTTGGATTCCGGGGCACACCGCTTCATGAGAATGAGAACGATATCATAGACGCAGAGACCATCTATCCCTGCGAGCGCACAGTTGTCATCGCCTCGTCGCACTTCGGCCCGGATTGCGCGGGATCCAGGTGATGCCCTGGAAACGGCGATTGCCCGGATTTATCGATTGCAAAGATGCACAAGCCGAAATATAGTGCAATCTGACGAGTCTGTGCTGCGTGCCACGCAGTCTGCCAAATGTGCCCGTCCTTCCGGCACGCGGTAACGAATGCTGAGAGACCGCTATGAAGCAAATTGGTATCGTTCTCCTGATCGGCGGCATTGCCGCTGTAATTCCAGTTGCAGTTCTTTTCTCTGCCTGTCGTTCCGCCGTTCCCACGGTTCACGCCGCCGAAGGCAGACTGGCCGCAATCGTGATCGACTATCCACTGAACGGATCGATTTTCCCACCCGAGATCACGGCCCCTGCGTTCATCTGGCGGGACAGTTCAGAGGCCGCCAACCTGTGGCGAATCGAAGTTAAATTCGCCGATGGCTCGGCAGCCATGCAATTCGAATCCCGCGGCGAGCCTATGCAAATGGGTGAAATCGACCAGCGCTGCATCTCGGCCAACAACGAGTTGCCGAAACTAACAGCGGAGCAGGCGAAAATGCACACCTGGATCCCCGATGCAAACGCCTGGGAGAAGATCAAGAAGAATTCGATATCCGGTCCGGCGGAGGTGAGGGTCACTGGCTTTGCCCTTGGCGATCCGGGGCATGTGTTGTCGAGCGGACAAGCTGCGATCCAGATCTCGAAGGATCCGGTGGGCGCACCTATCTTTTATCGAGACGTGCCATTGATGCCCTCTGAGACGGAGAAGGGCGTCATCAAGCCGCTCGCTGCGAGTGCGATGCAGTTGATCCAGTGGCGCCTGCGCAGCATCGACCAGCCGCGAAGCCGCGTCGTTCTGGAAGGGATGCACACCTGCGCGAATTGCCATTCATTCTCCCGCGACGGCAAGAGTATGGGCATCGACATGGACGGTCCCCAGAACGACAAGGGTTTGTACGCCGTTGTTTCAGTGGAGCCGCAGACGGTGGTTCGGGCCCAGGACATGATTTCCTGGAATCCATCGCAAGATCCGCGTTTTGCTTTCAACCGGGTCGGGTTCATGTCACAGGTTTCCGCCGACGGAAGATACGTGCTGACCATGCTGGGGAGCCCGGGCAGCCCGCCACAGGACAAATACTACGTGGTGAACTTCAAAGATTACCGCTTTCTGCAGGTTTTCTACCCAACGCGAGGAGTTTTGTACTGGTATGACCGCACCACCGGCAAGCGGCAACCGCTGCCGGGGGCTGACGATCCGGATTATGTGCAAACGAACGGGGTTTGGAGTCCGGACGGAAAGTATGTGGTGTTTGCAAGAGCTCAGGCGAAGGATCCCTATCCTGCGGATGGGAAAATGGCGACGCACGCCAACGATCCGCTTGAAGTTCAGATTCAATACGATCTTTACCGGGTTCCTTTCAATGACGGCAAGGGGGGCCAGGCGGAGCCCATAGTTGGCGCCTCGGCAAACGGGATGAGCAATTCGTTTCCGAAGGTTTCGCCGGATGGCCGCTGGATCGTATTTGTGGAGGCTCGAAACGGAGAGGTGATGCGGCCCGATAGTGAGCTATACATTGTTCCTGCCGCAGGCGGGCAAGCGCGGCGCCTGAACGCCAACATGTCGCCGATGAACTCGTGGCACAGCTGGTCGCCCAATGGCCGCTGGCTGGTGTTTTCGTCGAAGAGCCGCGGGCCATACACGAAGATGTACCTAACTCATATCGACGACCAGGGTAACGATAGTCCGGCAATTCTGATCGAAAACTCAACGGCCGCCAATCGGGCCGTGAACCTTCCCGAATTCGTCAACATTCCCGACGGCGGGATGGTGAAGATCAACACCCCGGCGGTGGACATGTACCGCCAGTTCGACCACGCGGCAGAGCTGGGCGAGAAGGGGCAGGATACGGCCGCCGTCGTAGAGTGGAGAGCCCTGGCAGCCGCAAATCCCGACGATGCGCGGATCCGTAACAACCTGGGTGCTGCACTCACCCGCACGGGCAGGCTCGAAGAGGCGATCCCGGAGTTTGAAAAGGCGCTGGCGCTGAACCCTCTATACAACCTGGTTCACGGCAACCTGGCCGGAGCCTTGGTGAAAGCAGGGCGGATGGACGATGCACTGCGCCAGTACCAGATGGCGCTCGAATATTATCCCGAGTCGGGGGACCTCCACAACGGCTTTGGCAGTGCCCTGGAGACGAGTGGATATCTCGAACTTGCAACAAGAGAATTCACCAGGGCAGTCGAGTTGAATCCGCTCTTATCTGAAGCACATAACAATCTTGGCCTCGCCCTTCTGTTAACGGGGCAACACGGGCAGGAGAGCATGGCGGAGCAGGAATTCAAAACCGCCATTTCGATCAACCCTGGCTTTGCGGATGCCGAGAACAATCTGGGCACGCTCTATGGCCAGCGAGGAAATGATGCCGAGGCCGAGCGGCTGTTCCGCCAGGCCATCAAAAGCGACCCCGCCTTCACCAGAGCGCTCGTGAATCTGGGCGCCACCCTCGCGAGCGAATCGCGCTTTGCCGAAGCAGATGCGATGTTACGGCAGGCTCTTCAAATTGAGCCGGGAAACAAGGAGGCTCAAAACCTTCGCGCCATGATTGAGGCACAGGTGAGCCATTAGTGCAAAGGCTTTGAGAGATTCTCTGTGCGGAGCCACTTTTACTCCAGAGATTCAGAATGTTTTGAGCTTTACAAATGAGCTGATTGCCATGGTCGCGATCAAGCTGGTATAGTTCGTGCTTAGTCGTTTCCTTTGTTGAGGATTGGTCGAGTTTTCTCTTGCGCCCACTTCCCAACGTTTGTGACGGAGTTTGAAGCGAGCACGACAGAACCAGTCGCCAATCCCATTTCTGATGCTCCCAGCTTCGCTCGGATGAAGTTGAATACTCACGGAGTGATCGAATTGCAGGACTCCCCAAAGAATCAAACGACAGGTCGAGCGAAACAATTGGAACGGGCACAGACCGCGCAACGAAAGCCCACCATGAACGATGTAGCGCGACTGGCTGGCGTCGGCACGATGACCGTTTCACGTGTTCTGAGCGGAACGGTTCCTGTGTCGGCAGAGACGGCGCGGCGCGTGCAGACCGCGATTGACCAGTTGCAATATCGCCCCAATGAGCTGGCCCGTGCGTTTCGCGGTCAGAAGAGCCGGACCATCGGGCTTATAATCCCTTACCTCTACGATCCATTCTTTGCCAATTGCGCTCACGCGGTAACAACCGTGGCCAAGGAACACGGCTATTCTGTCATCATTACGACTTCGAACGAGGATCCGGATACCGAATACGACGAGGCAGAGCAGATGCTGCAACGACATGTGGATGGCCTGGTGGTGATCCCTGCCAGGTTCCGCCAGTCACGTCTCACGCGTGGTTTGTTTGGCAAGACTCCTGTTGTGGCGTTTGACCGTCCTGTCTCCGATCCGGCATTGGATGTTGTGTTGGTGCAAAACACCGCGGGTGCGCGCCGCATGGTTGAGCATCTGATCGAGCATGGGCATCGACGTATCAGCTTTATGGGACTCAGCAGGAGCCTGTTTACAATCAATGCCCGATTTCTGGGCTACCGCCGCGCACTGCAGGACGCGGGATTGCAAGAGCAATCATTTTTCGGCTGCGACTCACAGGAAGATACCCTGCATGCCGTAAAGGATGTGCTGCAAGGGAAATATCCGCCAACGGCCATCCTCACTTCAAATACGCTCGCAACGCGATATGTTCTAAGCGCTCTTCTGCACCTGGGAATGAAGATGCCGAACGATGTTGCCTTCGCCGGTTTTGACGACTTCGACATGGCTGAATTCACCGCTCCTCCACTGACCGTGGTTCGCCAACCTGCGCTGGAGATGGGCCGGGTTGCGACTAGCCTGCTGTTCGACCGCATTGCGCGCGGTGAGGTTCCGCAGACTGGCAACAGGATCGTTCTCCCCGTGGAGATTGTGCTGCGCCGATCCTGCGGATGCAAGCACCGGACGCCGGTGGTGATTCACTAAAGACAGATGTCAGTATTCAGTTGTCAATATTCTGGCCGATCAGTGATCGCCAGCGGCCGAGCGCCGCGTTCCCGCTACTTCACCGCAATTGTCTCCGTGTCCAGGTTCCATCCGCGCAGGCCGATGGCGGGTTTGGACTCACCTGTCGGAAATGCGATGGTGATGGTTCGCTCCTCGCCGGCCAGCAACGAGATGTAATTCTCGCTGTAAAAAGCGGGCAGAATGCGCTGGCCCGTAGCGGCGTCCTTGAGTGTGAGCTTGATCATCAGCGCGGGGATGGAGCCGGTGTTGGCAAGCTTGATTGTCGCCTTGCGCTCACTGCCAGTTGCCGCGATTGCAGCCGATGTGGCAAGTTTTGTTTGCGACAGGCCGTTCAATTCGCGCAGGCTGGCTTCATCCTTTGCCCACCAGTAGAAGTTGTCGCTGACCGGTGCGCCGGCCTCATCGCTCACGCTTAACTCGACGAGGACCGTGTGTCCGTCCGCGAGCTTGTCGAGATCGGGTTTGGCCACCGGAGTGCGGGCATCCGCGGAAGCAAGCACCTGATTGGTCCGATCAATGAGAGTCTTGCCATCCAAATTCACAACCAGCACACGGACCTTGTAGGAGCGCTCCTCTCCCAGGTTGATCAGGTCCACCGCGCCGTCGGTCAGGTCGAGCTGCGCATGTACCGGTTCGCAGGCCTTCTTTGTTCCATAGAAGCTGGACTGCGTGTCGTAATCGGAACTCAGGAAATTCCACTCCATGCTCGGCCACGCCGGCTGGGTCATCCAGATCATGCGCCCCGAGTTCGGCTGCCAAAGGTGGGCCGCGAAGCCCTCAAAAATGGCGCGGTGGCCGGCGTAGTCCAGCATCTGTGCCTTGCGCTCGAAGTCTTCAAGGCTGGTGGGCGCACCGAACTCGGTCCCAAGATGCTGCATGAAGGGTGCGACAGCGCCGTTCCCGCTCTGGTGCCAGTCGTGATAGGCCCAGGTGTCGCTGATGGGCCAGCGGTCGGGCTCGGGGATGAAGGACTGGATGCTTTCGAGCGTTGGTACGCTGGGAATGCCCAGTTCCACGCTGAATCCGCGATTTATGCGGTAGTAGGTGTCCAAAGGCTGGAACTGATAGGGTCCCGAATTGCGCAGGTTGACCTGGTTCGAGCTGCCGGTGTAGTAGCGCGTGTGGTCGAGAGTCCGAGTGAGCGCGGCCAGGCCTTCGTTGATGATGGGCTGCGGCACGCCCTCGTTGCGACCACACCATACCACGATCGATGGATGATGCCGGAAGTGGAGAATGCTATCGCGTGCGTTCAGGAGGAAAAGTGCAGGGTCCTGGGCTTCAACGTTATAGCCTTCAGTCGATTCCCAAAAATCGTTCCACACCATGAGGCCGTACTTGTCCGCCAGCGCGTAAAAGCTCTCTTCAGTGTCCTGGCCCATCCAGTCGCGAATCATGTTGACGTGCGCATCGCGATGCAGGCGGAAGTAAGGCTCGATATGCTCGATGCTGACACGCTTACGGCTGTCGTCCATGCCCCAGTTGCCGCCGCGCGTGGCAATGCGCACGCCGTTAACTTTGATCACCAGGTCGGTGCCCGGCCATCCGCTCTCCACGGGACGGATCGACGGAGAGCCCTCGGCCACTGGCTCAAGCGAATGCACCCAAGCGTGCCGGAACCACTCAGGAAGTGCTTGCCCCGGCGGCATCTGGTTCGGGTTCTTGTCGTCGATTTGGCGAATGCCCTCGTGAGTCTCATTGATCAGCGGCAATGCCGAATCATGCGTGCGGCTGGGCAACACTTCCACGCGGCGCAGATGGCCTGAAGAGTCAAACAGCGAAGTCTCGTAGCTGAGCTCCCTCATGCCAAATTCAATTTGTTGCTGAGCACTCATGTTTCCGCCTGCTGTGAAGCTGACCTTGAGCGTGTGTAGCGCTGGCTCGCCATAGCCGTTGGGCCACCAAAGGCGCGGATGATTGACCTTCAGCTGCGGAAATTCATCCGGCTTGAGCCGAACTATGGTCTCGCCGGGATCAAGCTTCACATGCTTGCTGACGTTGACATCGTCGAAGCTTGCCGTGAGTTCGCCCTCAAACGGAGCGTTGGAGGTGTTGGTCAACGGAGCCTCAATCTCAATGTCGGCCTCGCTTCGATCAGGCTTGGGAACCGTAGTGATCACGTTGAGATCGCCCACTTCCACTGCGCCGGTCGCGGTTAGTGTCACATCCTGCCAGATACCTGTGTTGCGGTCGCGAATGCCTGGAATCCAATCCCAGCCTTCGGTTGCGGAAAAGGTGGGCCCATCGAGGACTTGGATGCCTCCATTTTCGCCGGGTCCGGCCTTGATGGACTGTTCATGCGCAATGCCGGGATGAGGCGGAGGACTCACGCGCACCGCCAACGCATTTTCACCGGATGCTGCGATCAGCTGAGTCACGTCGAATTTGCCGCGCAGAAAAGCTCCGGTAAAGCCACCCAGCTTTTTACCGTTAAGCCATACTTCGGCAGCATAGTTGACGCCCTCAAAGGTGAGCGTGAGGCGCTGGCCGCTCGACAGCCGAGGGGCTTTGAACTCCGCGCGGTACCAATAATCCTGGTGGGCCAGGCTCTCGGGAATGGATAGATTATTCAGTCCGAAGTCGGGGTCGGGATAGATGCCGCGATCGATCATGGTCGTGAGTACTGTGCCGGGAACAGTGGCCGCGAGCCAATCCTTTGTTGGAAAACCAGGCGCGGAAATCTGCTCGCCGGTGCTCTTAACATTTGGGGCAGCGGTGAGCTTCCAGCCGCCTACGAGCTTCCATGGGTCTCCGCCCACTAACTCGGTCCGAAGGTCCGCGGCACGCAGCACTTTGGCAACAGGTTTCTGGATTGGAGCGTTCCCGCGCGGCAGGGTGGATGGATCCTGTGGCGCAGTCTGGCCGACCATGGCGGTGGTCTGCACAGGCCAATGGCGCGATGCTTCTTCATATGTGGCGAGCGAAAAGTCCGGCGGGGCAGCGGCGAGGACCTTGACCTGCTCAGCAGTCAGCTCTTCTCGATAGATCTTGAGACCGGCAATCTGTCCGCCGAAGTGCCCGCTGCCGAAAGTCGCAACTGGCTCCGGCGCCATCTCCAGGCGGGCGGCTACTTCGCCCTGCGCCATCGAACCGGATGCAACCTTCTTGCCGTCGGCGTAGAGCGTCACCGTGTGGCCATCGCTCGTGGCAACGGCCAGATGCCACTCGGATTTAGCTAACTCGCTTGCGGCAGGAATCAGGCTATCTGTCCTCTGCCCCCGGCCAAGCCAAAGAACGAGACGATTGTCTTTAATGGCGATGAATCGTGCGTCTTCTGCCGAGGGGTCGCCGATGCCGGCAAGCAGGATTGCACCTGTGAGCGGCTCTGAGGAGCGAAACCAGAAGGCAAGCGTCCACGCGGCACGGCCTTCAACGATCGGGTCGCGCTGCGCAAGTTGTTGATTGATTCCCAATCTATCGAGCAGAGCAGCAGTGCGGTTGTCGAGCGAGGACGGTGGTGCCAGCGGCTTCGTCAGTGCTGGGCCGTCGAGCAAAAACACGGCGTTGTAGGGGCCGTAAGCCTCCGCGGGAAGCGGCTGGCTCTGGGCGTGCGATTTCGCAAGGGGTCCGAGCGTCTGCAAAACCGCGAGACAGAAGAAAGCCGCCAGCATAGTGAGGGGGCGGCAAGGAGGAATTCGAAAGCGAATGCGGGGGGCTGTCGGATCGGTATGCATGGCGGAGATCATCCTACGGTATTCGCGCACCTCGCGTCATCGGAGGTGGGGTTTGTGTGTTTCTGTCCGGGTGCCTGGATTCCGAAGGAGTGGCGCCGCATTGAATGAAGATCAAAAACAAGGGCTGGAGGGGATTTCGACTCCCTCCAACCCAGTGAAAGGTCATATGCATTTCGACCCGGACGGAAGCCTCTTGCGCGTTCCGCCGGCGCGTGATCCGTGTGCGGAGCCCAAGCTGGACCAACTCGGGCTCCGACTCGTGGCTAGAAGACGAACTTGCCCGCGAACTGAATCCTGCGGGCCGTGCCATTGAGGCTCTGAGTCTTGCCGAAGTTGCTGTCTGTGAGGGTAGTGTCTGGGCCGCCCAAACCGGCATGGTTGAAGGCGTTGAACATCTCGACACGGGCCTGGAAATTGAATTTGTCCTCGTGGCCGAATCGAGTGTTCTTGGCGATCTGCAGGTCCAGATCCTGGAGGCTGGGATTGTTCACGCCAATCGTACGCGGCGAGGTGCCGATCTCAAAGGGGAGCGGCTTAGAGAAAACGGTTGGATTGAACAAGAGCACGGTGTTGTTGACGCTGGGGGCCTTGGCGGAGAGTTTCGCGGTCGTCCCCGACCAGTCTGGCCGCTGGTTCAAGGCACCGTAGGCAGATTGAGTGGTCCCGTTGCTGTAGCTGCCGATCAAGATAGGCGTACCAGTGGCCCAGTTTTCGATTCCCGAGAGCTGCCAGCCGTTGACGAACTTGCTTTCGACCGCATTCCCGGTGCTGAGGAACTGCCTGCCGTGACCGAAGGGCAGCTCATAGACGGCGCTGGAAGCGATCTCCCAGAGCACGTTCTGCGCGCCGACGCCCCATTCGCCCTTGGGGTTGTATTGATTGGCATAGGTCTGGCTGGCCGCACCAAGGTAGTTGACCGGAGAGGCTCCATTGTCGTACTCCTTGCCGTAGGTCAGCGCGTAGGTGAAGCTGAGGCCCTTGGCGGCAGCCTTCTGCGCGCTGAAGGTAAAGCCGTTGTAAAACGAGGCCGAGTCGGGCTTGCGGAAGGTACTGACTCCGTTGTACTGCGGGAAGCGGTGCTGCAACTGACCCAGGCTGACCGTTGAGCCGCTCAGCGCGAGGCCGGGGATGTAGTAAGGCGTTCCGGGCCCGATGGCTGCCTGGAACGGATTGGCGACCTGATTAAAGAGCTGGCACTGGGCGGTGGTAGCGCCGACCGTGCAGCCATTGGCAATCAGAGTGCTGGTGGTCAGCTGGTCGACAGGCAGGCCGGGGTCGCCGTTGATGAGGAATAGCCCGCGGTTGCCCAGATAGCCTACTTCCGCCTTGATTTGCCAAGGCAGGGTGAGCTGAGCGTTGATGTTCCACTGGATCGAGTAAGGGTTGCGGTAGGTGTCGAAGTACGGCGTCTGAAGATTGTTGCCGATATCGATGCCCTGGGTGCACTGAGAGCTGGCAAGGCAGGTTGCGGATGTACCCTGCTCTTGAACGTAGCCCACTGGGAACGGATTCGTCGCTGAAGCGGCGAGCGCCGGGTCGGGGCTATAGAGCGTGGCCACCGGCAGCGATTGCTCATTGTTGAAGCTGGAGTTGTAGTTGGTTGTAACGTCGAAGCCGTCGTCGCCGGAACCGCCGGAGGTTCCGGAGGCCTGCAAAGCCGAGGGCTGGTAGACGATGCCCATGCCGGCACGGACAACCATCTTGGAAGTGGCGCTGTAAGCCAGGCCGAAGCGGGGACCGAAGTCCTTCTTCTGCACAGGCCCTTGGCGGCGGCCGTATTGGGCTCCCGGCTGGCCGACGATGGTCATTGCGCCATGCAGGTTGCCGCAGTATGGGCAGTTCGACGCGGAGATAGCCCCCTGGAGCGGCGATGCGGCTGTGGGATCCCAGAAGACCATCTGGTTATTCTGTTCCTCGCGTGGTATCTCGAAATCGTACCGCAGGCCGATGTTCAGAGTGAGTTTCGGAGAGACCTTCCAGTCGTCTTGCCCGTAGAAGGCAACGTACTGGCTGGTGGTGACGTACTTCGGGTCGTTGCTAATGCTACCGCTCTGGGGCAGTCCCAGCAACAGCGAAGCAATCGAGTAGCCCGTGGTTCCGTCGCTGGTCAAGGGGAATTGGCGTGTCCAGGTGTCGTCCGAGGAGAACGTGCCGGATGGGTAAGTGTACTGGTAGAAGTTGAGCCGCAGATTGCGGAACTCGCCGCCGAACTTCAGCGTGTGGCCGCCGGCGATCTTTACCAGGCTGCCGTTGATGGCCTGAGCCAGGGGGTCTTCCTGGAACCCCTCATATCCCAGCGGGCCAAGGTCGGTGAAGGAGCCGTTGTTGGAACCGCCGAATCCGAAGTGCGGGAAGATCTCCAACTGCTTGGCGGCCTGGCTCACATAGTTCGAATCGAAGCCGAGCGTGCCGGGATTGAATGAGCCGCCAATCGGGATACGGTCCTGGGTCTGCTTCGAGTAGCCGTAGCGGAACTCCCCAAGCAGTGTCGGCGTGAAGGTCACGGTGTTGTTGAAGGAGCCGCTATAAACCCAGCCATGGCCTTGGCCGCCGTATCCGCCGTTCGAGGCTGCATTTTGGAAGTCATTCAGCGCGCTGTAGGTGTTGTGATCCATCGAGTAGCGCAGAAAGGAGTGCCACCTCTTGGTAATATCGGCATCCTCGCGGGAGTCGAAATGCCAGTCCGTGCTGGGCACCGGGCCGGAGAACGTGTAGTTGTTGTTGCCGCTTGTCGGTGCTACACCGGAGATATTCGGGGCGGGGAAAAACTTCAGCGCCGCCTGCGCCACAGGCGAGATGCGGCCAGCGGGAATCACATTGTAACGACCCGACGCATCCTGGAAAGGCTGCCGAACGTAGACCCCCGCTGAGTTCTGCGCCACCGTGTCCGGATCGTAGAGAACCGCGTCCGCCTTGGTCGCACCGAAGATGCTGGTGAAATCGCCGCCGAGGACGGCTGGATCGGGCACTTTATCGTTGTTCGTGGAGCCCGATGCTCCCGTCGTGTACTGATAGTCGAAGAAGAAGAACGCCTTGTTCTTGATAATCGGACCGCTGACGGTGCCGCCCGACTGGTACTGGTGGGAGGCCGCGTTGGGACTCCTTTTCTGGCCGAGACCTGCAAATCCCTCCGCATTGAGCGCGGCATTTTGAATGAACTCGAAGTAGGTGCCGTGCCAGCCGTTGCCGCCGCTCTTGGTTACCAGGCTTTCGGTGCCGCCGGAGAAGCGCCCGTTCTCGGCTGGGAGCACGTTGGTCTGGACGTTGATCTCCTGCACCGAATCCTCAACCGGCTGGTAAGTGCTGATGTTGTTGCCGATATTGTTCTCCGGCGTGATGTTGGTCATGCCGTCGATCAGTTGCTCGTTGTTGCCGTTGCGGCTTCCGCCGATGTGCGGGGTGGATGCGCCACCGACGTTGTTCACGCCGGCAACCAGGAAGGCGAAGTCGAACGGATTGCGGCCCTGGTCAGGCAATTGGAGAATGGTCTCGGTCTGGATGGTCTCGCCCAGGCTTGAAGTCTCTGTGTCGAGGGTCTGCAAATCCTGGGCGTTAACCTCGACGGTCTGGGTGGCTCCGCCCACATCCAGTTTGAAATCCACCGGTCTGGTTTCGGTGACCTGCACAAGAACGTTGTCCTGCTTCGCGGACTTGAAGCCCTTGGCTTCAACTGTAACGTTGTAGTTGCCCGGCTCAACAAAAACGAAGGTGTAGCGTCCGGCAGAGTCGCTGGTCGCATGATGTTCTTCGTTCGTTGTCGTCTTGACGATGGAAATGGAAGCGCCCTGAACGACTGCGCCTGTCTTGTCGGTCACCGTTCCCTGAATGGTGCCGGTGGGCGTCTGCGCAACAGCGAAGACCACGAGAAAGGCGATTGCGATCAGGCAGAACAACGAGCGAATCTGTTTCATATTGCCTCCTGAAATGTCGCTATTCGCAGGCATGGCGCAGGGCACGGCCCTCTATTCGCGGCCACGTCTCTGCGCGCGCCTGATGATAACGGCACCATTCGGTAGTGCGCCTGATACCGTTATCATCGACGCATCACCTATAACGCCTCGCAAATGGACTTGTCAAGAATTATTTTTGCCGCACTATTCCAAAGCTCTGGGAACGTGTGCTACAAATGAGAACGCTATCATGAGCGAGGCTTTCATGACCGTAGGCACGGACAATTCCGTTCTTGTTTACGACGTTGGGGGTAGCCACGTAGCAGCGGCAGTCTGCCCTGCGAATGCCTATCGCCTTGGTCCGGTCGTCAGTGCCGTGCACCCAGAGCAACAGGCCAGTGGCGCCTTCGTCGATCTTCTTTATTCTCTCGGAGTCGAGGCTTCGTCAGGTTTTGGCGGCGTGTTGGGCGCAGCGTTAGCAATGCCGGGTCCCTTTGATTTTGCGGCAGGAGTAAGCCTGATGCGCCACAAGTTGCCTTACCTCTACGGCGTAGACCTGCGTGAGAGGTTGTCCGGGCGTTTTGGCTGGGAACCCGGGCGGGTTTGCTTTCTGCACGATTCCGCCGCCTTCCTGTTGGGAGAGATAGGCGCCGGTTCGGCCCGCGGCGTGGCGCGCGCAGTGGGCATAACTCTCGGTACGGGCATCGGCTCGGCGTTTGCGGTCAATGGCCGTGTGGTGACCGAAGGGCACGGTGTTCCTCCAGGTGGAGAGATTTGGAATCTGCCTTATGAGGGAGGGATCATCGAGGACTGCGTTTCCTCCAGAGCGATCAGGAGCACGTACGAAAGGCGCACCGGCCTTGCGCGCGAAGTGGCGGAATTGGCCACGGCGGCAGCGGTCGACGCTTTGGCCTTCGAGGCCTTCGAAGAGTTTGGCCACCATCTGGGCCAGGCATTGAGGAGGGCGCTGAATGCGTTTGCGCCAAGCGCGATTGTGCTTGGTGGCGGCATCTCGCGGTCGGCACATCTGTTTCTTCCCAGCGCTCGGGATGAGTTGAAGGGTCTCAATCTAGAATTGCGGGTTTCGGAGCTCCTGGATACAGCACCGCTGGTAGGCGCCGGCGTGGCGTGGTTCAATGGTTGCAATGGCTCATCGCCTCGCGCCGTCGCAGTCGGACCGGACACCCATGCAGATTAGGTGTTCCATCGCCGGGCTGTGCCTGGCTGGGCTTGGTCTGGTTGCCGGGGCACAGGAACGTCTCGCGTGTCATGGGCCTGAAACGCTGGAAGCCGAGGTTCGCAACCATCCCACGGCCAAAAACCTGGCCGCATTGGGCGGATGGTTTGGGGAACGGCAGGAGTTTGGGTGCGCCATCCCGGAGTTCCAGGCGGCGCTGCGCCTTGATCCCGGCTCGGCCAGCCTTCACTACTTTCTTGGTCTGACCCTCCAATCCGCAGGACGGGTGAAAGAGGCTCTGGAGGAAATTGAGCGCTCCATCGAACTCGATGGAAACCAATTGCAGCCGCGCCTTCTTGTGGGCGTGATCCTGAATCGCCTGGGCCGCCCCGGTGAGGCCGAAGAGGCGTGGGAAGCCGCGCTGCGCATCGATCCCAGTTCGGTGATGGCGCTGGACTGGCTGGCCAAGGCGCGCATCTCCGACCGCCAGTTTGACGCGGCCATCGATCTGCTCAGCACAGCCCCGCGCGACGAGGACCTGACGCTGGACCTGGCTCTGGCTTATTCCCAAGCCGGTCAACTCGACAAGGCTGCTGAAACTCTGAATATTGCATTGGCAAATACACCGGGAGAGTTGCGCCTGAGCGCCGCGCTGGCCACGGTCTACGTCCAATCCCACCGCTACCAGGATGCAACCAACCTCCTGCACGCAACCTTGGAGACCCATCCCCACGATCCCGCAACGGAATTGCTCTACCTGCGCGTCCTTGTCCTTCAGGACGACGACTCGACAGCGCGTCCAATCGCTCGCCGGCTTCTGGCCGCGCATCCAGACAGTTTCGACGCGCTCTACCTCTCCGGCATTCTCGAAAGCGACGCGCAGGAGTACGCCGCCGCCATCGAGCACCTGAAGGCTGCCGTAGCCCTGGATCCCAACCACTACGACGCGCGCTACAACCTCGGCGTTGCGCTTGCCCACTTGCAGCAGAATGAGGTGGCTCGCGAGCAATTGCAGAAGGCCGTGGCTCTGGATCCCAATCAGGCTGAGGCTCATTTTCACCTCGCCCAGGTGCTGCGGGCGCTCGGACAAACCGCCGAGGCACAGACGGAACTCAAACTTTACCAGGAGCGCCAACAGGCCACTATCAGCGTGGCCCTCAGCCGGACCAAGGCCAGCCAGGCAGCGCAGGCGTTGAGCACCGGCGATGCAGCCCATGCTGTCGCGCTCTATCGCGAAGCCATCGACGCCGAACCACAGGATGCTGGTCTGGAGTACAACCTGTCCCTTGCCCTCGATTCCATCAAAGACCCGACCTCGGAGATTCTGGAGCAGGAACGCGCCGCGCTTGAAAGAGCCGTCGCACTCAAGCCCGGCTTTGCCCTGGCGGAGAATAGACTGGGCATTCTGTCGGCGCGCACCGGCGATACCGCTGCAGCTGAGCGGCATTTCCACAATGCCCTCGCAGCCGTACCCCGATTCGCCGAAGCATCCAACAATCTGGGCACCTTGCTGGGACAGCAAGGCCGCGATACAGAGGCTGAGGTTCGGTTTCGCTCCGCTGTCTCGGCCAATCCGCGCTACAAACAGGCCTGGATCAACCTGGCCGCCACTCTGGCCAGCGAATCCCGTTTCCCTGAAGCGCGAGCAGCCGTTGGGAACGCCCTTAAAATCGATCCCAAAGACCCCGCCGCGCTCCGGCTTTCCCAAATGCTATCCGACGCGACCGGCAGTAGTTCTTCCACATCAGGGCCAGCGGCCAATCCAGGCCCAGCCTCTAATCACATTCAACGCTAGCTTTGATCATGGTCAATCTTCAACAGCCCCGCTGGTCTCGTCGCCGTCTTGTCCAGGCCGGCTCGCTGGCTGCTATCCCGGTGGTGGCGCCCAGCTTGCTACGCGCTGCGCAGGCTGCTTCCCTTCTGCAAGCGCCGTTCTCCCGCTTCACGGATGTTGCGGCACAAGCCGGCCTTACCCAACCCATTGTTTATGGAACCCCCGGCCAGGTCACCTACATCCTGGAATCGATGGGCGGAGGCTGCGCCTTCCTCGACTACGACAACGACGGCTGGATGGACATTTTTCTTCTCGGCGGCCGCACGCTCGATGGAACTCCTCCCGGCTCAGGTAACCGGCTCTACCACAACAATCGCGACGGTACGTTTACCGATGTCACCGCCAAATCCGGACTGGCCGATCCGGGCTGGGCGGTAGGCGTCTGCGTGGGCGACTACAACAACGACGGCTTCGAGGACCTGTTCCTCACGTACTACGGGCACAACCGTCTTTACCGCAACAACGGCGACGGCACCTTCATCGATGTCACAGCCAGGGCCGGCCTGTTGCACGCCGGCAATCGATTCGGCGCAGGTTGTACTTTTCTGGACTACAACCGCGACGGCCATCTCGACCTCTTTGTCGCCAACTATGTGGAATTCGACCTGGCCACCGCACCTAAGCCCAACGCCCAAGTGGGCACCTGCTCCTACCAGGGAGTTGCGGTCTATTGCGGACCGCGTGGCCTGTCTCTTCCCACGCACGCTCTCTATCGCAACAACGGAGACGGCACGTTCACTGACGTCTCCAAAGCCTCAGGCATCGACTCCGTGAAGACCTCCTACGGGCTTACCGCCGTAGCGATGGATATTGACGAAGACGGCTGGCCCGACATCTTTGTGGCCTGCGACTCCACGCCCAGCCTTTTATTCATGAACAACCACGACGGTACCTTCCGAGAAGAGGCACTGCAGCGCGGGTTGGCTGTAAGTGGCGACGGACAGGATATGGCCGGAATGGGAACAGCTCCCGGCGACTATGATCTCGATGGCCACATCGACATCTTCAAGACCCATTACCAACTGCAATCGAGCGGCCTATACCACGCCACAGGCAAGGGCGAATTCGACGACGTATCCAATTCTTCCGGCATCGGTGTCGAACGTCGCTTTGTAAGTTGGGGCGACGCAATCGCCGATCTCGACAATGACGGGTGGCCCGACATCTTTTATGTAACCGGAAACGTTTATCCGGAGTTGGAGCGTGTGTTCTCCAAATTTCCAGCGCACAGCCCGCCTATACTTTTCCGCAACCTGGGCAACGGCAAGTTTGCGCAGTTAGGCGAGGGGGCCGGGCCGGCCATGGCTGCCCGGCACTGCTCACGCGGCTGCGCCTTTGGCGACTTCGACAACGACGGAGACTTGGACATCCTGGTAATGAACCAGAACGAGCCGCCCTCCTTGCTCCGCAACGATGCGCCTGCGGGCAACCACTGGCTCAAGGTTCGTCTGGAAGGTACAAAAAGCAATCGCAGCGCCATCGGCGCCCGCGTATTAGTGCGCTATGGGGGCAAGGTACAAGCGCAGGAACTCATGAGCCAGGCAAGCTACTGTTCCTCCAACGATCCGCGGCTACACTTCGGCCTTGGCGCCGCGGCAACAGCGGACGTTGAGGTCCACTGGCCCTCCGGGATCGTCGAGTCGTTCAAATCCGTCGCAGCTAACCAGCTCATTAAGGTTCGAGAAGGAGCCGGGCAAGTGAAGCCCGTGCAATTCAAGTAACTCACCCCTCCGGCCAGTGATACAGCTTATAAGCGCCTTGCTGTCCATGCCTACCAGGATCAGTCGGCGCACCCGCTTGTCTGCTCTCTCAGTCGCCGACGACCCTCTCGGGCGCTCCAGATGCCAACTCTCTTGACAGAGCCCAGTGAAAAGCTAACAATTCGCAGCAACCACATTGAGCATTGGCTGTAAGCCCGCCAAACGAGTCAACCCCAAAAAGCTTGCACAAAACTGTGAGGACAAAACGGAGATATTATGGACCGAAATGATATCGTTATCGTCGGACGCCGTTGCGTCAGCTTTGCGACATCGCTCATTCGGAAGGACGATTCAATGTATTCAACTTCCCGAACAGTTTCCCAATGCTATGAAGTTCCCATCGGTTTTTCACAGAGAAGAGCTCGTGGTCAAGGATTCACTGGTATGTTTGTGGAGTTTCTAATGAATCTCGTTAGGGTTTCCAGATTGTCTTTTGTCGTGTTCGCTTGCGCGCTCGGCCTCGCGCTCGGCCAGACGCCCGCACCACCGGCCATTGCGCCGTATGCCACACCCGTAAATCCGAATGCGACTCCGGAGGCTCGCGAGCTTCTGAAGAAGATCGACCAGGTCTCCGGTCATTTCACCTTGACCGGCCAGCATAACTTTCCCAATCACATGTCGCGTTGGTCCGACCGCATCTATGACCTGACTGGAAGATTCCCGGCGATATTTGGGCAGGACTTCGGTTTCTCTGGCGGTGAAGACAAAGACTCCGTCGAAGGCCGTGCTTCGATGATTGAAGAAGCGAAACGCCAGTATCGAAGCGGCGCCGTGATCGCCCTCACCTGGCACGCCGTCCGCCCCACGGACGACGAACCCGTCACATTTCGCGACAGCGTGCAAGGCCACCTCACCGACTTCGAGTGGAAGGAGTTGCTGACCCCCGGCACCTCCCTCTATAAGCGTTGGGCTGAACAGGTCGATGTAGTCGCTGGATACCTGTGCCAACTGCGGGATGCCGGTGTTCCAGTACTATTTCGTCCCTATCACGAGATGAACGGCAACTGGTTCTGGTGGGGTGGCCGTTCGGGCGAACAAGGCTCCGCCGCACTCTATCGCCAACTCTATGACAGGTTTGTTCGTGTGCATCACCTGAACAATCTTGTCTGGGTGTGGAGCGTAAACAGTCCCAGCGAGAATGCAGGACCCATCACCGATTATTTTGCCGGCCCGCAATACGTGGACGTTGTCACCATGGATATCTACGGCGAATTCAAGCAGAGCTACTACGACGACATGGTGGCGCTGGCCGGCAACAAGCCTATTGCCCTTGCCGAGGTAGGATCCATGCCCACGCTGGCTGTGCTGGCGAAGCAACCGCGGTGGGCATACTTCATGATGTGGAGCGGTTTGGCTGAATCGTCAAATTCGCCTGAACAGTTGGAAGCCATTTTTCATGCGCCGAATCTCCTGAACCGCGGCGACTCTCCGCTCACAGCGTCCACGGCTTCGGCGACGAGCGACGTAGAGCCGGTCACGCCGAGGGCGATCCCCCAGGTCAAATCCCTCATCGGCCAGCTCTATCGGGCTCGAGGCGCGCATATTCTCAGCGGTCAAATCAATGCCGCTGGCTCGCTCACCGCCGCCACGCAGCAAGTCTTCCGGGCAACCACAAAGTACCCGGCAATCTTTGCGATCAATCTCGATACAACCGATGAGGCAGATTCAGCACATCAGCTCATCGACGAGGCCATTCGACAAAATGCAGCCGGATCGATCGTAACCGTGCGATGGTTGGCGCCGAGCCCCGCAAGTTTGAGCCGGACAGGCAGCGAAGCCGGTCGCCACGACACCGGCCAGATCGCTCTGACGGATTTTGAATGGAAGGAACTGCTGACTCCGGGCACAGATCTATATAAACGTTGGTGTGCGCAGGTAGACGCGGCCGCCACCCATCTGAAGAAACTTCAGGACAAGAATGTCGCGGTTCTGTGGTTGCCCTATCCCCAGCCGAACGGCAAACAATACTGGTGGGCCGGACATCCAGGCATCCACGGCAGTGCAGCCCTCTATCGAATGCTGTTTGACAGGCTGGTGAATTACGACGACGTTCACAATCTGATCTGGGTGTGGCAAGCCGCGCCCGCCGGATTTGGTCCCGGCGCGAATGGACCCTATGGGGAATTCTTCCCAGGCTTTCTTTATGTAGACGCATTGGGGCTCAGCGTGACGCGAACGCAATCCAGATTCCGCAGCGACACATTTCTGCAAGGCTTCGCAATAAACAAAGTTATCGGCATTGAAATCGACGGTCCCGCGCCTGATCCGGCCTTCTTCTCGCGCGAAACAAACTGGGCATGGTTCATGCTCGCGCCGCAGACTGCCGGCATTGCCGATGATGCCGTAACGACGCAAGCTTTGCAGACGCTGTACAACGATCCTCGCGTTCTCCCGCGATGAACTTGTTGGTTCGGCGGGAACGGTATCATCGGCATCCGGGTGGCGTCAATCGAGGCCTTGCCATTCGAGGCAAATTCCAAGATTGGATGGCCAACAATAATTGCTCAGGCACGGTCTTGTAGATTTTATAGAGCTCAGGGGGTGATCTCATGTATTGCATTTCAAGAATTGGCCGGCACTCGTACGGCAGTCTAAGCAAAGTTGCTGTTGCCGCATTGGTTTTCATCTTCGCGTCGATGCCTGCTTTGGCGAAGGTAGTGGTCTTCTGGCAGGAAGGGTTTCCAACGGTTGCGAGCGAGCCGGTGGAGCGCGCCACTCTCGAAAAAGCGCTCGACGGGATGAATCCGCAATTTGCCGATGTGGTAAGCATTCAGGCATCAGCCGCCCTGAAAGACGCAAATCTGTTGGTTCTTCCGTATGGCTCAGCTGTTCCTGTCGGCGCTTGGAAGGCGATTGAGCAGTACCTCCGCGACGGGGGCAATCTGCTCGTCCTTGGAGGGCAGGCGCTCCGCGTTCCGGTGACTGAGGTAGATAGTAAATTCGCCGAGGCGCGAGAACAGGATACATACTCGCGCGCGCTCGATTTCCGGCATACCTACGAGGTTCCCGTTTCAGCCGATGCGAAGTTCGCATGGAAGCATGGGTACGACTTTCCGGAGACGCCGCATATCCGCGCGCATCGATTTTTTGCACTTGAGGGACGGCTTGATGGACTGGGCTACATGGTCGACAACACCGGTCTGCTGGTGGCTGCGCCGGTGATCGTAACAAATCATGACGCCGGCCCCATGCTTGGCAGCCGTGTTGTCGCCCTTGACTTCGAGCCGGAAAAGGGATATTGGCGAAGCGAAGATGGTGTGTCGCTGATTCGCGAGGCCGCTAATTATGCGAGGCAGGGCGCCACCTACTTCTCAATCGAGTTAGAGTTCTCGGCCATTAAGGAGTATGAGTCGCCGGAGATCACTGTCCATTTGCGGAATTCGCAGCAGCAGCGAGTCGGCGGCTCGAGCTCCGGCGAGGTGAAACTGACATTGAGGTCTGCGGATCAGGTGGTGGACTCGGCGACGCTCCCGATTACGACCAGAGATGGAGTCGCGGACATCGATGTGCCCTTTCATAGAACTTTGCCGCCCGGCTTTTATACGGTCTCCGCGGCTTTGAGAGATGGCGGCCAATTCCGCGAGTTCTACGAAAATGGGTTTTGGGTTGAGGACTCGAAGGTTCTGGATTCCGGACCCGTCCTAGGCGTGAAAGGCGATTTTCTAACACGTGACGGCGCACCGTTCTTTCCGGTTGGAACCAACTACTTCACAACCGAAGAAAATGGATGGGATTTCTCTGGACCTCGCAACGCATGGGTTTGGGAGAAGGATTTTGATGAGATGTCGCGTCATGGCGTGAGCTTTGTGCGCACAGGCGTGTGGATGCCGAATGGAAGATTCATCGAGGCCAACACAGGTGGTGTGAACGAGCGTTTTCTGCGCAACCTTGAAGCATTTCTGCTCTGCGCACAGAAGCACAAGATCTCGGTGAACTTCACGTTCTTTGCCTTTTCTCCGCACTCCGGGACTGATTTTCGCGAACCGGCAGATTCTCCACTCCCCAATCCGTACACCGATCCGAATTCGGTACGCGCACAGCGGTCTTACATTCGCTCGGTGGTTGAACGCTTCAAGAATGTTCCGTGGCTTTCCTATGACCTGATCAACGAGCCTAGTTTTTCGAATCCGCGCCACATTTTCAAAGGCAACTACCCGAATGGTGACCCGACTGAGGTTGCTGCGTGGCGCAAGTGGCTTCGACAAAAGTACGACGATAAACTAGCGGGGCTGGCCGATGCATGGGCAGTCACGCCGGAGCAGCTTGGCAGTTTCGACTCTGTGCCGTTGCCGTCAATCAACGACATCAGCTACGAACGTTATAGAAATGCGCAGGAGGCCAGGGCGCTGGACTACGGTTTATTTGCGCAGGATATGTTCAGCGATTGGGTCAAGGAGATGGTCGCATCGATCCGCGCCACAGGAAGCCGGCAACTGATCGATGTGGGCCAGGACGAGGGCGGTGTGACGGATCGTGTACTGAATCAGTTTTACGGGGGTGCAGGCGTATCGTTCACTACGAATCACACCTACTGGCAGGATGATGCATTGCTGTGGGACTCCGTTGTAGCGAAACGACCCGGCATTCCGAACATCACCGGTGAGACAGGCTATCAGCCGGTGTGGGCCCCCGATGGCGCCTGGCGCTACGACGAGTTCACGGGACTTGGATTGATCGAGCGCAAGTGGGCGCTTGGATTCGCAGCAGGGTCCAGCGGCGCGATGCAATGGGACTGGGCGCGCGAGGTGGACTTTGGGATGCAGCGAAGCGACGGCTCGGCGAAGGTCTGGGAGAACATGATGCGCGACCTGGGGGAGTTTGCGCAAAGAGCTGCGCCATCTGCCACTGCGCTGGATTTGCCCGAAGTTGCGATCGTACTACCCCAGTCGAGCCAACTTTCTGCCGCGAATCCACTGGCGCTTGAGGCGCAGCAGACGGCAGTGCGCGCGTTGTACGGGTATGCCCGTAGCGAAGCATACGCTGTGGGCGAATATCAAATCGATCTGCTCGGATCGCCCAAATTGATCATTTTGCCCTCGCCGTTTGGACTCACGCAGAATGCATGGCAAGCGATCGAGGACAAGGTGAGGGCGGGCGCAGTCCTTCTCGTCACGGGGCCCTGGGACGGCGACCCGCACATGCATACAGCTACGATGCGGAATTCAATTGGCATCGCATACACGGATGATCCGCTCACCGTTCGCAATCCTGTCATGCATTTTGCAGGCGGAGACGAGGCGCTGAGTTTCAGCGGCAACAAGACCACAGTTTTGAGCCGGGCCGTGCTGCCCGATGGCAAGGATTGGGTGGAAAAACCTCTGGGGAAGGGCAAGATTCTGTTTATAGCACTTCCGCTGGAATTGAATGATAACCTCCAGGCGGTCGGCGATGTTTACTCCTATGCCCTGAAAGCCGCCGGCGTCGCACCCGTTTACAGTACGACGCTCAAAGACCCCGGAGTTATGATCTGTCCCACGCGCTTTCCAGATGCGACTCTCTACGTGCTCACGTCGGAATCGAATCAGGTGCGTGTCGAATTCACGGATGCTCGCAGCGACAAAAGCTTTTTCGGCAGCCTGGAAAGTGGCCGAGCCGCGATTCTGTTGGTCGGCGCTGACGGCAAGCTGCTAGCCACCTACAACTGGGGAACTGACTGAGAGGGGACGTCGGAAAGGAGCGAGAATACCCGCGAATGGACGCGAGGTGAAATCGAATTGGACTTCGGGCTTTCCGCTTCCACTAACTTCCTCAATGCGCCCGGCTATGCTCCGATGGACGATGCGCGATGAATCGCCAATCATAAGGCGAATCGGCTCGAACTCGGCGGATTTCCCTTGCGATGATCAATTGGTATCGGTGATCGCCAATGCACTCAGGCTGCGCACTACGAGGCTATGAGTTGCCCATAAAACATGCCGCCCAGGCCACGTGTCAGCCGATCTGGCCTGTTGCTGTCCCCGCCAAAATGAGGCGGAGAGCTTAGACCGGTTGCACCACAAGGAGAGATGATGGCGAGCGGGATCTCTTACAAACAGGCAAAGCTGGCGGAGCAATGGGATGCGATCGTGATCGGCTCAGGCATCGGCGGACTTACGGCAGCGGTCTTGCTGGGGGCGGATGCGGGCAAACGCGTGCTCGTGCTCGAGAGGCACTACGAGGTTGGGGGTTTCACGCATACGTTTCATCGCCCGGGATATGAATGGGACGTTGGTTTGCATTACATAGGCCAGATGCAGGATACATCCTCCGCGGTGCGCCGCGCATTCGACCACGTTACCGAGGGCAAGGTGCATTGGCAGGCAATGCCGGAGGTTTACGACCGCTTCATCATCCAGGGACATACGTTCGATTATGTCGCCGGACTGGAGCGCTTTCGGGAAAGACTCAAACAATCGTTCCCCAGCGACGTTAGAGCCATCGACCGGTATATCGCGACGGTCCAGGCATGTAACCGTGTAAGCGGCCTTTACTACGCTGAGAAGGCAATCCCGGCGCCGGTGGCGGCACTTGTCGGCAGCCTGATGCGTGCGCCATACATGCGCTGGGCTAAGCGCACAACAGGTGAGGTCCTTGAGGGCCTCACTGCCAATCGAGAGTTGATCGGAGTGCTTACCGGGCAATGGGGCGACTACGGGTTACCGCCCGCAAGAAGCAGCTTTGCCATCCACGCCACCATTGCGGAGCACTATTTTGCCGGGGGTAGCTATCCCGCCGGTGGAGCGGGTACCATCGCTGCGGCCATGGTGCCGCAGATCGAGGGCAACGGAGGCAGCGTGGTGACCAGCGCTGAGGTGGCAGGCATACGGCTCGAAGGCGCAAAAGCTACTGGCGTGCGGATGAGCGACGGTCGCGAATTTCGCTCGGGCGTGGTGCTGAGCGATACCGGCGCGGCGAACACGTTTGAGCGACTCCTGCCGCCAGACCTGCCCGCACTTAATTCGCTGCGAGCCCGACTGCGGTCGCTCCAGCCTTCCACGGCGCATATCAGCCTCTATATCGGGCTGTCGCAGAGCGATGCCGAGCTCGGTTTGAAAGGGACCAACCTTTGGATCTATCCATCGTATGATCACGACGCGAATGTCGAACGGTTCGCGCGGAATAGCGATGCACCATTCCCGGGTGTCTATCTCTCATTCCCATCTGCCAAGGATCCGGACTTTCAGCGCCGTTATCCTGGAAAGAGCACTGTCGATGCCATCGCGATGCTTCCATACGCGGCATTCGCCCGTTGGGAAGAAACCCGCTGGAGGCGGCGCGGAGACGAATACGATGCGTTGAAGCAGCGGCTGTCGGACAGGTTGCGCGGCGAACTCGAGCGTCAAGTGCCTTCCGTCGTGGGCAACATCGCCCATACGGAGTTGTCCACGCCCGTCACTACCCGCCACTTCATGAATTATGGCTGCGGAGAAATCTATGGCATTGCCTCTACGCCGGAACGTTTCGGTGTGCGCGACCTCGGAGCCAGAACGCCGATTCGGGGTCTCTATCTCACGGGGCAGGATGTGGCCAGCCTGGGTGTGGTTGGTGCAATGTTCGGCGGCGTAATCAGCGCTTCAGCCGTATTGGGAAAGAATCTCCTTTCGGCCGTATCGAAGCCGCGTGTTGAGCGGATTACTTGACTCGGCATGCCGCGGCTCTAGGAGTCCGTCGGGGATAACAGTTTAGCTTGTGGGCGTTGACATTTCCGACGAGTGGAAGAGCATCGGCCACGCGGCTTCGGGCGATTGATTTCGAATCGGTTTTGATAGGATTTCGGGTCATAACCGGCGAGGAGCTGTCGAAAAGACTTTTCGCTCGCTGTTCAGGCTGTTTGCGGGGTCCACCCGGAACCGAACAACTTCAGCAGGTTGGACGCCAGGCACACCATCTTCCACTCGTGGCGCACATTCTCCAGGCCGCGCAGGCTGAAGCGCCGGAAGCCTCGTCGCTCCTTGATCTGTCCGAAGACTGGCTCGACGATCGCTTTGCGCATTTTGTAAATGGATCGCCCGGCACAGTGAGCGTTGGTGTGGCTACTGCGCTCTCTCGACAGGGTGGAACGATGCGGATGCCCGAGAGCCTGCTTCTGGCAGCGGATAACGCCTTGTACAAAGCAAAGCGTGAAGGCCGGAATCGGGTAGCCACGGCTCTGCTGGTAGCTTTCAAGGAACCGTAATTCACCGACACATTTCGGCCTGAGTCTCCTTGGGAATTTCTGCCGATCTTGATAGTACTGGCGTTGCCCCCTGGAGAGTCCAGCTTTCAGGAATGACTGCGCGCTATCAAACGAACGCTGGAATATTGCCAAAGAGTATCGCCCGAAGCAACGGCAGGTAGATTCACCATCTCCTAAGAACGTACACAAGCGGTGATAGATGCCCCAACATACGAAAGCCTCTCGTCGCCGAGAGGCTTCGTGAGCGAGTGGAAGGGATAGCCCGTGTACTGACGCTCCGCGGTAGCGCCCGAACCGTCAAATCCAAATTGGCGAAGTTGGAGAATGAGCCGTTGAAATTAGAAACCACCAACGGGCTGGGTCAACTGGCGAATGTTGCAAATTTCGTCCTTTGACCGACTCACTCGAACACTTGCCCTGACCCCCTATATCAACTGAGCATTCGCCGGCGTTGCCGACCCACGGGGGATGAAACCGACGGCGTCGGCGTTTGCCGTTTAGATTCTTGCCCGTACAGGATGTCCGAGGCGTTGTTTCAACTTGGAGCTTAACTTAGCGGCTGTCCGGCTTTGCAAACGCAGGGAAAAAGTTCCGCGTTGACTGTGACTGAGAATTGATGGCCAGGAAAGGCCACCACCAATTTGCCGTTTCCCCGATTCTGAGTCTGCAAGTCATTGCCACCGCAACTCTTGAAGTGGCTGAAGGTCTTCCGTTCAATCCTGCAGAGTAACGCACTGAGCAATTGGGCTCAGCAATGAGCAAACTGCTGTTTTAATCTCGCGCTTGAATATGAACATTAATCGGTCTCAAAACGGGCTGAAAGTAGTCAGGCGCAAACACGGTAACGCTACCCCGGACCCCACGCGCGAGAAGTTGCTGGAGGCTGCCGGGCCGATTTTTGCCAACCGCGGCTATCAGGCTACGACGATTCGCGAGATTTGTGCAGGAGCGGGAGCCAATGTTGCCGCGATCAATTATCACTTCGGCGATAAATTGGGACTCTATACCGAGGTCTTGCAGCAATCCGTGCGCGCCGCCCAGGTATTGGCTGTTCACAACGCGCCCGATCAAAACATCTCCCCAGAAGACATGCTGCGAGCTCTGATTCGAGCTCGACTTCGGAGCATCAATGGGAAAGATTTACCGGATTGGCATTCTCGACTCCTGGCGCACGAGCTGGCACAGCCCACGCCGGCGCTTCGACAACTCATCGATAAACTAACTCGGCCGATCTACAAGCGACTACTGGAACTCATCGGAAGAATTATTGGCCTTCCACCCGACGATGACAACACACGACTCTGTGCAATCAGCGTGGTGGGACAGGTTCTTGCTTACATCCTGCCGGGTCCATTGTTGACGGAGATTTGGCCGGAACTCAAGATGACACCCGAACAGGTGGAACGGATTGCGGATCATATCGCTGACTTTTCACTTTCGTATCTGAAGGACTTTCGCTCGAAGCATGGAACGATGACGCCGGCAAGCAAACGGAGGGCAAGCAAATGACGACGCCCACAGCTGAAAACGCGACAGAACAGGCCGAGCAAAAAAAGCTGGCGGACCCACCCGATGCAAAGCTGGTCCCGGCGGAAAGCGCGAAGCCCGTCGTCACTGATACTGCGAAGCCAACGGCAGCCGATGGCGCGAATCCAGCCGCAGCGGACAGCGCCAATTCGGACCCAGCGGAAAGTGAAAAGAAAGCAGCGGATGAAAAGGCTAAGCTAGCAGCCGACAAAAAGACGAAGCAGGCCGCAACGCGACGACGTCTGATCCTGATGATCGTCGCTGGCGTGGTCCTGATTGCGGCGGCGCTTTTAATCTGGAATATCTTTTTTGCGGCGCCCCGTGTCCCGAAAAACACTGTTGTGGTGAGCGGCCGAATTGAAGGCGACGACTCCGCGGTTGCTTCCAAGACAACCGGACGCATTCTAGAGGTTCGCGTGCGCGAGGGCGATACCGTAAATGCCGGGGACACGATCGCGACTCTCGATGACGCGCAGATTCGGGCGCGTGAGGACCAGGCTCGCGATGCACTTTCGGAGGCAGAAGCAAAGGGCGCAGCTGCGCAGGAGCAGATCGCCGTCCTTCAAGAGCAATTGCAGCAAAGCCGATTGCAGGTGGGCCAGTCAAAGCTCGATACAGAAGGCCACGTGGGGCAGGCGCAGGCGGATCTGGCAGCCGCGCAATCGGAATTGGCTCAGCAGCAGGCGGCGTATCAGATTGCCGCTTTCAATAGAGATGCCTATACGCGTCTTGCAAAAACCGGAGCTGTATCGGAGCAACAGGGGCTTCAAGCTTCAACGACGGCCGATCAACAGGCCGCGGTGGTTGCGGCTTCGAAGCGCCGGGTTGAGTCGTCACAGGGCGCTTTGACGACGGCAGAGGCAAGTCTGTCCAATCCCGGTATTCGCGAGTCGCAGGTTGTCTCGGTGCGAAGACAGATCGCGCAACAGGAAGCTGAAGTGGCGAGCGCAACGGCCCTGACACAACAAGCTCGCGCCGAACTTGCAGAAGCAGGAGACAACCGCAAAGACCTGACCATCAGGGCGCCGTTCTCCGGAACAGTAGTGACGCGCGGGGCGGAACCGGGCGAGGTGGTGGTCGCGGGAACTGCTGTGATTACATTATTGAACTTGACCAAGGTGTATCTGCGCGGCTTTGTGCCTGAAGGCCAAATCGGCAAAGTGAAAGTGGGACAGTCGGCGCGTGTTTTTCTCGATTCAAGCTCGCAGAAACCCATCTACGCATACGTCTCCAGGATCGACCCACAGGCCACTTTCACTCCGGAGAACACATACTTTCGCGACGACCGCGTCAAGCAGGTAGTCGGACTCAAGCTGCAATTGATCGGCGGATTCGGATTTGCCAAGCCCGGCATGCCTGTCGATGGCGAAGTCCTGGTGCAAGGGGACAAGTGGCCGAAGGTCAGGCGCAAATGATCGCTGCCTCGCACTGGAGAGCCTCCTGCCGAAACTCTAGGTGCGAGTAGCCAAAGGAACCAATCCGCACGAAGCGGAATTTCAAGACGAAAAGAGGGAAACTGAAATGACTTCAGTGCCTGAAGTGCAAACGAATTCAGGTCCCGCCGTCATCGACAAGACGGACGCACGGGAATTAACTCCGCCTGCTTCCCCGTCGTTCCCGTTTC
>Ga0182030_10002643_pt1 | contig 38134 bp, 20 predicted proteins | sample 812S3MmetaG_FD_121299 | JGI IMG/M metagenome (GOLD analysis project Ga0182030, IMG submission 121299) | Permafrost microbial communities from Stordalen Mire, Sweden - 812S3M metaG (Illumina Assembly) | ecosystem: Environmental > Terrestrial > Soil > Wetlands > Permafrost | place: Sweden...
ACCTGGCCCAAGGACGCATGGAAGACGGGCGGCGCGGCCAACAACTGGTCTGGGATGGCGATCGACGAAAAGCGCGGCATCGTCTACGCGCCCACCGGCTCCGCGGTCTATGACTTCTACGGCGGCGACCGCGCCGGCGACGACCTGTTCGCCGACTCCATGCTTGCGCTCGACGCTGAGACCGGCAAGCTGCTCTGGTACTTCCAGGGCGTGCACCACGACATCTGGGACCGCGATTTTCCGTCGCCGCCCGCGCTGGTGACGGTCAAGCGCGATGGCAAGAGCGTTGACGCGGTTGCGCAAACCACCAAGCAGGGCTGGATGTTTCTGTTCGACCGCACCACCGGCAAGCCCCTGTTTCCGGTGGAGGAGCGCAAGGTTCCGCAGAGCACCGTTCCCGGCGAACAGACCTCGCCCACGCAGCCGGTGCCGCTGCTGCCCGCGCCCTTTACCCGCCAGCAAGTCTCCGAGGACACGCTCACCAATCGCACGCCTGAGGCGCACGCGGCCGCACTCAAGCAGTTCCGGACCTTCGCCGGAGGAGGACAATTCGCGCCCGGTGTTCTGGACAAGCCCACGCTCATCTTTCCCGGTGTCGGCGGAGGGGCGGAGTGGGGCGGTTCGGCCGTCGACCCCAACACCGGCGTCATTTACATCAACGCCAACCAGGTTGCTTTCACCACGACGTTGGTCAAAAACGATCCCAACGCCGGCCTGGGCCTGAAGACGTACCAGACCCAGTGCGCCGTGTGTCATGGCGTCGACCGGGTCGGCGCGCCGCCGGCTTATCCGTCCATCACGGATGTTTATTCGCATCACACGTCCGGGCAGATTGCCGACATCATCCATCAGGGCCGGGGGAGAATGTCTTCCTTCCCCAGCATCCAGGGTGCGGTGCTCGATGCCCTGCTCGAGTACCTGCGCACCGGAAAGGATGCGGGCCAGGTGAACGCCGCGGCCAGCGACGCCGCCGTGACCGGGGCTCCCGCCAAGGCGCCCGCTGCGCTGGAGGATGAAGACGAAGCGCCTGCCAACGATCCGGCGTTTGTCGCCGGGTCCAATGTTTATGCGGCCAAGTGCGCCGTCTGCCACGGGGATCAGCGCGAAGGCCAGCCTCCGGCTTTCCCGGCTCTGGCCGGAGTGGGTCGCCGGCTCAATGCCGCGCAGGTTACGGACATCATTCACAACGGCCGCGGCAAAATGCCCTCGTTTCCGTCGCTCCACGACGAGCAGCTGGACACGCTGCTCCACTTTCTGCGCGTGGGCGCACAAACCACGGCGCCGGAAGATGCGCAGCCGGAGATGCCCTATAGCATTACCGGCTACACGCGCTTCGACGACAACGAGGGTTATCCGGCAGTAGCTCCGCCGTGGGGCACACTGAGCGCCATCGATCTGAACACCGGAAAGTATCTTTGGAAGTTACCCCTGGGAGAGTATCCCGAGTTAGCCGCCAAAGGCATCAAAGATACTGGCACTGAGAATTACGGCGGACCGGTTGTAACTGCCGGTGGTCTGCTCGTCATTGCCGCAACCGACTTTGACCGCAAGATACGCGCCTTCAACAGCCGCACCGGAGAGCTGCTGTGGGAAGGCAAGCTTCCATTTTCCGGCGTTGCCACGCCGGCCACTTACATGGTCGATGGCAAGCAGTACATTGTCATCGCCACATGCGGCTCAAGAGATCCAAAATCAACGCCTGGCGCAGTGTATGTTGCATTCGCACTTCCGTAGTCGTGAGAATTGAAGGAGAGAAGGACTGGGGCCTGAGTACAAGGTGAAGGACTGCACGATCAATCCATCACCCGGCGGACCTTCTTTTACAACGCGAGAGAAACAAGAACAGCACAGGGGAAACCATGAGCACCGACGCTTCGAAAAAGACGAAACTGGGCGGAGTTTTCGCTCCAACGGTTACAGCCTTCAACAGCGATGCCTCGCTCAGCGTAGAGGGCACGCGCGCCTTCGTGCGCTTCCTGCTCGACCAGGGCGTCGATGGTCTGACGCCGCTCGGTAGTGCCGGCGAGCCTGTGGCCCTGAGCACAGCCGAAAGAATGAAGGCGCTCGAAGCCATCGTTGAGGAAGTCGACGGCCGTGTCCCCATCTATGCCGGCACCAGCGACTACAGCACCGCAACCACCATCGAGCTCAGCCAGCACGCGCGCTCCATCGGCTGCGACGGCCTGATGCTCATGGCTCCGTATCTGCTGCGTCCGCCCAAGCAGGATGTGTTGAATCACCTGCGCCGCGTGCACGAGAAGGTGGGCCTTCCCATCATGGTCTATAACGTCCCGGTGTTGACGGGCGTTGAAATTACGCCGGAAGAGATCCAGATGCTCGCTGCCGAGGGCGTGGTCAATTCGGTGAAGTGGTCGCACCTTGAGATCTCCCGCATCCAGGACACGCGCCTGCTCTGCGGCCCGGATTTCGCCATCTTCGCCGGCATCGACATTACGGCATTCTCGGCGCTGGCGCTGGGCGCCGACGGCTGGATCGGCGGCATGCCGATGATTGCGCCGGCGCTGGCTGTGAAGCTCTGCCAATTGCTGACTCACGACAAGAACCTGGACGAAGCCCGCGCCCTCTGGCTGCGCCTGCTGCCCATCATTCGCGTCGAATATCGGGCCATGGGAACCAGCGAAGCGAGTCCGCACTGGCTTTCTGTGTGCCGCGAGAGTGCAACGCTGCGCGGCATCCCCATTGGCCTTCCGCGCGCTCCGCTCAGTCCCGTAGATGCGTCGGTGCGCGAGGAACTTCGGGAGCTTCTGGTGGGCCTGGGGCAGCTCTAGAACGACTGGTGGTCCCGGCTGGTCGCGTTCCGAAGTCGTACCCTGAACCTTGCACCACCTTGCCTCATGGAGCAAAGATCGAATGAAGATTACGAATGTGGAAGTTTTTCTAACCGGCGCCACCTGGCGGAATTTTGTTTTCGTCAAGCTCACTACCGATGAGGGGCTGGTGGGCTGGGGCGATGGAACGCTGGAGTGGAAGGAGTCGGCCGTTCGCGAGCTGATTCTCGACTTCGGCCGCCGCTACGTGATCGGAATGAACCCCTTCAACATTGAAGATCTCTGGTTCAAGCTCTATCAGGTCGAGCACAACACCGGACCCATCATGTATGCCGCCATGGCCGGCATCGAGACGGCGATGTGGGACCTGGTGGGCAAGGCCGTGGGCCAGCCGGTGTATAACCTGGTGGGCGGCGCGGTGCGAAAAAAAGTGCAGGTTTACGCCAACGGCTGGTATGCCTTTCAGGGAGACCTGGGCAAGCTGGCCGATCGCGCCCGCGCAGCTGTCTCCCGCGGTTACAAGGCGATGAAGTTCGATCCTTTCGGACCAGGCGGCCGCGAACTGACCAGCGAACAACTGCGCGCTGCCTGCCGGATCGTGGAGACCGTGCGTGGAGCTGTCGGAGAAGACATCGACCTGATGCTTGAGTTCCACGGCCGCTTCAGTCCCATCATGGCGCTGGAGGCGATTCGTGCCATGGTTCCCTACCGCCCGCGCTGGTGTGAGGAACCGATCCCCGCGCACAATCACGAGTCCATGGCGCAGGTCGTCGCGGCTTCTCCGCTGCGCGTGGCCACTGGCGAGCACACCTACAGCCGCTTTGGATTTCTCGATCTGCTCATGCGCAAGGGCGCGCACCTGATTCAGCCAGACATTATTTATAGCGGCGGCTTTCTTGAAACGAAGAAGATCGCAGCCATAGCCGAAGCGTTCTATGTGAGCGTGGCTCCGCATAACTGCCGCGGACCGCTCGGCACCGTTGTTGCCATGCACCTATGCGCCAACATTCCTAACTTCGACATTCTGGAAACATTTGAAGACTACGATGTTCCCTGGCGCTGCGATCTGACTCCCGGAACGCCGCGCGTGGAGCAGGGATACTACAACATTCCCACCAGGCCGGGCTGGGGCGTGGATGTGGACGAAGAGCTGATTCGCGCCCATCCTGAAAATCCTGACGCCAAGCTGAACATGTTCTCCGGCGAATGGGAAGATATCATGTGCAGGTAGCCGCATGATCGCTTGCAACCAATCACTGCCGTCGAACCTGGAACTATAACTCGGATGACTCTATGAGCTTCAATCATTCGCACCGTCGCATTCTGGTCACTGGCGCGGCCAACGGCCTTGGCCTTGGCATCGCCCGGATTCTCGCAGCTGCCGGCGCGCAGCTGGTTCTCGCCGACGTGGACGAAAAAGTGAGAGAGCGTGCGCAAGAGGCCGAGTTTAACGGCCGCGCCGTCGCTCTGGTGAAAGACCTGGCCGACCCCGACGCCGGCCGCTGGCTTATCGACGAGAGCGTGCGCGCGGTTGGCTCGTTGAATGGCCTGGTCAACTGCGGCGCGTGGAGTTTTCACAAGCCCGCGCTCGAGACGACGGTTGAAGAGTTCGATCGCGTCGTGGCCATCAATCAAAGAGCGCCTTACTTTTTGGCCTGTTACTTTGCAGCCCAATTACAGCCCGTGGACGATGATCCGTGCGTTGTGAACATCGCTTCAGTCAATGCACTTGCCGGTAATCCAAATCTGACGGCATACGCCGGGACAAAAGGCGCGCTGGTCGCGATGAATCGTGCGCTGGCGGTGGAGCTTGCGCCGCGGGTGCGCCTGGTGGCTGTCTCTCCGGGCAGCGTGCACACCTATGTAACCGGCCAGCTGATCGAGTCGGGACAGATTGATCCGGAGACCCACTTTGCTGCAACTCCGATCAAGCGCTTCATTACTGTTGAAGAAATTGGAGAGCTGGTTTCATTTCTGTTCAGCCCGGCCGCGCGCACGGTGACCGGAGCGAACTGGGTAATCGACGGCGGCTACATGGCTCGCTAGAATCCGTGTCGAGCCGGTCCTTGTTGCGAAGCGGTATGCAGTTCGCGCAGGGACGCCGGCCGCGCAAAATCGCGAAAGGAGATCGGCGATGGGCGATGCAGCGAATCCATCCGTAACAAACAGGCGGACTTTCCTGAAGCTGGCGGGGGCGGGAGCAGGCTGCATCGCGCTCTCCGGCGCGGCGCCGTCTGTTGCACAACAACCCGCGTTTCCTGATCTCGATCGCCTGCGGCGCGCGCATGAGCAGTCGGGCCTGGTGTCCCCGGGCCGGACGTATCGCGCCATGGAGTGGGAGTTTCACACCCCCGCCATGCAGACCTTCGACATCAACCTGGATGGTGCAATCGCTGCCTCGCGCGACGCCGGCGCAGAGAGCCTCATGTTCTACATCCAGGACCACTGGGGTTACGCCTTCTATCCCAGCGATACCGCGCTTCGCCATCCCAATCTGAAATTCGACCTGCTCGGTACCGAGTGTGCCCTGGCCCGCAAGGCCGGCATCTCCGTCATGACCTACTACAGCCTCCAGTTCAACAATCAGTGCGCCGTGCATCATCCGGAGTGGACCTGGCAAAACGAGGAGGGCGTTCCCCAGCGCTTCTACGGCAAGTGGCACATCATGTGCATGGACTCGCCCTATCGCCAATATGTCCTGGCCATGATGGACGAAGTCTTCTCCCGCTATGAGGCAGACGAGTTATTCCTCGATATCTTCGGAATCCAGTTCTATATGTACTATCAGCACGGACTAAGTCCATTCTGCTTCTGCCAGCATACGGAAAAAGCATGGAACACGGAGTTTCCCCGAGACCCGTATCGCGAAGGCTTCAAGACACGCGAAGGATGGGATCGCCGTTTCCGCTGGCAACAGCGCAGAACCATGATCGATATGCTGGACGAGATTATCGCCGTGGCCCGCAAGCACCGGCCCAATCTGCTGGTGTCGCTCAACGGTGGACCAGAGATATTCCCCGACGAGATCATGCAGCGGGTGAGTTATATCTATGCCGAGCCTCTGGAGTGTCCGACCGGCATCGCGCTTGGATCGATCCTGATGCGGGGATGGGGCCGCCCGAACTATCAGGCCGGAGTCTTCACCGATTACGGCTACTCCGATGAGTACCCCGGTGACCTGGGCCGGGTGCAGGCCAATGCATTGCTGCTTCAGAATGCGCGCAGTTTTTTTGTGGGCGACGCGGGCGTTGTGAGTGGAGTTGATGGTCAGGGATTCTCAAACCGCTGGTTTGCGGTTGCCAAAGATACCTGGGCAGATGTGCGCAATGTCGATTGCCTGCTCGGGCCCGATCTAAAGCCGCTGCTCAGCACCGCCATGCTTTACAGCGACCTGACGCGCAGAGAGTTCGAAGCCGACAAGCGCCCCTTTGATTTCAGGCAATCGACCCTGGGTGCGCTCGAGACCATGACGTATGCCGGAAGGCCGGTTGAAAGCCTGCCCGATTTCAATCTAAAGCCGGAGATACTCAGCCACTACGAGGTCCTGGTTCTCCCGGAGGTTTCTACCCTGTCCAACGCGCAGGCGGAAGTGATTCGCCGCTGGGTAAGTGATGGTGGGACGCTGATCTCGAGTTATCGCTCGGGCCTGATGGACGAGCATCATCAGCAGCGCGATAACTTCGCTCTTGCCGATGTGTTTGGCGTCGACTATGTCTCCGAAGTAACAACTTATGCCTACGATGACAAGGGGAACCAGAAGGAGGGCAATTCCATCTCAACCTTTCTTGAGTCCTCGGGCCATCCCCTGGCTGAGTCGCTGGCGCGCGGCTCGGTTGGATTGCCGGGTCCCTTCTTGTCGCTGAAGAAGACCACGGCTGAAGAGGTCATGCGCTACCGGTTGCCCGTGGTTGCCGAAGACCCGGCACACGACATATGGGTCGGATGGGGCCCTCCGCCGCCGGGTCCGAAGACCGCGGGTACGGCAGTTGCCCTCAACAAGTTCGGCAAGGGGCAGTCTCTCTACATGGGGGTTCCCATCTTCTGGGCCCTGCAATGGCGGGCGTACTGGATCCAACAATGGATTCCCGAACTGATTTGCCGGCTCGCGCCCAACCCGCTTGCCGAGCTGCGCATTGATCCTTTCTCGGAATACGTGCATGGCACTTTTTTTCATGACCGGGAAAAGAACATGATCCTGGTGCAGGTGCTGGACACGATTCAGCTCGTGACCAAGGGCGAGATGCGGCCCACGCCGGACGTTGAAATCTCCATCGACACGCGGCGCTTGCAAGTGACCGGCGCGCAGGCGGTCTGGCCCAAGACCAGGAGCCTGCCGGTGACGCGGCGCGACGGCAGGGCGCATATCCGGCTCGAAAAGCCTGATCGCTATACGGCGCTCTATCTGAACCTGGGCTGAGTTTTCTCGTCTTCTGTCGGCTCTGCTGCGGCGGCAACTTTTCCGGGCAAGCGGGAGCGCTTAAGGGGTGTCTCAGATGGCAATTCCGGAGTTGACAGCCGCCAATTTCGGAGATTACTGTATGTTCTGGCTCCCCTAAGGCGCTTAAGCGCTTATCCAAGTAAACATTTTCCCAGAAGGACTCGCCCTGTGTTCCCAATCAACTTGTCTGCAAAGGCCTCACTCAAGATCAATCGCCGCGACGCCTTGAAGGGCCTTGCGAGCCTGGGGGCCATGCCGCTGCTGAGGCAGCAGGCGGCCGCCGAGCCTGGGCAGGGGCAAACCAATGCTGGCCGCGCGGCCAATTCAGAGCCTGTCTCCGGTCATCTCCGCGAGCAGTTGTTCGACCACGGCTGGAGCTTTTTTCGCGGCGACGCAGCCGGCGCGGAAGATCCGGCATTCGACGATTCCAAATGGCGCCGGGTCGACCTTCCGCACGACTGGAGCATTGAAGACCTAACGCCCACTTCCGAGGCGTCGGGCGAAGGCACCATCTGGGTCGGCGGCAACACGCCAACCAAGATCGGCCCCTTCAACGTAGCCCTGAGCGCCGGCCAGGAAGCAACCGGATGGGTCGTCGGCGGAATTGGGTGGTATCGCAAACGCTTTGCGGTTCCCGCGCTGGATGAGCGCGCGCAGGCTGAGATTCGCTTCGACGGCGTCTACATGAACTCCGAAGTCTGGATCAACGGACACTCGCTCGGCACCCACCCGTATGGGTACACGTCGTTCGCGTATGATCTGACGCCATTCATCAAGCGGGGCGCGGAGAACGTGATTGCCGTGTGCGTCCGCAATGAAGGCCAGAATAGCCGCTGGTATTCGGGTTCCGGAATCTATCGCCACACCTGGCTGGTGCTCAGCGGAGAAGTGCGGATTCCGATGTGGGGGCTGAGTGTTGCTACGCCGAAGGTCTCGAGCGAGCTCTCCACCGTTGAAGTCTCGACTGTGGTGGAGAATCGCGGCAACGCTGCGCAGGATGTGACGGTTCGCATCCGCATTCTTGACGCCGGCGGTGCAACCGTAGGCACAGCGGAGCAGGCACTTGCACTCTCGGTCAACGGAAAATCCCAGGCCACGCAGACAATCGAGCTCAGGAACCCGAAGCTCTGGTCGCATGCCGCGCCTCACTTATACCGCGTCGAAGCGGAAATAGTTACAGCTGGCAGGCAAATCGATCACTCCTCCGCCACCTTCGGCATTCGCAGCATTGAAGTCGACATCGAGCACGGGTTGCGCATCAACGGCGAAGTGGTCAAGCTCAAGGGCGGATGCGTGCATCACGACAACGGCATTCTTGGCTCAGCGGCTTTTGATCGCGCCGAGGAGCGCCGCGTGGAGACGCTGAAGGCCAGCGGCTACAACGCCATCCGCACCAGCCATAACCCGCCTTCGCCCGCGTTCCTGGACGCATGCGACCGGTTGGGCATGATGGTGATCGACGAGGCCTTCGACTGCTGGAACCTGGGCAAAAATGTCGATGACTACCATGGCTACTTCGAGGCGTGGTGGGAGCGGGATATCAAGAGCATGCTGCTCCGCGACAGAAATCATCCGAGCGTGATCTTCTGGAGCATCGGCAACGAGATCGATGGCCGCCGCGAGCCGACCGGTGTGGCCATCGCCAAGCAACTGCGCGACGCCGTGAAGAGCATTGACACATCGCGCCCGGTCACCATGGCCGTGCCCGGCCCATACGACCATAACCTGCCCGAGTGGCAGGCCAACGATCCAGCGTTCCTTCATCTCGATGTAGGTGGCTATAACTACCAGTGGCAGCAGTATGAGATCGATCACAAGCGGTTTCCGCATCGCATCATGATGGGCACCGAGTCATTTCCCTTCGAGGCCTACGAGAGCTGGCGCAGCGCCGAGCGGCTCAGTTATGTGCTGGGAGATTTTGTCTGGACGGCCATCGACTACTTTGGCGAAGCTGCCATCGGGCACTCGATTCTTTCGCAGACGCCGGGCTGGTGGCGCCAGCAATATCCCTGGTTCAATGCGTACTGCGGAGACATTGACGCCATCGGCGACAAGAAGCCGCAATCGTACTATCGCGATGTTCTCTGGGGCGACAGTAAACTCGAGATGGCGGTTCAACGCCCCTTGCCGGCGGGACGAACTGAGGAACTGGCCAACTGGGGATGGCGCGATGAGCTGCGCAGCTGGACCTGGACCGGCTATGAAGGCAAGGTGGTGAAGGTGCGCGTGTTTACTGCCGGCGACCAGGTGAAGCTGCTGCTCAACGGCAAGGAGATCGGCACCAAGCCAGTACCCGAGTCCGCCAAGCTGATTGCGGAATTCGATGTGCCCTACGCCCCGGGCGAACTGCGCGCGATTGCATTCAAAGACGGCGCAGAGCTTGCGTCGCTCGCATTCAAGACCGTGGGAAAGCCCGCGCAACTGCGCGTCAAAGCCGACCGCACCGCCATCCGCGCCAGCCGCGGAGAACTGGCCTTCGTCACGGTCGAGATCACGGATGCAACGGGCGCGCCCATTCCAGACCTTGTGCGCAAACTCAACTTCCATGTTGAAGGCGCCGGAGAACTGGCCGCGGTCGGCAATGCCAACCCCAAAGATGTAACCAGCTTTCACGAGCCGACCTCAAGAACCTTTCGCAGCCGGTGTCTGGCCATTCTGCGCTCCTCCGGCCGCGAGGGCGCCATCACATTGCGCATCACCGCGGACGGACTCACACCGGCATCTGTGACTGTGCAGTGCTCCGCTGTTTAAGCGGTCAGCGTAATTCATGAAATCAGTACAGTGATGGCGCTCAATCCACCGCGCTGCGTTGCCAAACAAAATAGAGATCGAAGTTACTTGAGAGGACGGGAGCATCATGGGACGGTCTACTTCAAAAACACTTTTCATCGGCGCAATTCTTCTTCTGCTTCTTGCGGGGCCCTCCCGCCTCTTTGCCCGCGGCCGGGAAATCATGCAGGCCAGGACGGTCTTCAACATTCGCGACTTTGGAGCAACCGGCAACAAGTCCGATGACGCGCTGCCGGCCATCCAGAAGGCCATTGCCGCAGCCACAGCAGCCGGAGGCGGCGTGGTGTATTTTCCTCCGGGCGAGTACACGTCGGGAACGATCGATCTGCACAGCCACGTGAACCTGTATCTGGAGTCGGGCGCGACGCTCTATGCGTCAGAAAATGCCGCCGAGTTCGATCATCAGAAGGTGCAATCGAAAGACGCGCTCTTCTTCGGCGAAAATCTTGAAGATATCTCCATCGACGGCCGCGGCACGATTGACGGCCAGCAGAAATATATCTGGCAGAATGACGACAGCGAGACCATGGCCTACCGGCACAAGTACCTTGTGCACACCCTGGGTAAGTCCGAGATGCGTACGTATCCTGCGGGCCATCCCGATCGCTCAGTCTATCCACACCTGCTCTGGCTCGGCCATTGCAAGAACGTGCGCATCACGGGCGTCTCTTTCCTCCGCTCGCCGAGTTGGACCTTCGCGCTCTACGACTGCTCCCGCGTGGTGATCGACGGCATCTACGTCTACACCAGCCTCAAGGACGCTGTGTGGGCTGACGGCATCGACATCGTGGGCTGCGACGACGTCAGCATCTCCAACAGCACCATTGAAACCGGCGACGATTGCATCATCTTCGTCTCCGACATTCCCGAGTGGGGCCCCGTCAAGCCCTGCCAACACATCACCGTGACCAACTGCCGCCTCTCCTCGGCCTCCGCGGCCATCAAGTTCAGCGAAGGCAACAGGCTTTTCATCCGCGACATCGTCATCACCAATTGCACCATCTTCAACTCCAACCGCGGCCTCACTCTGCAGATCGCGACGGGCGGCGACATCAGCAATGTTGTCATTTCCAACATCACCATGGACCTGCATCGCTTTGACTGGTTCTGGGCCGGTGACGGCAACGCCTTCAACTTTGAAATCAAGCGCCAGTGCGAGTGGAATCAGGTGCCCTGCAAGGCGGGCGATACCGGCCCTGGCTCCATCCACAACGTGATCATTCGCGACATCATCATCCATAGCCAGGGGTCGTCGACGATCTATGGCCATCCCGAGAGCTGGCTGAGCGGGCTCACATTTGAGAACATCAAGTTCTTCATCTCAAGCAATCCTGATTCACCGTACGATATCGCGGACAACGCTCTCAGCTTCCGCTACGTCAGGGACCTGAAACTCAGAAACATCGAAGTCAACTGGGAGAAACCGGCCTATGACAAGTGGGAAAGCGCACTTTCGATTGCGGACGTCGACCGGCTGCAGCTGGATGGCTTCAGCGGTAACGCGGCGTGGCCGGAGCGCAATGTTCCTGTCATTGCGTTGAACCAGGTGACCAATGCAACCCTGCGCGATATGGATGCACTGCCCGGCACAAACGTCTTCCTCAAGATTGCCGGAGCCAGCACCCACGACCTTCATCTTGTTGACAACGACTTTCATGAAGCCAAGGTGCCCTATCAACTCGACTCGGATGTGAAGCCCGATGCTGTAACTGCCGTGAATAACTTCCCGGCTTCGAAGTAGAACAGGGTACTGCTGCGCTGCATAAGTAAAGGACAGGCATTTATGGGGTTCGGATTTTCCCGGCGTAACTTCTTGCGGGTTGCAGCAGCGGCTGGGACCTTGAACTGGTCGCGTCTCAAGAGCTTTGGCTCGCAGACAGGTGGCGCGACCCCGGCTCCGGAGCAAGGTAAAAAGACCCTGAACCGGCTGTTCTCTCCCAGCCTGGAAGGTGCGCAATGGAATACCTTCCAGGCTGAAGGATACGCTCAGGATGTCTCTGGCATTTGCTATCGCACCAAGGCTGCGGGTTACTTCACCTGCTATGTCGATAAGCCGTTCCCCTGTTCTGGCATGCCCCTGGGCGGCATCGACACGGGAGCCTTGTATCTTGAGCCATCCGGCGTGCTCGGTTATACCTCGATCTTCAATCACCTCACGCCCATCGGCGGCCCCTTGAATGTCCCCTACATGGGCTTGGCCAGCGGCGGCAGATCGTGGGTCTTTGGCACGGCGCAAACCAAGAACTACGCGGGCAACAACCGCGCCACCATGGGCGTCAAAGTTCTGGGCTCCATGCAGGAAAGTGAGTACTGGGGCCACTACCCCATCGCCGACATCGAATATAAGTCGGACACGCCCGTTCAGGTAGGTGTGCGCTGCTGGTCGCCCTTCATCCCTGGGGATTCCAAAGCCTCAAACACGCCCGGCGCCGTCTTTGAGGCCCATCTCAGAAACAACGGTCCATCCGTACAAAAGGGATGCCTGCTCTTCAACTTTCCCGGCTTTGCTGACCATCGCTCCGGAGACACTTCCATCGGATGGCCGGACTTACCCATGAAGCCGGTGATGCCCGCTCCGCAAGTCTCGCGGCGCGCGGCACCCGCGGGGCTATCAGGCACATGGGTCGAAGACAAATCCTGGGGCATGAGTTATGTGCTTGCGGCCGTCGGTGAAGATGCAGTGCGCGCTGGTGCAGGGCTAGGCGTGGATACCCGCCACTGGGACGTGGCAGAAAAGAATTTGCCTGCACCGGGCGAACAGGATGATGGAAGCTCGTCTTTGGCTGTGAACTACAACATAGCACCCGGCGAAACAAAAATCGTTCGCATCATCCTTGCCTGGTATGCGCCGGAGTGGGAAGGCAACGGCAACCCCGGAACCGGAGGCGAGCGCATCACGACCTATGCTCCCGAAGGCCTGGCGGTCTCTACCACCGGCAAGCGCTTCACGCATATGTATGCCTCGCGCTTTCGGGATGCAGGCGAGGTGGCAAGTTATCTCGAACAGAACCACGAGCAGTTATTGCGCCGTGTGATTGCGTGGCAATCAGCTATCTACAACGACGCGACGCTGCCCGGATGGCTGGCCGACTCACTGATCAACTCGCTCTATTACTTCGCGCCGTGCAGCATGTGGGCGCAGGCCAAAGACCCCATTGGCGCCTGGTGCAAGCCGGAGGACGGCCTGTTTGCGCTGGAAGAGTCGCCGCGCGCATGTCCGCACATGAGTACGCTTTCCAACATTGGTATGCAGGGCCCCACGCTCTCGTTCTTCTTCCCCGATTGCGCGCTGTCGCTCTTGCGTGCAATCCGCTCCACGCAACGGGAGAACGGCGATGTGGCGCAGTTGATGGGCCGATGGGCTGATCCCGCCAATCCGATGTCCTACGACTATCAGGAGGTCGTCTCGGGCTTCTGCTATGTCTCGGCCGCCTATCTGCACTGGAAGATCACCGGAGACGACGCTTTCATGAAGGAGTTCTATCCTTCCGTGAAGAAGGCTCTCGACTATTCCTTCAGCCAGCGCCCTGATCTGGGCCCTTCGCAGATCATTGCCATGCCGCCGCATCGGGAGCATGCATGGAACGATATCGAATGGTTCGAAGACCGCTCCATGGCCGGCTATGTGACTCATCCCGGCGGCCTGCGCATTGCGGGCGCAGAGATGCTCAAGGCCTGGGCGCTGGCCATGGACGACACCGATCATGCGCAGCACCTTGACGCTCTCATCGGCGCCGGTAAGGATGCGATGCAACAGCACCTCTGGAAAGGCGATCACTACCTGGTCTTCAACGATACAAAGACAGGCAAGACCCTGGATGCATTCTTCTCGCCGCAGCTGAACGGTCAGTATTGGGGGCGCTTTTGCGGTCTTCCGGAAGTCTTTCCGAAAGACAATGTGCGCCGCGTCCTCGCTACACTGCGCGAGAAGGTCTGCAACCTGAGCAAGGTTGGCATGCCGCCCATCTACTCCATGCCTGACGGATCGCTCTGGACCGCGGATAAGACGGGTTACCTTACCGGCGAGTATGTCTATACCAACCACCAGGTCATTTGGAATGCGCTCACCTTTATCTATGAAGGCCAAAAGAACTTTGGCCTGGAGTTATTGCGTAAAAATCTGGCACTCAGTTATCTTACCTGGGGCTACATGTGGGATGGGCCTAACTGTTGCAGTGCCGGCGGAGATACGGGCGAGGTCAACTACGGCTGGGACTACTGGTTCAATTGGTCCATCTGGAACGCACCGGCCGCGTTGCTGAACAAGGACATTACTGCTCTCACCCGGCCCGGCGGCCTGGTGCACAAGATTCTTGAAGCCGGAAAAGACAAATCTATCGCTTGATGCGCTATGAACAGGAGAGGTTGATGAGAAGGATCATTGTAGGATTGCTGGCAGTTTTCTCGCTGATGAGCGCAGTTACGGCGCATGGCCAAGTGAAGACGACGAGAGAGCAAATCCTGTTCTATACGTCGGATTGGAAGGGCGAGCGCTTTCCCGACGGACGCCCCAAAATTCCCGATGATTTGCTCAAGCGGGCCGTGGATCTGTCGCTGGAAGATATCTGGGGCTACTTGTGGGATCACGGCTACAAGGATCAGTTCGAAGGCGGATGGCAGGCGCTGCACATTGAAAAGCCCTTTGCCGGCCGCGCCCTGACGGCGCTGTACATGCCGAGCCGGCCCGATATGTGGAATGCGGTGATGGCCGAGGGCAAGGCGGAGGGCCGTGTCAGCCTACCGAACAGTTGGCCGATCGCCGAGCTGCAGCCCGGGGACGTCTATGTCGCCGACGGGTTTGGCAAGATTGTGGAAGGCACGCTGATCGGGTCCAACCTGGGCAATGCCGTCGCCGCGCGAACCCACACCGGCTTTGTCTTTGACGCCGGCATTCGCGACCAGGAAGAGAATCGCGAGATTCCCAACTTCAATGGCTTTTACCGCGGTTACGACCCCTCGGCGCTGCAACGCGTCCTGATGACCGGCATCAACGTGCCGGTTCGTATCGGGCGCGCCATCGTGCTGCCCGGAGACTTGGTGCTGGCCAAGACGGATGGCGTTCTATTTATCCCGGCGATCGTGGCGGAAGAGGCAATCAGTTCAGCCGAGCTTACCAATCTGCAGGATGCTTATAACTTCGAGTTAAACCGCGAAGGCAAGAATGGTGCAGACTTTGAGGGCTGGCCGGCCGCCAAGTTCGCCGGCTTTGCCAAGTGGGTCGACGCACATCCGCAGCTGCTGAAGATGCCGAACGCTGAGTTTGATAAGTTGCTGCAACAGGCGGAGCAGCAAAAGTAAGTTAGAACAGCGCGGGCAGGCAGGGCTACTGAGGCTTGTTCGGCATGCCTTCCGTCTGCAGCTGGAAAGCATCGGCTAGCTTGACCGCTTCATCAGAAGCGGTCCTGGCCTCCTGATCGCGGCCGAGCTTGCGCAGTTGCCCAGCCAGCAGGGCGTGCAGCGCGCCCTTTTCATCGGCATACCCCGCATCGAGTGCTGGCTCTAATCGCTCGACCGCCTGATCGGGATGCCCTGTCTGCGCGTAGGCAGTGCCCTGCTGCACGCGTACCCAAGCATCCTCAGGTTCTACCTGTGCAAGCTGGCTGAGCCGCGAAAGGGCGGATGGGTAATCGCGCTCGCTCATCGCCACTTGAGCGAGGAGCTTGAGCAACTCGGTGCGATGCGGATTCAGTGCGAGCGCTTCTTCGGCACTCTGCCCTGCACTCTGCATGTTGCCCTGGCTGAAGTATGCTTCTGCGATCTTCTTCAGTAACTCAGGATTCTTTGGATGCACAGTCAGCGCTTCCTTGTACTCTGCAACAGCTTGCTCCGCATCGAGCCTGATAGATAGCAGAATATCGCCGCGAATCTCGTGGACTGCGCCCTCATCGCCCTGCGACTTCAACTGGTCCGCCGCTCGCACTGCCGATAACTCATAACAATAAGTGAGCCACGATGCAGCCGTCTCGGCTCCTGTCGGTAGCCCTCGCTCCAGAGCGGGGATTGCGCGAGAGCAGTCTCCAAGCCTGGCAAATGCCAATCCACGCCAGAACCATTCCTCGGTGTTGACTTCAGCAGGCGCAGAGAGCGCCGCCACCTGTTCCCACCGCTCCTCGTCAAACAGACGCTTCGCGGAAAGGCCCACATGCGGATGTGCCGGTCCTGCTGGCAGCGGACAATCGGCCGACGACTGGCGCAAACACTGCCAGACCGCGCCCTTTACCTCAATGCCAGGAATCAGTTTCTGCGGCCATGAGGCGAGAATCTTTTGTAACTCCGCTGGAGAACGCTCACTTAGAGTGAGAAGCTTCTCGCTTGCCGCATGCCAATCTCCATGTGCAGCGCTGACCATGGCTTCCAGCTCCCAGGTTGAGTTAGCACTCGGCTGTTGCTGCAGCGCCTTGGTAAGGCTCGCCTCGGTGTCTGCTTGCTGCCCAAGTTTGCTCTGCGCAACTCCTAACTCGCCCCAGATCCCTCTGATCTCGGGATTCACCTCCGCCGCTTGCTGCAGTAACGACTCCGTGGCTTTCGCGTCAGCCTTGCCGCTTTCGGCCGCGATCTTTAACAGGGCAGCGCGCCCTCGCCGAGAGGCGCGGAGCGCGAACGTCAGGCTGCGATAACGTTCCAAACTGAAGTCTGTCCACCAGAGCAGTGCTTGCTCAGAGTGAGGGGGGAGCAGTGTCGCGTTCCGGAATGTTTCGGCAGCCATTGCAAATTTGCCAAGCTCCATCGCTGCGTCGCCGAGATATCCTTCAGCCGATTCATTCACAGGGAGCGCACTCGCCGCGATCTGCAAGGGCGCCAACGCATCGGCTGGGTGGCCGCTCTGGAGCAGGGCTTCGCCAAGCAGGAAATTGGCGGAAGCATTCTGCGGCTCAAGCTGCGTCGCCTGTCGCAGCAGGGGAATGGCGTGAGAATAATCCGCCTGCTGGGCGAAGGCCGAACCCTTCTGGAGAAGGTCCGCAAACCCAGCAGAAGGTGTCGACTGGGCTCCACAGGAAAGCACCCAAAATGCAATCCAACACTGGAGTCCGGGGTGCGCCTTCATGGGCGGATTGTAGCACAGGGAGCGTACTCTTCCGTGCCTTCCCGCGGTGGTGTTGGCTTATAGGTTGCGCCCGATGGACCGAAGCGGAAGCGCATAGGTACTTGATAAGTGAAACTATGCAGAGAGTGTCTGCTATTTCCGATGAAGGTCGTTGAATTTCTTGAAATACTCGTTGGCTTCGTCTGTATATCCAAGCTTCTTGCAGAGGCGAGCAGCTTTATAATAGGCGGCGCCAAGTCCTGGTTGCTGGTTTCGCGCGTCACTCTTGATCGCCAATCGAAACTCGTCGAGCGCACCCTTCAGCTCGCCAGCATCTTCAAGCAGGCTGCCCATCTGCACCAACGCGGCGGTGTTATCCGGATTGATGTCCAGGGCCTGCGTGAGCAGGGGCTTAGCTTCCGTTTGACGATTCTCATGGACCAGCATGCTGGCCAGGTCGAGCATCGGCCACTCCGTCTTGTTGTCGCTGGTTGACTCGAGTTCAATCGCCTTGCGGTAGTTGCGCTCGGCGTCCGCCAGCATGCGCTTGCCCTCGTAGCAGAGCCCCAAGTTTTCGTAGGCGCGAACAAAGGTGGGCGCGAGCGCAACGGTCTTGTTGCCCTCCTCGATTGCTTCGTCAAATCGATTGTCTGTGTAAAGGAGCCGCGAAAGAAAGTAATGTGCTGTCGCATTGTCGGGATCGAGCTGGATCGCTGAGCGGATGGGAGCTTCGGCGCGGTCCATGTGGCCGGCCTGGCTCTGCGCCAGGCTGATGATCATCTCCCGGGCAGCGGTGACGCCACCGATTTGATTGGCGTCGTCGAGCAGTTTCAATGCTTCGCGGGTGCGATTTTGCCCGAGCCGGACCTCGGCCAGCAGGGTGATCCAGTCGGAATCACGGGGCGCGCTCATCATCTCGTCCACGATGATTTTCTCGGCGCGGTCAATTTGCCGCGAGTCGATAAGTGCCTTGACTTCAGAGATTCTCTCGGGAGTCGCAGCAGCACAGGCTGCGGAAGCGAGCGCCAGGGCAAGAACGAGGCATGCGTACCTCGATGCCACGTTCTCGATCGATAACAATGCGGATCGGTATCTCAAGCGGAAAGTCTTCTTTGAAGCATGGAGATAGGTCCACGCTTCTTTCCATGATAAGTGCCCGGGAGATATGCGCTGCGGGGAAATCATAGGGAGCGCCTCCAGTGTACACTGGGATCGACGGAAAGGTTCCCTGGTCGGAAAGTATGCCATTCGGTATAACTCACCATGACCGAAAGCTGACCTGGAGCCGTGAGACGAAGGCCAGCGCCGACCAACTTGTAGAGCATGGTGTGCTCGATGGCAACCGCAGGTCATCGCGCCGGCACAGGTTGAAGCCGCTTCCGGCATGCTGGCTTCGATGCCTGATTTTACCGTTATCCTCTCTTGCGCAGCAAAGCGGTTCCGCAGCGGTGAATCGCGCGCCCGATCAGCCGGCGACTTTCGTGGACATCACGGCAGCGTCGGGAGTTCATTTCGTCCATCAGGCGCCGCATACCGCAAAAAAATATCTTATTGAGACCATGGGATCGGGTGTGGCGCTGTTTGATTGCGACGGAGATGGGCGTCTAGGAACTTGTTGAAAAACGATTTTCAAAGGCTAATTCAGGGTGCGAGAGAGTGATGGGAAATGTTTGCCAAGACTTGATCGACGCCTTGTAGGCCCATTTCCGAGCGAAGGAGAATTCGATCTCCACTACAATTTCGGGCTGTATACCCCTTTTTCAACAAGTTCCTAGAGCGCAGCGTGGAATTGCACGATCGCCTTCACTTTCTTTTCTTCTTCCTTCAGCAGATCCCGAAATGCGGTTGCGGCCTGCTCCATTGGGTATTGCGTGGCCCAGCTGGTGTCCATGTTTTCCGATGCGAGAAGCTGGACGGCCAGCTTCAGATCATTGAGCGAGCCGGAGTACGAACCGGCCACACACTTCTGCCCAAGGGTCACGGCGTAGCTGTTCAGGCTCATCTGATCCTCGTGCAGGCCGACCCACACGACCGTGCCGCCGGGTTCAACCAGCGCAAGAGCGAGGCGCTTGGTCTCGGCGTTGCCCACCGCGTCGATTACATACTCGGCGCGTTCGCCGCTCCAGTGCGTGCGGACTTCGGTTTCAAGGTCCTGCTGCAACACATTGACCGTGCAATCGGCGCCCAGGATTCGGGCAGCCTGCAGACGTTCCGCCAGTCGGTCGGATACAACGACATTTGCGTGGTGTATGCGTTTGGCCGCGAAAAGACACATCAATCCGATGGGCCCGGCCCCAATCACGACGATCCTGGACCTTCTGGGGCTTGACCCCTGACGCAAGGCGTTGATGCCGTTCGCCAGCGGCTCGGCAAATATAGCCGACGCGGCCGGAAGTCCGGCTGGCCAGGGAATCAGAATGCGTTCAGGTACTGCCACATATTCGGCGAGGGCCCCGGTGCGATGCATGCCAAATACCTGACGGCCGCCGCAGAGGTTGGTGTCGCCCCTCAGGCAGGCTGGACACTGGCCGCAGTGCACGATGGCGTGCGAGATCATCTTTTGCCCGGCGAGGCTGCCGGCCTCGCCGCCGCGGCCCTCTTCCACCTGCCCGCAAAACTCATGACCCATGATCAAAGGAGGTGTTCTCCGCGGGCTAGCATTCTTAAACGTTTCCAACTCCGAACCGCAAATCCCACAACTTGCTACCCGCAGCAGCACCTCTCCCTCGTTTGGTGACGGTATTGGAACCTCTCGGACCTCGAGCTCGTTCCAGGCCGGATAGTACAGCGCCCTCATGCAGAAATCTCCCCTCGCCAGCGTCAAGTCGAATCAACATAACACGGTTAAGCGCTTAAGCAAAATAAAAAGCGCGGATTGGCTTCTCCTGCGCGGGGAGGGCAACCGAATTGCGAATTTGGCGGTCTGCACATCGATCTCTGTAAAATGGGATCGGTCCCATGGGGAAAATCCTGTATTTTGGAGGAAGGTTGACACGTCCAAAGTTGGATAATCAATAAATTAAATTCGGTATTGACAAGCGAATCAGCGATCAAGTAAGGTTTGGCACAACTGCGAATTTCAGCGCTTAGACGGTCAAGCGCTTGAGCGATTCAAAGTGGAGATCAATTGCCCCGCTGATTTGAAAATGTTCCGGCAGTAATCAAAGGAAATGTGTCATTTCCCACGCTCGGTTTGAGTGGCGACCCATCTTCCCGTCTCTGCCGCAGACTATGCCAGATTTTTGATTGGTGCCCTTTATGCACCCTGGTTCACGATCTTGAGTAAACATTTCCCCGTTTCGTTGACCGATGCATCCAGCCTGGGATTCCATTACGCAGGTTGAAGCTCTCGGCTCGAAACTGATCGGCAGAAGCACGCACGGAGGGACGTATCCGACTGCATGCTTCGTTAAATATTGAATTTTCAGGAGAAGAGGAGACGCAATGAACCTGTATAAGATATTTGTTCTCGGAGGCCTCGCACTCGCAAGCCTCGGCGGAACCTTTCTGAGCGGCCAGGCTAGCGGAGGATCCGTGGTTGGCGTCATTCACGATCCCTCCGGCGCTGTCGTTCCGAAGGCAGAAATTTCTCTCACCAATACAGACACCGGGGTAACACTTACCTCTACGAGTTCTTCCTCGGGTGAGTATGTGTTCCCGGTGGTTATCGTCGGAAACTATCAGCTAACGGTGGCAGCTTCCGGTTTCGAAACCGTCCAGGCGGGTGGCATCATCATCGGCCTCAACAAGACGGTTACCCTGGACGAAACCATGAAGGTCGGCTCCGCCAGCACCACGCTGCAAGTGCAGGCACTAACTACTCAGCTTGAGACCACCACTTCCCAGGCAGCCACCACGATCGACCAGCAGACCTTCGACGATCTGCCTATCGCCATGTCCGGCGGCGCGCGCAGCGTCACCGCCATTGCCGACCTGATGCCCGGCGTTTCCGACGTTGCGGCCGTTGGCTACGGCTCAACCGGAGCGCAGGGGCAGGAATTCTCCACCACCATCAACGGCGGCCAGGCATGGGGCGGCGCTGTCATGTATGACGGCATCCCGTTCGTCTCCGCCAACCAGAGCGGCGACTACCGCATTCAGCCGGTCCCTGTTGAAGCGCTCGGCGAATTCTCTCTCATCCAGAACAACTTCTCGGCCGAGTATAGCCGCACACCCGGCGGTAACCTGACCTACTCCACGCGCTCGGGCGGAAGCAGCTTCCACGGCCAGGCCTACGAGTACGCAAGAAACACTGACCTTGACGCGGCCGGCTACTATGCAACCGCCGCGACCATCACTCACCAGAACGAGTTCGGCGTCAACATCGGTGGACCGGTCAACATCCCGTTCCTTGGCCTCAAGAAGGATAAGATGTACTTCTTCGCCTTCTATAGCGGCTTCCGCCTCGCAGGCGGCGTGACTCCGAGCGATACCCGCATTCCAAGCGTCGCGGAACGTACCGGCGACTTCTCTGCCGATCCTCAGGCCATCTACGATCCCAACTCGACTACCTGCAACAACGCGGGCGTCTGCACCCGCACCCAGTACAGCTATAATGGCGCGCCCAACGTGATGCCTCCCAGCGCCATCTCCGCCACGGGAACCGAGTACGTCAAGTATCTTCCCCAGCCCGTTGCCGGCCTTGGCGGCGGCAACAACTTTGTTGCCGGCGGCGTCAATGACCTCACCGAAGACCGCTGGGGCGGCCGCGTTGATTACAACATCAACGATAAGAACCTGCTCCATGGCTTCTTCTCCCTCGGCCCCATCAACAACAACGGCTATACCAATATCTTCCTCGCGCCCATCACCACCTATGGCGCCGGTGCGGGAGCCAATCACCTCGGCCTTGCCCGCCTGGGCTACGATCACACCTTCTCACCCTCCCTCCTGCTGCACCTCGGCTATGGATGGAACTACGACACGCAGGACAGCGAAGCCCCCTACACCAGCCAGGTGGACACGTTCGGCATCCCGAATGCGTTGCCCATCACCCCGCAGTTCTACATGACGCAGGGCGACGGCTTCTGCTGCCAGGCCTACGCGGATACGGGCGGCGCCGGCGGCTCGACCAACCACGAAAACACCTACATCGAGAGCGGCTTTGTCTCCTGGAACAAGGGACACCATGCTTTCAAGTTCGGTGGCGAGTATGACCACGTTGGAGGCAACCAGAAGTCGACGGATAATGTCGTTGACAGGCTTAGCGGTGCAGAAACTGCCGGCTACCTGGCGGGTACAGGCACTCTTGATGGCACCACGGGCAACAGCTTCGCCAGTCTCATGGCCGGAGTCTTTGACAGCGTCCAGCAGACTGATAACCCCATCGGCGTGGAAAACCGCTTCCAGTACTTTGACGCCTATCTCGTGGACAACTGGAAGATCGCTGACAAGCTGACTCTCAACCTGGGAGTTCGCTACGACATTCCCTGGACACAGACCGTCCACAACTCCATCAACGGCATCCACGTTGCCTCCAGCTTTGAGCCGGACGTGCCCAATCCTGGTGCCAACAACATCATGGGAGCCCTCGTTTATCAGGGCACAGGCAACTTTACTTGCAACTGCACTCGGCTAACCGATACTGAGTTCAAGCTGTTCCAGCCCCGTGTTGGCCTGGCGTACAAACTCGACGACAAAACCGTCGTTCACGCTGGCTACGGCATGTACGTCAGCATCAACGGATCAACCAACGGCAACGGCTTCGGACAGGTGGCGGACGGCTTCGATGCTACCGTGAGCACCAACGCTCCCCTCACCGGCACGCCGGCGTTCACCACGGCCAGCGGCTATCCAACGTTCACCCCTCCGCCGTTCGTCAACGCAACCTTTGACAACTTCTCGGGAACCACCTGGATACCGAAAGGCACGGGCCTCCCGGGTGTCATCAACGACTGGACCCTGAGCATCCAGCGTCAGTTGCCCAAGGGCTTCCTGCTGGACGTCTCTTATGTTGGCAATTCCGCCCAGCATATCGCCTCCGGCCTTGATAACCCCGAGCAGCTTCCCATCAGTGACCAGGTCCAATACGGCGCAGCGACTCTGAATGCGCAGCTCAACAGTGTCGCCGGCGTCGCATCGGGCGTTGCGGCGCCCTTCCCCAACTTCATCGCCGATCTGGGTGGCAATGCAACCGTGCGCCAGGCCCTGAGGAAGTTCCCTCAGTACACCGGTATCAACGAGATCAAGCAGAACAACGGCCACTCCAACTACAACTCACTGCAAGGCAGGCTCCAGCGCCAGTTCCACAACGGGCTCTCGGTGCTGACCAGCTTCACCTGGGCCAAGCAGATGAGCACGGCTGAAGATGAAATCAGCCAGTTCAACGATGGTCCTATGGACACCTACAGCCGCGAGGGTGAATACACCACAGCTCTCGATCAGCCCCCGCTGAACCTCACCGTCACCTATGACTACCAGCTCCCCATCGGTTACCAGAAGAAGTGGCTCAACCACGGCATCGCCGCCACGGTCTTGGGCGGCTGGGCCGTCGCTGGAATTCACCACTACCAGAGCGGAACCGCGCTGTTTGAAACCTCCATCCCCAATGGCCTGGCCATCTTCAACGACCTCCTCCGGTCCAACTATGTCCCCGGAGTCTCGGAGAAGGGGACTTGGTCAGGAAAGTTCAACCCACGCATCGACGCATACATCAACGCCGCTGCCTTCAAGGATCCTGCACCCAACACCTTTGGCGATGTGTCGCGCGACCTTCCGCTGCGCAGCACCGCTTACCTGGATGAGGACTTGAGCGCACGCAAGGACTTCCACATCTACGAGTCGGCCGCACTGCAGTTCCGGACGGACTTCTTCAACGCATTTAACCGCAGCCAGTTGGTTGACATCTTCACGAACACCAACCCTGACGACCCGAACTTCGGTCATGATGGTCACCAGGGCAACAACCCGCGTACCATTCAGATGTCGCTCAAGTTCCTGTTCTAACCATCGCAAATAACCAGAATGGGGGAAGGGTAAAACCTTCCCCCATTTTTTCGCGTTAATATACTGTCGCCGGCTCGTCGCGGCGACCAGTGCCAGCGGACTGACCCTGCTTTCTCTCGAAGCAACATCGACCGCCATCCCGCAGTGCCCCACTCCGGCGAAAGAACGAAAGCGCTCGGCGGCCGCTGCACCCTGCGTGGGCCCCTGTGCTCCCGTGTTTTCAACCTCACCGTGGAGAGCTATGCTTTTCGCAGGTTGAGAAGGAGCGTTTGAAGTGTCAAAAGGTGCAACAACCAAGTCCTTGCTGAATCGCAGAAACTTTCTCGGCGGCTCTCTGAGTGCCACCGTTGCCTCGCTCGCGCTGCCTGCAGGCCTCTCATCTCTGGCCGCAGAGACGGCTGCGCCGCACGCCACGCCGGCCGACCCTGAGATCGCCTTCCGGTCAGCAAAGCCCATCTGGCCGCAAGGACGCGAGAAGGAGATGAACATCTCCGTTGGATTTCGCGCGGTGTTCGAAGCGCCAGTCGGACACCACGTGCATCTGCGCTTGACCGGCTCCACGCTCTATCGCATTTATCTCAACGGCGAGTTCCTCTCCTGTGGGCCGGCCCGCACCGCGCACGGCCACTTCCGCGTAGACGTACTCGATCTGACGCCGCTGCTGGTTGTCGGCAGAAATCTGATTGCCATCGAGGTCGCCGGCTACAACGTCAACAGCTATTACGTTCTCGATCAGCCGTCATTTTTGATGGCCGAAGTTGCGACCGACACGGTCGTGCTTGCCTCTACGGGCGGGACCGGCGCACCCTTCAAGGCGCGCGTCATCACCGAGCGCCTGCAGAAAGTGCAGCGCTACTCCTTTCAGCGCTCCTTCTCAGAGGTCTACCGCCTCGAGCCGCAATCGACCGAGTGGCGCGAGCGCATCGACGCATCGATTCAGTCCGCCGCCTGCGCGACTTTCCCGGTGCAGAAGCTCATTCCCCGCCGCGTGCCGCACCCTAGCTTCTTCAAGCGTCAGCCGGAACAGATCGCGGCGGAAGGAACATTTCGCTGGGGCGCCAAAGGCCCCAAGAGCCTGGCGGAAGATCACTCGGTTCCGTTTGGCGCAAAGATCAGTCCCACTCTCCACGGCTTTCCAGAGCAGGAGCTGACTACGATCCCCTATCTTGAGCTGCAGAGGACGGAATCGGTCATCAACAACCGCATCGATCAGCAGTATGTCTGGGATCAGACACTGCGCCTGAACGCGAGCGAGTTCAAGACACTCGATTTCGGTTCCGACGTGGTTGGCTTCTTCGGCGCGAAGGTCACCGTCCAGAGCCCGACTAAGCTCTACTTCACCTTCGACGAAACACTGACCAACGGCGATGTCGACTTCACGCGCCTGATGTGCGTCAACATTGTCGCGTATACACTCGCCCCCGGGACATACAATCTGGAGTGCTTTGAGCCGTACACGCTGCGCTTTCTCAAGCTCATGGTTCTTGAAGGTGCGTGCGAAGTCAGCCAAATCTATCTGCGCGAATACACCGCGCCCGATGTCTGGACCGCGCATTTCCACACCAATGATGAAGGCCTGAACCAACTGTTCACGGCAGCTATCGAGACTTATCGTCCTAACACGATCGAGCTCTTTACCGATACGCCTTCACGCGAGCGCGCGGGTTGGCTCTGCGATAGCTCCTTTACGGCACAAGTCTCCCCGCTGCTGAGCGGGCACACCAAGGTTGAAAAGTGCTACCTCGAAAACTTCCTGCTGCCCGATCACTTCGCCAATATTCCCGACGGAATGCTTCCCCAGTGCTATCCCGCGGATCACTATGACGGAGGTTTCTGTCCCAACTGGAGTCTCTGGTTTCTCGTCCAACTGGAGCAGTATCTGATCCGCAGCGGCGATCATGAGATGGTGGAAGCCTTCCGTCCGCGGGTGCTCAAGCTGCTCGACTACTTCAAGGGCTTTCAAAACAGCGACGGTTTACTCGAGAAGCTCGCCGGAAATGTCTTCATCGAGTGGTCCAAGTCGAACGACTATGTCAAGGATGTCAGCTATGCGACTAACATGCTCTACGCGGCGGCTCTCGCGGCAGTCGGCCGCATCTACAATCTGCCGCAGCGCATTGAGCAGGCTGAAGCAATGCGTGCCGTCATTCGCGCACAATCCTATAACGGCGAGTTTTTTGTGGACAATGCAGTGCGCCAGGGAGGGAAGCTGGTTCCCACTGGCAATCGCACTGAGACCTGCCAGTACTACGCTTTCTACTTTGACACTGCGTCGGTCGAGAAGTATCCCAAACTTTGGGAGACGCTGCACACGCAGTTCGGCCCAACCCGCCTGTCGACCAAGGCCTTTCCGGACATTGCGCCCTCCAATGCGTTCATGGGCAATGTGATGCGTCTTGAGCTTCTATCGCGCGCCGGCCTCACGGATCAGCTTGTTGCCGAGGCCAAATCGTACTTCCTCTACATGGCCGAGCTGACAGGCACGTTCTGGGAAAACATGAGCAACGAAGCCAGCATGGATCACGCCTTCGGCTCGCACATCATTGTTCATCTCTATCGCGATGTGCTCGGCATTCATCGCCTGGACATGGTCAACAAGACAATCCACCTGCGGTTCACGCCATCTTCTCTTGAAGTATGCGAGGGCCGCATTCCCACGCCGGATGGTTTTGTCACCATGCGCTGGACACGGACGCCTGACACTCTCACTTATCAGCTCGATGTTCCCGCCGGCTACAAGGTAAGCGTAGAGAATCTTGGATCATTCGCCGTTGTGCAGAAGAGATTTCCGCACGGAAAAGTCAACTATGGCTACAAGGTTGAGGGCGGCTACAAGTAACAATCGTTGGCAGAGTTTTATTCGTGGAGAGAAGTGAAATGGTCCTGACTTCCAGCAAGAGCAAGACTCGCTCGCTGGCGCTGGCATCGCTCTGCCTTGAGTTTACCGTGTTTCCCGTATTCCTGACCGCGCAAAGTGCGCGGCCCAACATCGCAGTCTGTGTCCTCGACCGGTTACGCGCCGATGAGCCCCATTGCTATGTCCATGCACGGTTCACCGGTCCAAACATTGACAAGCTAGCGAGCCGGGCCGTAACCCTGTCGCGCTTCTACTCCGTCGCGCCATGGCGCTCGACCTCGTTTGGCACTCTCCGTAGCTCGCTCTACCCTTCAAAGCATGGAGTTACTTTGTTCCTTGAGCCTGGCATGCTGGTCCCCTTCGACCACCGCTCTCTCTGCAACACCGCGTTGCACATCCCGTTGATTGTGGGTGGCCCCGGAATCGCGCACGGACAGGTCAACCCCGCTCTCGGTTCCAACGTAGACACGGCACCCACATTGCTGGACCTGGTTGGCGCCAGTCGTCTCGACGATGCGGAGGGTCACAGCTTTGCTGGGCTGCTCGAGGGCACCTTCGACAGCCGGCGCTATGTACAGCCGAGCAACGCCGCCGATGGAAGTGTGGTGGCCGATGCCGTTCGCTTTGAGAGGCTTCATTAGTAGCACGCACTAGCATGGGACACAATCGACAGCTGGAACTGGGATGAAAGACGGTGAAGCTCTTGAACGTACGAGGCAACGCTAGCGTAAGTGGAGTAAGAGCTGGATTCAGGTTGATCGATCCGGTATTGGTTGTGACCCTGCTTCTTTCGTGTGGACTCGCCGCTGCGCGCGCTACAGCGGAGACGGCCCCGGCGCAATCCAGCGTGATCGCAAGCTCGCGCGTATACGACGTATTGCCAGTGGCGTCGCGCGGGGAGAACGAAATCAGTCTCGATGGGCAATGGGATCTTGCGCAGGCGGCGGGCGATCTGGATTCAAAGACTCTCGCGATCGACGGCCTGCCGTGGAAGGGAGTGCAGATGCCCGCCACAATCCAATATGCGCTCTTCAAGGCGGGCAATGTCGAGAATCCGTGGTACGGCGAAAACTGGAAAAAGCTTCAGTGGATACAGGACAAGGATTGGTATCTGCGCCGCCGCTTTCAAACGCCCGCCTCCTGGAAGGGACGCCACATCCGCTTGCGCTTCGATGGCATGGACTATAGCGGCGCCGTGTGGCTTGACGGCAGGTTGCTGGGCGTTCATGACGGCATGTTCGGCGGACCAACCTTCGACGTTAGCGACACGGCTGCGCCAGGACAGGAGCACGAACTGGTTGTGCGCTTGCTGCACGAAACGCCAACGGAAATGACCCAGAGCGTGACGCCCCAGCACGACATCACGGTCATGAAATCCTGGGCGATCGATGGGCGTAGTTATGTGTGGGGAAATCGGTTTCGCTCCATCGGCTTGTGGCGCTCCATCCGTCTGGTGAGCTCAGGCCACGCTTATATGGAAGCGCCCTGGGTGCGCACCGACCACCTTGACCGGGATGTTGCCTCACTCTGGGCGCAAACGATGATTCTCAACGCCGGCGCGCCCTTCGACGGAAAGGTGCGCGCAAAGATCGTCGACACGGCAAACGGCCTGGTGGTGTGGCAGCAAGATGCCGAGCAGCGCATGCCATCGGGAACCTCTTACTGGGAGCGCAGCATCAAGCTTCGCAATCCAAAGCTGTGGTGGCCGGTTGGAATGGGTGACCCGCACCTTTACCGGCTTGAGCTTTCGATCTTTGATGGTGCAGCGAGTGAGGACTCGATCAGCTCTCGCTTTGGCGTTCGTACTTTGGAGATGAAGCGTAATCCATATCTGCCCAGCAAGCCACGCGGCAATCCGGGCCTGCCCTCGTGGTTGACCGACCAGACAAAACTTGCGGACCGGCACACAGATCACCTGTGGCACCGCGCAGACCTGTGGCAGAGCGACAACCTGCTCGAAGAAGACGCGGAGTACAACAACGATGCTGGTGCTCGCTATCTTTTCGTCGTCAATGGCCGGCCGCTCTATGCAAATGGAGTTAATTGGCTCACTTCCGATGAACTGCTAACCCTTACGCCGCAGCGGGAAGGCTGGATGGTGAAAGCCGCGCGGCTGGCCGGCATCAATCTTTTCCGTCTCAATGGCGGCGTGGATATCTTTGAGACCGAGCAGTTCTTCAACCTGTGCGATGAAGCCGGAATCCTCGTCTGGCAGGAACTGCCCCTGAACTGGTCGCACGACAGCGGCATACCATTGACCACCTGGCGCGAGCAGATCAAGCAGTCGGTGCTGCGCCTTCGGCAGCATCCCTCCATGGCTGTGTATGTGGGCGGCAATGAGCTGAACCCTTATCTAGAGGCCATGGCGCCCTATCTTGGAATCGGCAGAGAGATCATCGACGACTATGACGATCGCCCATTCCGCATGGCTTCCCCAATGGGCACCGACTATCATGCCTACGCGGCATATGCGGCAGATGAAGTGGGCTTCGGCGACCTATGGAACAGCGATCCGAATTGGTATGCACGCTATTATCCTGAGACCGCGAATTTCATTTCCGAGTGGTCATTCGCGGTGTTTCCTGATATCTCCACGCTGAAGCGCGTGGCTCCGGCAAGCGAGTTCGACGACAAGCAGATCGGCTTCGACATGGATAAGTACCTGGCAGGTCACCCGAACATTCAGAGTCATCTGGCGGAACCAGGTGACACGCCCATGTCGCAGAGCAAGTCTTCGTTGTACGGAGACGTGGCCAAGGTGAATCTGGATAAGTATGCCGAGTATTCGCAGATGGCGCAGGCGGATATCTTCGGCTATGTTTTCGAGCAATGGCGGGCGCAGTTTCCCTATAAGGGCGGCCAAGCCGTTTGGACATATAACCAGCTCAGCCCCTCCTCGGGTTGGAACATGATCGACTGGTTCGGCCAGCCGCAAATCTCGTATTACGCAGCCAAGCGTGCCGATGAGCCGGTGCACGTTATGGCTAATACAAATTTCTTCACCTGGGGCCCGAGCAGCACGTTTCACGCATCGGTCTTCGCGGTGAACGATGGAGCCAGACCGCTTGACGGCGCACACGTAACGGCGCGCATCCTGGATCGCCAGATGAGTCCGGTCCTGACCCAGCAATGGAATCTGACGGTTCCAGCAGGAGGCACCAAGAGTAGCAGTCATGATCTGAGTTGGCGCATTCCAGAGGAAACTCCGGAGAGCTATTTCTTCCTGGAAGTCACAATGGCCGGCGCAGATGGCCATCGCATCTCGCGGCGTGTCTATTGGCTTCGTGTCTTGAAGTCGCTCGCGGATCCGGCCGCGCTCGCCAAATGGCAGTCGAAGGCCTCGGCGGAGCCGATGTCGACCACCGGCCCGTGGCTCGAGCCGCAGATAGAAGCGCTGCGCACCGGAGTCTCGGCGCGCGTGTTGAGTTCCAGGGTGGAGGGTCCGGAGTTGCGATTGACTGCGATCGTGAAAAATACCGGATCCAAGCCAGCCTATCCGGTTGAGCTCAAGGTCGCGCCGGATACGTATTCGGTCATCTGGAGCGACAATTACTTCTGGCTTGCGCCCGGGGAGAGTGTCGTTATTGAGGGCACCGTGCGCTTAGATATGGCGGGTCTCGATCCGGTGACTAGCCCAACGGTCGCAAGACCCTCGGGACTTAGGCTGTCAGTTTCCGCGTGGAACGCGGAGCCTGCCAAGTTAGTCCTTCCGGAAAAGATTGATTCTCAAGCGCATTAAAGAGTCTTGCGCTTAAGCGCTTGTCTGGGTATAGTTAGTATCACTTGGACTTAGCGAATGCGGAGCGCTCGGTTCAAGTATCGCAGACTGCAGTTACTCGTCACGCAAGATATCGCGTTTGGGTACTATGGGCCGCTAACATTACGCCATGCTCCCGGTGCGGAACATAGGACTCCTATTACTGCCACACTCTCCCATTTCCGATCGCCGTTCCAACTTCATCCAGTTATCTGACAGTCAGCTCGTTACTCGTCGCAGTTGAAGTAACTCCGCTAACGCTATCTCACCGAGGCTTACTCTTGAATCCTAACTTCCGAGTTGTGGTAACTGACTATGGCTTCCCCGACCTTGAGTTTGAGCGGCAGATTGCCGAGTCTGCGGGAGCCGAGTTTGAAGCTTTTCAATGCAAGACTGAGCAGCAGGTAATCGCCGCGGCAAAGGATGCAGACGCGGTCCTGGTGCAGTTTGCACCTGTCACGCGCGCTGTAATCAACGAACTTAGTCGATGCAAAGTCATCGTGCGCTATGGTGTAGGAATCGACAATATTGACATCGAAGCAGCGCGCGAGCGCGGCATCATTGTCTGCAATGTTCCCAACTATTGCATCGATGAGGTCGCAGACCATACATTCGCATTCGCACTGTGTCTTACGCGTCAGGTCGCTTTGATCGACGCTGAGATCCGGCGCAACGAGTGGAACAATACTCCTGCTCGCTCCATGCCGGCTTCGCGGCAGATGACGTTTGTCACGCTCGGCTTTGGGCGAATCGCGCGCGCGGTGCTTGACCGGGCAGCCGCTTGCAAGTTCAAGATCGCCGCCTGCGATCCCTATCTTCCGGCGGAGACCGCTGCTTCAGTCGGCATAGCAAATCTGAGCCTGGATGAAGCTCTGGCAACTGCCGATGTGCTTTCACTGCACGTGCCGCTCAACGATGCCAGCCGCCACATCGTCAACGCCCGCACGCTTGCCCTGCTCAAGCCGACAAGCGTGCTGATCAATACGGCCCGCGGCGGCCTTGTGGATGGAGTTGCTCTTGCCGATGCGCTGAACCGCGGCGCTCTCGCGGGCGCAGGGCTCGATGTGTTCGAGAAAGAACCATTGCCATTGGATCATCCCCTGCGCAGTTGCAGCAATGCCCTGCTCTCTTCTCACATTGCTTGGTACAGCGAGATGAGCGGAGGGGAACTGCAGAAGATGGCCGCCGAAGAGGCGATTCGCGCGCTGCGCGGCGAGCCGTTGCAAAGCCGGATCGTCTGATCGGAGTTGCTCTCGCAGCAGAGATTGTTCGACAGGAAGAGGCCCGGATGCACGGAATTGGCGCAGCGTTGATTCTTCTTGGCGGAGTGATGGAAGGGCTGTTCTCGCTGCCCGTCAAGCTCACTCCCAAGTGGGCGTGGGAAAACATCTGGGGACTCGGTTCGCTGGCCGCACTGGTACTGGTTCCGCTTCCTTTGCTCTTGCTCACCATGCCGCAGTTTCGCTCCGTCTACGCAGCAGCGCCGACCTGGGCGATTGTTTCAACCCTTCTCTTCGGCGCCGGCTGGGGACTGGGTGGAATCTTCTTCGGCCTCGGAGTAGCTGAGCTCGGCTTGTCCCTGGGCACATCGTCGATCATGGGCCTCATCGCCATCAGCGGCTCCGTGGTTCCTCTTCTTCTTGAGCATCACGGGCAAATGCCGGGCAGCGGTGGCATCGCCCTGCTGGCAGGCATAGGCGTCATGCTGCTCGGCCTGATCGTGTGCTCTCGCGCGGGGAGCCTGAAGATGCCCAGCCAAAACGATGCGACCAGCAGCGCAGCAGGGCCATCGTTCCTGCGTGGAGCGCTGTACTGTCTTGCTGCAGGGTTGTTGTCGGCGCTGGTCAACTTTGCGCTCATCTTCGGCGCACCTATCACACGTGCCGCGACCGACGCAGGCGCGCCGCCCTCGGCAGCGAACAACGCCATCTGGGCCATTGCCTTTGCGGCTAACTACCTGGTCAACGTTCTCTATTGCCTTTATCTTGCGCGCAAGAAGGGAACCTTGGGCAAGTTCAAGCTTCCGGCCACCGGTCACTACTGGCTCTACGCCATCGCCATGGGCCTGCTGTGGGCGGGCGGCATTGTGATCTATGGTCTGGGCGCATCCATGGGCGGCACCTATGGACCGGTCTTTGGTTTTCCCATGATGTTAATTGTCTCCATCCTCACGGCTAACTTAACCGGAGTGCTGCTGGGAGAGTGGCGCGGCGTTGCCACGGTAGCCAAGCGTACCATGCAGGTCGGCGTGGTATTGATGATGGCAGCGATTGTTATTCTGGGTTACGCCAACTATTGGACGCAATAGGTCACTAGAGAGCTTTCGATTCAGATGTTGACGTTTGAAGATTGTGCAAGGGGGGCCTTTTCTTGGGAAAAAAGCCACTTGACCTCCCGGTTCCTGTACAGACCAGAATCAACAATGCCATAACTGCCCGGGGCGCGAGTTATAGCATTTTCGGAATTGGTGTAGACCGGAAGCACACACTCAAGTGGCTTTTTCCTCAAGAAAAAGCCACCTTTGACGGCTCCCAAAAAGTCTATATGTATTCCGAAAATGCTCTAGAGCATCAATCAGCGTTCGCCTGCGCTCTGCTGGACAGTGGGCGGGGCGCCCCATGTTTCTTCGAGAAATGTACTGACGGTCTGCGTGACCAGACGCTCCGCAAAAACCGGATCGTGTGTCTTGAGCGCATCGATGATGCGCCGGTGCTGCTCCAGGCTGCGGTCCCACTGGTTCTCCTGGGTACGAGCGCCCAAAACCCGCATCACGACAAAGGCAAATAGCGGCGCAATGATCCGCTTCAGGGCCTGCACCAGCATGCTATTGCCAGTCTTCTCCGCGAGCAGCAGATGAAACTGCAGATCGCGCTCGAAAAATGCCTTGAGATTATGGCATTCAACAGCGGAGCGCATGTCGGATAGGGTCTGTTCAAGCTCGCTGACATCAATCTTCTTCTGCGCCACAACCCGCGCACAGTAGCCTTCCAGCACGGCACGAAGCTCGTAGCTGTGGGTTATGTCCTCGTCCGACAAGAGGGTCACCTGAGCGGTGCGGCCTGATCCCTTCTGGACAAAACCTTCCGCCAGAAGAATATTGATCGCCTCGCGCACCGAAGTCTGCGAAAGCTTGAGCAGCTTGGCGTACCTTACCTCGACGATTTTTTCGCCGGGGGCAAGCCGCCCGCTGATAATTTCCTGCCGGAAGTAGGCAGCAAGATTGTCCTTCACGAGGAGGAGGTCTGGCTGTGAATGTCGGATCGTTGTTAGCTGCGGCGAGCCCATGGGAGTCCTTGCCTGATTTTAGCACGGACTTGCAACTAACTGTCCGTTCCTTTTTCTCCTGATTCAACCTTTCGATCTAATCAGTTTGAGCGGCTGTTCGCACGTTCGCGGCCCGTTCTGGAAGGCCTATCTCAACGCTCCGGCGCCGCTATTGGACCCTTTGGCAGAGTCGCCCGAAAGCGAGCTTAGTTGAAGTTGACTAAGTGGGGCTGGATTAATTCCGACATGCGGTTTGCAGTGATAAAACTAAGATAGTCTGGACCTAGCAAAGCTGCCTAAGAGCGCGGCGAGGAGGATGACGGTGAGTCACAGGGAACCAATCCTAAATCGATTTGCGGGGAAGGTTGCAATTGTAACTGGAGGGTCGGCTGGAATAGGCCGCGCTACGGTCGAAGAGCTTTGCCGCGAAGGGGCGTCGGTCGCTTTTACAGGGCTCGAGCCCGAGCAAGGCGCGGAGACCGAAAAGGAACTGAAAGAGGCGGGATGGAATGCACTCTTCCTTCACGGAGACATGGCCGATGAGGCGTTTTCCGTTCGCATTGTGGAAGAGACTGTCCATCGCTTCAAAAGGATTGACTACTTAGTTAATAATGCCTTCTCGTTCAACTCCAAAGGGCTTGACGCGACCGCGGAGGATTGGCATCGCGTCTTCGACGTCGGCCCGATCGCTTATGCGCGCATGGGAACGCTGGCGGCCGAGCAGATGCGCAAGGTGGGCAAAGGGGCCATCGTCAACCTTTCCAGCATCTCCGCGTTCATTGCGCAGCCGCACCGGTGGACCTACAACACGGCCAAGGGCGCCGTTCATATCCTCACCAAGTGCATGGCGCTTGACCTGGCTCCTTACCAGATCCGCGTGAACAGCGTGAGCCCGGGATGGATCTGGACGCGCGAGGTTTACCGCGCTGCCCAGGGCGACCGGGAGAAGTGGGACCCGATCTGGGGCCAGTTCCACATGCTTGAGCGCTGCGGCGATCCGGTGGAAGTGGCGGCAGCGATTCTGTTTCTGCTCAGCGACGATGCCTCGTTTGTGACCGCGACCGATCTTCCCGTCGACGGCGGATACCAGGGGCTGGGCAGCGAAGGAATCGGCAGAAACAGCAAGTTTGCCGGCACGGATTAGAGCAGTTCTCCAATTCATGTGCCCCGTCTGGTTGCTTGCAAGGTGGCCTTTTCTTAAGGAAAAGCCCACTTATCATCCTGCTTCCGGTGTAGAGCAATTGGAGAACAGCTATAGCTCGGGCTTCGGCAATCCTGAGAGGGACACAAGTGCCCGCGACAGGCCGTTAAGCGTACCCGCTGTCCACAGCGAATCCACACCTTTTTCCTCGGCGCGGCCGGTTGCGGGCCGTTCGCGCCTCGGTGGCGCGGGTCATCGTATGCGACAATGAAGGCAACCGTGATGAACCCCGCCTCCTCAGCTCAAGTTCCTTCACCGGTTGCGGTCACCCCGCAGTTGCTTGCCGCGCACAGCATCACGGCGGGCGAGTACGACCGCATTCTGGCAGCTCTTGGCCGCATTCCCTCGCTCACTGAACTCGGCATTTACTCGGTCATGTGGTCGGAGCACTGCTCCTACAAGTCGAGCCGTGTGCACCTCAAACGCCTGCCCACCAAGAGCGAGCGCGTCGTCCAGGGCCCGGGAGAGAACGCCGGCATCATCGACGTGGGCGACGGCTGGGCCTGCGCCTTCAAGATCGAATCGCACAACCATCCCAGCTATATTGAGCCTTTTCAAGGTGCTGCCACTGGCGTCGGCGGCATTTTGCGCGACATTTTTACCATGGGCGCCCGTCCGCTGGCGGTCATGGATTCGCTGCGCTTCGGCCCCATCGAGCCGGGCAGCGCATCGCCGGAGTTGCTCGCCAAGAATCATGCGGTTGTCGAGGGCGTGGTCAGCGGCATCGCCGGCTACGGCAACTGTTTTGGCGTCCCCAACCTAGGCGGCGAGACAAAATTCGAACCCTCCTACAGCGGCAATCCGCTGGTGAACGCATTCGCCCTGGGCCTGGTGCGCAAAGACGAAATCTTCTATGGCAAGGCCACCGGTACCGGCAACCCGGTGATTTATGTCGGCGCAAAGACCGGCCGCGACGGCATCCACGGCGCCACCATGGCCTCTGAGGAGTTCCACGAAGGCACCGAAGCCAAGCGCCCCAATGTCCAGGTGGGCGATCCGTTCATGGAGAAACTACTCCTCGAAGCCTGCCTTGAAGCCATGCAGACCGGCGCCATCGTCGGCATACAAGACATGGGCGCGGCCGGCCTGACCTGTTCCACCTGCGAGATGGGCGCGCGCGGCGGCGTCGGCCTCGACGTGGAGCTCGACAATGTGCCGCAGCGCGAAACCGGCATGAGCGCCTATGAGATCATGCTCTCCGAAAGCCAGGAGCGCATGCTGCTGGTGGCCGAAAAAGGCCGCGAGGACGAGGTTCTCAGCGTTTTCGCCAAGTGGGGCCTGGATGGGGTCATCGTGGGCACGGTCGAGCCCGAGTCGCGCCTGCGCATCCGCCATCACGGCGAGCTGGTGGCCGACATTCCCAACCGGTCTCTTACCGATGATGCGCCGCTCTACCATCGCCCTGTCGGCGAGTGGAAGTGTCCGCTGCCTTCCGATCCGCCCGAAGAAGTCGTTGCGCAACTGGCTCAGGATCGCGATTACACCGCCGACCTGAAGAAGCTGCTCTCGAGCGCGAATGTCTGCTCCAAGCGCTGGGTCCACGAGCAGTACGACACCATGGTGCAGACCAACACCGTCATCGGTCCGGGCGGCGAAGCCGGCATCATGCGTATCAAAGGCACGGGTACCGCCGGTCATGAGCGTGGACTCTCCATGGCACTGGACGGCAACGGCCGCTGGGCTTATCTCGATCCGAAACTCGGCGCCATGCACGCCGTGGCGGAAGCAGCCCGCAAGGTGGCCATGAGCGGCGCGACCCCCGTGGCTGCCACCAACTGCCTCAACTTCGGCAACCCGGAGAAGCCGGAGATCATGGCGCAGCTCTCCGCCGCCATTGACGGCATTGCCGAGGCCTGCACGGCGCTCGCGACGCCCATCACCGGCGGCAATGTTTCTCTCTATAACGAAACCCGAGGCGTCGGTATCTACCCAACGCCGGTGCTGGGAATTGTGGGCATTCTCGAAGATGTGGCCAAGGCGGTCCCTGCGCACTTTCAGCAGGCAGGCGACGCAATTCTCCTCTTGTGGCCCATCCCGCGCGGGGAAGAGCCCGATCCCAAGCTGGAAGTTCCGCTCGATCCTCCGCCCATCAGCCAGTACCCTCTGCCCGCCTTCCAGGCCAAGCCGGTCGCGTCCGAAGAGCCGGATGCGAGTGATGCCGCGGCAGCCGCGGGACTCGCGGCTTTCGGCTCCTCTGAATTCGCCAAGGTAATTCTCGGCGGCGTCTGGGGCCAGCCTCCAGCGCTCGATCTCGATGCGGAAGCCAGCCTCCACAAACTGCTGGTCACCCTTGCTGATCGCAAACTGCTTTACTCCGCCCGCGACATCTCCGATGGCGGCATCGCGGTCTCGCTGGCTCAGGCCGCGTTCCCGCTCTTGATCGGCGCAACCGTCGAGCAGGACCAGTCGCTTCTGGCTCATCCGCTCTTCGGCCTCTTTGCCGAGCCGGCCTCCACTATCCTGGCCACAGCTCACCCAGACAACGTCGCGGAGATCGAGTCGCTGGCCGGCGAGCGCAACTTCCTCGTCGCCCGCATAGGAACCACTGGCGGTCCTCGCCTCGAAGTCTCCGTTGATCGCCAGCCGTTCATCTCCGCCCTGCTCACCGCTCTGCGCAAGGGCTGGGCAGAATCCCTGGAAGCCACACTCCATGACGAGGTGACGGCATGAGCCGCTTGCTCTTTCAGGGCGTTGAAGGCGAGCTTGAAGCAACGGACCAGGGTGCCCCATCCTTTCCGCGGCTTCTTGCGGAAAGGGTGGGAAAGCACTCAACTCCTTCCGCGAAAGAAGACCCCAAGCTGCGCGAGGAATGCGGCGTCGTCGCCGTCCATGGTCACCCTGACGCAGCCCGCCAGGTCTACCTCGGCCTTTACGCACTGCAGCATCGCGGCCAGGAATCGGCCGGCATCGCCTCGGCTGACGGCCAGCGCCTGGCCAACATCAAGGGCATGGGCCTGGTGAGCGAAATCTTCACCGACGACGTCCTCGCCAAGCTCCCCGGCTCCATGGCCATCGGCCACACCCGCTACTCCACCACCGGCGACTCCGCCCTGCTCAACGCCCAGCCCA
>Ga0182030_10002646_pt1 | contig 38107 bp, 34 predicted proteins | sample 812S3MmetaG_FD_121299 | JGI IMG/M metagenome (GOLD analysis project Ga0182030, IMG submission 121299) | Permafrost microbial communities from Stordalen Mire, Sweden - 812S3M metaG (Illumina Assembly) | ecosystem: Environmental > Terrestrial > Soil > Wetlands > Permafrost | place: Sweden...
CGCTGCGATATGACGGGCGCTGGCGCGACCGCGACCCGGCAGGCGCTCCGGAAGGCATATTACCGACGATCCGGCTGCGTGCGCCGCAAATCGGCGAGACGGTCGTCGAGGACAGGGTGCAGGGCACGGTCACGGTCGCGAACGACCAGATGGACGATATGGTCATGCTGCGGGGCGACGGCACGCCGACCTATATGCTGTCGGTGGTGGTGGACGATCATGATTACGGCATCACCAATATCATCCGCGGCGACGACCATCTCACCAACACATTTCGTCAGATCCAGCTTTACCGCGCTATGGGATGGGACACGCCGATCTTTGCCCATATTCCGCTGATCCACGGGCCGGACGGAAAGAAATTGTCGAAGCGGCATGGCGCTCAAGCCGTCCATGAATGGCGCGACATGGGCTATCTGCCCGAAACGATGCGCAACTATCTGCTGCGGCTCGGCTGGGGCCACGGCGACGACGAGATCATTTCGACCGAGCAGGCGATCGCCTGGTTCGACCTCGACGGTATCGGCCGTTCGCCATCCCGGCTCGACTTCGGGAAGCTGGACAATCTCAACGGCCATTACATCCGAGAGGCCGATGATGGGCGCCTGGCGGAGCTGATCACGCCGCCGATCGAGACGGTTTTGGGTCGTCCGTTGAATGCAACACAGAAATCACGGCTGGCAGCAGGCATGGCCGGATTGAAAGCGCGGGCAAAGACGGTAAACGATCTCGCCGCCGCCGCCCGGCTATATGCCGAGGATCGACCGATTTCGCCTGATGCCAAAGCCGCTGTGATCTTGACGCCGGCGGCACTGGAACTGCTCCGCGCCTGGGCCGATTGCGTATCGCAAGCACCGGACTTCAACGCTGCGACACTGGAACAGGCGGCGCGCAGCCTGACAGAGGGGCGTGGCGTAAAGCTGGGCGAATTGGCGCAGCCGCTGCGCGCCGCGCTGACTGGAAGCACAATTTCGCCGCCAATTTTCGAGGTTGCTTCCATCTTTGGCAAGGATGAGGTAATCGCCCGCCTGAATGATCTTCATTTAGCGTAATAATTCGCAAAAGGGTCCGTTGATCTTACCTTAAGGGACCTGTATTTTGCTGCAGTGCCACAAGGTCAAGCTTTAGGCCTTACTCTGAGGAATCCATGACCGCATCCCCGACCGCAAAAACCGCCAAGCTGACCACACCGGAAGGCCAGTCCTTTGATTTTCCAGTCCTGTCGGGGACATTGGGACCGGATGTTATCGATATCCGCAAGCTGTATGATAGCACCGATCATTTCACTTTCGACCCCGGCTATACCTCGACCGGGTCATGCGAATCCAAGATCACCTATATCGACGGCGACAAGGGCGTACTACTCCATCGTGGATACCCGATCGAAGATCTGGCGGAGAAGAGCGACTTTATGGAAGTCAGCTATCTTCTGCTGCACGGGGAGTTGCCCAACGCAACCGAGAAAAAGGACTTCGCGCGCTCGATCACGCTCCACACGATGGTGCATGAGCAGCTTAACCAGTTCTTCCGCGGATTCCGCCGCGATGCACACCCGATGGCAATCATGTGCGGCGTCGTAGGCGCCCTGGCCGCTTTCTACCATGACTCCACGGATATGGCCGATAAGCGTCAGCGCGAGATCGCGTCCTATCGCCTGATCGCGAAAATGCCGACGATCGCGGCGATGGCCTATAAATATTCGATGGGCCAGCCCTTCGTTTACCCGCGCAACGACCTGCCCTATGCCGACAATTTCCTGAACATGATGTTCTCGGTGCCCTGCGAAGACTATAAGATCGACCCGGTTCTGGCCCGTGCGATGGACAAAGTCTTCATCCTTCATGCCGACCACGAGCAGAACGCCTCGACCTCAACCGTACGCCTCGCCGGTTCCTCGGGCGCCAACCCATTTGCTTGTATCGCCGCCGGTATCGCCTCGCTGTGGGGCCCGGCACATGGCGGCGCAAACGAAGCCGCGCTGAAGCAGTTGATCGAAATCGGCAGCGTCGACAAGATTCCCGACATCATCAAAAAAGCGAAAGACAAGTCCTCGGGCTTTCGCCTGATGGGCTTCGGTCACCGCGTCTATAAGAATTTCGACCCGCGTGCCCAGGTTATGCGCAAGACCTGCCATGAGGTTCTCACTGCCCTCAACATCAAGGACCCCTTGCTGGATGTAGCCATGGAGCTTGAGAGGATTGCGCTCGAGGACGATTATTTCGTCTCCAAAAAGCTGTACCCGAACGTCGACTTCTATTCGGGCATCATCCTGAGAGCGATGGGCTTCCCGATGTCGATGTTCACCGTTCTGTTCGCCGTTGCACGCACGGTCGGCTGGATTTCCCAGTGGAACGAGATGATCGAAGACCCGGCTCACAAGATCGGCCGTCCCCGCCAGCTTTACACCGGCCCGGTTCAGCGCCCTTACCTGCCGATCGGCAGCCGCTGACTTAATACACCGAGAACGACATCCGCTGCCGCTTCGCTGGGCGTCATACCCGGCGGCGATAGGTTGCGGCGGATTTCGGAGCCCCCATCCAACTGGGCCTGACGCGCAGCGGGATCGTCGAGCAGCCGGGACAGTTCGGTCACGAGCCTATCCGGCGTGCAGTCGTATTGCAGCAGCTCAGGCATCAGTATCCGGTTCAGGATTACATTGGGCAGGCCTGCGAACCTCCCTGTGATCATTCTGACCGCGACGAAATGCGTCAGCGGATTGATGCGGTAGGCGATCACCGTTGGAACGCCCGACAGGGCTAGTTCCAGAGTGACGGTGCCCGATTTGGCCAGAGCCATTTCAGCCGCAGCGAAAGCGTCGAATTTCTCGGCATCACCCTCGATCAACAGCGTATCGAGCCCCGATCCCTCAAGCCCCCCCCTCACCTTGCCAGCCAGATAGGCCGGGACGGGCACAACGACCGTAAATGGCTCGCGCCCTGACTGAAGCTGGCGCAACGCCTCAAGAAATATAGGCAGCATCCGGTTAATTTCGCCGTTGCGGCTGCCCGGTAGCATGACGACGACCCGCCGATCTGGCGTCAGGCCATGACGTGCCCGAAATGCCGTGCCGTCGCCCTTGCCGGCCTTGCCCTCGATTGCGGGGTGGCCGACGAAGGTGCAGGGCAGATGTTCCTTCTCAAAATAAGGCGGCTCGAACGGCAGGAGGGCCATCAGATGGGTTAGATATTTAGCGATCTTGGCCGCCCTGCCCGGCTTCCAGGCCCAGACGGACGGCGCCACATAATGGATGCGCGGAATGTCGAGCGTCTTTACCCGTTCCGCAACCCGCAGAGTAAAGCCTGGCGCATCGATGGTAACCAATGCAGCCGGCTGCAAACGCGCAATATCGGCCAGAGTCTGGTCGCCTCGGCGCATCAGTTGGGGGATCTTGGGGACCACCTCCGCGAGGCCGAAGACTGCCAGCTCCGTCATCGGGAAAAGGGGTTCGAGACCCTGCTCCGTCATCTTCGGCCCACCGATGCCGGCGAAGGCGATCCGATCGCCTGTCCGCTGCCGCAGCGCGGCCATCAAGCTACCGCCCAGCAGGTCTCCGGACGGCTCGCCGGCGATCATATAGAGCAAGAGTTTCTGATCACTCATTGCTGCGACGGTTCTACCGCCTTCAGATCAAGCGCGATCAAAAACAAACCGGCCTTATCCGCTGTTTCTATCGCCGCTGCCTGATCCAGAACGATGGAGTTGCCTGCCTCTATGGCGATGCCCCGCAAACCGGCGGTCGACGCAGCCGAGACGGTTGCCGGGCCGATGGTCGGCAGATCGATTCGGCGATCCTGTTGCGGCTTGGCGATTTTAACCAACACACCGCCCAGCCCGTCGCGCCCCAACGGTCCGACCCGCCGGAGCAATGCGTCAGTGCCTTCGATCGCCTCTACGCCCAGCACAAGCCCCTGCTGCACGACGACCGACTGGCCTACATCGACCATACCAAGCGCCCTGGCGACATATATGCCGTGGGCAATATCGGCATTGGCCTGTTCGTCGGGTTGATAGCGCCCCAGTATTCCGGCTACTGCCGCACCGCTCTCCAAAATGTCCCTGGCGCCGAGCAGGCGAAACCCTTCCCGCTCCAGTTCCCGCCCGATCGCTGCAAGCAAACCATCGTCCCCTAATGCGCCAGCGCCGATGCGGGCAAAGAGTTGGACGCCGCGCCAATCGAGCCCGATCTCGGACAGGCTGGGCCGGCGCACGCCGCCAGCCATTACCAGATCGACGACGCCAGCCTTCTTCAATTCGGCAATGATTCGGCCGGCTTCGCCGATGCGAAGCGAAATATGGGGAAAGCCCGTGACTGTTGAGGGATCAAACTGGCCGGTAAAGGCGACGATAAAAACCTGCCTGCCCTGGGCGGAAGCTGCCTCGGCCACGCGTCGCGGCAGAGTTCCGCCGCCTGCCAGGATTCCCAGGGTGTCGGCTCTATTGCCCACTGTAAGCGGCAGGCTGGCACAGCCCGCGGCTCGACTTGACCCGCACGAACTCCACGATCTCGATTACCTGGGGGCTAGAGGCAAAAACCCGCGCGACCTCATCGACGCGCTCGGCCAGGGTTCCATCGGGTCCGAAAAGCATGCGATAGGCAGTCCGCATGCTTTGAATCTCTTCGCGGGGAAAACCACGCCGCTCAAGGCCGACCAAGTTGAGCCCGGTCAGTCGCGCCCGATCTCCCATGACTTGTCCGAATGGAATGACGTCGCGCTCGACCCCGGTCATCCCGCCAACCCAGGCATGCGCGCCAATGCGCACGAACTGATGAACCGCGGAGATACCGCCGACAAATGCGAAATCACCTAGTGTTACGTGACCCGCCAAGGTCGCGTTATTGGCCATAATGATATGATCGCCGAGGATGCAGTCATGAGCGATATGCGCGCCAACCATGAACAGCCCATCGTTACCAATTTTGGTAACCATGCCGCCACCCTCGGTACCGGGATTCATGGTCACCTGCTCCCGGATGCGGTTACGGGCGCCGACCTCCAGGGTCGAAGGTTCGCCCCTATATTTCAGATCCTGCGGCGCCTGTCCTAGAGACGCGAAAGGATAGACTATCGAATCGTCGCCGATTGTCGTGCGTCCGTCGATCACAACATGGCTTATCAGATGAACGCGATCGCCCAGCACGACGTCGGGACCAATGACGCAATAGGGGCCGATCTCGACCCCTTCGCCCATTCTGGCCTTCGGATGAATGATGGCTGTTGGATGAATCGTGACTGCTACCTTGGATGGCTTTGTAGAAGCTGGCGTCAGCGCGCTACTCATCAACAATCATCGCGGTGTAGATCGCCTCGGCGCATACAACGCCTTCAACCTTCGCTTCGCCCTTAAACTTCCAGACGTTGCCACGTTTATGGATTCGCTCGACATGGACGCGCAATTGATCGCCAGGCACGACCAGTTTGCGGAAACGCGCGTTTTCGACCGACATGAAATAGACCAAACGTCCTTCAACGGTATTGCCGATCGTATGAACGACAAGGGCCGCGGCTGTCTGTGCCATCGCCTCAATGATCAAGACACCCGGCATAATCGGCCTTTCAGGGAAATGCCCCTGAAAGAAAGGTTCGTTCGCGGTCACGTTCTTAATCCCGACCGCGCTGTGATCGGTAACGATCTCCTCAAGCCTGTCGATCATCAGTATCGGGTACCGATGAGGCAGCATCTTGAGGAGTTGGCCGATATCGAGGCTTATCCCGCGCTCTTGCGTTTGTTGAGGCACATCCATCGCACGTCTACTCTATTTCGGCCCCACTATCTTGTGGCGTTCCGTGATCAGCCTTGTTTCAGAACTTCTACTTCTTTTTTGTAGCCTTCTCAGGAACCGCCGGAGCCGGAGCCGAGTCAGGTTGGGCAGCAGCAGCAGCAGTCGCACCGGGCGCGGGAATGGTAACGGTCACCGAAGGCAGTTTTGTATTAAGCCGCTGAATTACGTCATCTGTAATGTCCATGTTCTTATCTGACATGGTGATTACCAGTTCTTTGCGAAGGACCATGCCGATGCGCCTCTCGCCCGCCAACTGCTGGACTATATCTCGCATGTTGTCGCCGACGACATTGACCGCATCGTTTTGACCTTTTTGCAGCGCTTCCTGGCGTTCTTGCACCATGCGCTGTGCGTCGGCCTGCTTGCGCTGTAGCGCCTGCGCCTGTTCGTTCACCGCATCCGGCGACAGAACCGAGCGCTGACGGCGGAGCTCGTTTTCACCGTTTTTCAGGTCGTCCTCAAGCCTGGTGACCTGATCACGGAATTTCCGGCTTTCAGCATCAAGCTGTGATTGGATGCTGCGGCCGGCTGCAGATTCGCGCAAAACACGCTGCATGTCGACCACGGCGACAGTGGGGGCAACCAGAGCGGGTCCAACGACGGCCGGGGCCGCTGCTGGCGTCTGTGCAAAGCCTGGCGAAGCCACCGCGACCACGCCGAGCAATGTAAGACCAAGAAAAGATTTAAAACTGCGCATAACCAAGACCCTCTAAAAATGTGACCCGAAATTGAAGTTCAGGATTTGACCTTTGTCCAAGGACTGCTTCAGGAACGGATAGGCGATATTGACGCGAACCAAGCCGAAGGGCGATTTCCAGGACACACCGATGCCAGCTGAGGCACGTAACGCGAAGCTTTGGAAGATAGTGCCTGGCGTCACTGTGACGCCATTCTCTACAATGGACTTGGAACTTTGATCGATACCGCCCAAAGCACCGAAATCAGAGAACCCGAAAGCCTTGATTCCATATTCTTTTGGCAACCCAAGCGGGATACTCGTTTCTAGGGAGCCCACATAATAATAGTCGCCGCCAAGCGGATCATGAGTAGTTTCATCACGAGGCCCAATACCAGCGACCCGGAAACCACGCAGATTGTCGCCACCGATAAAGAAGCGACTCTCGATATTGACAGCCTCGCCAAGTCCGATGACGTCGCCACCCTCAATACGAGCGTTCAAAATCCATCCATCAGCGATCGGATAGTAGTAGCCAGCCTTTGCTACAGTCTGGAAGTAATGGTCGGTTCCGCCCAAACCAGCGAGATTGGTCTGTAGGCTCAATATGTAGCCCTTTGTCGTATCGACTCTAGCATCCCGGCGATCATAGACCAGCGCCTGTCCGATCTGCGAAGTGAAACGCAACCCTTCCTGCTCAAAGATATAGATCGATGCACCGGACTGGATATTGGTAATCTGGTTGGCCGTGAAGCTGTAAGTCAGCGTCTGGCGCAAATTATCAGACAATGCATAACCGGCTCGCAGATCGAAACCTGTCTTTTCCTGATCGTATGTGTAGTTTTGAGTGTAGTTCTGAACCTGCCGAATGATGTCGAAACCCGCCGCAATATCCCGACCGAGCAAATAAGGCTGGGTGTAGCTGATGTTCAACTGCTGATAGTAACTTGAGATTTCCGCTCCGAATTGCAGATCTTTTCCCTCACCGAAGAGGTCACGCTGACGGATGTTGAACTGCGCGAAAACGCCATCGAGGCCGGAATAACCCGCGCCGACCGAAACCTCGCCGGTGCTCTTTTCGATGACTTTGACATCGATAATGGTCTTGTCCGGTTCGGATCCCGGCGTATTGGTGACATTGACCTTGTCGAAGTAATCCAGATCTTTGAGATTCGTTTCAGATTTCTTAAGTAAATCCTGATTAAAAGCATCGCCTTCGGCGAGTTTCATCTCTCGACGAATGACCTCGTCGATTGTCGTCTCATTGCCCGAAATATTGATTCGCTCAACGAAGATACGGGGCCCTTCACTGACGTCATAAGTGACATCAAGCGTGTGCGTGTCGCGATTTTTTGTGAATTCGGGGCGTACGTCGACAAAGGCATAGTGCTGGTGGGTTACCGCTTGGCTAAGCGCGACGACCGTGTCCTCGATCTTGCTCGCGTTATAGACTTCGCCCTCGTGGGTCAGCAGATAATCGGTGAGGGTAGAAGTATCGAGTCCCTTCAACTCTCCGCGAATATCTATCTTTCCGAAGTCATATTTGTCGCCCTCATCGATCGTAAAGGTGATGAAAAAATCTTGGCGGTTGGGTGTCAGTTCAGCAACTGCTGAGACCACGCGAAAATCCGCATAGCCGTTCGACAAATAGTAGCGGCGAAGCAGCTCTTTATCATATTGCAGACGATCCGGGTCATAGCTGTCATTGGACGTCAGGAAGCGCCACCATATAGCCTCCTTCGTCAAAATCGCATCACGCAGGTCATCACCGTCAAAGGCATGATTGCCGACGAAATTGATGCGGCTGACCGGAGTGCGCGGGCCCTCATCGATCTCGAAGACCAAATCGACACGATTCTGGTCGAGTACGACAACCTTTGGCTCGACCCTGGCGGAATAACGACCGGCACGGCGATAGAGCTCAAGGATACGATCTACGTCAGCCTGTACGCGCGTACGGGTGTAGACAGTCCTCGGTTTGATCTGAATTTCGTCGGTTAGCTTATCGCTTTCGAGCTTCTTGTTGCCCTCGAATGCGATTTTGTTAACGATCGGATTTTCTGCGACCAGAACTACGAGGATGTTTCCATCACGGCGCAGCGTAACGTCAGCGAACAATCCTGTTTGAAAGAGATTTTTCAGTGACGCGTCTTCCTGAGCGGGATCGAACGGATCACCGGGCTTGACCGTCATGTATGATAAGACAGTCCCTGCCTCGATACGCTGGGTACCTTCGACACGGATATCGCTAATAATCTCGCCTTGCTGCGCGAATGCGGCCACGGGCATAAGCGCAAACACCGGCAAGGTGTAAGGCGCAGTATGAGCAGCCGTCAGGAGCAGCGGTGCAACCCACCGGTTCATTTGTCTATATCAACCTTAGGATCAAGTTCCGGAAGTAATGTGGAAAAGCCTCGAAAGGTCGTGCCACATCACAAAAACAAAGAATGACACGATTAGTGCAAAGCCGACCCGAAAACCGAAGGCAAGAGCGCGCTCGCTTACCGGACGTCGACTCACCGCCTCGATTGCATAGAACAGCAAGTGCCCGCCGTCCAGCACCGGGATGGGAAAAAGGTTGATTAGTCCAAGGCTGATCGACAGCAAAGCAATCAAATGCACGAGTGGGATAAAGCCTTCATGCGAAACTTCGCCGATCATCTGGCCAATCCCGATCGGGCCGCTGAGGTCGTCAGCACTGCGGCGACCTATAATCATCTGGCCGATCGTCGCCAAAGAGGAGGTTGTTATCGACCAGGTTTCCCGAGTCGCCTGCCATAGGGCAGTCGCCGGGTCTTCGTGTCTCATCACGAACTCACTGGACGGCAGCATGCCCAGTCGTCCAACCTTCGTCTTGTTGCCAAGCAGATCCTGCTCATCAACTATCTGCGGCGTTGCGACGAGGGTAAGCGATTGACCACCGCGGTTAATAGCCATGGTCAAAGGATCGCCAGAATCCAGAACCACTATCTGCCGAAGTTCCTCAAATCGCCGTACCGTTACGCCGTCGACGCTTTCGACCACATCTCCTGTGCGAAGTCCCGCTTTTTCAGCTGCTGAACCAGCCACCACGCTGCCAATAATCGGGGGCGTAAAGGGTTGCCCAATTGTCGAGAACAGCGCCGCCATCACCACGATTGCAAACAAAAAATTCGCAGCCGGACCAGCGGCAACGATTAAGGATTTCTGCCAAAGCTCCTTATGCGTAAAGGAAACTCGCTTTGCAGCCATATCCATGAGCGCGGCAGCCTGCAAGTCGGGTCGACTCGATGCATCAGCGTCTCCAAACATTTTCACGAAGCCGCCAATGGGAAGCCATCCGACACGCCAACGGGTCCCCAGTCGGTCAGTCCAACCGAACAATTCGCCGCCAAAACCGATTGAAAAGGCCTCGATCTTCACGCCGCATCGGCGGGCAACCCAGAAATGACCGAATTCATGAACAAAGACGAGGATCGAAAGCGCAATAACATAGATTGGACCGGCATAAACCACCCAGTGCAACAAGCCATGCAATGTACCAATAAGATGCGCCATCCTGCGTCCTTACAAACCAGTACTGACGGAGCGACGCGTTAGCTGCGCCCCGATGAAGCCCTCGGCAAAGACCCGAGCTTCCTTATCGATGGCAACAACGTCATCGATCGTGACGGGAACCGAATTGGGGAGCGTTTCGAGTGCGCTTTCCACTACCCGTTCGATATCGAGAAAACCAATCCGACCCGCAAGGAAATTTGCGACTGCCGTCTCGTTGGCAGCATTGAGAATTGTAGGAGCGTCCCCCCCTATTTGCAAGGCGCGTCTGGCAAAGGCCAATGCAGGGAAACGTACCGGGTCTGCCGTTTCGAACGTTAACTGTCCAATCTTCGCCAGGTCTAGTCCCGGCGCTACCACCGGCATGCGGTCAGGCCAGGCCAGCGCTACGGCAATCGGGGTCCGCATGTCCGGCGTACCCAACTGAGCCAAGGTCGATCCGTCATGATATTCGACCAACGAATGAATGACCGATTGGGGATGAACGACGACATCAATCTGCGACTCCGGGATGCCGAACAAGAAATGCGCTTCGATGATCTCAAGGCCCTTGTTCATCATCGTGGCGCTGTCGATCGAGATTTTTGAACCCATTGACCAGACAGGATGGGCGACAGCCTGAGCGATCGAAGCTCCCTCCATTCGCGCACGCGGCCAAGTCCGAAACGGCCCCCCGGAAGCAGTCAAAATAATCTTGGCAACTGCTCCTTTTCGGGCAGCATCGAAGACCTGGAATACCGCACTATGCTCGCTATCGACTGGTAGCAGGCGCGTCCCGTATTTTGCCACTTCGGCAAGCATTAAGGGACCGGCGCACACCAGGCATTCCTTGTTAGCAAAAGCGACCACGGCACCGGAGCGGCAGGCTGAGAGGGTCGGGTGAAGACCCGCTGCACCGACAATAGCCGCCATGACCAGATCAGCCGGCCGGGCCGCTGCATCAATGACCGCCTGGTCGCCGGCTGCAACTTCAATCCCGCTCCCCGACAGAGCTGCTTTCAGCGCACCATAAGATTTTGGATCGGCAACCACCGCCAGCTTTGCACCAACGCGCCGTGCGGTTGCTGCCAAAGAGACGACATCTCGATTAGCAGTCAGAGCCTCAACTTCGTATTTCCCGGGATTTTCCTCAATGAGGCTTAACGTACTTGTGCCGACCGAGCCTGTGGCCCCCAGAATGCTGATACGTCGTGGCTTTACATGACTCATGGTGACAAACCCGCAGTGAGGCCGAAAACATGCAGCAAGGCGAACGCGGGCGCCGCCCATAATAACGCGTCAATGCGATCGAGCATTCCACCATGACCCGGAATTAAATCTCCAGAGTCTTTTACGCCGAACTTTCGTTTCATCGCCGACTCGAACAAATCTCCACCCTGCCCGAACAATGACAGCCCAATCGCAATCTCGACAACCTGTACCGGCTTCGACGCACCTGGGAACAATGCCATAAGGCCGATAGCAATTAGACCCGCAAACACTAGGCCGCCAACAAAGCCCGACCAAGTCTTATTGGGACTGATCCTTGGCGCCAACCGCGGACCACGCACCAAACGACCGACGAAGAATGCACCGATATCCGTCGACCAAACCACGATGAAAACAAAGAATACTAAACGCCATCCGCCATCGAGAACGTCATGCAACCACGCTAGCGACAGCATCGTCAGCCCAACATATGGCAATCCCAAGGCAGCTAGTGTTCTGTTCACAGGAACGAAAAGTCCGACAGCCAAAGAAAGAACCACAAGAGCAACGAGTCCGGCTTCAATACCAAGCGTCATATATACGCCAATCACAGCCAGTGGCACTGTGTATACCCACCGAACACTTCGGCCTGTGACCAATTTGATCCATTCGGCAAGACCGAATGCTGTCGCCGCGGCAAGCGCGATGTCAAAAATCGGCCCTCCCACAAAGGCGAGCACAAGGACAAGGGGCCCCAAAACCAAACCAGACATAATCCGGTAGGAAAGATTTCGGCGCTCAGCGATTTGTGACAACGGCGCCATAGCGGCGCTCGCGCCGACGGAACTCTCGAATTGCATGCTCAAGGTCGGCCTTTGAAAAATCAGGCCAAAGGGTATCGAGAAATATCAGTTCCGCATAGGCGGATTGCCATAGAAAGAAGTTGCTGATTCTCTGCTCGCCCGATGTTCTGATAACGAGATCCGGATCAGGCAACTCCGCGGTCCAAAGTCTGGCCGATATCGCATCTTGATCGATGGATTGCGGCGTTACTTCCCCCGCAATGGCGGCTTCAGCTAGCTTTTGAGCGGCCTGAACAACGTCCTGCCGTCCACCGTAGCTCAATGCAACCGTGAAATTAAGTTTGGAGTTACCGGCGGTTAAAGTCTCGCCATGCTCTATCAGATTGACTATATCCGCTGCCAACCGAGACCGTTCCCCGATCACCCTAAGGCGAACGCCATTTTTATGTAAATCGGCGATCTCGCTCCGCAGATATAGACGAAGAAGCAACATCAGCTCTTCGACTTCTTCTACCGGCCGCCCCCAATTCTCCGCTGAAAAGCCGAAGATCGTTAAATAGGGAATCTCTAATGCTCTCGCGGACTCGACGATCCTGCGCACCGCTTCCATGCCACTGCGGTGACCGGCGGTACGAAACATGCCTCTGGCTTGAGCCCAACGACCGTTGCCATCCATAATGACGGCGACGTGCCGCGGCCCGGTATCGGTCGAGAAGTCAGCTGCGGCAACCATCAGATCTGTTTGATCTCCTTTTCCTTCGCTTGCAGCGCTTCATCGACCTTCTTGATATGTTGATCGGTCAGACGCTGCATCTCCGCAGATGATTTTCCATGCTCATCCTCTGAGATTTCGCCGTCCTTCTCCAGCCGCTTCAACATTTCCATACCGTCCCGGCGAACGTTGCGGATAGCGACCCGCGCCTGCTCCGCATATTTGCCGGCGACTTTCGCCAGCTCAAATCGTCGTTCTTCATTCAGTTCGGGAATTGGTACGCGGATTACACCGCCGTCCTGCTGCGGATTGAGACCTAGTCCAGATTCTCGGATAGCCTTGTCGACTGCCTTCAATATGGCTTTGTCCCAGACCTGAACGGTAATCAGCCGCGCCTCCGGTACACTGACTGTCGCAAGCTGTGAAAGGTGCATTGCTCCGCCATATGCGTCGACTTGAACCTGATCAAGCAGATTGACCGAGGCTCGCCCGGTACGGAGCCCGGAAAATTCTTTTCTAAGGGCTTCAAGAGCGCCATCCATGCGGCGCGAAAAATCGGCGAGACGCGTGTCAGTCATACGTTATTTCCCTCCTTCGCCGTTCGGGCCTTCTTCGCCGCCCGGGACGGGAAACTATTCGCCTTCAGTTACGACGGTATACCGCCCGCAACCCCGGAAAATATTTGCGAATCCATCATGCTCGGTAATCGAGAAGACTAGTATGGGAATCTTACTTTCCCGCGCCAGAGATATCGCTGCTGCGTCCATTACCTGAAGGTCGCGGGAGAGGACTTCGAGATAAGTCAACCGATCATAGCGTAAGGCGTCTTTAACCTTGTTAGGGTCCGCGCTGTAAACTCCGTCAACCTTGGTACCTTTCAACAAAGCGTCACAGCCCATTTCGGATGCACGCAGTGCCGCCGCGGTATCGGTCGTGAAAAAAGGATTGCCGGTGCCTGCCCCAAATATCACCACGCGTCCTTTTTCCATGTGACGAATGGCACGACGGCGAATGTACGGCTCACAGACTGTCGACATCGGAATTGCTGATTGCACTCTCGTCTGGACACCAAGCCGCTCAAGTGAGCTTTGCATGGCAAGCGAGTTAATCACCGTCGCCAGCATGCCCATATAATCCGCCGAGGCACGCTCCATGCCCCTGGCTGCCCCGGAAACGCCACGGAAAATATTTCCGCCGCCGATGACGAGGCAAACTTCGATTCCCAAAGCAACTACCGCCTGTACCTCAGCCGCCACCCGCTCAACCGTTTCGGGGTCTAGACCATATTCGCGATCCCCCATAAGCGCTTCGCCTGAAACCTTCAGTAATACGCGCCGATAAGGTGGATTGGACGACATATTATACCGCTTCTTCAGTGCGCCATCTTCGCGACTTCCGCCGCGAAATCATCACCTTCAGGTTTTTCGATACCTTCGCCAAGCGCAAAACGTACAAAACCGGTCAAAGCTACGGGTGCCCCAACGTCCTTCGCCGCATTATCGACGACCTTCGAAACCTTGGTCTCACCATCAACAACAAACACCTGCTCCAGCAACACTACTTCTTCATAATACTTGCGCAGACGCCCATCGACCATCTTTTCGATGATAGCATCGGGCTTGCCGGATGCTTTGGCCTGATCAACAAGAATGGAGCGTTCGCGATTTAGAGCAGCTTGATCGACATCCTCGATTCGCAGCGCATCGGGCTTCGCGGCGGCAACATGCATCGCGATTTGACGACCGAGCGCCGTTAGTTTGTCGGTGTCCCCGGTAGACTCCAGCGCAACCAGAACACCAATTCGCCCCAAACCGGGGGTCAAGGCATTGTGGATATAAGTTGCGACGACACCGTGGTTAACCGACAGCTTTGCCGCACGGCGCAGCGTCATGTTCTCGCCGATCGTTGCTATCAAGTGGGTTAATTCTTCCGCAACCGATCGGCCGCTCGGATAGGGCATCTGCTTCAGGCTTTCCATATCAGCCGAAGAGGTCAAAGCAAGCTTTGCCACGGAATGAACATAGGCCTGAAACTGATCGTTGCGCGCGACGAAATCCGTCTCGGCGTTGATCTCGACAATCGCACCTTCGCGCGTCCCGGCTGCAACGCCGACAAGTCCCTCAGCCGCAACTCGGCCCGACTTCTTGGCTGCGGCGGCAAGGCCTTTTTTGCGAAGCCAGTCAATCGCTGCCTCCACATCACCTTCAGATGCAGTGAGAGCGTTTTTGCAATCCATCATTCCTGCGCCCGTCTTTTCGCGCAGGTCCTTAACGAGCGAGGCGGTAATCTCAGCCATAATAATTATCCGTAATCAGGCGTTTTTAGGCAGACGGCTGGGCAGGTTCAGCGTCAAGGGCTGGAATCGATACGGCTTCGATCGCCTCAGGAATTTCTTCAGCAGGCGCCTCTTCCCGTTCGCCTACGTCGACGCCCGAAGCAATCAGCTCTGCCTGCAGCCCATCCAACACGGACCCGGAAACCAGATCGCAATAAAGTTCGATAGCCCGCAGGGCGTCGTCGTTGCCCGGCACAGGATAGGTCACACCGTTGGGGCTCGCGTTCGAATCGCATATCGCAACCACAGGGATCTTCAGCTTGTTCGCTTCCTGAATCGCAATGTCCTCACGCGGCACATCGATGATAAAAAGTATATCGGGTAAGCCACCCATTTCCTTTATACCGCCAAGGGCGCGATCAAGCTTGTCGCGCTCACGGGTAAGCTGCAGCAATTCTTTTTTGGTCAGCCCAGCCTGACGGGAATGATCCGCAAGCTGCTCATCCAGTTCGCGTAGTCGCTTTATCGACAGAGACATCGTCTTCCAGTTGGTCAACATGCCGCCTAGCCAGCGATGATTGACGTAGTACTGGCCACAACGTTGAGCTGCCGCCGCAACTTTATCCTGCGCCTGTCGCTTGGTGCCGACGAACAGGACCCGACCGCCATTTGCGGCGACCTCGCGCACTGCCGTCAATGCCTGGTGCAGCATCGGGACGGTTTGTTCCAGATCAATGATATGTACATTGTTTCGAACACCGAAGATGAAGGGCTTCATCAAAGGGTTCCAACGCCGCGTGTGGTGTCCGAAGTGAACGCCCGCTTCGAGAAGCTGACGCATCGTAAAATTGGGGAGTGCCATGATATATTTTCCGTTCCGGTTGATGCCTCCGCGGGAGTGGTCCATTTAAGGACACCGGAGCAGCCCCGGAAAGTGTCTCCGGATCGCCGCCTAGCCCGCGTGTGAATTTACCTGCGCGCCAGAGGCTTGCAGGCCGGGGTGATATATAGCGTTAAAAATGAAATGACAATCGGCGGCGTCGCGCGAGGTCAAATCGCAAGGAGAGGTTCGGGATGCGGATTTCAACAGTCTTAGAAACCTTGGTCCTGTTGTTGTCCATTTTCAGTGCACCTGGATCAGCGCACGCAGACAACACAGTGGGCCGCTATCAGATGGCCACCTTACCAACCAAGCCTGGAAGTTTCGACAGCCGCGTGATGATTCTCGACACCGCCAATGGCGACCTATGGCAATGGTGGGAAGCGCCTGCCGTGGGAAGTTCAGTTCCGAGCACCGGGATCACCTATCTTGGCAAAGTCATGCCGAGCAACACCGCCGGAGAGACCACTCCTACTCGCCGGAGCAACCCGTTGGAGCCTCTTTTGCCGAGGCATTAAATTCATAGGCGACCCAGGAATAAATTCATTCCCAACAGGGTTAAAAAAATGGGAATAAACAGGGTTTAAAAAATGGGAATAAAAAGCCGGACGGCGGACTAGAGCGGCCCTGCGCGAAACCCCATTTGCAATCTTGCGCTATTGGCGCGGAAACTGGAGAGACAAGATGTCTACGGGCTTTATTCGCCACGCGGCGATTGCAATTTGCGCGTTGTCAGTTGCGGCTTGCCAGGTGCCAACGCCCTATAAGGCGGCTGTGACACAATATGACGACGGCTACAGTACGCAACAGATCGAATCCAACCGCTTTCGGATTTCCTTTCGGGGAAACTCTCTGACTACGCGGCAAACGGTAGATACTTATATGCTGTATCGTGCCGCCGAGGTGACACTGCAAAGCGGCGGCGACTATTTCATTGTCGTCAACAAGGACGTCGACAAGAACACCGCCTATGAAAATTACGGAGACGATTTGGCCTGGGGTTGGGGCGGCGGTTGGGGCTGGCGCCATGGGTTTGGCGGTCCGGGATTCGGCGGCGGAATGGATTATACCCGGCCAGTGAACTCCTATGATGCGATCGCTGACATCGTTACCAATCGGGGCCCCAAGCCTGTCGGCAATACCAACGCATACGACGCGCGAGAGGTACTCAAGGCGGTCGGCCCGACCGTAGTGCGAATCGCGCCGGCGCCGGGGGCGCCACCAGCCCCTGCCCCGGCCCCTGCCCTGACAATGTAGGTGCGATTAGAGTTCCTGGACCTCGACAATGCCGGGCAGTGATCTGATCGCTGTCCGGCACTGACCAGTAATCGACCAGGCCCCTGGCAGTTTTAGTTCGATTTCCCGGGCAGGTTCGGTAATGACGATACTGACCTGTCCCCTACCCTTGTTTTCGCGAGCCAATATGTCGCGCAGTGCGCCTACCCCGTCGCCATTATCGAGCAATATTTTTAAACCCGCAGCGGAATTCTCTACTGCTTTATCCAACAGTTCGATGCCCTGGCAGGTCAAACGCATCTCGTCACCGGTCTTCTGGACGTCGATCGTCAGAATCAGTGCCTGGCCGGCGACCATGATGTCTCGATGCACGGCTAACAGTTCGGAAAACACTGTCACCTCGTAACTGCCCGTCATGTCAGACAGGCTGAGGAACGCATAGCGATTCCCTTTGGCGGATGTCCGTTCCTGCCGCGCTGTAACAATGCCCGGAACTCGGTAGCGGGAGGTGCCGCCGCCTCGTGAAGCCCTTTCCAACATTTGGCGATGGCTGATCACCCCCAGACGGGCCAGAGCCTTGGCATGCTGGTCCAACGGGTGGGCCGACAGATAGAAACCAATCGCCTCAAACTCAAGGCGCAACTCTTCCATCGGATCGTTGGGCCGCAAACTCGTGAGAGCAGGAACGGGCAAACTGTCTGCGCCGGCGCCGAACAGGCTGTTCTGTCCGCTTTTTTTCTCGTCCGCGCTGGTTGCTCCGTAACGTACCAGGAGATCGGCCGATGCAAACAGTTTTGCGCGATTGCGGTCCAAGCTGTCGAAAGCCCCGGCGTTGATCAGGCTCTCGAGCTGGCGCTTATTCATCACTCCCGACTCGGCGCGACGCATTACATCGAATATGTCGGAAAATTTGCCTCCCCGATCGCGCTCAGCAACAAGCGCCTTCATTGCCGGCATCCCGACATTGCGGATCGCAGCCAACGCATAGCGGATAGCTTTGGAACCATCCGGCAGGGTTTCAACAGCAAATGTCTCGGTCGAGCGATTTATATCGGGCGGCAAAAGCTTTATGCCGAGTCTGTCGATCTCCTGCCGAAAAATATTCAGCTTGTCGGTATTCGCGATCGAATAGGCCATCGAGGCTGCCAGGAATTCGACCGGATAATTCGCCTTGAGATAGGCGGTTTGATAAGCCACCAATGCGTAAGCTGCTGCGTGAGACTTGTTGAATCCATAACCAGCAAACTTGTCGACCAGATCAAAGATTTGGCCCGCTTGCGCAGCATCAACACCGCGTTCGACTGCACCAGCGATAAATAATTCGCGCTGCGCCGCCATTTCCGACTTGATTTTCTTGCCCATGGCTCGGCGCAAAAGATCCGCCCCGCCAAGCGTATAGCCTGACAGCACCTGCGCGATCTGCATCACCTGTTCCTGGTAGATGATGATGCCGAAAGTTTCGGTCAAAGTCGGCTCGAGCGACGGATGAAGATAGTCGGGTTTCTCTTCGCCGTTCTTGACTTTGATATATTGCGGAATGTTGTCCATCGGACCCGGCCGATAGAGCGAGATGAGAGCGATGACGTCTTCGAGACGATCAGGCTTCATGCGCTTGATCGTGTCGCGCATACCGGTGCCTTCGACCTGGAACACTCCAACTGTATCGCCACGCGTCATCAGCTCGAAACTGGGCCGGTCATCGAACGGCAGATTGACTAGGTCGATTGCAACACCTTGGTCTTCAAGAAGATTGACCGCGCGTTGCAGTATTGTGAGCGTCGTCAGGCCCAAGAAATCGAACTTAACCAGGCCGGCCATCTCGACATATTTCATGTTGAACTGGGTCACCAGCATGCCGGATTTCTGGTCTCGGATCAGCGGTATCAGCTCCGTCAGCGGCCTATCGGATATCACCACACCGGCAGCGTGAGTCGAAGCGTGGCGGTAAAGGCCCTCCAGCTTCTGTGCCATGTCCATTAAGCGTGCGACGCTCTCGTCCTCGTCGCGCAACGCCTGTAGCACCGGCTCGCTCGCTATCGCCTGGCCTAAGGTAACCGGATTGGCGGGGTTATTCGGCACCATCTTACAAATCTTGTCGACTTGACCGTAGGGCATCTGGAGAACACGACCCACATCGCGCAACACCGCGCGCGCCTGCAGTTTTCCGAAAGTAATGATCTGCGCCACGCGGTCCCGGCCGTAACGCTTCTGGACATAGGCTATCACCTCGTCACGCCGATCCTGACAAAAGTCGATGTCGAAGTCGGGCATCGAAACGCGTTCGGGATTCAAGAAACGCTCAAACAGCAGGCCGAACCGGATCGGATCGAGATCGGTAATCGTCAGGACCCACGCGACCAACGACCCGGCACCTGAACCGCGGCCGGGACCGACCGGGATATCGTGGTCCTTCGCCCACTTGATGAAATCGGCAACGATCAAGAAGTAGCCGGGAAACTTCATCTGGATAATGACGTTGAGCTCGAATTCGAGTCGGTCGGCATAAAGCTGTCGAGTTGCCACCAAAGTGGCTTCATCCATGTCGGACTTAAACACCTGCTCGGTAAGGCGCTTCTCCAACCCGGCAATCGCCTGGGCACGCAATTCGTCTGCCTCGGTGCGGCCCGCAATCGTCGGGAAGGCCGGCAATAGCGGCTTGCGCGTTCTGAGAAGAAACGAACAACGCCTGGCGATTGTCATCGTGTTGTCGATCGCGTCCGGCAGATCGGCAAACAACTCGCGCATTTCCTGGGCCGATTTGAACCGATGCTCGGGTGTCACGCGCCGACGATTTTCTTCGCTGACATAAGTCCCGGCAGCAATGCAAAGCAACGCGTCGTGCGCCTCATACATCGAATCGTCGGCAAAAAAACACTCGTTCGTCGCAACCAGCGGCAAGTTCATCGCATCTGCCAGTTCGATCAATGCTGGTTCGATCCGGCGTTCGTCGTCGAGCCCATGCCGCATCAATTCGACATAGAGCCGGCCTGGAAATAGGCCATTCAACTCGGCCATCATCGCTTCCGCTGCAGGACGTTGGCCTTCCGCAAGTAATCTGCCTACCGGTCCAGCCAATCCACCTGTTAGAGCAATGATCCCTTCGGTTGAGCCGACCAAGGCATCGAGCGGCAAAATGGCGGTATTGCCGTCGTCGTTTTCAAGACATCCCTGGCTGACGAGTTTGATCAGATTGGCATAGCCAGTCTCGTCTTGCGCAAGGAGGACGAGTTGATCGGGATCGGTGCGCGTTCCCGGTCGACCGGGAAGCGGCGCTGCGGTGCGTCTGATCCCAAGCTGCACTCCGATAATAGGCTGAATGCCTTCATCTGCGGCAGCGGTAGCGAATTCCAGAGCCCCAAAAAGATTGCCGGTATCGGTCATCGCGACTGCCGGCATATGACCCTTCTTGCAGAGCTTGATCAGGTCCTTGACCTTGATCGCACCTTCCGACAGCGAATAGGCGGAATGAACGCGAAGATGGACGAAATCAGCGTGGCTCAATCGAGTGTCCTTGGCCGGCAGGGCTTGACTAGGCGTCGATCAGAAACCCGTCTTTAAGCTCAATAACCCGGTCCATGCGGCGGGCAAGATCCAGATTGTGGGTGGCGATCAACGCCCCCAATTTCGTCTCGGCGATCAGTTCGCGCAAGACTGCAAAAACGTCCTCTGCCGTTTTTGGATCGAGATTGCCTGTCGGTTCATCTGCCAGCAACAAAGCCGGCGCATTTGCGAGTGCTCTGGCTATTGCGACGCGCTGCTGTTCCCCGCCCGAAAGCTTACCCGGGCGGTGCGACGCGCGCGCAGCAAGACCGACTCGGTCCAGCAAGACCTGCGCGCGTTCGCCCGCCTCTTTGCGTGATTTGCCCGCGATCATTTGGGGCACAACGATATTTTCCAACGCGCTAAATTCGGGAAGCAAACGATGGAACTGATAGACAAATCCGATCGTCTCACGACGCAACGCCGTGCGGCCGCCGTCGTCGAGACCACCGGCTTCGACACCTGCTATCTCGACCTTTCCACGTGTTGGTTGCTCCAACAGGCCGGCAATATGCAGCAATGTCGACTTCCCGGATCCTGATGGACCAACCAAAGCCACCAGTTCGCCAGCCTGAATTGTGCAACTGGCACCGCGCAGCACTTCCAGCTTCCCTATATTCTGGTCGTAGACACGTACAATATTAGAAAGCCTGAGTGCTGAAGGAGCACCGTCACTCATAGCGCAAGGCCTCAACAGGATCGATTCGGGACGCGCGCCAAGCCGGAATGATGCTGAAGAAGAAGCTCAAACCCAAAGCGACAGCAACGGTATATGCGACCTCCGACCAGTCGAGTTGGGCCGGAATTTGAGAAAACAAATAAAGTGCGGCAGGGAAGAGGTCTCGCCCGGTCAAATCCTGTAACAGATGTCGGATGGACTCGATGTTCTTCACGAACAACACCGCCAGTATTACGCCGCTGGCCGCGCCTATTACGCCGATCGATGCGCCGGCCAGGAAGAAAATCCGCATGATCATGCCTCTGGTGGCACCCATCGTGCGCAGGATCGCGATATCGGCGGTCTTATCCTTAACCAGCATGATCAGACTTGAAATAATGTTGAACGCAGCAACCAGAATGATCATTGTCAGGATGAGAAACATCGTGCTGCGCTCCGTATCGAGAGCACCTAGGAACAGAAAATTAGCCTGCTGCCAGTCGATGACCCGATAGTCGGGACCGACAGCACTGGCAATCGCCTGGTGAGCAGCCAAGACGCCGCCGTCCGGGTCGGCAATATCGACATCAAGTTCGGTTACGCCATCGCCTGTTTGAAAGAATCCCTGTGCCGCCTCAAGGGGCATCAGAATTAAGCCGTTGTCGTATTCCGATACACCTGCACTGAAAACCAACCCGACAATGAATGTCCCTTTTCTGGGCATTGTGCCGAAAGGGGTGCTCGTCAGCTTCGGACTGAGCAGCGTAATGGAGTCGCCCACCGACAGACGCAGTCGCTCCGCCATCCGCACGCCGATCGCAACCTGGTTGCCGGTGAAGTCTTCCAGCTTACCGCCGACGAGTCGACCGGACAGGGCCGGCTTGGCAATAAATTCGGCCTGTTTCATCCCCCTCACCTGCACACCGGTTGCGTAGCCGTTCAGAGTGAGGAGTGCCTGATACTCAACAATAGAGGAAACATTCACGACATTTGGAACGGCGCTTATTTTTGCTTCAAGAGCGTCATAGTCACGAATTGGACCATTGCCTGAAACCGTAACATGCGCGTTCAAACCGAGCATTTTGCTGACGAATTCGGTGCGGAAGCCGCCCATAACCGACATTACGACGATCAGAGTCGCAACGCCCAGTGCGATACCCAGCAAGGAAAAACCCGCAATGACCGAGACAAACCCTTCTTGGCGTTGGGCACGCAAATAGCGCCCGGCCAGCATGCGCTCGAACGGACCGAAAATCATTCCGTCAAGCCGCGACGGCCGACCGCGACGCCGCAGATAACTTGGCTATCGCATCTTCAACCGAAAGCTCACTGCGTTCACCTGTCGATCGGCGCTTCAGTTCGACGACCCCATTGGCCAATCCGCGCGGCCCGACGATGACCTGCCAAGGCAAGCCGATCAAGTCCATGCCGGCGAACTTGCCACCCGGTCGTTCGTCACGGTCATCGTAAAGAACATCGACGCCAGCGTTGGTCAGTTTTGCGTAGATATCGCCCGCCGCAGCATCAACAACGGGATCGCCATTTTTCAAATTGATCAAACCGACATCGAACGGTGCGACGCTGTCCGGCCAGATAATTCCGGCATCGTCGTGGCTCGCCTCGATAATCGCACCGACCAGACGCGACACACCGATGCCGTACGATCCGCCCTCGACCGGCACGTCCTTGCCATCAGCGCCTGTCACAACCGCGTTCATCGGAAGTGAGTATTTCGTGCCGAAATAAAATATCTGGCCGACCTCGATCCCGCGCGCCGACAGACGCTTGTCCTCAGGTACCTCGCGCTCGAATCGGGCAGGATCGTGGACGTCCTCCGTTGCGGCATAGAGATTGGTTCGCTGGCGCACAATCGGTTCGAGGTCGCTGTCGTAATCGATATCAACGGGTGGAATCGGCATTTCGAGCAGGTCTTTGTGACAGAAGACGCCGCTTTCGCCGGTGTCAGCCAGCACAATGAATTCATGCGATAGATCGCCGCCGATCGGCCCGGTTTCTGCGCGCATCGGAATGGTTTTCAAGCCCATCCGGGAAAAAGCTCGCAGATAGGAAACATACATGCGGTTGTATGACCGGCGAGCGGCATCCTTATCGATATCGAACGAATAGGCGTCCTTCATCAGGAATTCACGGCCGCGCATCAGCCCAAATCGCGGGCGAACCTCGTCACGAAATTTCCATTGAATGTGGTACAGATTGATCGGCAAGGCCTTATAGGACTTAACCGAGGCACGGAAGATTTCCGTTACCATATCCTCGTTGGTTGGGCCGTAAATCAACTCGCGCTCGTGGCGGTCGGTGATGCGCAGCATCTCCGGCCCATAGGCATCATAGCGACCGGTTTCTTTCCAAAGATCGGCAGGTTGAAGAGTCGGCATCAGAATTTCGATCGCGCCTGCACGATCCATCTCCTCCCGCACGATCTTCTCGATCTTGGCTAAGACGCGTTTGCCGAGCGGCAGCCAAGCATAGATGCCTGCCGCCTCCTGACGGATCATACCGGCACGCAGCATAAGCCGGTGCGAAATGATCTGGGCTTCGGCAGGGTTTTCTTTGAGAGTCGGGAGAAAATATTTAGATAGGCGCATGGGCGCGGTTGTACGGATTCGCCCCGGCTCTGTCCATCGGACTTAGAACAATCCTTGAATGATCCCGTTATCGTCGAGATGAATTCTTTCCGCCGCCGGCACTCGGGGCAATCCGGGCATCGTCATGATCTCACCGCACAAAGCGACAACAAATCCTGCGCCCGCCGACAAACGAACATCGGAAACTGGAAGAACGAAACCTTCCGGCGCCCCTCGTAGGTTAGGGTCAGCCGAAAAACTATATTGGGTCTTGGCCATACAAACAGGCACGGAGCCAAAGCCAGCATCCTCGTGCTGGGCTAACTTGGCCAACGCCCGGTCCGAAAAATCGACGTGATCTGCCCTATATATTTCGCGAGCTACCGTATTAATCTTTTCAGCGATCGGTAACGAGTCCGGATAGATCGGATGGAAATGTGCTGACCCACCGTCAGCCAGCGCAGCAACTTCATGGGCAAGGCTCTCGGTTCCTTCCGCCCCTTCCGCCCAATGAGTGCACAGATGAGCACTTATGCCCAGTTCACCGCACTCTCTCACGATCACGTCGACTTCAGCTTGAGTGTCGCTCGTGAAATGATTGATCGCCACGACGACCGGCACACCGAACTTCAGCATGTTTTCTATATGCCGGCGTAAGTTGCAAAGACCTGCGTGAACCGCCGAGACATCTTCCGCGGCAAGGTTATTCTTGGCGACGCCGCCGTGCATTTTGAGCGCACGCACGGTTGCGACAACGACCGTCACAGCTGGTTTTAGTCCGCCGAGGCGGCATTTAATGTCGAAAAATTTCTCAGCGCCAAGATCTGCACCGAATCCTGCTTCCGTCACGACATAATCTGCGAGGCGCAATGCCGTCTCTGTGGCTTTCAGCGTGTTACAGCCATGGGCGATGTTCGCAAATGGACCGCCATGGACCAAGGCCGGCGTGTGCTCAAGCGTCTGCACAAGATTTGGCTGAAACGCATCGCGCAGCAGTACCGTCATCGCTGATGCAGCCTTAAGGGCCTGCGCAGTCACGATCTCGCCGTTCGCATTGCGCCCAACTATGACTCGGCTCAAGCGAGCTTCCAGGTCCTCCAGCGAACGCGCCAAGCAAAAAATCGCCATGACTTCGGACGCGACGGTAATGTCGAAACTCTCGGGCCGGTTTAATCCTTTGCCCGTAACGTCGATCGTCATCCGTCGAAGGGCGCGATCATTCATATCCATAGAACGGCGCCAAGTAACCTTTTGGGGATCAAGCGCCAGTGAATTACCCCAGTAGATGTGATTGTCGACCATTGCCGCCAGCAAGTTGTTGGCTGCGGTGATGGCATGGAAGTCGCCGGTAAAATGAAGATTAATCTCGTCCGAAGGCGCAACCTGCGCGCGGCCGCCGCCTGTGGCCCCACCTTTCATCCCGAAACATGGTCCCAGCGACGGTTCCCGCAGGCAGATCAAAGCCTTTTTGCCGATGCGCGTCAGCCCGTCGCCCAGCCCGATTGTCGTCGTGGTTTTGCCTTCGCCAGCTGGGGTCGGACTTATGGCAGTAACCAGGATCAGCTTGCCGTGACCCTCGAGCGGGAGGGATTCGGTAAACCCCCTAGAGAGTTTCGCCTTGTACGGGCCAAATTGATAAAGCGCAGACGCCGGTATTCCGACCTTGGCGCCGATCCGATCAATCGGGAGCAAGTTCATATCTGTTCGATCTCTCCATAACAGCGACAGTTCGAACAGAATCTGAGTCGTCTGACTGCTGATGAAATGTCAGTTTGCCGAGACGAAGAACGAAGGTCAAAGGTCGTTTTATGGTTTGGCAGCTGCAACTGGGCTGCCCGTTTCAACGAAGGTCTTGAAGCGGGCAAGTTGCTGGCCCAGAACGGAATCAACCAACGGCGCCCACATGGCCGAACCGTCACGCAGATAGCCACCGACTATAAAATCTTGTTCCAAATCGACGCCGTTATCGCCCTGCTTGATTGTCCAGGTTAGTGCTCCATAAACCCCTCGCCTTGCAACGGCCCCAGAGCGCCGCGCAGGCGCACGATTTTGCCCGGGTCGACGGCTACCACCGTCAAGTGCAGCCTTTGAATGCCGTCTTTAGACCGCTCACAGAAACAGCCGCCCACTTTGAGATCGAGGTGAAGATTCGCAGCCTTGCCGGAAACCGTGTGCTCCGGACTCCACCAACGGTCGATCATACCCAGTGCTGCATAAACTCGGCTTGCAGACCCTTGAATAGCGACGGTCTGGGCAACTTCAAATCCTGACGGTGCAATAGTTTTGACTTCGGCATAAGCAGGCGAAGCAGATAGAGCCATTATGATCAGAGCAAGTATTGGAGCCCTCATTTCCTAACCCTTAGCAGCATCCTCAATCTGAAACTGAACGCGGACCTCCCCGTTCCAGCGATCGAGCTTAACCTTTCCGGCCAACGCAATCGGAAGACCACCTGACTGCAGTAGCGCCAAGCCAAGCGGCGAGTCCGCCGCACGAAAAGCAATAGCTTTGAGTCGCCCGCCGGTGTTGTCCGAGACGATGCAACGTACGTGGCTAGTACCGACAAGGTCTGCCTTAACGATTTTCACTCCAGTTAGTGCGAAGCGTGGTTCATGATTGCCAGAGCCGAAGGGGCCAAGTTTTTCGATGGTTTCTGCCAGACTGACCGTTGCGCCGCCACAAGAGAGACTTCCATCAATCGCCAGAATAGGGTCCATCCGAACACCGCCTTCGGCGATTTTAGTCTCCATGAAGGATGCGAACTGCTGCAGATTTTCTTCTTTTACCGTAAAACCAGCCGCCATCGGGTGGCCGCCGCCTGCAACGAGTAAACCGGCGCCCTTCGCCGCAATTACGGCTGCACCAAGATCGATACCGGGAACCGAACGAGCGGACCCTTTGCCAACTCCATCGCTCACCCCGATCACGCACGCAGGACGGTGGTATCGGTCCATCAGTCGTGATGCGACGATGCCGATGACACCCGGGTGCCAACCCTGCCCCGCCACGATGATGATCCTGGCCGATTGTGCCTGACCGCTCGTTTCAACCTGCGCGAGAGCCGCCTCCAATGTGTCGGCCTCGATCGTCTTGCGATCGGCGTTATGTCCGTCAAGCAGAGCCGCCAATCTCACTGCCTCAGCTTGATCGTCGGTGGATAGTAAACGCGCGCCGCAATCCGCCTTGCCGACGCGACCACCCGCATTAACACGTGGGCCGAAGACAAAACCCAAGTGATATGATGACGGGCTCTCGCTGATTTTGGCGACATCGGCCAAAGCGGCCAAGCCGATATTACGCCTTTGTGCCAGGATTTTGATGCCTTGGGTCACGAACGCGCGGTTAAGGCCGATGAGCGGCACGACATCTGCGACCGTACCCAGCGCCACTAGATCGAGCCACTGTCGCAAATCCGGTTCAGGCCGGGTTTCATACCAACCTGCGGCGCGGAGCGCTCGGTTGATCGCGACGAGACTGAGGAACGTGACCCCGACAGCCGCGAGATGACCCAATTCCCGTGATTCGTCCAATCGGTTCGGATTGATGACGGCAAATGCTTCGGGGAGTTGAATGTCGGCCATGTGATGGTCGATGACGATCACTTCCAAACCGACGTCACGTGCAGCCGCAAGCGGCTCATGGGCGGTGATCCCACAATCCAGAGTGATGACAAGCTTTGCCCCCTGCTGTGCCAGTATCCCGAAGGCAGCAGCGTTTGGACCGTAACCTTCTAGAATTCGATCTGGAACGTAGAGCAACGCGTCGCTACCGATCGCGCGCAGGAAGCGCAGCAGCAAGGCTGATGATGTAGCGCCATCGACGTCATAATCGGCAAAGAGCGCGATGCGCTCGCCACTCATGATTGCACCAGCAATGCGATCTGCCGCCCGGTCCATATCGCGTAAGACCGAGGGGTCCGGCAGAAACGACCGCAGCGTCGGCGCCAGATGCGCTTCGACGGTCTGGTGATTCACCCCGCGTCCAACGAGAATTCTTGCTGCCAGGTCCGGTAGGCCATGAGATTGGGCGACGGCCAGCGCCATGCGGTCATCGCAAGGTTGAGCCAACCAGCGCCGTCCCGTGACCGAAAGTTTGCCGGCCAGCCAATCCGTGGGCTGGGCCTCCAAGGTATCTTGAATGGAGACTGGGCTGCCTGTCACGACTCTCCTTTAAAGCCGAGCGGTGCAACTTTCCGCCGGAAATTGTGGTGTGCCTCGACGAACCTAACCGTGCCCGACTTCGATCGCATAATAACGGAATGGGTATAGGCCCCGCCGGGGAAGCGTCGTACGCCCTTCAGCATCGAACCGTTCGTAACACCGGTAGCAGCGAACATCACGTCACCACTCGCCAAATCCTCAAGCCCATATTTGCGATTGAGATCAGTGACATTCCATCGCGCTGCCCGAGCGCGCTCGTCGTCGTTGCGAAACAAAAGTCGAGCCTGCATCTGGCCGCCAATACAGCGCAATGCCGCGGCAGCCAGGACGCCCTCCGGAGCGCCACCCGAACCGATATATAGATCGATGCCCGCATCGGGTTGAGCCGTGGCGATCACGCCGCTGACGTCACCGTCCGAAATCAACATGATACGCGCGCCAGCCTCACGAACCTTGGCGATCAATTCAGCGTGGCGCGGCCGATCCAAGATACACACCACAAGGTCCGACAAATCCGCAGTTTTTGCTTTGGCCAGGGCGCGGAGATTCTGCAGCGGCGTGTTGTCCAGGTCTATTATCCCGTCGGGCAAATTCGGCCCAACCGCAATTTTGTCCATATAGACGTCTGGTGCATTGAGGAAACCACCGGACTCGGCCATCGCGATAACGGCGAGCGCGTTATTGCCTCCCACGGCCGTGATGGTAGTCCCTTCGAGAGGGTCGAGAGCTATGTCGATAGCAGGGCCATCTCCCAGTCCGACCTTTTCGCCGATATACAGCATCGGAGCCTCGTCGCGCTCACCTTCGCCGATAACGACAGTGCCATCGATAGACAAGCTGTTCAGAGCCTCCCGCATTGCATCGACAGCAGCTTGATCAGCGGCCTTCTCGTCGCCCCGTCCCATCAGCAGCGATGCCGCCAACGCAGCCGCCTCGGTCACTCGGACAGCTTCAAGCGCCAGATTGCGATCCATCATCCGCGTTTGACTGGTCGGCATTAATGTTCCCCTCAGTATGAATTTCGATCACAGTAAACTTGGAACCAATTGGCCCCAACGATCACTAAAATTGTTCTATCCGTATAACCCGCGGCGCCTCGACGACAGCTTCAAGCGCGCCAATCTGTTCGACCGCAGCAGTCATTCGCGCTTCGTGCGTTTCATGCGTTGTTAGAACTACAGGCACATTATCGCCCGGGGCTCTCAGCCGCTGCAACACGGATTCCAACGAAACTTGCTGATCGCGCAGCACTGCTGCAACGTCCGCTATAACTCCCGGTCTGTCGACCACCATTAGCCGAAGATAATAGGCCCCAAAGCGATGTTCGATCGGACTCGGTCGAGCTTTCAGAAGCTCTGTCGCAGGAACTCCAAATGTTGGCACACGGCATCCACGCGCAATATCGATCAGATCGGCAACGACCGCAGAAGCGGTAGGACCACTGCCGGCTCCCCGTCCGACAAAATTTACTTTTTCAACAAAATTTCCCTGCGCGACGATTGCGTTATAGACGCCGTCTGCAGCAGCTATAGCTGCATATTTCGGCACCATGCATGGGTGGACTCGCTGCTCAATTCCGTCATCTAAACGGCGCGAGATACCGAGTAGTTTTATCGCGTAGCCCAATTCGTCAGCATAGGCGATATCGAGGGCGCCGATGTGACGAATGCCTTCGATATGGACAGAAGCCAAATCTACCTCACTACCGAAGGCCAGCGAGGTTAGAATTGCCAGCTTATGGGCAGTGTCTATTCCGTCGATATCGAAACTGGGATCGGACTCGGCGTAACCCAGAGCCTGGGCTTCGCTGAGCACTTCATCAAATCCACGACCGGTATCGCGCATCTGAGTTAGTATATAGTTGCAGGTACCATTCAGAATGCCATGCAGTTCGGAAATGCAGTTCGCAGCAAGGCCTTCGCGCAGTCCTTTGACGATGGGGATGCCACCGCAAACCGAGGCTTCATATGCCAGTGTGACTTGCTTCGCTTCAGCTAGAAGCGCAAGGGCCGTCCCGTGGCGGGCCAGGAGGGCCTTGTTGGCCGTAACTACGGATTTTCCGTTGTGAAGTGCCTTTTCGACCAGAAGTCGCGCCGGTCCGTCTTCGCCCCCGATCAACTCCACTACGACGTCGACTTCGGGATTGGATGCTAAAGAGACCGGGTCATCGCACCAAGTTATGGAAGATAAATTGAAATCGCGCTGCTTAGCCCGAGTTCGAGCCGAGACAGCCACAATTTCAATGGGCCGTCCGGCCCGTAATGCCAGCAGCGCCCTCTGTTGATCCAGTAGCCTGAGCACACCTGAGCCGACCGTTCCAAGGCCGGCTATGCCGATCCGAAGCGCCGACACCGGTTCAGGATTCAGCGAAGAGCTGAACCGAGGCACCCGCAACTGCAGCGTCATTGCATGCAACGCCGACCGCTATCCGCGGTACGGGAATACCATAGCCAGCAACCGCTTGAGCCACCGACCCCGCGCGTGCTGCGGCCAAATCGAACCGCGTCAGGCCGGCAGACGCATTCGTTTCGATATCGCCATGTCCAAATATGCGAATGGTGCCTTTAGCAGCGCGAATCGTGGGCATGGCATCCGCTAGTATCGCCAAGTTTCCGGCGCTCATCGCCGAAGAGCCCGGGTCAAAATGGATAATCGCAGCTGGTTCCGCATCGACAGGCTTTTCAGTCAAGCAAGGCGATCCGTCTTCGGTTCGCGATGCGACCGCAGCGGCCTTCGATACCGACGCCGGAGTAACCGGCGCCTTGCTGTTAATAGGGATGCTAATAGTCACCGGCGCGCTGTCCACCGACGGTGCCTCAGGACTGGCGGGAGATACGTCCTTGGCCTTCTCACGATCAGCAACCAAAGATTTTTCAAGTGTCGCGGCTTCTGCAAAGGTCGGCATATTAACCGGCCGCGGCGGCACCTGCGCTAGATTGGGGTAGGTTCCATCGTCCTTAAAAGCCCGCCTCTCGTCAGGAATCGATGGCCCCTCTTCCTTCCCGGCATCGGTTGTTTTGTCACGCGTCCCGCTTTTGGCCGATGCACCGGTCGGATTTTTCTCTCCGGCGACAACATCCGCGACCGTCGTCGAGGCCTGTGCGCCAGCAACCTGGGGAGCAGGAGCATCAATTGAAGACGATTTTGGCGCCGGGGTAGGCTCAGCAACAGGCGAACCCGCCTGAGGAAGAGACGGCGGAGTAGCGGGCGCCGCTGGCTGAGGGCTAGCGACAACAGGAGGCGCGGGTTTTGACGGTGGCGCAGGCGGTTGAGCCTTTGCTTTGAAGGCAGGAACTTCCGTCACGGCGGGCCGAGGAATTGTCGGCTGCACATCCTGGGCATAAGGAACATTGCTGCCAAACGGCGAAATGCTCTTGACGGTCGAGCAACCGACTAACGCCGTTCCTGCAACCGCCGCTGCGGCTGCGAGACGAAAGGATGATCTGAGGATGATATTCGATGTCATGGCAAATCCGTTTGAACTCGCACTCCTGTAGCAGAAGCGGAAGGGGCGGTGCAAAGAAACAGGAAGGCTGTTAAAAGCTCCTAGTTCAACTGCTCGCAAAATCATGTCGTCGTCTAGCGGTAAAATGACCGGCGAATAAAGCTCTCCGCAGGCACAAGAGGTATTGCATGACGAACAATGCTGAATCGAAACCGGTTAGAGGTTCCGAAGACAGGCCCATAAAGGTACCTGACCCGGTCGAGATGGGCCATGCGTTGACGCGATTGGCGGAGCGCGGACAGGCACTTGTGACCGAGTTCCTGGAACGGCAAGCAACGTCCAAGGACGGCGGACAGATCGACAAACTCAATATCGGCGGCGCATTCTTCGAGATGACTGCACGAATGCTTGCTGATCCGGCGCGTCTCATGCAGGCTCAAATGCAGCTTTGGCAGGATTATATTGCCCTGGTTGGCACCGCAACCCGTCGTTTCATGGGTGAGCAGACCGAACCGATTGTCAAACCAGCCAAAGAAGACAAGCGTTTTCGCGATCCCGCGTGGCAGGAAGGCGCAATCTTCGACTTTATTAAACAGTCCTACCTTTTGAGCGCGCGCTGGATGCAGTCAGTGGTCAAAGACGTTGAGGGACTCGATGAAAAGACCGCGCAGAAGGTCGATTTCTATACGCGGCAGTTTGTCGATGCAGTGGCCCCGTCGAATTTCGTTCTGACCAACCCCGAGGTCCTTCGCACGACCCTTGAGACCGGTGGCGAGAATCTTGTGAAGGGTCTTGAGCATCTCCTGGAAGATCTGGAGCGCGGCAAGGGGCAGCTTCTGATAAAGATGACCGACCCCAATGCTTTCCGAATCGGCGAGAACATCGCGCTCGCACCGGGAAAGGTTGTCTACCAAAACGCACTGATGCAACTCTTGCAGTACAACCCCACCACCGAGCAGGTCCACAAGCGCCCGCTGGTGATTATTCCGCCCTGGATCAACAAGTTCTACATCCTCGATCTTCGTCCTGAAAATTCGTTCGTCCGATGGGCTGTCGATCAAGGCCACACGGTATTCGTCGTCTCCTGGGTTAATCCCGACGCAAGTCAGGCCGCGATGAATTTCGACGACTACCTGAAACTCGGCTTTCTGGACGTTCTCGATGCTGTCGAGCAGGCCACCGGCGAACGTGAATGCAATATGATCGGCTATTGCCTCGGAGGTACGCTTCTGGCGTCGGGCCTGGCGGTACTTGCGGCGAAGAAACAGCAAAAGCGAGTCGCGTCGGCAACATATTTCGTCGCATTGGTCGACTTCAACGACGTTGGAGAGGTGCGCGTTTTCATAGACGAAGCGCAGCTCGCGGCCTTGGACGATAAAATGAAAAGCCAGGGCTATCTCGACGCTAAAGACCTCTACACTACCTTTAACATGCTTCGCGCGAACGATCTGATCTGGTCCTTTGTAGTAAATAACTATCTTTTAGGGAAAGAGCCGTTCCCTTTCGACCTTCTATACTGGAACTCGGATTCCACGCGCATGCCGGCTGCAATGCACAGTTTTTACCTTCACAATATGTATCAGAAAAATCTTTTGGCTCAGCCCGGGGGAATAACGCTTCAGGGCGTTCCGATCGATCTCGGCAGGATCAAGACGCCCAGCTATATCATCGCGACCAAAGAGGACCACATCGCACCATGGAACTCGGTTTACGCAGGAACGCAGTTGTACAATGGTCCACGCCGGTTCGTTCTGGGCGCATCGGGTCATATCGCCGGAGTCGTCAACCCGCCGGCTGCGCACAAATATGGTTATTGGACCAACGATGAGTTACCACCGGATCCGGAAAGCTGGCTGAGCGGTGCGGAGAAACATGACGGGTCATGGTGGAGCGACTGGCAGAAATGGGTAGCTCCACACGGTGGCAAAATGGTTGCCGCTCGAACCCCCGGTGACGGCGCATTGATCCCGATAGAGGACGCACCGGGAAGCTACGTCAAACAGCGAGCAATGTAGTCGCTCAGTCCCAGGGGCGCGAGTGCGGGATTCCGGTTCGATATTCCCTGCCCAACTCATAATAGTGTTCGACGCCCGATAGGAAGTAGTGCCGATCCTGCTCGCTCATCATGCGCCAGAACTTGGCGGGACGGCCGGCCCAAACCTCCCCAGAACCAACGATTTTCTTGGGCGAAATAAACGCTCCGGCCGCAACCATCGCGCCGGTCTCAACCACCGCATCATCCATAATGCACGCTGTCATCCCGACCATGGCACCGTCCTTGATCGTGCAGGCATGGATCATCGCCATGTGCCCAATCATCACATTGTCGCCGATTTCAGTTCCGCGGCCTTCACGAGCAACGTGTACGACCGTGCCATCCTGAATATTGGTTCGCGCCCCGACACGAATATAGTTTGTATCCCCGCGCAACACGCAGCCGAACCAGATGCTGGCCCCGGCCCCGATTACAACGTCGCCGATAATTGTTGCATTATCGGCAATGAAGGCGTCAGGGGCGATTTGCGGCAATTTGCCGGCGAATGGCAGTATCAGAGGCATTAAGGGAACATCGCGATTTGTGAAAGACCAGTTGTCTCAGGTATTTGCAACATAACATTCATATTTTGTATTGCCTGTCCGGAGGCACCTTTTACCAAATTATCGATCACCGAAACAAGAATGGCCCGTCCGGGTACCCGATCGGCGAACACCCCAATAAGCGCCATGTTGGATCCCCGTACGTGGCGCGTGGATGGTGCAGTACCTTCAGGGGTCACCCGAACGAAAGGCTCATCAACATAGGTGTTTTCGAGCGTATGCCGCATATCCGCAGCCGAACATCCTGGCGTCAGTCTCACATAGATGGTCGACAAGATTCCACGATTCATTGGCATCAAATGCGGCGTGAACACGATCTTGAGTTCGCGTCCCACCACCGAGCTAAGTTCCTGTTCGATCTCGGGGGCGTGGCGGTGCTTAGCGATCCCGTAGGCGTGGATTCCTTCCGACACTTCGCCGTAAAGAGAGTCTTGTTTGGCCTCGCGGCCGGCTCCGCTGACTCCGGATTTAGCGTCGATAATGATTTCGTCGGGATCGATCAGACCGGCCCGCAATAAGGGAACCAGGGGGAGTTGCGCAGAAGTCGGATAGCATCCTGGATTGGCTATCAGACGTGCCTTCCGGATTGATTCCCGCTTGTGCTCGGTCAGGCCATAAACGGCTTCAGCCTGAAGCTCGACTGCCTGATGCGGATGCCCATACCAATGAGCATAGCTGTCGATATCGGTCAGCCGAAAATCAGCAGAGATATCGATAACCTTGATATGGGATGGAATCGACTTGACCACCGCTTGTGTAGTCCCGTGCGGCAAGGCACAGAATACAACATCGACCTCGGACCAATCGACCTCTTCGATCTTGGTCAATTTCGGAAGCGTGAGACCGGCGAGATGTGGGAAAACCTCGCCCATCGACCTGCCTGCTTGACGCTCTCCTGAGAGAGCTACGATACGAGCAGCCGGGTGAAGCGCGAGCAAGCGTACCAAGTCAGCGCCCGAATAACCGCTTGCTCCAAGGATCGCGATTCTGACTTCCGGGAAGCTTGTCATGATACCCTCGTTGGGCGCCCACAAATTATAGCCGACGAGAGTGATATGGCCTCGCTCGACGATAAATGAAACCGGAAGCTATTGCATCATGTCACGATCCGGCCTGCCGCGAATTTAAGGTTGCAGCCCAACCGGCAACAGCTCACAGAAAAGCCAAGCTAGCACGTGATAAATCGGCCGCGCAGTCGGTACGACAACGCGGCCGATAACCAATTTAAAATATCAGCGCTTAGCCCACTGCATACCGCGACGGGCTTTGCGGCGACCGTATTTCTTGCGTTCGACGACACGCGCATCGCGCGTCAGCAATCCGGCATGTTTCAAGTTAGGCCGAAGGGCTGGTTCATAAAGGGTGAGCGCCGTGGATATGCCATGACGAACTGCCCCTGCCTGGCCGGACAGGCCGCCGCCGACTACGGTGCAATAGACATCGAACTGGTCGAGACGATCTGACACCAGGAATGGCTGATTGATGATCATGCGCAGAACCGGGCGGGCGAAATAGACCGAGATGTCACGACCGTTGACTTCAACTTTGCCGCTGCCTGGTTTGATCCAAACACGAGCGATCGCATTTTTGCGCTTGCCGGTCGCATAAGAACGGCCAAAAGAGTCGCGTTGCGGTAGAACCTGCTCATTGACGGCAATATTTTCGACTGCGTTGCCGAGATCGTGAAGATCGGTCAGCGTCCGTGTCGGCTGGGTGGTTTCCGAGGTGGACATTATCAGATCCTTTTATTCTTGCGATTTAGCGCACCGACATCGAACGCGGTCGGCTGCTGCGCTTCGTGCGGATGTTCCGGTCCGGCATAAACACGGAGGTTCGACAGTTGCTGGCGTCCCAGAGGACCGCGCGGCAACATGCGCTCGACTGCTTTTTCGATCACGCGTTCCGGATGCTTACCCGCTAGGATTGCCCCCTGCGTGCGCCCTTTGATTCCGCCGGGATGTCCGGTGTGCCAATAAAACACATTGTCCCGCGCCTTGTTGCCAGTCAGCCGAACCTTCTCGGCATTGACGACGACGATATTATCGCCGCAATCGACATTCGGAGTGAAGGTCGGACGGTTCTTGCCGCGCAACCGCATCGCGATCACACTTGCCAAGCGACCGAGCACTAGCCCGTCCGCGTCGATTACCAGCCACTCCTTTTGGACATCAGCTGGTTTAATATTGAAGGTCTTCATGAAACTCGCCTTTTTAGGGAGCGCGCCTTGTACATGAGCGACCTATGAACGTCAAGTTAATGCCTGAAGTTTCAGTGTCTTATGTATGTGGTATTATGATACCCAAACTCTTCGGCGTCCGCGGATCGTCGGCGCGTCGGCAATAGAAAGAACAAAATGGCTGAGTTATTGAACGCAGACATGGACTTGCGGGACTTGCTCCTGTCGACACGAACAATTGCACTCGTCGGTGCCAGTCCTAAAGCCAACCGAGCCAGCCATGGCGTAATGGCGTTTCTCCTACAAGCCGGTTATCGCGTCATTCCGGTCAACCCATTAGCGACTGGCCAAACCATTCTTGGGGAACAGGTTTATGCCAATCTGAGCGATATAAAAGAGACGATTGATCTGGTTGATGTATTTCGCCGTGCAGAAGACACTCCGGCCATCGCACAAGAGGCCGTAGCCATCGGCGCAAAGGCGCTGTGGCTTCAACTCGGCATCGCCAATGAACAAGCCGCAGCAATCGCCATGGACGGAGGGTTGAACGTTGTAATGGACCGATGCACAGCTATTGAAATCGAACGGCTAAGGAGAAACTCACTTTTTCAAGCGGCCTTCAAGCCGCCTCTTTGATGGGTTGAAGGTTAACCTGGAAGCCGAGCTTTGTGAGTTGTGCGACGAGGCGTTTGGCCTTGATGTCGGTTGAGCGGCGATCAAAATGGCCGGCACCAAGATCGTGATGTTGGGTGCCGTCCTTGAGCATGTGGTAGATGGCGGTGAGCATGGAGGCGGCCACCGCGCAGATGGCCTTCTTCGCGCCGCCACGGGCGCGCAATCGGTTGAACTGCGCCTTGTAGTAGCTGTCCTTCTTTTTGACGGCCGACCAGGCGCACTGGACCAGCATGGTCTTGAGCCAGGGTGCGCCTTTGCGCAGACGGGAGGATTTGCGTTTTCCCGCGCTCTCATTTTGGCCCGGACACAGACCGGCCCAGGCGAGAAGGTGGCCCGCCGTGGGAAAACGGCTCATGTCGGTGCCGATCTCGGCCAGGATGGTGGTCGCCGACAAAGTGCTGACGCCCGGGATAGTGCACAGAAGGCCGCTCAAGGCTCGAAAGGTGGCCTGACCGGCCTCCACCTCCTTGTCCATCTGGGAGACCGCCGCATCGACAACTTGGTCGATCTCGACGATCGACTTCGCCAGGGCGTCATATTGCTCCATGTAGAGCTTGAGCATGAAACGGTGGTGATCGGTCAAGCGCCCATGCAGCGCATCGTAGAGCTGTTTGGGTGTGGCCTTGATCCGCCGGTCGGCCAGTTCCGCCAGCTTGACCGGATTGCGCAGCCCCCCGATCATCGCTTCGATCATCTTGCGGCCCGAGACGCCCATGATGTCCCCGGTCGCCTCCATCGCCACCTGGGTGCAACCCGATTGCGTCAACCACGCCAACAAAGCCAGAAGACCAGCCGTCGTGGTCTCGAATGTTCGACACTCTCGCTCGACTTTGCCGCCAGACATCAGCCGCACACAGGCCACAATCATCGCCTTGTGGACATCAAGACCAGCAACACGCTCGTGCATCACTTCCATGGTTTTCCCTCCTCGCCGTTAACAGCGCCGCCGGCGGGGGGACCTCACGAAAAAAAGAACTCTAAGGATCGTGCTCCAGGAGCGTTGCCGCTCCTTGGCTCCAATGGGGGTAATCGAGGCGCCCCGAGTCCAACTAGGCAACGGGCTCTTCCGCACCATAGAAAAATCGACCTCCTTGCCGGCGACCGTGATAAATTACCCAAAGGCGCCGTAACGCCAATAGTTTCATTCAAGGGGGTCGGCCAAAGGCCGGTGACGAACTAGGCAG
>Ga0182030_10002647_pt1 | contig 38103 bp, 40 predicted proteins | sample 812S3MmetaG_FD_121299 | JGI IMG/M metagenome (GOLD analysis project Ga0182030, IMG submission 121299) | Permafrost microbial communities from Stordalen Mire, Sweden - 812S3M metaG (Illumina Assembly) | ecosystem: Environmental > Terrestrial > Soil > Wetlands > Permafrost | place: Sweden...
TGACCTGAGTCTACATAAGTCACGTATCATGATATTTCTTTCATCCATGAAAGCCAATGATTGAGAAGCTATTATCCAATTGATACCTCTTCTACTGTTCTGTTGTTCAATTGTGGGTTCGAATTGTGTCTTAAGCTTCCATATTTTGAAAGGTTTGACAGATTTACGAAAGATGTTAGTTCCAAAGAATAACGATAAAACTTGATCGAAGCCATCTTTTCTTTCCCTTTCAGCGCAAAGTCCTGCGCTGTAAATAGGATTGAAACATAATAATGATTTAACTCTTTCCGGTGTACACCAATATTTTGCTTCATCAACAATTATAAAATCAATAGTCTTGCGAAAACTTGATGGAAGTTTTCTAGCTCTAATATCTGTACAAATGAAAGCAGATCCTTTAGTATTTTCATCAACGTCACAATCATCGATAAATTTGAGTTGACCAGGAATGACATTTTCTGCTTCAGTCAAAAACTGTGTCGCTAAGAATCTTCTATGTACGAGAAACATAACTCGAACACCTAAACTAGCAGCAATATGAAGAGCCAAAAAACTTTTCCCAAATCCACAGTGTAATTGTAAGAAAACTGATCCGGATCTTTTGAGATGTAACATTGCTTCATTGTATACTTCGAGTTGTCCTGGCCTAAAAATAGGCTTAATTATATCGAATTTTACTTGTTTACTATCTTTCATACCTTTTAATTGAAACTTATTACGAGCATATATGAGAGGTATAGTGATTTCTTCTGGAGTATCATCAAATATTGCTAACTGAGCCACGCGCGGTTTATGACCTTTTGATTTCAATCCTTTTGCAGTTAATGTTAAATCGGAATATATCTGTTGTAATATCTCAGGTTTAAGAGAAGATACTTTGAGCGATACTGCCATGATTATTTGATATAACTGCTTTGTTTAAAATCAAAATTCAAAAAAGTAGTTGAAAGAAGCGAGAAGCAATCCTCGACATGACGCTCCAAAAGATATTGTAGGTCAGAATCATTAATGACTCGCCATAGAAAGGACCCAAATGTCTCGAATGCCTTATATACTTTATATTCATCCTGAAGCATGCAGTAAAAGTATGAAGCCAAGACATGTCTATCGTCTGTCTCTCCGATGAGCATATCAAGGAATGAATCATATGTTCCTCCGGCAGTAGAGCATAGATCCTCAACTGCAAAGTTGTATGCAGCTTGCTTAACAATTTTTAGGTGTTTCTTCAAGTCAGTCATTCAAAACGATCAAAACTAATGGTCTGTTTGACATAAAATTCATAAAATTTTATATCTCAATTTTTAACTATAAGTTAGCCTTGATTGAATCTTTATTGCATGGCTTCTATTTTCAGTTCATATATGAGATTGTCATTGATAGCATTATTGAGTGCATACTTGAGTGTCTCATCTGATGGAAACAAACCTAATGCTACAGATCGTTCGATTAGAATGTTGAGTGTAATGTCTTCAATTGTTGCATTGTCTTGATATCTGTTCAATTCGGAAAACATAGAAGTACGAAGATTGTTTGATGCTCCTTTTTGTTCTTCTGGAATCAATGCTATAGTCTTTTGAATGTCTTCTTCAACTTGATTTCTTGCGTTTAGCTTTCTCATTGCAATGGCTGGAAAACATAATCGCATATATATGCGCATAGCACAATGTGATAACGTCAAATCATGTCTTGTTATAGATTGATCGAAGCTTTGTTTTCTGAATCTCCAATCAGGTGTAGTCGATCCCATTATACCAGATTTTATATCCCTACATACATCACCTAATGAGATATATTTTGATCCGAATCTGTCTAATATATGAAATCTTGGATTGACGTAATAACGAATCTCTATGAATGGTTGTTGTTTTCTTTGTTTGTTTTCAGAGTATACGAAATCTACAGTGGATCTGTTTTCACAATCCTTTGCAAAAACGAGTATCTGATGTGACTTCAAGGTGTCATTATCACACTTCTCCAATATAGAATGTGCTAACGCAGTACTTTTCATATTCGCAAGTTCCATGAGAACTTCATTGCATTTACTTCTTATGGTATTAGCAATTTCAGACATCTGTATTGTAATGTCAGGAACTACTTCATTTGATATCAATATCAATTCTATGAATGGTACATGCATATGTTTTCCAGCGAAGTGAGAATTCAGCGCATCTACACCAGCATGACATATGGTTAATCCAGATTTCAGATATATAGGTGTAATTCTACGAACTTCTTTTTCAACGACGTTCATGAGGATCTTTTTGAGTGATATCATGGCTCCAACTATTTCGGGATTATTGCTTATCATGCATGTTTGTGTGATACTCTGCTGTTGAGGTTGAAATACTGGTTGTGGTACAGGATCACTACGCTTAGGTTTGCGTATCATTTTATTACATGTCTCGAATCATTTTAGTGATCATTTGCAAGAGAATGTCAATAGCAACAATTTTTGAATCAAAAGCAATATGTTCTTGATAGTCCTTCACCATAACCGCGATTCGCTTGTTCATAGATTCCAATTGTCCAGACGTACCACTCGAAGAAGCATGCATGATATCTCTATATTTTGAGTTTTCTTTCAAAATCGAAACACCCAAGACTTGGAATTTCTTATCATCCTCTTCAGCTTTTGCTATCTTTTTCATCATGATATCTAACTGAGACTTAATAGAAGTCAAAGCAGATCTCTCATATTCATTGAATACCTTCCACAACATATAACTAGAATTCGCAATATCACATGATGACACATAATACGTCACATGTGTTTCAGATTGTTCAAGTACAACTTGTTCTTTCACAGGCAAAGCTACATTGATAATATATGCTATTCCATTCTTCTTCTTGTATGTATGCAAAGGTTTAATATTAGGAAAGAAGTCAGGACCCTTCTCACCTTCAAAGATATGACTCAAGACAAATGAAGATTGATCACTTACACGTGTCTTCTTCATCACAGCATCAGAAGGTATATAAACTGTAATAGGACCTTTACCAGCAAACATTCCCATGTTATCACTACTAATGACTGCATCTCTAAAGAGAGTGATGTTAGCACCTTCTTCAATGAAGAAATCTAGTCTATTCCGGTCTTCATCATTTGTCAATGTATTGAAATCAATGTAAGGCATTGGAAGATAGAACTTTTGACCTTTGTTAAGACTCAAAAAGGCCTTATCTTGAGATTGATAAGTGAAATTACCAGTCTCATGACTAAATGTGTCAATTCCAAGATGCGAAATGAAGCATATTTGAGTTGGAAACATTTCTTTTGAAAAGTGATGTCTGAGTTCTTCAGGTATAATGGTGTTCTTGACACTCTTAACAATGATCACACCTTCACATGGTACTCTAGGAGTGAAAATCAATGCTTCATGATTTTGAGGAGTAGCAATCAAAATATGAGTACATAAGACTCTATCTTCACTCTCAATCCCGAAAGATTTTATGATACGATACTTTAATGATCTAAGCTTCTCTATGATATCAGAATATATTAGAGAAGTCTCATACTTCTTCAAATCTTCACGTTCAATATCTTCTAGACGTTCTTCTTGAATTGTGATACTCATTGTTTATTATCTTGTTCATTGTTTTAGGTGCAATATTTGCACTTAAAAAAGATAGAATAGTGTGCTTCCAAGCATTCCTATAATGTCTTGAACATCACGTATAGTTTTAAATTCAACATCATTGACGATAACTTGCAGTTGACCATCATTATATAATATGGCTTTAATTATCCCTGTGGCAGATCTAATTAGATTCTTTACATTCTGTTGAGTTCTAACTTGTCTGTTAAAATCGAGTTCCATCTCTACTTCTTGAGTATCGAGCACTCTTCCATCAGGTTCAGTAATTATTATCTTAGCATCATCCAAGATGTTTCTGATACCATAGTTAGCATGATAAGGTGTTTCTTCAGTCAATGATATGAAGCCGCTATCAGTAATATGAAATCCGACTGAAGCTGCTTGATTGTTTTGATTGATAAAGACGATTTGGTAAGAATCTGGAACGAAGATGTTTTTGACATCATAACCAACATAATAATATCCAATATGATGTGATCCGCGAATACCATTATAGCTACGCACTGGCAAAGTGACTATAGTTACTGCGTCACCTGTCAAGATAATCAATGATAATGATACATCTGTAATCTCATCATACGAGACACGACTGAATTTAATCTCAGTGGGAACTAAACCAGCTTGAGCCAATGATTGACCTTCATTGTTCGCGATGAGAAACCAACTATTGACACCTATAGATTCTTCTTCCATTTGTGACGGAGCATGAACATAAACATTCCTATCACTTCCTATGATTGCCATATATCCATTGTTGACAGCAACCTTCATAACTTCAGCTACATCACCAGGAATTTCAGCTCTTACCGGAAGAAGAGCTTCGTCAAGATTCTCAAAATTACGAGACAAAAGTTTAGATGCATTTGCTAAGGAAGTATGTTCATCAAGTTGAGCACATGTCATTAAGATTCCTCCACTTATAACGAAAGCAAACAAATTGTTGTTTTGATAAGCATCCTCTCCAATAGATGCTGATATAACGCTCCCGAAGTCACTGAAATCGAGATCAATAAAAGGACGAGTTTGATTAAGATCTATCCTATTTATGCGTTTGCCACTCATCAAGATTTCATATGCTTCTCTTTCATTGCCATTGAGGTTATCAGTTTCATAACGCGGGAATTCTCGTTCTATTCTTCTCAAGAAGAGATCTCTTTGATGAGCCATACAGATATCATTCATTCGAGATGATACGGCACATAGAGACAAAAGATCTCTTCCACTAAGATTGCGTTCTTCGATGAGTCTCAATAATTGAGCATCAGGCATAGGAGAAGTGAGATCAGGTAATAGTCCTAAGAGTCTATTTTCATGATTACGCTTTTCGAGATATCGTTCCATCTCGGGAATCCAATATGTTATTGCACGTTGAACATCTCCAAAGACTGGTAATAATGCTGAATTTGAAGAAATTTGTCTTCTTGAAGGTCTTCCTGCTCTTTCCATTACTGCGAGTTCTTCATCAGTTTTAACATTAGAAGATGCGAAATCATACCATAAATCATCGGAAGTCACGACGCGTACAAAGTTCCTAATATGTGTCAATATCAGCCTTTCATCGATATTCTCCATTTACAACCTTATCAAATTTTGATTTACAAAATCTAAATTTAAAAATCAAAATCAAATAGGAGGAAAAGGAGGAAAGGGATTAAAAAAGATGGATCAGCGTTTGATTGAAGTTTATGGCCAAGTTCAAAAGATCTTGAAGACTTATGAGTTGTGTCATGGCCAGAATTATATCCAGAAACTAGCAGAGGATGGACCATTTAGCAGTTCACTTGGCTTCACTCTTAGGGCAACTTTACATACTAACCCAGATAGAAATTTTGTTAATCATCGACCTATAACATCGGAAGACGAATTTATTGTTGGTTACACGTTTCCTAGCTATAACGGACAAGTCAAATTATATGTTAATAACTTACGTATTTCCGATATTAATGTTATCGCTGGAAAACTTTATGCTCCAGTTTTTGGCTTATTTTGGTATCCTATTCGCGATCTGAATATGACAACATTACATTTTTATAATTTTACTGATGGACCATTTCAGATTGAAACTGAACCATTTTATATTTTATCACTGAACGACGAAAAGTTTGACAATCATCCGACTGAAATTATCAATCTAGTCAATCGAGATAAGTCTTTAATGATGAGATTTTGGTATCCTCGCACTGATAATTTAACAATCTATAGCATGAAGGGATTTTCATATCCGGATCATCTGAAGGAATATTTGAAGGATAATCCTAACCCTAAACTCTTGAATTATCCTTACAACAATATGGCTAAGACGATTCAAAGGGCTTGTCGTAAGTATTTACAAAAATTAGAAAGCAAAAGTGTCGATTCATATCATCTGAGGATTGTTTTACGGCCATCAGATGAAGAAAAATAAGTCATTCATCTAATTATTCATACAAAATAATTGTTACACAAAGGGCATGCTTCATTTCATTGAAGTGGTCGCAGAAGCGCGCTTCGATGCATATTTGAGAACCGATCCAGAGCTGGCACGCAATGAAGCAGCTCGTTTGTTACAACGAACGGATCTTCCCTACGGACCAAGTCCTTATAGCGAAGACAACTAAAACTAAAAATATAGAGCAATCATTTGCTCAATATTGACATATAATTTTTGTAATTTTTAATTTCAAAGATACAACAAAATGGACGTCAAAGAAATGCCAGAACTATTGGATGACACAGCTCCATTGCCGCACGGACTTTGGGAGAGACTCGCCAAGACTGCTCAAGAAGAATGTTGGGACACACCAACTGAACCCTTTGGCATCTTGTCAAACCTCATCAGACAGCATTACCGACGACTGAGAAGTCAAGGTAAGCTCTACCACAACCGCGATGGACAAGTGTTCATGAACACTTCGTTGAGAACCCGAGAGACCAAGGTTGACATCATTCTCGCCTTTCTGCCAGACACAACACCTGGTTCCGGACGTGATCGTAAGCCGTACGGTCCTCCTCAAGTCAAGCTTCTCGGTGACAAGGAACTCCAAGGTGCAACAGTTCCAATGGCCACTTGGTTTGACGACCCGACACTCCGTTATTGGGATGATTCGTTGCCCTTCAACTACAACATCGACCACATTATTCAGGACAGAGGTGGGCGTCTTCCTGAGGGACTTTTGAAGATGGGCATAGGAGTTGCTAAGGGTGCTCTTCATGGTGCTATCAATGACTGTGTGGAGAGACTCAAGAGAGATGACACATTGGCTGTGCCCTTCATCTTTGCTCCCAAAGGCATCTTTCGACCTGTCTTGCAATGGATGTTGCCTCTGTACTTTGGTCTGAAAGAAGAAGCTAGTGCTGCTTTGGTTGTGGAGAGATTGCAACATGGCTACCGAGCTTCCACCATTCTGACCCCGCCCATGGCGTACAAGAACGCCCGTGTCATTCGATCTTCAGTGTCTTGGCTTCTGGCTTCGGTGCTTATTGCACCAGAGTCAGAAGTCGAACATTCTGTGCAACAGTCACAGAACATCGTTCGAATCAAACCACCAAGAACCAACCAAGTTTGCGCATTCTTTCAAAAAGAGGAAGGTTGCACAAAAGGAGACCTTTGCCGATTCTTGCACGAGAAAAAGCAAGTGACAGAAGAACCACAAAAGCACATGAACTCCACGCGAGCTCAGTGTCCCCAGTATTCGAAGAGTGGCCGTTGCACCTTTGGAGACAAGTGTTGGTATTCACACAACACATGATCACGACGTTGATCACCTATTAGTATGGATTTACCTATTTATTGTATGCTATAATTAGCATCCAATCCAACCGAACAAAATATTCTTTTGATAAATGGATATCATATCATTCGAAGACAGGAAATCAACCTTTATTAGAGTTGCTGCATCAAAAGATCTTTGGTATGATATCGATGCTAACATTGTCTTAAATGATGTAACATTACGAGATATCTTAATAAGAGCAGAAATTGACAAATTACGTATTTCGTCTAGACCTGATATTTTCCCTATTACTGGGGATGTCAGCAAAGCTACTGATATTTGGATTCCGCTCTTTTCTAGACCACAACCATTAGAAACTATAAAAATATTGATAACATGTGGTTCAGCTGATAATTGGGATGATCGTGATATTACTTACGGAATAACAAATATCTTAATCACGCAACAATTGATATCAGGTCAATCAGTTGAATTCACAATGATAAATCCCAGTGAATATATTCGTGATATAAGTCGGGCTGACGAACCTCACCTCGTTAACGGAAGAAAGTATCCATGGATAGAAAGGAGTAACTATGTATTAGGAGAATTAGGAAACAAAAATACTCCTGACGTGTTAAGAGATAAAGGTCCATTTCATGCAATACTTTTTGAATTCTGTCCTATTTTTATAGGACGGGGCGCAGTCACAGAGAATTTTACGAAACAACAATTTAAAAATTTAACAACGGAGGGAGGACTATTCGTCTTATATCCATCACCTCGTCTGACAAATTCAAATGATATACTTGGTCACTTACCAAAAATAATTGTTGATATGAGTGTTCTTGTGAGCGAACATAGATTAATGGCTTATAGCCATGGTATAAATACAAGTAAACGCTTTTCTATATATAGAAAATCTCAAACAAATGATTTATGAATAAGATGGTCTTTGTTTTCAAATACAAATACAATGGATCTTTCAGATAGCAACAGAGAATGTTATAGACTTAGATATGGATCAGATGTTCCTAATCTTGAATATCCCGCTCCAATGAGTATCGACTTCACTTTTCCTAATGTACAAGAACTTGACCTTTCACAATTGATGTATCTGAAGTCAATATGTGAAAAATGTCTTCAAGACATTGAAGCTGTTGTGAAGGCTTCAGATATTAGCAAAGCTAAGGAAAACATTAAGGACATCGATTATCTTTTATATTGGTTCGAAGCATGGACTAATACTATTGACGACAATGCATCAATATTGATTGATGATCTACGCAAATGGTTTGTTAAATATGCAGATCCTAAGATCTTTGAATATACAGAAGGATCATATATTGCTAAGAGATCAACACATATGACAGTATCATATACATTATGGTTGAAAATTCAAGATCTTTATTGCCATTCTTATGAAGGTGATGGAACATGGAGTTATCAACGTATATGGTCGACTGAGACAAAATCATATATACATCCTACTGAATCTTCAGGACTTTTATCTGAAATACTGAATCCTATGTCAAAAGAAGATATGTTCAAGAGATTTGAACTCATTGACAAAGACATTGCGAATCCAGAATTCATGGAGGAATTCATAAAGTTCGTGCATTGCAAAGTATTGGATTCAGATCACGAATGGGATGAAGGTCCGTATGTTCATTTGAATGAACATTGTGGTGAATTCGATTATTAAATGGTTTATGATAAACCATTTAATGTTGCTTAAGGCAGTGTTACCTTCAAAAGGAAACGGTTTTTGAGATGTTCGTATCCCTCACTGACAATACCAGCATTCATTACAATATCTGTATCTCTTTCGCGATCTTCATAATCTATTTCTCCGAGAATACTGTTCAATGCAGTAGCTTTGCCTGTAGGAGTATCAGGGAATGATTCGCCAAAAATAGGACCAGCTTTCCCTTCTCCTTGTTCTTCTTCTTCTTCTCCAATCTCAGTTAATCCTGTTTGTATATTGCCGGTAACATAAACTTGAGTACCAGTTGGCTGTATACCATCCACAGTAAAGTGAACAGTACCATAAACGAAATCTATACCGAACTGCGGGTCAGTAAAATTCCAATACTCACCGTTATCATCCTCAAGCCGATCTATTTGAAAATAATACGTTATTACGACGTCTCGTCTCCCACTCATTTTATTGATTCATAATTTTTAAACAATTTAATTTCAAAGTTTATTGGAAACACCATAATGGATTGTGAAAATTGCTCTGCTTGCAACTCTTCTTTACAAGGAAAAAATAGCAACGTCTTCTGTGCTACCTGCAAAGCTAAATTCTGCTCATCTAAATGCAAACAAGTTGTCAAGAAAAAGCATGGAGGTGGTCGTTGTACTCTTGTCTCAACACATCGTAACTTAGGCCGGGCAGACAATGCACCATTGTCTGCCCTCGAGTTTCAGACTGAAGACGGAAGTGAAGCTCTTATGCTTATTGATCCCGATGTTGAAGAATTGATTTGTGGAGGTGTAGGAGAGAAAATGGCTCTTCGACCACTCAAAAATGGAGGTTATGGTCCCGTCTGTCCTGCTTGGCGTGTCTTTCAACTCATGAATGATGTCGCTCAACATCATCGCGAGTTCCTTTACACATTCCTTCCAGAAGAGAATCGTCTGAAGCGAGATGAAAAAGGAAAAGAGATCCCAGATCCAGATCGCAGAGGCAATCTCTTTGTGTTCACATTCACGGACTTCGAAGACTTTGCGTGTATGTATCTCGATCTCGGAGGAAAGATTGCCGCTGCTAAGAATGCAAGCGGGCGACGCTTTGAAGAACAAATGACGAAACACGAGATTATCACTGGAAAACGCCGTTATCCGACTTTAGAGTGCTTTACTGCAATCACTCTCAAACTCGCAAAACGATTCGCGTTCAATATTGCTATGCTTGGATACGTGGATATGCTCATGGGCATGGGCTGTGATGTCATGCTAGTCTGTGTTGAAACTGAGACTGTTAGCGAAATTCCTACCGGAGAACTATGCTACGATTTGTGTAGAATTTATCCATGGGCTCCTGGACCATTCGGACTGTTTCATCTTCTGCGAAATACTGACAAGACTGTCATCGACATTGCATGCATGGACAAAAAGAATCCATCTGCACGCAAAGGTGAAGCATTGGTTGGTGATATTGACAAGATCGCACCAGATGCATATGAGAATCATCGCATCTGGCTTCAAGATTGTCTTAACCTCGAAGAAGGTCTCCGCCCTCCTCACATTGCTGCAATTTGGGATGTCATTGAGGGTCAAACTAAACAATATGAAGTGAAGATACTCTAAAACAAAATGAGCCCATTGGGCTCATTTTGATACTCAGAAGAAAAATTTCTGTCTGTAATGATACACAGGTGGTGCATTCTTAACGTCAGATAACTTGAGCATTGGTCCACGCATTCCAACCTTAGCACTCTTAGGATACATACGATAATCAATGGATGCCTTCATTCCTCGAATCCATGGATCTGCATAATAAGGAGTTGGAAAATCTGCTATCGGAATGCATCCATTGTCTTTCAAAGGATACCACATCCTATCCTTGTAGTTCAAGTGAAAATTGAACTCAGTCTCACCGAGCTCACATTCATCGGGAACATCAATGAATCGTCCGTGCATATCATGACTGTGAGTGTAAATTCCTCCAACTCCTTCGAAGAACTTGACAGCAGGAATGGCTACTCCATAAGGATTTACTCTCACATCCAAAACAACATCTCCGAGATTGCGATGAAGTTGAATGACTTCAAGCTTCTCGCCTGGCTTCATAGCCTCGATGTCAGCAATGGTCAGCTCTTTTGATTCCATATACTCGAGCCACTCATTGATTTTGAGAGCTCCATTAATCTTAGGCTTATCACCATGATTGGGTAATCTAGCGTAATATCTGAGTTCATCAATGATATATTGAAATTGATCAGGTGTTATGAACTTCTCCGTTTTAGCTTCATTACGCCATTTTGATACTATTTCCTCGTTGAATACTTTTTCGTACCATTGTTCTTTAGACTTAATTTCTTCCAAGATATGAAGCATTTTGAGCTCAATAAGTGTGTAAGGGAGAATTCCATCTCCTTCTTGAGCGTAAAATGGGTCAGGCATGTTTTCAGGAAGATCATCATTACGACGTTTTTGAGTTGGCGTGTCGTGTTTCTGAAGAAAAATGTTCATCTTTGTTTTTCTTTGAATGAAAACTTAAAAATTTGAAATGTCATTATTACCATTAATTCAATTATTAGCGCCCAACCACATTTTATACGAAAATTACTCATCTAAAAATTGATTTATAATTTTTTATGAATTTTATTTCAAAGACGTACTTAGGTACACTTTGCGATTCATCAACATGGGAGTTTACTACACGTGCGATATTTGCGGAAAGAGCGAGAAGGGATGCTTTCCTTGCGACTGTCACCTACAATTGGCTCGCGCCAAGTTGCAGAACTTGGTTGGGAAGGTCATCTTGTCAGTTCAAATCGTGCAAGTCGAAATGGGCAACGCCATGGTCTTCAAGGTGCAAGATGTTGGGCAGGGTAAGATATACCACGTTTACGTGGAGACTGGAGGGTGGCCAGATGAGAACAACTACAATCGCGCCGAGGTGGTGGAGAACACTGTGGACGAGTTCAACGATTTCATGCGAGAGGTCGAGATCCCCGATTCTTTCACTCATGACAACGAGGAGAGAGACAACAAAGATCCCTTTATTGAGGCTTTGCGCCAGGGAAGCGGAAATCCCCGAGTGTTTGACCAACTCATCGTGCGTACTCATCGACAGATTGAAGATCATGACCAACTCACCGCTGATGCTCAACAGCATGCACCTGAAGTGAAGATCTGCGGTGCTAGCATTGGGGTCATCGGGTATGTGTGTATGAAGAGAACAGATGGTGGACGATGCTCTCTCCATCAATCAGCACAGACACCAGAGAAATGCAGTAACAATATCGGATCGCGCTGCACTTTCATTGAGTTGGATGGAAATCGATGCCCTCGATACTCTGAGACTGAAGAGTCATTCGCCAAATGCGACATTCACAAACCAAAAATGCCTGCGGTTGCTCCCAAGACGAAGCCCAACATTCTGGATCGTCTTGAAGAGATCAAGGAGGGCTTCAACAATTCTCCGCCACCTCAGTGCACAGCTGTGACCAAGCGCGATGAGCGCTGCATTCGCAAGGCTTCTGAAGGAATGAGCACGTGCAAGATGCATGCTCCTTTACGCGAGGAAGACAAGAGGCCAGTCACATCACTTGAGACTTTGGTGGAAGGCAAGCAAGGCATCTTCAGGAGCGAGATTCAGGGCATTCAAGCTTCTCAGTGCACAGCCAAGACTGCCAAGGGTGAAAACTGCACTCGCAAAGTTGTTCCAGGTGAAAATGATACGTGCAAGATGCATACTGCCACTCCTGTCAGGATGTGCTTTATGGGTATTGGTCCGGGTTCATTGTGTCCCAAGGAGGCACTTCCAAATCAAGACTATTGTGAAGCACATGTGCAAGAGATCTGGAAAGAGAGGCTGGACCGAAATTGGCCGCAAGAACATGCAAATGCTGATAGCCTTGAGAAGCACGCTGAGAGACTTCGCGTGGAGAAGATGCTCGAGGAAGACTTTGAAAAAGCTGCGAAGAGAGACGGATTCTGGGATGAGTTTTGCGATGAGATTGCAGATCATTCCATATTTATCGACGTTGGAGTATCAGAAGCTTTGGAGAGCTGGCGCTGGTGCGAACTTGGTGGAGACCCTCAGATGCAGTTCAGACTGAATGACGAATATGCCAAGGGGTTGCATGAGTTTGAAATTAACTTCTTGCGCACACATGCACACTTAATTCCAGCGCGTCTCATCGGAGCCGAACTTTGCTCTGAAGCAGCCAGTGAGATCGTGTACAAAGATGATAACACATGCTTCAAAGACTTCTTGACTTCTGTGGGAGTCAACACCAACATCAACTAAAAACAAAACACAAAAAGAGCCCAAACGGGCCACTTTTTGATATATTGGAATTGATTATGGAACATTTGAAGTTATGTTCTATGTTCAAATCGGAGAAAAATAAATGAATAACAGTTTTTTATGATTTTAATTTCAAACCCATATACATCAGTGATCATGGCTTTTTGCGCAACTGCGTGCTGTTTTAATCTTGGTTCTGGTATTTTGTGTCCAGAAGATGCACTCTTGAATCGAGCTTACTGCGTCTCTCATGATTGGAAAGTGAGATCCAAACAGTATCAATCGGATATTCAAGGACCTGCAGGTGCCTACATGTATTTTGCTGCTAAGCGTCGATCTCCTCTCAAACAAGAACATCCAGAGATGAAATTCGACGAACTGACTATGCAAATGGTCAGGGAGTGGAAGATAATGAGTGCAAAAGAACGTGTTCCGTGGACGCAATTAGCAGAGCAAGACAAAGAGCGCTTTGAAGCAGAATGTGACATTATGTCAATCTATGTTTCTAATGGTCATCCTGGTAGCGATCTTTATGAGAGACCTAGAGCGGTCTGGGGTATGATGGATCAGAAAGATAAAGAGCTAATCAAAGATATGGAGAAGTTCGAGCACAAGTTCACTTTGACCAATGGATGCATACTTGAGTTCGACATTAAATGTCTTAACGGAAGCCAGACTTCACCGGAACCATTTCATTGTGATACGAATTTTAATCGTCGACCAAGTTGGCAAATTGGACCTGGAAGCAAAACTCCGAATGGTCTAACTTTCGGAGAACTTGTTGCCGAAGGAGATCTAATTTGGCAGTGTTGCAAAAAAGAAACAAGTCCCATTAGTTTCTCTAAGATCATGACTCTCAGAGAGGAACCACGTTTGGATTCCGGTTCCTATTACTATGTTCATTTGAAGTCCATTCTCGACTACGAATCGTCTAACATTAGTCTAGGCTATTCACATAATACTTTAAATATCGCAATGCATTTTTGTGATGCAGTAGATACTATTTGGGGATGGTGCTTCAAGATAACCATTCCTGATGCAGTCCTAGCGAGAATCTTTCCTGATATACTCAAGAAAATTCAAGCAGCTAAGAGACATTATTAAATTAAACGTAAAAGGAGCTCAATTGGGCTCATTTTGAATAAGTTTGATGCGAAAGATTCTGTTTTTCTTAAATGCAAGGATCACAGTTGGCCTTATTTGTGATAATCGTAATCGCTATTATTGTAATATGTTGCGTTGCTTCTCGTTTTCAGAATGAATTGAATAATGTTAAGAAAAGAGAAGAGAAAGAAGAGAAAAAGAAATGTCCTTGTCCACCACCATGTGATTGCCCACCTGGAGCTCAAGGTCCTCCAGGTGCTGAGGGTCCAGAGGGTCCTCAAGGTATTCAAGGTCCTCAAGGTACTCCTGGCACTCCAGGTACTCCTGGAGCACCCGGGACTCCTGGTGCTACTGGACCTCAAGGTCCTCCAGGAGCACAAGGACCCCAAGGTATTCAAGGTCCTACTGGACAGAATGCAGCTATTTCCTCTATTTTCGTTTATAGTACCATTGGACAACCTCTTATCGGACCAGCAGGCTCGTTCCAACAAGTTTCACTTGAACAACCAATTATTGGTCCTGGTACTGATTGGACAGCTTTGAACGATTATGAGTTTCAAGGAGTGAATTCAGGATGGTATCTCATGACATACAAGCTTGATCTCCGAACTAATGATCCAGATGGAGACAATCATACTCGAGCAGCTGCAGCACTCATGCTTGATGATGAACAGGTTATTGGTTCGGGTAGTAGTGCTCAAGCGCCCGACACAATTCATATGTATAGTATCTCGAACACAGTTCTTGTTTATTATACTGCAGGGCAAATATTATCTATGCAGTGGAATGCTTCGTATTACAGTAGTTCAAATGCTCAACAAACTCATTTTGGAGGACTGAGTATCGGACCTAATGAATCCGATTTTATTAGTGCTGATTTTGATCCAGTTGCAGGAGGTAGCACATATGAAGAAGCAACTGCAGCTCTAGTAATCACAAGAATTGTCAATCCTTGAAAAAACTTATAAAAATTGAAATCATAAATTATTATAATTTATGATTGAAATCAAGAGAGATTTAGATGAAGCCTGTCGTAACCAAGAAGAACCTGTTGCAAAAGCTTGCAATCTATGATAGTTTAGAAGAGATCATTGATCTCGTTAAGACTAACCAAGTGGTACATGTCAAGGTACCTACCGGATCTGGTAAGAGTATTGGTATTCCGGCTAAACTCATTCGAGATGGAGCCATAGTTTGTTGTACTCAACCGACTATTCCTGCTGCTCAATCTTTGTGTGACTTTCAAAAGCTTGTGTCGCCCAAGTACAACATTGGGTATGCTGCTGAAGGTGAGAAGAAATATGATAAGAAGAGTCACATGTTCTATGCAACAGCTGGTCATGTGCGTAAGGTTATGCTTAGTCACTTCGAGAAGGGTGTAGCACGAGACATGAAGTTCTGTGATATTCTTCTAGTCGATGAAATTCACATTGGAAGCAAGGATAACACTATTATTATTGCTCTATGGATGGAAGCAAGAAGGCAAGGCAAGTTCGTTCCCAACCTTATTGCATCCACAGCAACAGATCATGGTTTGGAAGAACTCAAGATGAAAATTGGCGGAGTTGTTTTCGAAAACGACTTTAGACATTTCAAGGTTGGACTTCGTTATCATAACAAGTCTTACAATGAGCCAGATGACGATATGATGTTCAAGGATGCGGCTAGGATTTCTGTGGATCTTCTTCTCGAAAAGAAGGGTCATGGCATTGTCTTCTGCTCTGGCTCAGCTGAAGTAGAAGAGATAGTAGATAACATCAAGCAAGTTTTGAAAGATATGTCTATTTCTGAAATTGATGGTCGTGAAATTCGAGTCTTACCATGTTTCTCCCAGTGCAAAAGGGAAGAGATTGCTGAGGCTATTCGTGATGAAGATGATGTTGATCTCAGTCCCGGACGTAAGAGAATTATCAAGATAGTAGTAGCTACCAATATTGCTGAAAGTTCTCTTACTATTCCCGGTGTTATATGGATTTTTGACATGATGACAGAGAAGCGTGCCGATATGATTGCAAATAGATTTCATCTCGTAACTACTTGGATCTCCAAGAATTCTGCAGATCAACGCAAGGGTCGCACAGGACGTACTTTGCATGGAGGTATCTGTTACCGCATGTGCTTAGAAGCTGATTATGAGAAGTTTGAGTCTTTCAGACCTCTCGAAATTAAGCGTACTCCTGTTGCAGACGTTGTTATTGAGCTCATGTCTTGTGGCTTGGATCCAGTTGGAATCATTTCTGAGATTGAACCACACAAATTGGAGGCTGCAAAGCGAATTCTATCAGAAATTGGTTGTATTATTTTACCTCAGATATCTGTTGATCCTTATGAGGATGAATACGGATTTGATTTAAAAGGGAACAAAGTTGTTAGCGAAATAGTAAATGTCCCAATTGTCACCAAAGTTGGACGCTTTGTTTCTGGTATTCCAATGGATGTTCGACATTCTGCTGCATTCTATTATTATCTTTACGGAATAGAAGGTAGTTCCAAACCAATATTTGATGAAAATATCTTTTGGGGTGTTGCAACATTAGTAATTGCAGATCTTTATGGACCATCACCTACGTGGATGCCCAGAAAAAAGAAAGACGAAGATCCTAAGATGTATAAGGCTAGAATTCGAGAGTATATTGATGATAATTTTCAAGAGTTTGAGGGTGATAATCCACTTGAAACACTCTTATATATTTTTAAGGCCTGTATGGATCATTCCCCGGAACATAATATATTCTCTGGAGCTCATGTCATGAAAACTTGGGCACAAGATCATAGTATGAATAACAAAAAATTGCGTGAGATAATTATGCAGATGCGACGCATGATGAAAATCATTTCAGGAATGAAAAATGTAGAGGATAAACCATTTCTTTGTGAATACGAAGAAGTTAGTCGACACAGAGTTATCGAGTGTATGCCTTCAATAAATCGCTCTTTACATCGTGTGTATCGTGAAAATCTCGTCAAAACTATGTTTGCAAAATATGTATCTGCAGATGGAAGACTCGTCTTCCTGGATGATACTAAAACGATTTTTAATATATTAAGCGATAGTGTTCGATATGCAACAGCATTTATCCCATTGTCTGAAGTAGAATTCACAAACAAAAAAACAGGCAAAAGAACAATTATCATAAGTCTCTGGATTCCAATAACATAATATCATAAAAACGGGACAGCAGTGTCCCATTTTTAATTGAAACTTGGTAAATTTTGTCATGCCATACATACTCAAAATCAACATTTTAACAAGAAGACGGAAATGAAGACCATCATCATCAGTCTTTGGATTTCATATTAAGAGTAAAATGTTCCGCTCATTTGAACGGAATATTTTTCTATTTTTGTAAATGTCTCGTAGAGAAGGTGAACATCATCACGGAGAACGTCGTGAAAGAAGACTCGAACACGACGGAAGATATGACGAAAGATATGGAGTGAGAGGAGAATGGAGCTCCGGACATGTTTTCGGAATAGTTTGCACAATCATCGCAATCATTATTGTTCTCATCGTTTTCATCTGGATTATTCAAGGTGCAGGAAGTGGGAGCAGTTCAATCATAGGAATTATTCTCACTCTGATTATGCTTGTCGTATTCATTGTTATCTTGATATGGATAATCAGAGCAGCACGTCGTAGAGCTTACTATTATTAATTGCTAACAATATTTCAAAAAAGCATTCCAAAAAAATTCTTCTAATGTAAAGAAATGTCCATGCTATCGGATCCCCAACCCTCTCCTCTCCAGAAGGAGAAGCGCAATGCATATGTGAATACCAATGGTGGTACTGCTACCGGATCTCTCACAGCATCTCAAGTTTTGGCCAAGCTAGTCTACGTGACTCCCTCAGCAGCATCAAACTTCACACTTCCTACCGCAGCAGCTCTTGTGGCCATGGACTCTCTGGCTCAAGTCGGAGATGGATTCACACTCTATCTGAGCAACCGTTCTGGAACCTACGCAGCCACAGTTGTCGCTGGAACCGGCGCAACCTTGGCTGGTCTTCCAGCAGTTGTTGCATCTGCTACTGGATCCCAATGGTACATCAACTACACCAACGTGACTTCTGGTACGCAGGCGTACACCGCGACTCGCATTCTGTAAATAACACACAAAATTTGTATCATTTGATACAAATTTAATTAATATACCTCCGTACACATCCTTTCCATTGCCGAATGTTATGTCTAATCCTTTGAACGTTCCACCTCGGAATGCTCCTCCATTTTGACGATGAAAGTAGAAACATTCATTAGTGAGTTGATCCTTATCGCCATGAACATATGTGTCATTATGAACTCCTGTGTCTGGAGTTCTGTAATAGAACTCAATTTCTGTGATGATAAGAGAATGCTCGACAACCTTCAATGTCGCGTGATTCAGAATGATATTTGCAAAAGCATCAAAGTAAGGACGAGGATCCTTATCTTCTCCAATTGCAAACATTGTTTCAAAAGGAACAAATCGATTCTAAAGATGTCATTTATTCGGTTTCGAATAAATGAATTATTTGAGTGTTTGCACTGTAAATGATAGTCTTATGGAAGTAGATTATGAGCTGCTACTTTCTCACTTCAAAGAAAACGGATTTAGATTCATGTATAATCATACCAAAGATGGATCCATTCCTACTTCTCATTATATTTTATGGCATAGCGAACTCGGAATCCTATGTTCGCTAAATACGTATTATAGTTGCAATAAGTGGGAACATAATAGCTGCCAACTCGAATTCGAGTTAGAATCAAATGATATCGACAAAACACTCACTATGCTATGTGAACTAAGGACATCACATGGTATGTATGCTGATAATCCTCCTCGGTTAAATGTAAAATTCTCATGGGATCTGAGATTGAAACAACCTGACTCTTGTGACAATATTCTTGAATTGATGAAATATATCACTAATGTTGGTAATTGCAAATTCAAACCTATCTGGGAAGGTGATAATATGTTGACTACAGGACTTGGAACAGCTGGCTATGCACATTTTAGAGTATCTCCTTCTGCAATGGTTAGGCAAATCATTGATATCGTTCCAAAAGACTTTCAAAGATTCTTGTATCAAGCTTATATTGGTACATTGACTACACTCATGGGAAGGTATAGACCCTTCGAACTTTCATATCGTATCAAAGAAATGCAACTCGGACCAGGACAGATCTACGTCATAATTCAACGACCATATAGCAAATTCTCATTGGATCCGGCATCCAATGGTGATAGAACATTAGATCTTGGTGTCAAAGAAGATTGTGATGAATTCATAGATATGCTCAAATGTTGAAGTTATCACAATCGTGTGTAGGATAACCATCTTTTATATGTGAAATATGTTTTAGCCCGATCGTATGATTGGAATGATTTTATTCACAATAATATGTGATACTGTATGAACCATTTCTTTGACTGCATCTGATCCATCATAGCATTCGATATGAGTAATATCGTCAACTCTTGATATTCGAAGACTATTTCATATCTTCCATCATAATATACTTTGAGAATGACATATAGATCGTCAATATCATTTGAGAAGACATCAAACATTGCTACATAATAATGTGAACACTTACATTGTGAATCGCAATTTAGGCATTGCTTCTGTATCTTTGAGAAGGATATCAAGAATAGAGGATCTTGTTGTAGACACAAGAATTCCTGTTCCGAGAAAACTCTTCGAAACATACATATGTCCAGCTTGATTTACTGCCATATACAATTCGTCTGTATCAACAATAACTTTTAGCATCTTCATTTCAAAATGAAATGAAGATATTATCAGATTTCAATATCAGATGTTTCTCTTTCACAAAATTTGCAATTACGTTTTGTTGTGAATACACAGCATTGTTTGCATATGAGAATATCTCCGTCAGGCATGACTGCTGTAGAAGGATATTGCTCATCAATCTTTGATGCTTCTTCGATTAGATCTTCAGCATCTATCTTCTTGAAATCTATATCTGTTAATATGTTAATTTGTCCTTCGACATCGAACATATGAATAGTGAATAATATCTCATTGTCATCATCGAACATCCAATTATCTAAACATTCTACAGCATCACAAGCTGAAGTTCTTATCCAGTGTTCTGGTCTTTCGTTCTGAACATATGTCAATACGAAATACCTTTCCATTTTATATATGAGATCAATAGTATATTTACAAATCATATCTTATGTAAGATATGATTTATTCAAATTCCTCGTTAGGACCACCATTCCCTTCATCTGGTTCGTCTGGCTGTAACTTTCCTAACTTTGAGCATAAGTGATTATTTTGAACACATCGAGCTCTGTTTGGACTTTGTTGATATACTTGCATCATAGATACCATAATCATCAACACTGGTGTTTGAGGATGTTCCCGAACTGCATTAGCAACCTTGGAGAGAAACTCATCTGGTATCATGTCTGGAAAAGAAGCATGCAATAGTGAGTCAAGCTTATTTGCGAATTGGCTTTCTAGATATAGCAGTCGATCAATCTTCATAGTATCTTGATTCTTTTCGAAGATATCAGGATGTTCAAACTTCTCACCTTTATATCGCGCCACTTCTCGAATGACATACAAATGCGGCAACCTTGACCCAGGCTTAACAACCATATTATGTGAATGAAGGTGCTTCTGATAGAGCGCCAATGGATAATTCTGGTTAGAATAATGACTTCCAAGCTTGACAATAGTCACTAGCTCTTCTACAGTAACGGTACCTCTAATGAGTCGTTCAATTTCATTAGCCACGTCGAAAAGGATGACATCTAGTTCTGTAAGCTTAGTTATTTCAACTGCTGTATGAGCATAGAGTTTGCGACACATCAAGCAAGTATCACGACGAGCACTAACTGCACCCTTAGACTTAAACAATTTCTCATTAATGCCAAGAGTATTCTTATCATCAACACTTATGAAACAATACATCTTTCGAGCTAATCCAAGCATGACTCTGAATGCTCCATCCAATTCAACCTTAATAGGATCTTCAAAGCATTCCTTATTAAGACGCGCAACGAGTTCTTTTCCAATCTGTTTGAAATTTAACTTTTCTTCATCGGTAAGTGGCTTAATTCTTTGGACCATGTTACTATCAGTGTCTCCGTATACAATTCGCCAGCCTTCTTTCTGAAACCATGCAGCCATCTTTTGCACTAACATACGACCATATGCAGTTACCGCAGCACCAGCTTCAGAGCATCCAAGTTCGCCACCCTTCATGGAAATACCTCCGTATTGAGAGTTTGCACTTGTCTTCTTAGTCAATTGTTCAACATTATGACGCATGGCACCTCGAACATCTCCAGCTTTTTGACAGATAGACATCAACTTCTTCGACTCTTCACGAGAATTAGTTAGCTTTTCCAAAAGTCGAGGAAGGATACCCTTACGAACAGTCTCCTTGACAAATCGTGTCTCCCATTCTCCATGATCATCCTTCCACTTCATGATATAACAATCTTTGTCAAGTGCGCGTTTGAATTTGTCGAATGTATCAGGACTAATATTGAATTTACGCATGATAGAAGGATATAGACCCGCGAAGTCAAACAAGAGAATCCATTCATGAAGTCCGGGATGTTGTCCAAATACATGGCCACCAGCAATTTGTCTGAAAACGCGATTTGCAGGAGCATACATATAATATCCTTCCTTATAACATTCGCGAAACAATTGACCTCTAGTGCGAAGACTCTGACCTTGACTAAAAAGATCAAAGATAGCAACACCCATGACATTAGACATACCAGAATAGCTTATCCAGAAGTTAAAATGTTGAAATAGACCCCAAGTACACCATACATCTCTCATACAATATTCTCCAGTCTTTCTCATCATATCAGGATCTTGTGTTTTGTAGGATTCAAAGATAAGCTCTGGAGACCAATCATGTTTTCCAATACCCAAATGATCCTTACATAGAGCGTCCAAACCATATGAATCTTCCTTATAGTCACGTTGCACCATTTTCATTGTATCGAAATAGATTCTTCCAGGACCATCAGGTATCCATATGTCTTGATCATGATACGCACTTGAGCTCCACTCAATATGTTTGAAGTTTTGATTCCAGTCTTTGATTCGTGACATGTTATTGAATGGTTCTGCTTGTCTTCCTTTTCGAACTTTGTGATATTTGAAATCGAACTCATTCGAGTTATGTCCAATGACTCCTGTTGGATTCAATCGCTCAATGAGATTTTCGAAGGTATTGAGAAGATGCATTTCATCCTTGAAAACCATGATCTCTACATCATTGTCTTCAACTGTATGAACTTCATACCTAACCTTACTTTCACCATCAATGCGAACAAGCTTGGAACCTTTAATTCTTCCAAATGCTTCTTTGTCGAGCTTAGTCAAGACAAGGAGATACTCATGTACATCATAATTCTTGAGTTCACTACTCCATACAAAATGCAAAAGCCCAGTCATAAACAATACATCAGATGATAGATGTTCATCAGGGAATGCCATCTTAATTTTAGCATACATTTCATGATCAAAGACAAGAAAGCTTGGATGTATCTCTCCCAATTTATTGCACATCTCATCAGAACATTGTTTCACATTATTCCATGAAACGTGATATTCTCTTTGACATTTCGTATGATGTTGTGTGACAGGTGTACCTTTGAACTCGATCCAATCTGTAGCTCGGATATTGATTTCAGCATGATATTTTGTGAGTTGATCAATTTTCGTAGCTGCTGCAAATGTTTGAATAGGACCATACGAATGAGTTATAATAGGCCATTGCAGAAGGTTTTGACAATGTCTAGCTGCTTCGAGATGTGCGAAGTGTACCTCAATAACTATTTGTTCTTGTTCTGAATAATAGAAGTTGGGATATCTTGCAGTGACTTGATGTCTCTTAGGCCTATGATCCTTGTCTCCTTCACCATAGAGCTTACGTCTCAAAGCAGCCATGACATCATTGCTAATAGTCCCAGCATTGCCAATTGGCATCTCTTCAGGTAAGACAATCTCAATCCAAGGTTCATAATCATGAATATATAATGCTACGACTTCTTCTTCTGGAGTTTGAGCAAAGGCAATAATAGTAAACTTCTTGCCTTCATCAGTAATCCTATCCATATATTCCCAGTAGAATGGTCGCGCCACGAATGTATCTGTTTCCATCTTTTCGATCGAAAGATGAACAAAAGTTCTAATTCATTTGTCTGATGCATCGCCTATATATTATGTCTTAAAATGAAAACATGTTTATGAAAATAATCATAACAAAATCATAGCTTTATTCATGAAAGCTGCAGATAGAGCTCTTCAACAACTCTTGTCTGAACTCGAAAAAGAAGACATTGTGAAACGTGCCAAAGATGCAAAAAAAAGAAACAAGAAGCAGAAGCAAAAAACAAAGACAAAGGCAAAACAGAAAGAGAAGACTCGGAAACCTAGAACTCGTCCTCTTCCCGGTTCGAAATCATCTCGAAGGGCAGCTATCTTTATTCTCCCTAACGACTTATGGATGGTATTACTTAATTTGATCACAGAGAAAGATAGGATATGTCTCGCACTGACTTCTCGTTCTGTCTATCAAAAAGTTTGGAATCTCTATCTTCATGAAGCTACACATCTTTGTCATGCTGAGATTCAACGAGAATGGAATGCTATGGCTGAGGTTTGTTTTGCCTCTTTGAGAAAAAATGGGACTCATCAAGAACGGGGAATTGTCTTTTGTTCTGTCTTTCCATGGAGAAGACATTACCTCAAAGTTTGGTATCAGCATAATACAATGGATGTAGATGTATTGACATGGTATATAGATGACAAAATGCATGCATACACATATCTTTGAGATAATTGATATACTGATTTTAGTTATAGTCTGTAGCTAAAATTATTCAACAATGGATGCTCCAAAAGAAATCGAAGACAAGATGAGCGAAACAGAATCGAAAGCTCTTGATGCTTTAGCGAAACTCATAGTTCAATGTACTGTGATGGGAGTTAAAACAGAACATATACTATTGTTCGTAGATGTTTCGAAGGCTTACATTTCTAAACCTCCTATTTCCAATCGGATGCGTTATATGAGTTCACGGAATGAATCTGCTGTAGAATGGTTTATTACATTTCTTCAACGTGTTATGGGTCAGTATAGCATTGATGATAATCTACATCCAGATATCTTTGTGAAATGGCTAACAAAGAACATTCAATATCTTTCTTCAAGTGGCAATGTATGTCTATTCTTAGAACCAGAAGTATCAATGGAAGCCGTCTTTTCGTTTTGGCAGCTTATGGCACATCCTCGTTTTGCAGATGAGATAGATTACCTTCGTGTCTTCAAAGGTGAATCTATTAGAGCAATCAATCTAGATAAGTTCGTTGATCTTGTTAGATCAGTTCGCCTTAAGCTCACAGATAGAGCTGGTGATTGTAAAGAATTGTTTCCAATGAAGCTCGCATTGATGCCAAATCCTCTTTGGAGAAAGATTATCTACATTCAAGAACCAGATGAATGGTTTGATTTCGATTTAACTCATATTTACGTTCATACGAAACTCTATCCTCTTTCTATACATCTGGAAACACCTGATGTTGATTATTTATCATTAGAGGTTTGGTGCGGAACTATAAACAATGATGACAGAAGAAGAATTCTTGATGAATTGAATGATAAGGGAATAGATTATGCTAAGCATGGATTTCATCCTGTATTATGATTCATTGTCTAATAGACAATGAATATTTCCACATGACATTCACAAATGTCTAAGAAATGTGTTATATATACCCCTTATCGTCTTCGAAACGATGTTGGAATATTAGAAGAAGCAGATGAAATCATAATAAAAGGATCCGAATCATTTGGAGATCTAATAGAAAACGATGATATGAAGCTAATCTTTAATCTTATTAAACTCTTTGGTGCTCGAGAGATTTGTTTTAGGAATTGCTCATTCCTAAGTATATTCGTCTTAGATGCGCCAGTAACATTGCGATATGTTAAATTCTATGAGTGTCTCCAGGTTGATTGTGTATTGTATTCGTTCACAAATCAACGCGCGCGAGTATCTAATATTACGTTTACTGCAATGACAGGAATGACACCTGTATATACATACATGATGACAGCTCTTCGGGGCAATCCTCAAATCAGAGAAATGAATTGTCTTAGATGTGATTTCGATCAAAATATAGATAATGAAGTATTTCAGAAATGTATATCATATGTTCGAAGAAACAAACGTGGATATGAAAAATGTTTGCAAGTATGTACAATCATACTTGCATTAAAGAAAAAACTGAAGAAGCTTCAAGAACATGACAGCGCAATGATTGTACATTTATGTAAGATCATATGGAATAGTAGATATAATATTGCATGGTATAGAGATCAATTGTGATGCCAAGTCACAGTGAATCCATTTCCTGTTGATGTCAAATTGGATGTTGTTGCTTTGACAAGACCTGAACTATTCACCATGTTAAGCTGCAGATAAGGAGTTCTTGAAATGGGACCTGTTGAACCTGATACAGTAGCAGTGCAATTAGACCATACAACAGGAGGTGTGAATGATGACAATGGAACAACTGTACTTCCGAGAGATGGTGCTTCAACAATCCACTCTGCACACATGTTTGAAACACCTCTTGCTGTTGTATAGCTCGTAGGAATTGTGAATTGAACACGTCTTGTGTTATTCACAATCTTCATGATATATGTACTAATTCCATTCCTATAACTGCTCAACATGATGCTTAATGTAATGTTATCTCCGACATTAGCAGGAAATCCTCCAATTTCATAAGCACCTGCAGGATACAATTCGAACCACGTATATATAACAGTATGACCATTCTCATAAGCGAGATCAATACCCATTTGTTGTACTGTTGGATCTGAATTGAAGACTCCATCAATTCCAATCCAAATAGAAACATTATCATTCGTTGGTTCATTAATGCTGGTCAATGATGGTACAACAAATGTTCCATTGACTACTGTAGCAGTATTGATTCCGGGATTAGTGAGTGAATTAGCTACAACATATCCTGCCCAATTGGTACTAGTTGCGCTTGTTGAACGGAGAGATGGGTCTGGTTTTGTGATACTTGTCGAACGTCTTTGATATTGACCTATGTCACATTTAACTTCAGGAAAGGAGTTGGAAGATGATCTAGCAAGACTGACCACTAATACTATAATAATTATGACAATTATGATCAAAAGTAAAATCTTTGTAGTTGAATTCATTTATCATGACTCAAAATGAGTCTAATAATTTTTGCATTCTCATTTACAAAATGCTTAAAGTTGAATCTTCTTCATCTCAACCATTTGAAGTTGAGATTATTACTTGTCCTGCAATTGCTAATGTCATTGCCGAAGAAATCAAGCTATCATATGCTGGACCTGTAGGATTTGATACAGAATCAAGTGCAATCAATCAAGGGCGTAATCGTCAGGTGTGTTTGATTCAGATCTATGTTCCTTGGAGACATAAGAAACCTGTGTGTTATCTCTTTCATGTTGCACAATGGAATCTTGAAAATCCTCGAGACAAAGAAGAGTTCCCTATCGGTCTTCGTCAACTTTTAACAAGTAAAGAAATCGTAAAAGCTGTGGCTGCTCCAGAAAATGATGTACGTCAGATTTTCTTCGATTTCGGTATTTCCATGGCTGGATATTTTGACATTCAGACTTTAGCTACAAGTCTTGGAATCAAGAAGGTTGGCTTGAATAATTTAGCTGAAATATTTATCAAGAACTGGGATGGGAAAGAACAGATCTCACATGAAGAGTGGCACGAAATATTGAGTGATGATCAGATTCGATATGCTGCAAATGATGCATATGCATCAGGTGAGATTTTTAGATGTATTATGCCTACTTTGTTCAGCATCCCAGAACCACATATGACAATTGTGAATGAGACTGTTCAAAAAGTTCTTTCAAAACTTCAAAATCAAGTACATACACGTCAAGATCTATATCGTCTTTGCAATGGATGTATTCCACAAGAAGTGACAATTCCTGGATGTAGGAGAGAAATTTGTCGAAGGTCAGTTCAATGTCTAATCTAAAAATATTTTGCGTCTCAAAAGGACACAAAATGTCAAAATATCCTTCCGCTTCAACCTTGAAGACTAAGCTTGAAACAGAGTGTTCTGGAGACAACACATCTGAGTTTTGTCAAGCTGTAGCAAACAAGTTCGGTGATCAACCATTTGCGTGTGATCACAGGGTTCCCCAGACTGAAACGTTTAAAATAGGAAAGGCAATGAAAATGGACGCAGAAACATGTTCCAAAGCTGCGGCACTTATTTGTTCCTTAGGTAATTGTGGCAAAAAGTAATAAGAATTGACATTCCAATTCTCTTACTTTAAAAAGCAAATACAGCATACTGTGCCATGTTTGATCCTTGGCAAGGAGATACAGTTAGTCGTAGTGATGTATTGAATTGGCATACTATCAAAGGAACTACTACATTATTTGCTATCCTCAGACTACAGAAAGAAATATATGCAGTTCTTTTGAAACCTGATACAGGTGAACGATATGATCAATTGGTTGCAGATAGATTCAAATTCATGTGCAACATTGAACCTATGTATGTTATCAAGCTAGATGTATGTTTAAAGGTCATAAGAGATCAAGAACTTCCAAATGAAGAAGGACGAGCATATCCATATCTCATGATACATTGTGATTTCGATCCAGATGAACATGATATAGCACATTACAAACCTTCACCCACAATAGACAAATGTAAACTCACAGAAGAACAATTGTTTGAAGTGTATAAAATCCTTCTATTTCGATATATGATAGGAGTGAGAGGAACAAAGGAAGAACATATCGTTCTTAGAAGAGGAAAGGTTGTCTCAATATCGGAGATGTCTATAGGTATATCTGAATTGCCACGAGCATTAGTTTCTAAATGTCTGACAAATAATGATATGCTCAAAAGAGCTGCACATGAAGTAACAAAGGATTTTGATTTTGATTGCTTAAGAGGTATCATTTATGGAACAATGAAACCTGAGCGAGGAAAGGTAAGAGCTCGAAAACTTCCTATGACCTTAGAACGTGAAGCATTGATGAATATTATAGAAGATAGGTGTGAAACATTAAAGCAATGTCCAATTGATGAATTGAGGAATGCTCTATCTCGCAATTGATATCTTTCATAAATAAAACTGTTTGTGAAATGGATATGTACATAATTCTTGACAAAAGAGATGTTATAGACTCATATGGACATGAGTTTACATTGGAATTGAACGTTACCAAAGAGATTCATGAAGGATCGAACGTTATTAAAGCTACTGTTCCTTTAACACATCATTGCATATTAGTAAAGAAGACAATGCGTGGAGGTATCTTTTATAAAACGTACAGAGATGTCAATTATGCTATTTCGAACTTCATACGAATATATCATGTTAACTTTTTGTACAATGTCATGATGAAGTATTATGAGCCAATAAAGGATGAACCTAATATACATCTTGAAGGATACGGTCTCTATCAAAGCATATCACATGTTGAAGATATTGTCAGAGAGAGAAGAGGTAACTATTCAGATCCACACAAAGCCTTCAATGACATATTCTTGAAATACATATATGATCTCAATGCATTCAAAGAGTTTCTTAAAGAGAATAAGCTTCCTATAGATATAACACAAACAGGTTTGACTAATTATTTGACAAGGAACTGCTTCTTCTTTGATAGCTCTACATTGACAAAGAATCATGACACATATTACTTTTTCAATGCATAACATGCATTGAAGTTGTTCAAAGAAATCTGAGTGTCCTATATATATTCTTTCCATCATAGCCTACCAAATTTCTGAGTAAACTTGAAATGGCTTTAGATGCTCCTTTTTGATTGCTAACATGTAATAGAATCAATGTTTCACCATTGAGAACGAATTTCATATGTTTCACAGGTTCTAAGAGTTCTATGTTTATCTTTGTTTTAACGTTTTGAAAGAGACCGGCTCCTGGAACAACCTCTGCAATATCTTCATCATCTAAGAGATGCATGGATAAAACTCTTTCAAGTAGATTCTTAATGATTTCTCCTTCGAACTGTCTTTCTAAAAGATTACTCGGGAAAGGACCTTGCTTAGAGATATATTCATCCATCATAATACGAACTGAAGGGAGCCTAAGTTTTTGTAATATCAAAGACAATTCTTTGGGAACTGGAATATATAGAAGTCTAAACAACGGCATGTGAAAGATCTTACATATATGTACGATTTTATGAAGAGGATGTCTTACAAACCATGTCTTATCTTGAATAAGAAGACGATTCAAGCTCTTACATGTCATAGTCAATGCTTCATAATCTACATCATTTAGCATCCAACTGATTCTAAGCCACATACTTCGATTGAGAGGAAAAGCATCTGGTTGTTCCCAAAGATATGTGTATGTAGTTTTGTCACGAAGCACGAATTTATAGACAGAGTCTTTGACAAATTCGTTCGCAAAAGTTTTTATCTCCTTTTGATTTGACACAAGCTTAGGATCAAAGATTTCCCAATCTTTATATGTAATACCATAGATAATTTGCATCTTTTCTCGCAACTTAGCAAGAACTAATGCTTGATTGATCTTCTTACGTGGCATCTTAACGTTATTAGCAGTCTTCTTGAATACTTTGGCAGCTCCTTTGGCACCTCCCTTAGTAATTGTAGCACCTGAATGTTTTCCGCAAAACTGCGTACCAACTTTGGCTTTGTATCTACAAGGTTGGCCATTTCCGAAAGCTGCCCTACATAATGACATTTATATTGTAAAATGGTGAAAGATAAGAATTCAATTTATTGGTATGGATTTGCTACACATCTACATCCACTGTTACCTGAACCACAAACGCCACTGCAATCAAGAGTTTGGTTTGGTAATACGGCACAAGGATATTCCGCTTGCTGACAATAATTTTTACTGGTACAACTTTCAACATCTAATATGATGACTTCAGGTGTAGTGTCTCCTACTGCGGGACATGTCTTTATACCCGTCAATGTATTGAATGAACATGCTCCCACAGGACATACATTATTAACAGGTTGAGGATTGCTTTCAGAAAGCATACTATATATAATCCATGCGAATACAGCAACTATGATGATAAAGGTCAGTGTGTAAACATATATTCTTGTACGATCAACTTCGTATTTAACAGTATGATTCTGTTTCTCTAGATTCTTAACTTGAGGAGGCTTATCGTGTCTCAAGCTCATTTATGAACTCAAATTCATTTCAAAATTTGAGTTCGCTAATTTCAATTTTTTATGATCGAAATCACAAGAATGAAAAAACTCACGGTTTATGATTTTACTCATAGTGGTTTCAGACTCAGAGACAAAGAACTATCCACGCATGAGAATAGTCATGTTCATATCAGAGTATCGTGTAAAAGATTTTGTTTTCCACCTTTGATAGAACTACTTCCTAACGTCAAATACCTTGAGATCTCTTTCTATGACAATAATGAAAGATACGATGTGAGCTCATTCAAAGATATGCCATCATTACAAGAGATTCTCTTCATTGCTGGTGGATATGGTGAGAAAGTGAAGCCAAGACTTCTCAAAACTCGTCTGTTGATTGGAAAAATTCCAAGTGTCACAGTATATGGTAAGAAGTTAACTCTTGAGGATCCTTCTTATCCTTGGCCAAAGATTAGAGATGCTCGTTTTGTACATATCAATAAGATTCATAACCATCCAGGTATGATCGTATGGGATGTTAAGTATACGGAAACAGTAAGAAAAGCTATCAAACTAAGTGAAGAAAATCAAGACACATCTAATATAATCGTACAAAAGGTTGGTAACAAATATTATGTTGTGTACAAATATTTCGAAGGTAATCATGCTGAAGACCTAGAGTTCAAGGAGATCACTGAAGAAAAGTTCTGTCGCATCATGTTCAATTTCAAACGTTATTCGCGATATGGAAGACTCAATGAGATTCCATGTGACACTGATGGACTCTGGATCAATGATGGTGAAGATGTTTATGCTGTTAGACGTTGGACTTCAAGAGGAGGCTGCAACATTGATGAGATTGAGAAGACTGATTCGATTCTTGGAGTGAAGAAGATCATTGTCAACGCTATAACATCATATCCTTATGTCAACTTTTGGTATGGACAACAATATGAGATCTTCAAGAATGACGAGCTTCTGATTAGATTCGGAACTAAAGACTTGTTGTCTCCAATCAAGTTCACATTAGAAGCGAGAGATAAGACATATCATCATATGATAGATATTGAAGGAGTTGAAGACGAAGAAGAGCAGTCTTTGTATGATCTTGTCACTGACGAGGTGTTTGGGTTTAGGACTGACAAAGATAACACAGATATTCGAGATGCATTAGATCTTATTAGAATGAAGTTTCCATGTGATAAGGAATTCTTTTCATTGATTGTAGAAATCGACTACGGATTCTTAGATTTGAAATAAATAAATGCAAGTTCACATTCTGATTGATAATGGAAGCTATGAATTTATTTCTCTTTTTCGCAGTAAGAAAGCATTGTTCAAAAGTTATCTTTCGAACATGAAAAGTGATGAAGATACCGCTTATTTTGATGCTACATTGGAAAGACTGAGAACAGGCAAATCTGATATTGGTGAAGAAAGTAAAACTGAGTTAATCAGAGCGTTTGAAAGCAAGCCTTATGATATAAACTTGATTGACATACATGAATATCTTCAAGAGCATGATGCCGATAAAGATTACTTCAGTAGAATATTGCCTAATTGAATATTTTGTTCCATTCTTATGGAACAAAAGCACAAGAATGTCTTCTCAAGCATTGATGATTTCAGCATGAATAAATTCACTTCACAATAGAGATCTTACCCAATTCTATTGTTACCAATTTGATGTTGAATCCCATTTCTAAACTTTCATCAAACATAGCACGTACTAAATCAATTAGATAATATTGATCAATCTGGGTTTTAAGATGTTTGTATGTATCTGCTAATTTTGTGCGTTCTACATCTTCGATTACATCATGCCAAATTTCATTGAGCTCTCTAATGGTTTTAAGAGCTGCTTCAGCTGTTTCTTTTGTTGAATAAGGTATGACAAAAGTTCCTCCATCATTTGTACCCATACCACCATATAATTCACCTAAAAGCGCATAAGATTGAACTCCTTGCATTTCTTTCATTGTGAAATGATTTATTGTTTGTCAGTTCGATATAAGTCGCTCATATTGAGCGATTTAAGCTTAGGTTTACTTAATCTTGCGTTCGGTCTTCTTGAGGCACCAGGTACCGTTAGTTCCGCAGACATAGTCAGCGAGCTTTCCTCCCTCGTTACCATTGAGGACATGTCGGACCTTAGAGACACTCATGGAGGTGTCCATAGCGATCTCGGTCACATGGACCTTGCCACGATCTGCAAGGACACCATAGACAATGTTCTCATCCTCTGTGAAAGAGAGAAAGACTTCGTCTGGAATGGTGATGGGCTCCTTGATGGCCTTACCATCATCTCCAACAACATTCCAAGTAGGCTTCTTCTTAGACATCTGTGTTTTTGATCTGTGTTTTTGATCTGTTCTTTTGTTTTAAATTATGAAAATTTTAAAGGTCAATTTCTAACAAAAGCTTTGTTAACATTCTTAATACTTTTCCTGTAAATACCCTCAATTACAAATATAATTAACATCAACAAAATTATCAATGTTATGATATCTGTCATTTACTATATAGACAAACGACAATACAATTTTAATCAAAACTGAACTAAAAATGGACGCTCCAAAGAAATTTGAACTCAATGAGCGACATGTCGAAGCTTTTATCAGAGCCGCACCACGAGATGTTCTCTTAAGACTCAAGAATGTAATGGATAGCAAGCTTGAGCTTTCAGGTGATGAAGAAAAGAAGCGTGGTGTCATGGCTGCCATGTTGGAAAACTCCAAGAGAACTCAAGGATCTGATGTGTTCAATAGTGCACCAATGCCTGATTCTCCAATCGAGATTCCACCCATCGAGGTCGATAATGTTCGAGCTCGCTTGATAAACATGGCTGCTACTCAACAAACATCAACTTCGAGTATTGATGACATGCATAAGCAATTAGATATGATGGCAAACATTAGTGATGATGTCTTGGATGATACAGTGGATGTGATGTATATCATGACTGATCAATACAATGATGGACTTGTTTCAATCCAAGATCTGGTTTTTCAAGACAAGATCGAAAAGAAGCGCGCCGAATGTGCAGGACTTGGCATGTATTTTCCCTATGGATTCGGACAACAAAAGAATCTTCTTAAGATTAAGAATTTCAGACGCCCTGTAAGGAACGAAATCTTACGTCTAAATTTGACATTTAGGCGCTGGAGCAGCAACGGAAAGCAAGGTTTCAGTTGTTATACAAAAGACAAGTAAGAAAAACTTCCTAACTGATTTCAGCAAATTACTTTTCATCTCTTAAAAGAGATAAAAAGTTACGATACCTAACAATGGATGAACTAAGGAAACACGCTTATGCTTTAGGTAATGACGTTGAAGTACGATTAATGGATTGGGATTCAAAAGGACAAATGTATGAATTACAGACTAAAGGTTTTGTTTTATCACAAGTACAAGAACCCTTCGGATACAATATTCAATTATCTGAACATATATCATTCGTTGGATCATTTCCTGCACCCATATTTTCGCCTAAAGCACAACGTCCTGCAGTTGAAACATACAAGGTTCGGAAATCGAATGGAGATGTATATGATTTCAATGTCATCTTTTGTAAAGAATTCATGTTGACACATGTATCAAGTGATCTAAGATGTGCACTCTTGGATCTTATTCAAGATCTAATATTTAAGAGGATTCATATCTCATATAGTAAGCCTGATAACATAATCGAATATATCAATGCATATCTTCCAGATGGTAAGGTTAAGACATTATCTGATGACAAACATATTCCGGAAGTATTGATTGGATGTACTGACATAGGACAAAGATTGGCATATAAAGTACCTCATTTCTTCGGATTTACGAAGACAGACACAGTCTATGATGTTTCAAAAAATAAGACACTTCACGAGAAATCCATACATTTCACATCAAACAAACACAGTAACATAGATTTTTGGGATGGTCTAACTTGGACAGATAACAGAGAACAGACAAGAGTCTATCTTCCTCAAGAAGGTAACCTTTTATGTGGAAAAGCATCTCACTTCGTCGCAGGAAAAGCACCATCATTCGACAAATGGTTCAACTGTTCGGAGCAATTCATGAAATTATGTAGATTACTCCAAACATATATACCTAGACAAGACAATGATGCAACACCATATATTGAATCTTTGATCATTCCTATCAATGAGACGAATCATTACATTCCACATGAATACCCTTTGTCACGATATCTATATGCTGCTATCTTCTTGCTTGCAGTTTTGAAGATTAACAAACTACCAGAAGCATGGCATCTTCCTAAGAAACAGAATAACGTTACTGGAATTATGGAACCCTTCGAAGAATGGTGGCCAAAGAAAATCCTCAATCGCTAAATAACAACATACATGTTTTTATTAAAAAACATGTTCTCCGGATGACATTGTTACAGTTGGTGTAAGTATCAGACAGATACTCCAATCTATTTGAATACATCACAATCATAGCAGAGACCGTTACTCCAGAGCGTCTCTTTCTTACACTTAACACAAACATTGTGTTTGTGACAACAAAACAAGAGTTCTTTAGGTTTGTATGAAAGCCAGATTCCTGATCCTTCGGTCTCTATGCCTTTCTTTTTGTTTCGAATCACTTCTTCAAGTCTTGTCTTACCACGCTTGAGATAGGTTAATCATATAGTACATATGTACTATACGAATCGTATGATGAATCATACAATACGTAGATTAGTTGTCACCACCGAACAAGTTGGGTACCTCATCTGCTACCTCATGTTGAGCTTGAGCATCTTCAATAGCAGTTCTTTGACCATCAACACGTGCCATGAGAGAATCAAAGTGCGGCTTAGCATCACTTGAAAGTTGTCCGGTACTACCCATGACACCTTGTTGTGGTTGAGTATTCTTAGGAGGATGGATATCTTGAATGTCAAGTTCCTTCTTGACGATAGTCCAAATAGTAGCAGTTTCCTTTTGGAATGAATGATTAGTAGTAGCAGAAATGCGAAGCTTCTCAACAAGCCATTGCATAGTAGTCTGACCAAGCTCCTCAACCAAGATTTTCATCATCGAACCATCATTGGGAAATGACTCAGTCCATAGCTTACCATCAGAAGTTTTCAAAGACATACGAGATAGTTTTTCGTAGATCTCTTCATCTGAAGGAGTACGATCAACGTAGTTCTCGAGGAATTCATTGAGCCAGAGAAATGCTTCTCCTTGAACATCCAATGCATCATCCTCGTGATTAGCGAAATGCTTAGCGACATGAGTCAAAATCTTAAGAGTATCAATACCTGCTAGAGGACCCTGTGCAGTAACACTGCTACTGCCCTCAGTCGTAATACCCAATGACTTCTTAGAAGGACCTCCGTGATGATAGCATGCAGGAGCACCGTTAGCATCGACACCCAAAGCCTTAACGGAACAAGGCTTGTTATCCTTCTTCACGTGCGAACACTTCTTCTCGCCACTGGCTTGAGATCCTCCAGAAGCACTAGAAGAGGCAGCAGATGATGTTCCACCTCCGTGAGACATGCAATATCGGGATCCGTCCTTCGCCCAACGACTGCAGCTCGTTCCCTTCTTGGTCTGAGCACCACACTTAACCTTTCCTTGGACTACTGACTGTGGTGGCTTGATGTTGGGCTGATCAACTGCAGGTGCCTCCTGTTTGGGAGGAGGAGTGGTCTTTGCAGCAGTTGGAACCGCTGCGGGCACATTCGCTGTGGCCATCTTGGCATGCTGTTTGCAGGTTGTTCCAACAGTAGCATTGCGCGAGCATTGCGCTCCAGCTTGAGTTTTCGCAGAACAGATCTTGGTAGACATCTTCGTCTTTTTGTATATGTAATTCTGCAATTTTTACTACTCGATAAGAGATAAGTATTCATGTAGCAAAGAAATCGAAAATACAAATGCAGAAATTAATGCCTAAACTAACGATGAATAGCTCACTTGAGAAACTCAATGCGGAACAACTTAAAGCACTCGAATTAATCATCAAGGGTGAAAATGTGTTTTTAACAGGTCAAGCTGGAACAGGCAAGAGCTATATTCTATCAGTCGTTAAGACTGAACTTAGAAAAGCAGGAAAGGATGTCGCTATTACATCAACAACTGGATGTTCTGGACTTATTATAGGCGGCACAACTATTCATAGATGGGCTGGTATTAAGAGGGGTGAGCTTGATTTTCACGAACTCTTGGCAAGAGTTCGCAAAAACAGTTTTGCTCGAAAGAATTGGAAGTTAGTCAATACTCTCATCATAGATGAAATATCAATGATGCCTCCAGATCTTTTTGATAAGCTTGAATGGATAGCGCGTCAAATGAGAAATGATGCCAGACCTTTTGGAGGTATTCAAATTATAATATCGGGGGATTTTTGCCAATTGCCACCTGTGAAGACTGACGTTTTTTGCTTCAAGGCGCGCTCTTGGAACACTTGTATTCAAAGCAATACGATCTATTTTAAGCAAAACATGAGACAGAGTGATCGAGAATTCCAACAATTATTGTCTGAAATCAGAACTGGAGAAGTGACAGATATGACAAAAGCCATTCTTATGTCAAGAATCGACTTCAAGGTTGAGAAGGATGGAATACAGCCAACTAAGCTTTATTCGAGACGTGATGATGTTGATGATCTCAACGAGTTAGAGATTCGCAAACTGATCTCTGCAGAAAATAATGTGCGTCGATATGGATGCAAAGATATCTTTGATCCTCCTATTGAGAATATAAAGACTAGGAACATGTTTACAGCTATTGTTGATCGAGATTGCCAAGCACGAAAGATTCTTGATGTTGCAATAGGAGCTCAAGTTATGCTCGTTATCAATCTTGATATAGATGCGGGATTGGTCAATGGATCTCGAGGTATTGTAGTAAGATTCGAAGAACAACGACCCGTAGTGAAGTTCATGAATGGTATAGAGTTAATCATCAAAGCACATGTTTGGGAGTTCGACATTGGCGAAGGTATCAAAATTAGTAGGATACAAATACCACTTATCCTCAGCTGGGCAATAACTATTCATAAATGTCAAGGATCTACATTAGATTGTGTTGAGATAGATCTCGGTGAAACTATTTTCGACTTTGGGCAGTTCTATACAGCATTGTCTCGAGTGAAGACATTAGATGGCCTTTCTATTACTGCATTGGATTTTAAGAAGGTTATGGCACATCCTGATGTTAAGAGTTATTATGACGATCTTTTTGTTTTTGCAAACTAAACAAATCATATGAGACAATTCAAAAGTAAGAATGGACATAGTTTGAAATCACCACCGAAGAGTTGCTATCCTTATGATCCAAGAGCACATCACGAAGAACATCATGATTGTACATGTCCTCCAGGTCCTCAAGGTATACAAGGTCCTCCTGGACCTCCAGGAGCAACAGGTCCTCAAGGTCCTCCCGGAACTGGTAATGGAGGATCATCTGATTGTATTACAAGTACCGATACCCTCAATACTGTGTGTCTAGGTTCTGGAGAAGCTCCAGAATTCATTGTAACATTTGGAAGTGGAAGTCCTTTTGCA
>Ga0182030_10002648_pt1 | contig 38102 bp, 30 predicted proteins | sample 812S3MmetaG_FD_121299 | JGI IMG/M metagenome (GOLD analysis project Ga0182030, IMG submission 121299) | Permafrost microbial communities from Stordalen Mire, Sweden - 812S3M metaG (Illumina Assembly) | ecosystem: Environmental > Terrestrial > Soil > Wetlands > Permafrost | place: Sweden...
TGAGACCTATGCAAATATGAACAGCGTTGCCAATTCCGTGCAAACGCAAACAAACAATGGTATCCTGGCGGCAACGGGCAATCAACTGAATATTGTGAACGCGATGAATGCCGCATTGCCTGCTAATGCTACGCCAGCCCAAATTGGTCAGTTTATTGCCAGCTTGCCGTCCGCGCTTCAATCGAGTGTAACTAATCTTGTGCCTTTTTATTTTGGACTTCGCAATGGCATTATTCCTAACCAAAATGTTTCGCGAACAGGGTTTCCGGAATACCAGATTATCAGTAACAACACAATCAGTTTTAAAGCATCCGGCGGTGTATATTATAAGATTACACCCGGCATCGAAGCTTCTTTGACAGGAAACTGGGGTACCGGAAACACCGTATATACCGGCTCCGACAGATATTCCCTGAAAGATTTTAAAATGGGCCAGTATAAATTTGAAATAAAAGGCGATAAATGGTTTATACGCACCTATACAACACAGGAAAATGCAGGCAAGACTTTCGATGCGACAATAACCACAAGGCTATTTAACGAAGCCTGGAAATCAAGCACAATCTGGTTCCCGCAATATACCGGTGCCTATGTGCAAGCTATTTCGCAGGGAGCATCATCCGCAGCAGCTTACCAGGCTGCAAGGGCTTATGCAGATCAGAGAATGCCGGTGCCAGGCTCTGCCCAGTTCAAATCGCTGTTTGATTCAGTAGCTTCAAGGCCATTATCGCAGGGCGGTGGTTTGCTTTTGGACAGAAGCAATTTATACCACACAGAAGGCCAATATAATTTGTCCGATGTGGTTAAGGTTCTTGATGTGCTGGTAGGTGCAAGCTGGAGGCAATATGTGTTAAACTCCCAAGGCACAATCTTTGCAGACACCTCTGGCCCTATCCATACGAATGAATATGGAGCTTACTTGCAACTCTCTAAAAAATTATTTAGTATACTCCGCTTAACAGCGTCCGGCCGTTATGATAAGAACGATAATTTCCAGGGAAAGTTTACCCCGCGTATAGCTGCTGTACTTACTGTGGCGCCGGATCAAAACATACGTGCATCCTACCAAAGCGCTTACCGCTTTCCATCTAACCAAAACCAATGGATTAATTTGAATACGGGAGAAGGTATTTTAATTGGTGGCCTGCCACAATTAAGAAACTTCTATAATTTTAACGGCAACCCTGTATTTAATGCAACTACATTTCAGCCGCAAACTTTCGGAACATTTAAACCCGAGTCTGTGAATGCTTATGAACTTGGGTATAAGGGATTGTTTGGTAAAAGATTCCTGATCGACGCATACGGTTATTATTCCCAATACCAGAATTTTATAGGACGTGTGCAGGTAGTTCAATCAACTTCCGGCAACCCTTCAACAATAAACCCAGCAGATCCTACTACTTATCAGGGGTATTCTGTATCCACCAACAGTGCTAACAAAGTAAGCACATATGGTTGGGGGCTTAGCGCAGATTACCTGTTGGACAGAAATTTTTCTATTGGAGTTAATATTTCATCAGATAATATCCATAACCCGGATTCAACATTCGCCACTTATTTTAATACACCCAAATACCGCTTCAATATCATTTTCAGCAACAGCGGATTTGGCTGGGAAAAAAGATATGGGTTTAGCGTTAATTACAGGTGGCAGGATAGTTATTACACAGAAGCAGATTTTGTGCAAGGCCCTGTAAGCGCATTCGGTGCACTTGATGCGCAAGTAAGCTACAAATGCAAAGGCATCCGTTCACTAATAAAATTGGGAGCAAGCAATTTACTGAACCATTACTATGTATCTCAATTTGGAAACCCTGCTATAGGTGGCCTGTACTATATCAGCTTTGGGTATAATGTATTTTAATGAATTTTACCCAGTGGGGAAAAGAATACAAAGAGACATGGATTTAGAATTATAAACCTGATCCTTTGATCCCATTGTATTCTTTGACCCGATGTCTTAAATACATTATATATTGAACCGGAAGTGCATTACATCTCCGTCTTTCACCACATATTCTTTTCCTTCAATCCTCAGTCTTCCGTTTTCTCTGCAGGCAGCTTCAGATCCGTATTGGATAAAATCATTGTAAGCGATCACTTCCGCTTTGATAAAGCCTTTCTCAAAATCAGTGTGGATGACACTTGCAGCCTGCGGGGCTTTCCAACCTTCATGGATTGTCCAGGCACGGACTTCCTGCACGCCTGCAGTGAAATAAGTTAATAAGTTAAGAAGTTGATATGTTGATCGGATCAACTTATTCAAAGCCGGCTCCTTCATCTTATATTCTTCCATGAACAATTGCTGATCGGCAGGATCTTCCATTTCTGCTATCTGTGCTTCAATCGAATTGTTCATAATAATCACCTGCGCATGCTCATCAGCCACCGCCTTTTTTAGTGCATCAGAAAATTGATTGCCCGTGTGCATGCTTGGCTCATCCACATTAGCTACATACAATACAGGTTTGTCTGTCAATAAAAAAAGATCAGCAACAGCCGCTTTATCTTCCTTGCTCAGATTCAATTCACGAATGTTTTTCCCTTTTTCTAGATGCTCTTTGCATTTTCTCAAAATCTCATATTCAGTTTTTGCTTTCGCATCGCCGGTTTTAGCAAGCTTTTCGGCCTTGCTGTATTTTTTGTCAATACTGTCAAGGTCTTTCAACTGAAGCTCTGTATCTATGATTTCTTTATCAGCAACAGGGTTGATTGCGCCTTCATCGCGCAGTATATTTTCATCTTCAAAACAACGTATCACATGCACAATGGCATCCACTTCGCGGATATTGGCAAGAAACTTATTTCCTAATCCTTCACCTTTGCTCGCACCTTTTACGAGCCCTGCAATATCAACAATTTCAATTTGTGTCGGAACGATGCGGTTTGGTTTGACCAGTTCAGCCAGCCTGTCTAATCGTTCGTCGGGAACATTCACCAGCCCTACATTTGGCTCTATTGTGCAAAAGCGATAATTGCTTGCCTGCGCTTTGGCACTGTTGCTTACTGCATTGAATAAGGTTGATTTCCCTACATTCGGCAATCCCACAATTCCTGCTTGCAAACCCATTATGATAATTTTTTTGAGCCGCAAAGGTAATCAGATTTGTGTACAATTCTCTCGTAACCCAGCCATAGGCAGTGGTTGGTCTATATCTAACTGATGGTTTGAAAAATGAAGCTATTAATAAAATAATCAGGATATTGCATAACCAGTTATTTAACGAACAGAAAATCTTTGCCATGCAGCATCTGAAAATTTACAGCAAGCAGGATGTGCTTTCACTCACACAAATAAGGAGGTTTGAAACAAAACTAGGCGAACGCCTGTTGGTTGCGAACAATGCAGCCGACATCGAGCAATCGCTGAAAGAAACCTCCGCAGAATATGTGCTGCTGGGTATTCCGGAAGACATCGGCATTAAGGCAAACGGGCATACAGGCGGCGCTGATACTGCGTGGATACCTTTCCTGCAGGCATTTCTGAATGTTCAGAGCAATGACTTTCTTAGCGGCGATGAAATTTTGTTGCTTGGCCATTTTGATTTTGGCGACATTCAATATTTAATAGAAACCAATGCGCACGGCCGCGAAGAAAAAATAGAAGCTTACCGCCATGCAGTCATCACGATCGATGAGGAAGTGGAGAGCTTAATCAAATTAATCACTTCACATCAGAAAATACCAATTGTAGTTGGCGGCGGTCACAACAATGCATATCCGCTTATAAAAGGCGCTGCGAAAGGATTGCACAAAGCCGGCCTGATACAACTTGCGCAAATCAATGCAGTGAACCTTGATGCGCATACCGATTACAGGCCAATTGAAGGAAGGCATAGCGGCAACGGTTTCCGCTATGCTGACGAAGATGGTTACCTGCAGAAATACTGCGTGATCGGCGTGCACGAAAATTACATCCCGCAAAATGTATGGCTTGATATTGTGAACAATCCTTTTATAGATTTTATTACTTACGAAGATATTTTCATACTCGAAAAAAAGAATTTCATTCAGTCTGTTGCGCATGCAACGGGATTTACGGAAGACAATTATATCGGCCTCGAATTAGATATTGACTGCATCGAGAACACGTTGGCAAGCGCCATCACTCCTTCTGGCTTGACAGCTTTACATGCACGTCAGTATGTTACATTTGCAGCAACAGATTCAAAGATCGCTTATCTGCACATTTGTGAAGGCGCTGCACAACTGAATGATGGGAGGAAAAGTGAAACTACGGGAAAGCTTATCAGTTATATTGTGAGCGATTTTGTGAAAGCGAAGGAGTAAAAACACCCGAAAGTCAGCAGAGTCAGAAAGAAAACAGCTATTAGTGTAAAATTCTTCCAGGCTTTTCCAGCTTTACTGACTTTACCTTCTCAATTCAAAATGGTATCCCGATATTCAAATAGCCGATCACTCTTTTCGACTGATCGCAATACATACCGCTTAATTCAAGCGGACCTAAAGCGAAATTATAAGAGAAAGTAAGAGAATAGCCTGATAAAAAATCAGGGTTGTCAAAAAATTTACTTGTTGAAATAAAATTGTTGAAAAGAACATTTGCTTTGCCTGTGAGATAGGTACTGTTAAATATCTGGTAGCGCAATCCAACCTGAAGTTCAGCTACAGTTGGTGAATAAAATGTACCCTCACGAAGGCCAGAAAATGTAATCTGATTATGAAACTGGTTGGTCAGGCCTCCGATTGAAAATTCATTCATGATATTATTCTGGTAGTTCAAATTAATACCCGACTGAATGTTTAATAAAAAGACGCTTCGCCTGCCGAAAGGTGCATAATCTTCAAGACTCAGCAGCATCCTTGCGTAAGGGCGAGAAGAGAAATTTGAATCCTGCAATGATGTGGGATTGTGAACCTCTACATCCGGATTCTGTTGAAACACCCAATCTCCCTCTGCCTCAATTTTTAATCCTTTCTTGGGAAACACAACCCGATCGAGAGTATTATGCTTTATGAAAACATAACTGGTCACGAAATTATTATTCCCCTGAAACTCCAGAGATGAACTAAGGGATGGACTGTAGCTTGTCCACTCAAACCTGCTGCCAACTCCAACACTGATATTCCTGCTCGTCGAGTAACTGAAATTACCATCCAGCTTGTAATAATTTTGATCATATAACCCCGTCGCTTTATAGTTATTATATGTCGTGATATCAAATTGATCGAACTGCGTGCCAAGCGTGAAAGCAAAATTGCTTATCCTTCCTAAATATTGCAGATGCTCTGCACGAGCCCTGAAATTTTGGCCAATATTAACCGTTACAAGGCTACGAGAATTCGGCGTAATAAAATCTCTTGTTGTCAAGTTGAATATTGCGCTGATGCCACTGAATTGGTTATAGTTTAACCCGATTTTTGCGAAAGTGAGCGGGTTCTCTGTAACATCAAAAATGATTTTACAGGTGCTGTCATTAAGCGGCTGCAGGGAATAAGAGATTTTACTGTAGTACCTTGTTCCTGAAGCACGGCGAACCATATGAGCCAGCATTGCTGAGGTGTAACTGTTATTTATATAAAGATTCAATGAATGCTTGAAAAATTCGCTGGAAGTATTATGAAGCCCTTTCACTTCATAGTCAGAAATGATTATAGGGTGCTCTTCAGGCAGTTTTTTTATTATGTGATTGTTTAAACCATAAATTGCATTCAGAGAGTCTGCTAATTTCTTTAAGCGCGGATACAATTTTCTTCCTTCTTCAAGCCCTGCTTCAATAATTTCATCCGTATTGCCAAAACTCGCCATCGAATATTTTTCAAGAGGTATTGGAATATAGATATTACAAAGAGGCACCTGCTTCCGGGTATCTTCTGCTTCTCTGAAAAAAGCAACCTGCAACAATACCTGAATTGCATTCACAACTTTTTCTGAGCTAAGCAGCGAACTGGATACATTGCTGCCGATGACAATGCCGGCGCCCATTTCCCGAACATCTTTAACTGGAAAATTTCTCACCACACCGCCATCCACCAGCTTTTTCCCGTCGTATTCTACTGCAGTGAACAAAGAAGGTATGGCCATGCTGCTTCGTATGGCAGATATGATTTCTCCTGAGTCAAGCACCACTGCTTCACCTGTTGAAACATCCGTTGCAATGCATTTAAATGGAATTTCAAATTCATTAAATCTCTTTATTTTGTAAACAGGAAAAAGAAGCTCGGAAAATTTTAGCCATAGTTCCTGGCCTTCCAAAACACCTGTCGACAGGCGAAACCAGTTATTCACCCAGGGAAGCTCTATATCGTATTTATAATATTCGCTTTTCTCTTCCATGGTAATGCTTCGCAATGACATCTGATTTGATAAAAGAAGATCCCAGTCAATGTCTTTCGCGAGTTTCTCTATTGAATCCGCAGAGTACCCGACAGCGTACAAAGCCCCGATGATTGCGCCCATGCTGGTGCCCGTTATATAGTCAATTCTCAATCCGGCTGAATCAATGGCTTTTAAAATGCCAATGTGCGCTAGCCCCTTAGCTCCTCCACCACTTAATGTTAGTCCTATTTTGGGGCGCTTCCGGAAACTGCTGTCCTGTGCGCTCAGTCCGACGGGAAAATAGATCAGCAAAAAATAAAGAAGGAAATATTTCATGAAAGAATGGAAGCAGGTTTGAGGTTCTTTAGAGCGAAGTTAAGTTTTAAAGCTGAAACAATCTTTAGTAGTATCGCGCTTGCATTTACCAATGATAAATTATATCTTGTCATCTTACTTATGAAAACCAATTTTATACAACTACTTTCTAAAAATCCGCATATTTTTCAACTTAAGTCTCTTCATTCAAAATCCGTATTTACTAATTATTAAATATCACACTATGAAACAACCAAAGTTTGCAAAATCTTTTTTGCTCGCAGCAACCCTTGTGACAGTTTTTGCCTGTACTAAAACCGGACCAACGGGAGCAACCGGTGCAACAGGAGCTACCGGACCCACTGGACCAACTGGTGCTACCGGTGCTACTGGTGCTCAAGGAGACACCGGTGTGGCAAATGTGCAATACAGCCAATGGACAGATATCATATGGACTAAAGCTCCGTCGGGCTCGGCAGTATCTCAGCAGATTTCTGCTGCTGCGATCACAGGCCAGATTTTGGATTCAGGATTTGTGCTGGTTTATATTAGAGCCGACAGCTCAGTAAACTCACCTGACTTGCTCCCTTACACCGCATTTGTTAGTGGGTCAGCGGCATTTGTTATTGAATCTGTTTTTCAGGCTGACGGGGGAGGCCTTACCATTCAGTCAAGTACTCCAATAGGCATTCCGTTAGGCGCTGCCGATATTTATCCTAATGCGCAGGTACGCTATATTGTAGTGCCTCCGGGTGTTGCGATACCAAGCAGTATCAGTTATCAAAAAATTTCCCAGATGCTACATATTGTGAACTAAAGAATCCCAAAATGATCAATAAATAAAAGAGGGCTGCAATACCACAGCCCTCTTTTTTATTTCAGTAACTTAATGTTGATCTGATTCAAGATCACTTTTCTAATTGCATAATTTTTTCAAACACTTCTTCATACTGTTTATTAAGAGAAGCCAGTTCAACTCCGGCTATTGCATGTTTTTTTTCAGCTTCCATAAATTTATTTTTATCAATATAGACGGAGGGGTCAGTCAATAGTACTTCCATCTCATTTTTCTGCTTTGTAAGAATTGAAATTTTTTCTTCTAGTTGCTGAAAGATGCGCTGCTGTTTTTGCAGTTCTTTTTTTTGCTCTTTATTAATGGAAGATTTATTGTCGGTGCCTGATAAGCGTGCGCTGATGACGGGTTCCGGCTCAGGCTTTTTTAGTTCATCTTTAACTGATTTATCCATCACTGTATTTCGTATATCGAATATCTTTCGTTCTGCCATCCTCTCTTTCCACTCAACCCATTCTGTATAAGTTCCCTTGAATTCTTTGATCTGATAATTTTCTATTTCCCATATTTTGTTTGCTGTTTTTGAAATAAAATAACGGTCATGGCTCACTAATATAAAACTGCCTTCATATTTGTTCAATGCCTCGATAAGCAAATCGCAGGAATGCATATCCAGATGATTCGTCGGTTCATCCAGCATCAGAAAATTGGCTTTGCTCACAATAGTTTTAGCGAGTGCAACCCTGGCTTTCTCTCCGCCGCTCAACACTTTGATTTTTTTCTCTACGTCATCGCCGCTGAACAAAAAGCATCCCAACAGAATCCTCAGTTCCAATTCGTTTTTCTGGCTGCCGCACAATTTCATTTCATCCAGCACAGTATTGTTCACGTCAAGTGCCTCCAATTGATGCTGTGCATAAAAACTTTCTTCTACGTTATGGCCCCATGTTCTTTCGCCATCAAATGTTTCCACGCCGGCGATGATCCTTAAGAGCGTTGATTTCCCCTTGCCATTTGCACCGATCAAAGCAATCTTATCTCCTCTGTCTATTTCAGCAGATGCGTTCTCAATGATTTTTATATTACCGAAGTTCTTGCTTACATTTTTTAATATTGCCAGCACACGGCCCGGAGTTTTATCAACCCTGAAATTTATTTTGATATTTGGTCTTTCAATTTCTACGTCTTCTATTCTGTCTAACTTATCAAGTCGCTTCATAGCACTTTGTGCTGCAGCAGCTTTGCTGGCTTTTGCCCTGAATCGTTCAATGAACCGCTCCTGCTGACGTATATAGTCTTTCTGATTTTCATAAGCGCGTTGCTGCAATTCTACCCGCATCTCTTTTTCCGTTTCATAAAAATCAAAGTTGCCATTGTAAATGTGTAGTTCTTTCTGATATACTTCTACAATCTTCGTAACCATGCGATTCAAAAAATATTTATCATGGCTCACGATGATCACAGAACCCTGATAGTGGACCAGATACTTTTCGAGCCATTCGATAGAAGGGAGATCCATGTGGTTGGTAGGCTCATCCAGCAATAGCAAATCGGGTTTTTGCAATATCATTTTAGCAAGAAGCACTCTCATACGCCATCCACCGCTGAACTCCCTGAAAGGTCTTTGCAGGTCGGCATTTGCAAAGCCCAAGCCTTGCAGCACTTCTTCTGTCTGGTGATGGATATTGTAACCACCAATTACATCCATTTCGTGCAGGCTGTCGGTATATTGATGGAGAAGTTCTTCGTTCTCAGGATTTTTTTCCAGTTCAATCCCAAGCCTTTCAATATCTTTTTCCAGTTGTAGCACTTTCTCAAACGCGCCCATCGCCACTTCCAGAATGGAACCATTGGTATCGAAGCTAAGCAAGTCCTGATGAAGATAGCCAATCGTTGTGCTTCGGCTTCTTTCCACTGTTCCTTCCGATGGCAGGTATTCGCCCACAAATAGTTTGAGCAAAGTAGATTTGCCGGTACCGTTATATCCGATCAGGCCAATCCGTTCATTGGGTTGGATGTGCCATGTGGCATCTTTCAGGATTGTTCTTGCCCCAAATTCAAAAGTTACATTCTGCAGTCCTGCCAGCATAATTCATCAAAAATTTTTTGTTAAATGAAGCTGCAAAAGTAATGCAAACAAAGGGTATAATTTTTAAGGATTAACTTAGCGCGGGAATTTCACACAACGAACGCAACGTGTGCCAAGGGCGCAACGTTTTTTGTTTCTTTGTATTCTTTGTCTCTTTGTGTGAAGCAAAAATAATTTATGAAGAAACTGCTTTTGCTAATAGCCGTTGCCTGCGTTGCTGTCATTGTTGCATGGAAGCTCTTTTCAGGCAATGAGGCCAAAACTGTAGAAGAACCTAAAGACCAGCCTTTGGTGATCAACAGCAACTCTACTGTATTCGATCGCTCTTTTTCGAAATTATTGAGCGATTATTATTCTATCAGCAAAGCTCTTGTAGAGTGGGATTCGTCTAAAGCTGATATCGCAGCGAAAGCTTTGGGGCAAAAAGCCGACAGCCTTCCTTTTTCAGAATTAAAAGGTGATTCATCTATCATTCTCACCGCTCAAAACCTTGCGACCAGCATCAGCAGCGAGATAAAAGGGTTTATAAGTGAAACATCTCTGGAACAGAAAAGAAGATCATTCAATATGCTTACAGATGAAATGTATAATATCATACGCACCGTGAGATTCAGCGGGCAAAAAGTATATTATATCAAATGCGAAAATGCATTCAAAGAATCCGGAGAAGCTTATTGGCTGAGTAGCACAAATAAAATCACCAACCCGTATCTCGGCAGCAACCACCCAACATATAAAGATTCCATGGTTAACAATGGCGATATCGTAGATTCATTGGATTTTGTAAAGAAATAGTATTTCAAGAAATAAGAAAATCTTCTGACTCCATACTTCTTCTTACTTTTATTTTCTTATTTCTAATTCATGAAACAACTGCTTATATTAGTACTGCTTCCAGCGTTTTCATTCAGCCAAAATTTCAATAAAGAGCAAATAGCCTCCTGGCAACAAGAAGCCCAGCGCGTGACAATTGTCAGGGATACGTGGGGAATACCTCATATTTATGGAAAGACTGATGCTGATGTAGTGTTTGGCTTGATGTACTCCGAATGTGAAGAAAATTTTGAGAGAGTTGAACGAAATTATCTGGAAGTGATGGGCAGGCTGGCAGAGGTGGATGGCGCAGGCAAACTGTACGATGATTTGCAGATGCAGTTAATTTATGACAGTACAGAAGCAAAAAAAGATTATGTCAATAGCCCGGAATGGTTTAAAAAGTTATTAAATGCTTTCGCCGACGGTGTGAATTATTATCTTGCCAAACATCCTGACATACACAAGCAAGTGCTGAATCATTTTGAACCATGGTTCGCCTTGATGTATACCGATGGTAGTATTTCGGCTACTGAGACGGGCGGACTCACCGCGCAAGACGTAAAAAATTTATACCCATTAAACAGTGTTCCTGCAACAGCTATGATTGACGAAGATAAAAATGCAAATCGTGAAATGCTCAGCGGTTCCAATGGTTTTGCATTTGCGCCTTCGAGAACGAAATCCGGTAATGCCATTTTGTATATTAATCCTCATGTCACTTTTTATTTCCGCACCGAAGTGCAACTGGTAAGCGAAGAAGGTCTTAATGCTTATGGCGCAGTTACCTGGGGACAGTTTTTTGTTTATCAGGGTTTCAATCAGCATTGCGGCTGGATGCACACATCAAGCTATGCAGATGTAGCTGATTTATATAAAGAGACAATTATTAAAAAAGATGATTCACTGTATTATGAATATGACAAACAGTTGAAACCAGTTAGAAAGAAGCAAATTATACTCCGGTATAAAAACAATGATGGCATTGTGCAAATTCCGCTTGCTATTTATTACACGCACCATGGCCCTGTGATGGGCAGTAGGGACGGCAAATGGCTTAGCCTGAAAGAGCACAATCGTTCTTACTCAGCTTTACTTCAATCCTGGTCGCGCACCAAGGCAGGGGGGTTTGATGAATTTAAAAAAATCATGGAACTCCGCTCAAATAATTCGAACAATACTGTATTTGCTGATGACAAGGGAAACATCGCGTACTGGCACGGAAACTTTATGCCTGTTAGAGACGCAAGCTATAAGTGGTCACTGCCGGTAGAAGGTTCTACATCCGCCACAGAATGGAAAGGTCTTCACACCGTGGATGAAACAATACATGTATACAACCCCGTTAGTGGTTTTATACAAAACTGCAATTCCACTCCCTTCACTGCATCTGGAGCAAGCAGCCCGAAAAAAACTGATTATCCTGCCTATATGTCTGCCGATGTACAGAACCCGCGTGCATTAAATGCTATCAGACTTTTTGACAATGATAAAAAATTCACGCTGGACCAAGTGATCGCCGCCGGTTACGATCATTATCTCTCTGCATTTGCTATTTTACTGCCATCTCTTTTTGATGCGTACAATAAATTGGATCAGCCAGATTCTTTAAAGAAACAGCTTGCTGAACCAATCCAGGTATTGCAAGCATGGGATAAGTATTCATCTGATAATTCTGTTGCTACCAGTCTTGCTGTATTTTGGGGAAATCAGATGGCATTGAAGATCGCAAAACTGCGGGAAGATGATGACGAAAATGACCAGATTGAATTGTTTAAGCTGCTCGCCAGGAAAACGCCTGCCAGAGAGCAACTGGAAATTCTCGTATCAGCAATTAAGATGCTCGAATTAAAATATGGCACATGGAATGTTGCCTGGGGGGAAATCAATCGATATCAACGCAATACCGGCAAAGTAAAAGCAATATTCAGTGATGACCTACCAAGCTTGCCGGTTGGCATGGCATCTGCCAGATGGGGCTGCCTGCCTGCATTTGAAAGCAGGCCATACAGCAATTCAAAAAAGCAATATGGCCTATCCGGAAATAGTTTTATCGCTGCCGTTGAATTTGGCAAAAAAGTGAAAGCAAAAACAATTGTAACGGGCGGTCAGTCAAGCGACCCAACCTCCATACATTTTACCGATCAGGCCTCCGGTTACATCAATGGCCAATTGAAAGATATTTTCTTTTACAAAGAAGATGTAATCCAGCATTCGGAAAAGCAATATCATCCGGGAGAATAAAACAACTCAGGGGTTGGGGGTTGGTAGTTAAGCTCACAACCCCAGGCTCCAAACTCTCGACCGCATTACTGTTTCCAGACATTATTGCTTTCGTCTGCATCCATAAAAATACCGCCGTTCAGTTCCAAAGATTTAATTTTCTTTTTTGTTGAAATGCTCACTGTGGCAAGCCTCTGGTTCTTTTCCCATATCGCCGGCGTTTGATGCAATATCTCTGAACTTCCATCAATATAATTTATGATTACGTTTACCGGAGACGCATAGCCGCCAATATTTTTTATTGATATCGCATAGCCGGTAGCTGTTTTTGCTACTTTTTCTATTGCCTGATCAATATAATAATTTGTAAAGAACCAGTTATTCCAAAACCAGTTCAGATTTTTGCCTGAAACGTTGTTGAATGTGTTAAAGAAATCCCAGGGTATAGGATGCTTGCCATGCCAGCGATTGATGTACTCATGCAGGCATTTTTTAAACATCTGATCGCCCAATAGATCTTTGATCGCAAGATATCCCAGAGAAGGCTTGCCATATTCATTATTGCCAAGGCCAATTCCTGTGAGCATATTTCCCGGAGTAATGATGGGAATGTCCTCTTCTGCTGAAGGGTCGTTGATCCACCCGCTCACACGAAATTGTTTGTACAGGTTTTCTGCAGCTTCGGTGCCCACATCCGCCCTGCCAATCAGCAATTCGAAAGTGGTTGCCCAGCCTTCATCCATAAAACCATAGCGTGTTTCATTGATGCCCATATAAAATGGGAACCATGTATGTGCAATTTCATGTTCGACCACAAATCTCGAAAAAGTGAGATCATCCGTTGTGCCATCGTTTACCATCATTGGATATTCCATATCCGCATACCCTTGCACGATAGTTGTTTTAGGGAATGGATAAGGTACACCCGGCCAATGATGCGACAACCAATCTAACGCATGACGTCCAAATTCCACCATATGATGGAAATCTTTAGCCGTATCATTGAATGCAGACTGCACGCTGGCTCTTCTGTGAGTGTCATCATCTACTATGACGCTTGATGCATCCCACACATAATGGTCGCTGATTGCGCAAGTCATATCACTGATATCGCCTGCAGTCCATTGCCATGTATTGACATCGTTTTGTGCCGTCACGTTTTTTGAAACCAGGTCTTCTTTTGTTGCAACATGAATAATTGAATCTGTATTCATGGATGTATTCAGCTTTTCAACATATGCGGGCTGCAACACTGCATTTGGATTTTGTAATGTACCTGTTGCCCAAACAATATAATTTTTAGGTGCACTGACTTTTAGTGTATAGTCATTGAAGTCGTTATAAAACTCCTGTCCATCTGTGAAATCCATTTTATCCCATCCGTCGCAATCATCGAACACAGCCACACGTGGATAGAAGTATGCAAGGAAATAAGTAGTCGAATCAATCATGCCCTCACGGCCGCTTTTTAATGAGATTTGATAATGCCAGTCAATATGCAGTTTCACGGAATCATTCGGCAGCAAAGGTTTCGGGAGATGAAAGTTTTGCCATGTGGAATGGTAAGGCGGATCCTGCCAGTTAATTTTTACATCATCTGCTATTAAATTATCAATGTGTGTTCCGGAAGTAAGATAATCGTCTGTGGCATCAAAAAGCCTTACTGAACCCGGTTTGTGAATATTTATGATCAGCTTGATAACCGGATTATTTAATGTATCCGGGCTGTTGTTGTAATAAGTAACATCTTCTGAACCTTTAATATTCCTATCGGGAGGCAACGCTGTAACAGAAATACTATACCTGCCATTATTCTGCCAATATTTTGCACCCGGTTTACCGTCTAAGGAACGAGTCCCATTTTTATATGCATGCTGCACGTTTCGGGGCATATACAGTTGCTGTGCATCTGCATGGATCAGAGCAACTAATAAAGTGGCAGAAAAAAGACGGATTTTCTTCATAAAATTTATTTTATGGGAAAGATAAAAACAAAGCGTTGCAAATATCTCTTGTTTTGATGAATGGGTTTAGCTCAGGATAAACACTCAATTGGCTTTGGGATTATAGACAAATTTTACCGCTGCACTTTTTTGCTCGCTCGATGAGAGATAAACATCCGTTTTTTTGCTTCCGGCAGTAACTGTCATCAATGCTGTGTTAGGTGGTATTGTGCCGAGGTTATCAGCATACATTACCAGTTCATATTCTGTTCCGGGGAACGCATTGAAATAAATAGTGAGCGGTTTTAGGGTTAAGCATTGGCGGTAAAGCAGCAATTTATTATTTATAAGAACTGTGATGGTGTCATTATCAATTTCTGCATCATCATAGAACTCCAGTTTAATTTTTGGCGAATCAAGCGCTATCGTTGTTTTTAAATCTAGTACTCTTGGTTGCAGTTGAAGGGTTTGCTGTATGCGTGCAAGCTCATCATTTTGATCGATATCAACAGGAAAATCAGAGCTTGCAGATTTTTTCAAAATGATTTTTCCCGGTGGGCAGGCGTTTTTCCTTTCCTCGAGATGCCCTTTCAGGTCGCCTTCAAGAATTTCATCATTATCTTTTTTTGAATAAACAAGATCGTAGGTCTTAATACAAGGAGCACAATCAGCAGGTATTTTGGATTGAAGGACTTTGTTCTCTATTAAAACCAGCCTGTGTGTCTGAGGGTTATATTTTCCGGTGAAACTTAGTTTGACAAATTTAGAGGTATCATAATAATCGTATACTTTGCCGGTGATATTATTATCTGAGAAATTTATCTGAAGCTCCAGGAAATATTTTGGGTAACAGCCTCCGGGGCCTTGTGTGAATGTTCCTTTCCATATCCCGTTCAGGTCATCTGCAAAAAGAAAACGGGGAAGCAAAAATATTAATATTGAAAGAAAAAATTTCATTTGCAAATTTATCGGAAGTTAGCAGTTAGGGTGAAATTGAAGCAATAAATTATGGTGAGTGGTGAAATAAAACTTTCTTGACAATCGATACCCACAATTCACAACTCAGCTCTGACATTTATTTGCTCTTCTCAAATTTAAAGACAACCGTGGCATTCTTTTGCTCAGTGGAAACTATGCGCACTTCGTATTGTTTATCACCTGCCTGCACAACCATCAGCGATGTGTTAGGAGGGAACAGTCCTTCATTCTCAGCAACCATCACTACCTCATGGTAGTCATTGGTCTCATCCAGATGCAACTTCACTATGATAGGTTTGTCTGTCAGCATCGCATGATAAATCACATTCTTTTTATCAACATAAACAGAAACAGTATCGTTATCAATGACTCCATCATCATAAATGCGGAGCTCAACTTCATTGGTATTTACCGTTATTGTCTTAACCAACTCATTTTGCCTGCTGGTCAATACTTTTGGCGCTATCAATACAGGCGCTGGTTTCTTTTCAATCTTAACAATGGAATCAGCTTTAATGGGCGCAATGATTTCTTTTGGCTCGTTTGTTTTTGCCAGCGCAGTTTTGGGTGCAGGTTTTGCAACAGACCGCTTTGCCATGTTATTCTTTGTTGCATAAGTTTTTGCAACTGAAGAAAGCTTTTTTAATGCACTATCTGTTTTAGTTATGACAGGTTTTTTAACAGGTTGTTTTGCGATAGCGATTTTTGCAGTATTAGTTTTTGGTGACTGGGGGGCAGGGCTAACAACTGTTTTATGTTTTTCTCTTTCTATTTCTTTTTCGCGCTTTTCTAAAAATGGCTCCTTGTTAAAATCAGAAGTTGGCACTTTATGCAAAAAAACAATACCACCTTCCGATTTGGATGAGTCGCGTATGTTCATGCTTGTATATGTGCCTTCTAAAAATTCTTCATCACCTAATTTCGAATATCTCAGAAAATAGGTCATCGAAAATACATCACCTCCTAAATCCGTTCTTATATCAACGAGCTTTAGCTCGCGTATCAATGCTTTCTTTGTATTGGGATTCATTGTGCCATTGGCCTCTGCCTTTGCATAAAAGATTGTGCTTAAATAAGAATAAGTCACTGCCTGAAAAGTGGTTCCGTGTTGAGCTATTTGCACTTCAATCCGATATCGTTCATAATTGCTATTCATCCTTTTAAACGAACTGTTAGAACTAAAATGCCCGCGCCATATCCCGGTTAAATCCTGGGCATTTGCAAGGCCCGCGACCAAAAAAAGTAAAATGACAGCGTAAATCTTTTTCATTTCTTCACTTTTCATAAGCGGCAAATTAGCCAAATATTTTTTTCTAAGAATTATTTCGTAAATGTTATCTGGCAAGAGTTTGTTAAATTTGCGGCTCTTTGAAGAAAGAAATTCTGGTAAAAAGAAAGATGGGGTATAAGTCCGGAATGATAATATTTCATTTTAATTTTTAAATGCTATCAACACTAAAATCAGACAGGCACAATGATTAAAATTACTTTTCCAGATGGAGCAGTGAGAGAATATGGCGAAGGGATCACAGCATTGGAAATTGCTAAATCCATCAGCGAAGGCTTGGCAAGAAAAATATTAGCTGCCAATGTGAACGGACAAGTGCAGGATGCAACAAGACCAATTTATCGTGACGCATCTTTGAAACTGCTTGCCTGGAGCGACAATGAAGGCAAATCAACTTTCTGGCATTCTTCTGCACATTTGATGGCAGAAGCTGTTGAGTCATTGTTTCCCGGAACTAAATTTTGGGTTGGGCCGCCAGTCGAAAATGGTTTTTATTATGACATGGATTTGGGCGGTCGCCAAATCACCGAAGAAGATTTGAGAAAGCTGGAAACGAAGATGGCCGAGCTTGCAAAGAAAAATGAAATATATGTGCGAAAAGAAATACCGAAAGCAGAAGCAGTTAAATATTTTGCTGATAAAGGCGATGAATATAAATTAGACCTGCTGCAAAATCTGAACGATGGGGAGATCACTTTTTACACGCAGGGAAACTTCACTGATCTCTGTCGCGGGCCTCATATACCGAATACCAGTTTTATAAAAGCCATCAAGCTCACCAATATTGCCGGCGCATATTGGAAAGGTGACGAGAAGAACAAAATGCTGACAAGGGTTTATGGCGTTACCTTTCCTTCCCAAAAAGAATTGGATGAGTATTTGCTGATGCTTGAAGAAGCAAAGAAAAGAGATCACAGGAAATTAGGCAAGGAACTAGGCATATTTACCATGGACGATGATGTTGGGCCAGGATTAGCTTTGTGGATGCCCAACGGAACCATCATTATCGAAGAATTAGAAAACCTCGCAAAACAAACAGAATCAGCAGGGGGCTACAAGCGTGTCGTGACGCCGCACATAGCTAAAGAAAGTTTGTACATCACCAGCGGGCATTTGCCTTATTATCAGGAAAGCATGTACCCGCCAATGGAGTTGGAGGGAGTGAAGTACTATCTGAAAGCGATGAACTGCCCGCATCATCATAAAATATTTTCGGCAGAACCTAAAAGTTATAAAGATTTGCCTCTGCGTCTGGCAGAATATGGCACCTGTTATCGTTATGAGCAAAGTGGCGAATTGTTCGGTCTCATGCGTGTTCGATGCCTGCACATGAACGATGCGCATATCTATTGCACCAAGGAACAATTCTATGATGAGTTCAAAGCGGTGAATGAGATGTACCTGAAGTATTTTAAGATTTTTGGTATCGATAAATATGTCATGAGGTTAAGCCTTCACGAACCTTCGAAGCTTGGAAAGAAATATGTTGATGAACCAGCGCTTTGGAAAGAAACAGAAGCACTTGTACGCGATGTTTTAATAAGAACAAATACCCCATTTGTAGAAGTGCCTGATGAAGCCGCATTTTACGGGCCGAAGATTGACGTGCAGATATGGAGCACCATCGGCAGAGAATTTACATTAGCTACTAACCAGGTAGACTTTGCGCAAGGTCGCCGTTTCAAATTGGAGTTCACCAATAAAGATAACCACTCCGAGACACCATTGATTATTCATCGGGCGCCGCTTGGCACGCATGAAAGATTTATTGGTTTTTTGCTGGAACATTATGCTGGTAAGTTCCCGGTTTGGCTGGCACCTTTGCAGGTAAAGGTTTTGCCTATCAGTGATAAATTCATGGATTATGCACAAACTGTTTTGCAATCACTGAAAAATGCGGATATTCGTTGTGAAGTTGATGATCGTGGCGAAAAAATAGGGAAGAAAATCCGAGATACAGAGCTTGCAAAAGTACCATATATGCTGGTGATAGGAGAGAAGGAGGTAAATGAAAATAAAATCTCAGTGCGGCGACAGGGCAAAGGAGATATTGGAACAAAAAATGTAGTTGATTTTATCAAGGAGGTCAGAACAGAGATTAAAGAAAGAGTATAGCATCGCCTTTCCCTAAAAGGTGAATATCAATAAAACAAAAAACAATAGCTCTTTGTAGGGATAGAGCTTCACTTAAAAATCGTAAATGGCATTTCCACCGAGGCCTCCCAGAGGCAGCTTTAATCCACGTTTTAAAAAAGAACAACAGCAGGAACACCGCACCAACCATATGATACGAGTGCCACAGGTGCGATTGGTTGGGGACAATATAGAAGTAGGTGTTTATTCTATACAGGATGCCCTGAAATTCGCGCAGGAACAGGCGCTTGACCTGGTAGAAATTTCTCCAAACGCTGACCCGCCCGTTTGTAAAATCATTGACTATAATAAATTTCTATACGAAAAGAAGAAAAAGGAAAAAGAAATGAAGGCCAAGAGCAAGGCCTCCGAAGTAAAAGAGATACGCTTTACGCCCAACACAGATGACCACGATTTCGATTTCAAGGCAAAGCATGCGGAGAAATTTTTGAAAGATGGCAATAAGGTTAAAGCCTATGTGCAGTTTAAAGGCCGTGCAATTCAATTTAAAGAAAGAGGTGAATTATTGCTATTGAAATTTGCGGAAAGGCTTAATGAAACGGGCGTTCTTGAAGGGATGCCAAAAATGGAAGGAAAAAGAATGTTGGCCATTTGGGCACCGAAGCCACAGAAGAAAAAGCAATAGTGAAGAACCAGAAAAGAAGATTCAAGGCACAAGGGCTTAACAATATAAATCAGCCGCATCTTTGGTGCGGTTTTTTATTTTAGTTTCCCGCAAAGAGCAAAGGAGCAAAATTTTTACAACAACTTTGTCTCTTTGTATTCTTTGCCCCTTTGTGTGAAATATTAATAAAAACCCCTAACTTTGCGCTCCTTTAAGGAAAATTGCTTTCATCGTAAATGAAAAGCAACATTGCCCAAACGGCCCCATAAGTCTCTGCCAGTGCGGAGCGCCAGCAGGGTGTAATCATAAAGCATATTAAAAATGCCTAAGGTAAAAACTAATTCCAGTGCCAAGAAAAGGTTCAAAGTAACAGGCACCGGAAAAATCACATTTCAGAAAGCTTTCAAGCGCCACATCCTCACAAAAAAGTCAAAAAAACGCAAGCGCCTCATGAACAAGAAAGGTGAAGTAAGCGGGCCTAATTTAGATTTCGTAAAACGCCTGTTGAGGTTGAAATAGACAGCTTTAAACTTATCACTTACAACTTTAAACTTATTAATATATGCCACGTTCAGTAAATGCAGTCGCTTCAAGGGCACGCAGGAAGCGCATTTTAAAAGATGCTAAGGGGTTTTACGGCAAGCGTAAAAACGTTTATACCGTTGCCAAAAACGTCCTCGAAAAAGGGTTGACCTACCGTTATGTAGGCCGCAAATTAAAGAAAAGGGAATACCGCACTTTGTGGATCGCCCGCATCAACGCAGCCGTCAGAGCTGAAGGATTGACCTATTCACAGTTTATACATAAATTAAACCTGAAAGGGATCACGCTCGACAGGAAAGTGCTTGCCGATTTGGCGATGAATGAGCCAGAGACTTTCAAGCAGCTTATTGCTTCAGTAAAATAGGGCCTCTGCGAAAGCTTTTCAATATGCAAACCGAAAGTAATGTAAACTTTCGGTTTTTTTATTTTTAGCCGCAGACTCACAGATCAGGTGATGAGCTTTACGATCCAATCTGTGAATCTGTGGCAATAACGGTATTCAGGTTTTATTAATTTCATAATATTCATCAGCTTCTTACATTTGTACCGCTTTTGAAAAAAATTCAGCCTCTAAAATTTATCAACTGGAAAATTCAATGAACAATACGTACACAGACCTGGTAAAACAGACTTTTAATTTTCCCCAGGAAGATTTTGAAGTAGTAGATAATTACCTTGAATATAATAGAGTTGACCTCAAAGCTTTGATTGATAAGTACGGGACACCCATGAAGCTTACTTATCTTCCTAAGATCGGCATGCAGATCAACAAGGCAAAGAAGATGTTTGCGACTGCGTTTAAGCGCCACCGTTATGAAGGCAAATATTTTTATTGTTATTGTACAAAAAGCTCTCATTTTTCATTTATCGTAGAAGAAGCGCTGAACCATGAAATACACCTCGAGACTTCTTACGCTTACGATATCGATATCATCAAAAAACTGTATGCCCGTAAGAAAATCAACAAGGACATTTTCATTATCTGCAATGGCTTTAAGCAAAAGCCTTATATCAGCCGCATCGCATCTCTATTGAACACCGGTTTTAAAAACGTGATCCCCGTCCTTGATAACAAAGAGGAATTGCAGCAATACAAAAAATCAGTGAAGGTACCTTTTAAATTAGGTATTCGCATCGCTGCCGAAGAAGAGCCAACCTTCCCATTTTATACAAGCCGCCTCGGTTTCCGACCAAGAGATGTGTTGGAATTTTATGTAGATAAGATTGAAGGGAATGAAGATCGCTTTCAACTAAAGATGCTCCACATTTTTTTGAACAAAGGTATCAAGGACGATATCTATTATTGGAGCGAATTGAATAAAGTGATCAATTTGTATTGCCAGCTTAAAAAGATTTGCCCTGAACTGGATTCAATAAATATTGGTGGTGGCTTCCCTATAAAACATTCGTTGGGCTTTGAATACGATTATCAGTTCATGATAAACGAGATTGTCGGCAACATCAAGAAAGCATGCAAGAAAACAAATGTGCCTATGCCGAATATTTTTACAGAATTCGGCAGCTATACTGTAGGAGAAAGCATGGCGCATATCTATAGCGTGATCGGGCAAAAAATGCAGAATGACAGAGAGACATGGTATATGATAGATTCTTCTTTCATCACTACATTGCCCGATACATGGGGAATTGGCGAACGGTTTTTAATGCTTCCTATCAACAAGTGGGACGTGGAATACCAGCGTGTAGTGCTGGGGGGTATCACCTGCGACAGTCATGATTATTATGATTCAGAGGAACATATCAATGAAGTATTTCTTCCAAAACTGAATAACGGCGAGCCGCTTTATCTGGGGTTTTTTCATACTGGCGCTTATCAGGATCAGATCAGCGGTTATGGTGGAATTAAGCATTGCCTGATCCCCTCGCCGAAACATGTAATAATTGGGAGGGATAAAAATGGCAAGCTTGTAGATTGGGTGTATGCAAAAGAGCAGACCGCTCAAAGTATGCTTAAGATTTTGGGATATAAATAGGGTTCAGTTGAGAAGTTGATGTGGTTTGTTAGTTATAATAAAATCTGCAATATTATTTTTTTGTAAAGAAAACAAATCAATGAAATATTTGCTTCCTCTGATCAGCGTTGTTTTTTATCATGCTGCAAATGCGCAATCTGGAGAGGATTCTGTGAAAGCAACAGTGAACCAGCTATTCGCAGCCATGAAAAATGCGGACTCATCATTATTGGTAAATAGTTTTGCGGATAGTGCCATTCTGCAAACCATTGTGAACAGCAAAGAAGGGAAGGTTGAAATAAAAAATGAATTGGTTTCTGAATTTGCCGGTTTCATAAGCAAACTGCAAAAAGATGTCGCCGATGAAAGGATTCAATTTGATGTCTTAAGAATTGACGGTCCTTTGGCCATTGTTTGGGCTTCGTATAAATTTTATTATAAAGGAAAATTCAGCCATTGTGGCGTGGATTCTTTTCAACTCGTAAGAGTCAATGGCAAATGGAAAATCGAGTACCTGATCGACACCAGAAGAACACAAAACTGTGATTAGGAATACATTTGAAATATATCTTCTTTTGTTGAAGTTCTCCACATTGAGAGAGCGCATTGTTTCAAATCCCAGGGCAAAATATTAAATTATTGCACGCTTCTCCAAAAGCTTACGGCTCGCTGCTTTTCACTACTTTTGCAGCGCATTTAAACTCAGGAAAACGGAATGAAGAATATCAGGAATTTTTGTATCATCGCGCATATAGATCATGGTAAATCCACCCTTGCTGACAGGCTTTTGCAAATGACAGGCACCATTAGCGACCGGGATATGATGGATCAGGTGCTGGATGATATGGATCTTGAAAGGGAAAAAGGTATTACTATCAAAAGCCATGCGATTCAGATCAATTATCCCTACAACGGGGATACTTATACGCTGAACCTGATTGACACACCTGGGCATGTAGATTTCAGTTATGAAGTGAGCCGCGCACTGGCTGCATGCGAGGGTGCGTTGTTGCTTGTGGATGCGAGCCAGGGGATTCAGGCACAGACCATTTCCAATTTGTATTTGGCAATAGAAAATGATCTTGAGATCATTCCTGTCATCAATAAAATTGATATGGACGGAGCGATGGTTGATGAAGTGCGTGATCAAATCATTGAACTGATTGGTTGCAAGCCGGACGATATTTTGCTGGCAAGTGCACGCACGGGGCTTGGCGTTGAAGAAATATTAAAGGCGATCGTTGCAAGGATCCCTTCTCCCAAAGGCAATCCAGATGCGCCTTTGCAGGCGCTGATTTTCGATAGCGTGTATAATTCGTTCCGCGGTATTATTGTATATTACCGCATTTTGAACGGGAGCATTAAGAAGGGCGATAAAGTAATGTTTGTGTCTACGGGCATCGAATACGAGGCAGATGAAGTGGGCATTTTGAAGCTTACATTAGACCCGAGAAAAGACGTGTTAACGGGTGATGTCGGCTATATTATTACAGGCATAAAAAATGCAAAAGAGGTCAGGGTAGGTGATACGATTACTCTGGCAAATAACCCGACTCCGGAAATGATACAAGGTTTCCAGGAAGTGAAACCGATGGTTTTTGCAGGGATATTCCCTGTGAACACAGATGACTTCAGCGAGTTGCGTGACTGCATGGATAAGCTGCAGTTGAACGATGCTTCATTGACCTATGAGCTGGAAACCTCACAGGCATTGGGTTTTGGCTTTCGCTGCGGATTCCTTGGCATGTTGCACATGGAAATCATACAGGAACGCTTAGAAAGAGAGTTTAACCAGACAGTGATCACAACAGTCCCCAACGTGAGCTTTATTGCCTACACAACAAAAGGCGAAAAGATTATTGTGAACAACCCCACAGAAATGCCAGATCCTGTTCGCATTGAAACCATTGAAGAACCTTATATCAAAGCACAGATTATCAGTAAGCCGGAATACATTGGCAATATCATGACCCTTTGCCTTGGCAAGCGCGGCATATTGTTGAACCAAAGCTATCTTACAACAACACGCGTTGAATTGGTTTTTGAAATGCCATTGACAGAAATTGTTTTTGATTTTTATGATAAATTAAAAAGCCAGACCCGCGGCTATGCTTCTTTCGATTATCATCCTATCGGCTACCGAGAAAGCGATATTGCCAAAATGGATATTCTCCTGAATGGCGATCAGGTGGATGCATTGAGCGCTTTGATCCATCGAAGCCGTGCACAGGAATTCGGAAGAAAGCTTTGTGAAAAATTAAAAGAGCTATTGCCAAGACAACAATTCCAGATCGCGATTCAGGCAGCGATTGGAGCCAAGGTAATAGCGAGAGAAACCATCAGTGCCTTGCGCAAAGATGTGACAGCAAAATGTTATGGAGGCGATATCAGCCGCAAAAGAAAATTATTGGAGAAACAGAAAGAAGGCAAGAAGCGCATGCGTCAAATCGGTAACGTTGAAGTGCCGCAGGAAGCTTTTTTGGCGGTGCTGAAATTGGATGAATAAGTTCAAAGTCATTAGTTCAGAGCTCAGAGTCCCGGATCTCAGCTTATAAATTTTTATATTGCACTAAACAATCCTTTAAATTTAAAGTAAACAACTCCATCGTTAAAAAGCGATGCAACAGTGATAATGTTTCCGCCCCCGGTTATTGTATATTTTAAATCCAACTTCACTGAGCCTGTTTGCAAAGGATTGATTACAGTTAAAAATTTCGCGTGGTCGGCTTTGATCAGCTTTAAATCCTTTACAAGAATATCTTCAGCAATTTCTTTAACGATCTGCATCATACAAACGCCCGGGACTACCGGCGTCCCGGGAAAATGGCCGTTGAATATCTCATGTGCAGGATTTATCTCAATCACTGCTTTTGCGCCATTGACTTCATGAGTTATGGAAGTGAGTTTGAAAAAATTTCCCTGCAACATGATGTCTTGGTATTTTCCGTGAGATCAATTTTACAAAGTAGCCAGCCTCAGCAAAAGTATTACTTTATGCATTAGCAGATAAATTGCACATTTTATCCAATCTTACAATCTCGTATCCATCAGCCTTTGTTTGTCTGATCAATTCCGGCAATATGCCAAGCGTTGTTTTGCTGGTGTCATGAAATAAAATAATCGCGCCTGGCTTAATGCTTTGTTTAACTTTCTCAAGTAGTTTTTTTTCATCTTTGATAACGGTATCCATTGAACGCAGACTCCAGCCAACGGAAGTATATCCTCCGTTGACGATTGCATTTTTTACATTGGGGTTTGTAACTCCATAAGGCGGCCGGAATAGTTTTGGGGTAAGCCCGATTGTTTTTTTCACCTGTTCATCCATCATCCTCATATCGCTGAGCATCTTTTTTGCAGAAAATAAATCGAACCAGAAATGATGTGAATAGCTGTGGTTACCAATGATGTGGCCTTGCTCATAAATAGCCTGCAACAACATTTCGTTGCCTGCAATTCTGTTGCCGATGCAAAAAAAAGCAGCTTGCACATCATTCGCTTTTAATACTTGTAAAATTTGCGGCGTATAAGATTCTGCAGGACCATCATCAAAACTTATTGCGATTTGCTTTTTATCTGTGTCTACTGAACAGATTGATTTGATATAAAAATCAGCCTGGATAAAATAGCTGCCGTAAAAAAGTATCAGGGAATAAATGAATAAAGTGAGAGCATAAACAACAACTGGAATATGGACATGAAAATTTGCCGCAAGAAATATGATCAAAAATGCCCCAAATAAAATATTGGTATTCCTGAAATTCAGCATGCAGAGATCAGTAATAAGGAGTGATGGATGTTCTGATAATGATTGTAAATCAAAATTCTTTTTAAGTTTCTTTGCGCAATTGATCCTTGCTTGACATATGAAGGAACTACTTTTGCTTTCATAATACTTGCTGCCAGCCAAAGCGCAAATGCCGTAGCAGTAGGATATTCGCCGCACAAATGCTTGTAATTTGCTAAAGCCTTATTCTTTAAAACTGATCCATCGAGATAGTTGTAAACTTCATTGTCTGATTTATCTCCATTCCGTCCGGTGATTACCAAATCAATATCCTCGATGCTGATGGATTGCTCATCCAAAAACGAATAAACTTCGTTTTCAATATCCTGAAAATTTGCTGGTTTGTAAATAGTTTTTATTGCGTCCAACTGTGCATAGTCGTTTGCTGAAGGATGATTTGACAGCAGAAAAAAAGCGGCGCCTTCTCCTGCAATTGTTCCTTTTGAATATGACCCCAGCAGGTTTTCATTGGAAATAGGCTCTCTCTTATACAAACCAAACCTGCTCAATATTTTTTGGCTTACATCCGTAATCTCATCCACTCCGCCGACAAGAATATTAGAAACTGTATTTTCTTTTAGCAGCATGATAGCATCCATCACTGCGCTTTCAAATGAAAAGCCGCGATGCACAAATGTGTTGTTATAATTATGGCAGTGCAGCATCAGGGCTATCTGAGCACCAACCGTATTGTGAGTTGATTGGATAAAAGCAGTAGGCGTTAGCAGTTCTTCTTTTTGCTCAACCATCTTTGCTATAAAAACGCCCGTATCTTCGAGGCATCCATATGCTGTGCCTGTAACAATGGCGTCCGGTATTTCAACATTCGCTTCTTTTAAACATGCAGCACCAGCAGCCACGCCCATTTTAATGATCCGGCTCATTCTTCTGATCATCTTTCCATCAATAAATTCTTTGTAGTCTGGCTCAATGCAGCGAAGCCGTGACCCATGATGAATAACCAATTCATCAGGAAGTGGGGCATTGTCAAATGTTTTTTGCGGGGAAATACTGGCGGTAGAGCGAATATAAGTATGCATCTTATGCTTTGCTGTTTTTCTATTTTCTCAACAGCAAATCTAAAGATATTCTGTGGCTTTTTATTCAATCACACAAAGGCTCTTACAACTATTGCTTTTGCACGATCTGCTTAGGTTGAACAATTTCTGCCATCGCTAAAAGGACATTTTTACTTTTTGTTTGCAGGCATTTTTGCACCGCTTTTTCTTGCTTCGGACAAGCCTATAGCAATTGCCTGCTTTGGGTCTGTGACTTTACTGTTGCTTTTCCCACTTTTCAATTTGCCTGCGTTCATCTCATGCATCGCTATTTCCACTTTTTGCTGGCTTTCTTTTGAATATTTTGGCATAAAAAATTAAGATTCAAATTATATATCAAAAGCTAATTGTTCTTGCCTGTCTTCCAAAGGAACATTTCTAAGAAAATTATCGTAACCTTCTTCATCATCATGATTGCTGTACATTCCGTATGCATCAATGCTGTATCCAATAATCCCGTCTTCGTTTGCCTCAAGGATATATAACACAGAGGCATCGGATGGGTCTGACTCTCCTTCAAACCTATAGACTTTAATGATTTTTAATTCATTAGGCTGGTATGTTTTCCCCTTCCCGGCACTAAAGCCTTCTGGCGTCCAGCGAAACTCATTATCCATTTTTTTAAGTCTCAATTTCTCCAATATATTGCTTAATGTATTCATTTCGGTTTGTTCCATAATTCGTTCTTTTAACTAACAGATAAATCAATTGCCATTCAGCAGCAATGCACTTCAAATACAGCTCTGTTCTTATTTAGGCTAAAGCCATTCCAATTCGCTACTGCTTTCTAATGTTTCATGCGAGGTATCTTTCTTTCAGTTTCTCCGGGATTATCAGTGATCTCAATTCTATTTTCATTCGCATTTTTGTTCTCTTCGTTTTGCTTGCTGTCCTCATGCTTCTTTCCCATCAGGGTTTTGCCTGTGTCCTTTTCGTTTGGCCTCTGGGATTTCTTTTTGCTATTCATAAAATACATTTTAAGTAAAAAATATTGTTTATGTATTTATTGATGAAAAATCAGTACCAGTTTTATCGGCCGTTCAATTAAGCTTAATTGCGGCATAATAAGTAGAAATAGTTTCACACTTTAAAAAAGACTGCCTCTTAATGGGGAGTTTTTTTCCTTCTTATCATAGTGCTTACATTTACTTCCTGAATGGGATATGTGCTGCAGGTTATTAAAAAATATTTTCTGATGGCTAAAAAGAGACTGGTTGTATTGACAGGCGCTGGCATCAGCGCGGAAAGCGGGCTGAAGACGTTTCGCGATAGCGATGGTTTATGGGAAGGTTATGATGTGGCCGAAGTGGCTACCCCAAGGGCATGGAACAAAAACCCCGGACTGGTTCTGGAGTTTTATAATCTGCGCCGCAGGGATGTGCTGAATGCGACACCCAATGCTGCTCATACTGGGCTTGCAGAATTAGAGGAGAATTTCGACGTGCAAATTATTACGCAGAATATTGATGACCTGCATGAACGGGCTGGCTCAACAAAAGTGCTTCATTTGCATGGAGAGATTTTCAAGATGCGCAGCGAAAAAAATGCAACCCTTATTTATGATATCAGGGCAGATATGAAATATGGCAATACAGCGCCTGACGGCGGACAGCTTCGCCCGCATATTGTGTGGTTTGAAGAGCCTGTGCCGATGATCGAAAAGGCGGTTGAATTAGTAATAAAAGCAGATTTATTTGTAGTGGCCGGAACTTCATTAGTCGTTTATCCTGCTGCCGGCCTTGTGAATTATGCAGGATATAGTGTCCCGAAATTTATTATTGATAAGCAAATACCTTACACATCTTCCCTTTCTCAGCTAACGACTATAGAAAAGCCGGCGACAGAAGGAGTTGCTGAACTCAGGCAAATACTGGTGAAAAATTATCTTTAAGCTTTCGGTAACAAACGGTTTTTTAACATTGCATTGAAATGAAAATAAAGAATCTCTTTTTTTTGCTGCTTGCAGTCAGCTTAAACCAATATTGCTTCTCACAAAATAATCCTCAATTAGACAAGGTCAAAGAATATGTTGAAGCCAATTTACCGCGCTTATATGATTCTTCTCTTAATTATATAAATGTTCAACCACGCGGTCGCCTGAACTACATGTATCCATTATACCAGTTATTCAAACAGGAGACCAAATTCAGGCAGATCGAGACTGATAACGGATATTATGATGAGATGAGCAATGCGCTTTCATTTTTGGGCGATTACAAAGGTGCTTTGGAATATCATTCAAAAAAATATGAGGAACCTGACGACATCACAGTGAAACAGATTCACAGAACGGTCAGCGAACTGAAAAATGTCTATCATGCAGATGCAAGAAAATACATTTCATTTCTCGCAAAAAATTATCGTGTGATCATGATCAATGAAGCGCATGACAAGCCTTTACACCGGGCATTCACATTGTCACTGCTGGAAGATTTATACAAAAAGGGGTTTCGCTACTTCGCTATGGAGATGCTTAATAATTATCCTAATCATACTCTTGACAGGGTTACATCAGCTTCCGGCTATTTTACCAATGAACCAGTTGCTGCAGAATTAGCCAGGACTGCATTAGGCATTGGATACAAACTTGTTTCGTATGAAGACACAGCAGCAACGAATCACACTGCTTCAGAAAGAGATTCGATCCAGGCAAAGAATATAAATGATATAATCATAGGCGATCCTTCAGCAAAAATTTTAGTGCTTGCAGGCTACGGGCATATTGCAAAAAAAACATCAGACAAAAATTACGTCCCTATGGCTATGGCTTTTAAAAAATTATCTGGTATTGAGCCTTTGTCTATTGATCAGACAAACATGACAGAAGGAAGTGAAATAGCCTATGGCAAAGCCTTTTATCAGTCTTATATTGAGAAATTCGACATCGGTGTGGCTTCTATAGCAATGCTGGGTAACGAAGCAATAAATATTACCAACGATGAAAACTATGACGTAGTGATCATCCATCCCCCAACTGCCTATCGCGATGGCAGGCCACTTTGGCTGGCTCTCGGAGGCTTACGTCAACCCGTATACGTAAAGCCAACGGTTAAAGAAACATTTCTGGTTCAGGCATATTATGAAAATGAAACAAAGCTGAATGGCCCCGGAGAATTGATTCCGGCAGATCAGACTTACGTTCCCACCAATAAAGAGAATTATCTGTTGTATCTGAGAAAAGGGAAATACCTTGTCACATTCAGGGATATTACATACAGGCTTATAGGCAAATTAACCATAGAAGTTAATTGACATGGTCTTCAAACCGAATGGCATGCTTTCTTAATTCCGCCAGGACTGGCTCATAAATTTGCGGAAGAATTGGTATGTGCAAACCCGTTAACTTAATTTTTCCAAGTAAAATCAGCTTGGCAGCAATCCCCAGCGGCAGGCCAACTGTTTTCGCCATCGCTGTCCTTACGCTGTCTTTCCCTTTTACAATCAAAATGCTTCTGATTGAGCGCACTTTAATCTCCATTTCATATTCGATTTCGTGAACCATTACAATCATATCCTTGTCCTGTGGCTGCATAAAAAGCCTTGTCTCAAGTAAATATTGAAGTACGTCAGCAGAGTTTCTTGCAGAAGAAGGAACTGGCAAATCCTCGAACAAGCCGAGAAATTGCAATTGCTTGTAGTTTTCTCCGTTTATAAAAGGCATAACCGGAGAAGACCATTTTTTCAAAGATAACCCAACTGCGTCAATATTCTTTTTATCGTTGGTTAGCCCCGCGGCAACAATCGCTTTCCATGCTTTACAAAAAGAAGGATAACGCAATGTGGTGCGGATAAATGTTTTTGCGGATTCAAGTTTATAGACAGGTATATAGCTTAGTGAATCCCGGTTCGGGTAATACGCAAGCTCACCGATTCCGTCAACGCTGATCTCATTGCAGTCATCAAAAAGAGTTTCATATTTTTTGCTCCGTATAAAATTGTTTTTTTTATAAACAGCCCCGCCTGACCCGGCCATCACAACATTCCGGGGATTCCAACTGATTTTGTAATGCCAGGGATTATTATCGCTTTCCGGAGCGATAAGGCCACCAGTATGCGATTTAAAAGACGTGATTGTGCCGCCTTCGTTTTTTATTCTGTCGATGAGCTCCATTGCGCTCATGTGGTCTATTCCCGGATCTAATCCCATCTCGCATAAAAAAAACAGTCCTTTTTGATTTATCGTTTTTTCAAGACTCTTGATTTTATCGTCAACATAAGAAGCAGTTAGCAGATTCTTATTCATCGCTGCACAATCCTGAGCAACTAAAAAATGGAGAGAAGGCGGAAGCAGGGAGATCACGATATCAGCTTTTTTTACTAATGTCTGTCGCACAGAATCTTTCTCAACATTTAAAGAAACGGCATTGGCATTTTTTGCATTTCCTATTTTTGATTTTGCAGTTTCCAGATTGCCGTCAGCAACAGTTAATTCCCAGCCATTTTCTAAAATTACTTTAATAAGATAATCAATGAGGCAGGTTGCAGATTTGCCCGCGCCGAACAATACGATCTGTTTCATTGCGGCAATTTAATATAAGTTCTGAAGAAGACTAGAATTGTAATGCACCCAACTGAATTTTGGTTTGCAAGAATAACAAAGAACCCAGATAAGGCGGTCTGTCAAATTATAGAATTGATGCCCTGATTTATTGCATAAGTTTTATTTCGCCCAGATCTGTTGCTTTGCCATCGTTCACGACAACTTTTTCGATGACCATATTTTTATAAGGGGTTTGTGTATGAAGCAGTAATTTCCACACCCCCGGGGTCACCTTCAAAGCGAACTCGCCATTAACAGCCGGTACTATGACCGAGTCTTTTCCCTGGACAGCCCATACAAATTGTAAAGCATCCGGAGATGCGACTTTACCACTGATAGTATTTGCCTGCATCAACCTCATTGCATGTATGCCTGTTATAACCATAACAATAAGGCATAATTGCACAATTGCATTTTTCATAACTTTTCATTAATTCTTTAGAAATGCACAAAATCAAATGGCAATATTGATCGTTAGTTAAACAGGTTTTCCATGATTGAATTGGGAGGCGTCACGATCTTGAAGGGTGGGGGATAAGGTTATGCAAATATAGGTTTATTATTATAATAAAGTATCTGGGACGGGAAATTAATTACATATTTTTTTACATCAGTTAATCTTTTTAAATACCTGAATATGAAATAGAAGCATCCCTTGAATTTATGATAGAAACTTTGCACTGAACTTTAATGCCACGAGGACTTTCGGGGGCATCCATTATCATGGATTCGCCTGGCCTTATATTCCGGAAATACACATTCTCTGTCTTAAATATTTTTTTATTGGCTTGAACATATTGAATTTCGACCATCACAAGATCCAAAGGGTAAACAGATTTATTGTTAACAGTTAGCTGAACTTCAGAAATGCCGCCAAATGTGCCTACATGATATTTATTAGCGCTCACAGAAACTAAATTAGCGATATTGCTTTTAACCAGGTCTTTAGCTTCAATCGCGTCATTCCGGTGGGTAGCCTCTCTGTGCGGAACTGCGGAATAAGAAGAAATACTGTCACTTTTCACTTCTTGTTTTAATGGTGGTAAAAGCACTGGGTTACTCTTGTTTTCTTTGTTAGCTATATTCTTTTTCTTTTCAGAGTTAAGGAACGAAACTTTCTTACCGGGGATGGATGCAGCCGCTGTGTGTGTGTAATTGTTATTCTGTTCTTTATCAACAGCATTAGACTGCTTATCATGCGCAGAAGTTGAAGATGTGGCAGTGGAAAAATTTTCTTTTTGCGTATTACTAACTGATGCCGCTATTTTCCTATTATCATCTGCCTTTAACATTGGTCTTGAATTGCTTTTACTAATTGATAACCCTATAAAAATGCCAGCGCACAACAGAGCAATCACACAAAGGGCAACCATAGCTGGCTGTAAAAAGCGCCTGTATTGATTTACGACCGGATGCCGGAAACTTATTTCCTGAAATTGTTCAACGCCTGACTGTGGCTGCAGTCTGTTTTCTTTGGTCTCAAGAAAATACTCAGTCGTCAATGGCTTAGGTTCTGCAGTATTTATTAGTTCTTGAGCGACATGCTTGTTTGCATTTTTTCCCCGGGCATCGGTTGTTATAGGTCTTTTAGAAGGCAATGCAGCATAAACTCTTTTGTTTTCGATCTCAAGAGGAACTTGAGGCAACACAGCAGATTGAACCACTTCCGCTTTCAAAGCTGAACTTATCGAAGCGCTTTTTGAATGGGCTTCCCCGATAGGTTTTTTAAAAAAGCGATCGAATGGCTGTTCTTCAATAACAGGGGCAAAAGATTTCAATTCTGCGATCTCACCCGGATAGCGCCACGCTGCACTTTTTTTATCTACCCAAACAAGATCGTATTTTTTAAAGCCTTTAGCTATAATTTCATCGAGCGTATAAGGCCCCGACTGTTTATTGTCGCGAAGTAATAAATAGGTTGACATCTGTTCCGTTTAAGAGGTAGAAATAGTTCATTCATAAAGTTTATTACGGGAACAGATCAAATGTATCGGTTTTTTTCAATGGATTTTGTGAAGAGATAGTTATAAATAACCTGCCATCAGTTGCTTTTCAAAACGAATTTAAGAATTAAATAAATACAGTGAGTACTGTTGATCAATCTTTTTTAAAGGTTTATTCAATAAAAAATAAAGAAAAAAAATAAGATATTTGATTATATACTTAATGTTCCCGAAATTAGTTTTTCAATCTGCAAAATATAACCAACTACAAAAATGGAATCAGGTATACGGGAAAAAGTTAGCACCTGGCTTAACGGAAATTATGATCAGGAAACAAAGAATGAGATAGAAAGACTACAGAAAGACAACCCCAACGAACTAACCGAGAGTTTTTACCGAAACCTGGAGTTTGGAACAGGTGGCCTTCGCGGCATTATGGGCGTTGGGACCAACAGAATGAACAAATATACTGTTGGCATGGCGACCCAAGGCTACGCAAATTATCTTAAACTATCCTACCCAGGCAAACCGGTCAAAGTAGCCATAGCTCATGACAGCCGCAATAACAGCCGTTTTTTTGCGGAAACGGTCGCCAAAGTTTTTGCGGCAAATGGCATACGGGTTTTTCTGTTCCAATCGCTGCGACCAACACCAGAACTCAGCTTCACTATTCGGCAGTTAGGCTGTCAGGGCGGAGTGGTTTGCACTGCATCACATAACCCAAAAGAATACAATGGTTATAAAGCATATTGGAACGATGGCGGCCAACTCGTGCCCCCGCATGATACAAACGTTATAAAAGAAGTAGAAAAAATCGCATCCGTCGATGAAGTGAAATGGGGCGGTGGTGAATCAAACATTACTTTGGTCGGGAAAGAGCTTGATGACGCTTATATAAGTATGGTTGCTGGTTTGTCAGTTTACCCTGAGATTATCGAGAAACAGCATAACCTTTGCATTGTGTACACTCCGATACATGGCACTGGCATAAAGTTAGTGCCACAAGTTTTGCAACGATTTGGGTTCAACAATGTGCATGTTGTGGATGAGCAGGCTGTGCCGGATGGCAATTTCCCAACCGTTGTTTACCCAAACCCTGAGGAGAGCGAGGCCATGAGCATCGGCTTAAAAAAAGCATCCGATATTGATGCGGATATTTTGCTTGGCACCGATCCGGATGCGGATCGCGTGGGCATTGGCATAAAAGATAAAAACGGGAAATGGGTATTGATGAATGGAAACCAGACTGCAGTTCTTGCTGTAAATTATATGCTGGAAGCCCGAAAAGCAAAAGGCATCGCAAAGCCAAACGATATGATTGTGAAAACAATCGTGACAACTGATATGCTGGATAAAATTGCAGCGCAGAATAAGGTGAAGTGTTATAATGTGCTGACTGGTTTTAAATGGATCGCTGAATTGATAAAGGAAAAAGAAGCGACTGAAGAATACATTATCGGCGGGGAAGAAAGCTATGGGCTGATGATTGGCTCCAGATTGCGTGATAAAGATGCAGTGAGCGCAGTAGCTATTTTATGCGAAATGGCAGCTTATGAAAAAAATAAAGGCAAGACGCTTTTTGAGAAACTGGTTGACTTGTATGTTGAATATGGTTTTTATAAAGAGAACCTTATCTCAATAACAAAAAAAGGAATGAACGGCCAGAAAGAAATTGCGGAAATGATGGAGGCTTATAGAAGCAATCCTCCTATGACAATCAATAATTCTCCTGTAGTGCATTTGCTTGATTATGAATTGAGCGTAGGGAGAAACCTTTTGACAGGCGAGAGCTGGAAAATAAAATTGCCGGTTTCCAACGTGCTACAGTTCATCCTGGAGGATGGAAGCAAGATATCAGCTCGGCCATCAGGGACGGAGCCAAAAATAAAATTCTATTTCAGCGTAAACACAAAAATTGTCAGCGCCGCTGATTATGAAAACACAAAGGCATATCTTGATGCAAGAATTGAAGGGATTATAATGGACATGAAATTAAAGTAAGAAGCAACTTTGAACCACCACAAAGTGATTTCAATATTCAAATATCCAGAAGCAACTGCTGGCTATTTATTTTTTAAGAAGGCGGTGTACATCCATACCGATTTCTCCTGTTCGCGGATATAATCGCTCATCAATGCGTTGGTGCCCTCGTCATTTGCTTCGGCAGAAAGCGACAATAGTTCCCGTTCTACTTTCAGCAGTTCCTGGAACCCAGTCAGCACGTGCTTTACAGCCTCTCTTCCATCAGAGATATTGGTGGCTTCTTTAATAGACGACGTTTTAACATAAGAGGTAAATGAGTGAAGCGGAGTATGCCCAAGTGTAAGTATTCTTTCCGCAATCTCATCAATTTTCACCAATGCATCAGTATAGATCTCTTCGAATTTAACGTGCAATTCGAAAAACTTATCGCCTGCAATATTCCAGTGAAAACCGCGTGCGTTAATATAAAATAACTGGTAATCCGATAAAAGCACATTTAGCTTTTCAGCCAGTGATTTTGATTTATCCTGATCCAGGCCGATCTGATTTGTCTTTGCCATAACAATCTGCTCTGATTTTGTTTATGCAAATATAAAATGCTCTAATGAAATCTTTATCCTAAGATTATTTTAAAAAATGGCATTATCCGCGCTTTGCATGAACCCATCCATTACCTCAGTTGGAAACGTTCAATATCGGTCCAATGAGCAGCACTGCTGGTTCTGTACAGGTGTGAGTTATTCAATAGTCCGATAGAACAGCGATATTCAACACTGGATGCAATATTTTTTTTGATATTATAAGCGGCCTGCACATCCCTCGAGAAGTCATAATCTTCGTTTTTATTGTACGACGGCACATCCAATTTCCTGATTTACTAGCAATAATAATGGCCCAAGTGTCCAGAATTCAGTGATATTCGTCATAACCTCTTTTTGATAATTCCTTCTATTAAAAAAATGGTTAACCGCAGCCAGTTCCAGCTTTTAGAATCTATCACCCGGGGCGCAGTTGCCAACAATGGCAAGATATATTTGCTGAAGTATTTTTCCGCAGTAGCAGCCTTATCATTTCAGGATTAAAATTACTCCGGTGTGTGCATTGCATTTCTTTTTAAATAAAACTCTACATTAGTGTTCAGAAATCCCGAATCTTCTCAATAAAAATACTTTTGTATGAAAAAAGGATATTTATTCCCGTTAGTATTATTTCTATCTTCTGCTGTTTTTGCAAATGTGCGCTTGCCAAAGATTTTTGCTGATAATATGGTGATCCAGCGCGATCAGCCCATCCCAGTCTGGGGGTGGGCTGATGCTAAAGAAAAAATAATTGTTCAGTTCAATAAGCAAATCAAGATTATAAGTGCTGGTAAAGATGGCAAGTGGCTGCTGAAGCTGGATGCAGAAACGGCAGGAGGCCCCTATCAACTGTCTATAAAAGGTAAAAATGCGATCACGATCAGCAATGTGCTGGTTGGTGAAGTGTGGGTTTGTTCAGGCCAATCCAATATGGAAATGCCAGTTGCGGGATGGGGCAAAGTAAATAATTATGAGCAGGAAATTGCAGCCGCAGATTATCCGGAAATCAGGCAGTTTCTTGTTACAAAAGCAGTGAGCACAACGCCAAAAGACGATGTGGCCGGCGGAGAATGGAAGCCTTGCAGCCCTGCTACAGCAGGAGATTTCACCGCAGTCGGATATTTTTTTGCAAGAGAATTGTATAAGCAGTTGCATATCCCAATCGGGTTGATAAACACATCGTGGGGCGGCACCATGGTTGAAACATGGATCAGCCGTGGTGCTTTTGAGAACAGCGATGAATTCAAAAGCATGATCGCTGCAATGCCTTTGGTCGATTTAAATGAACTGACAAAACAAAAAATGACAGATCTTCAAAAAAAGATAGAAAAGCTACAGGGCCCATTCGTTAATCACGCAAATGCTGAGCATTGGAAAGACGAAAACTTCGATGACAGCCACTGGCCAACGATGAAATTGCCGGGCCTTTGGGAAGATCAAAAAATGGGATTAGAAGATTTAGATGGCCTGGTGTGGTTTCGCAAAACAATCATTGTAGATGATATAGACGCAGGAAAGCCTGCTATTATTGAGCTTGGCAAGATTGATGATTCTGATGAAACTTTTGTGAACGGCAATAAAGTGGGTGAAACAAAAAACAAATATAGCGAGCATCGCTCCTATCATATTGGCGCGGGTATTTTAAAAGCCGGGAAAAATATGATTGCTGTAAGAGTTGAAGATACCGGTGGTGGCGGCGGTTTTTTTGGTGATGCTTCCGATATGAAATTATCCATCGGCTCCAAAACCCAGCCATTGGATGGAGACTGGTCATTCAAGATAGAAGCGGCCGTTACGGGAGGCAATAATACAGGGCCTAACAGTTTTCCCACCTTATTGTATAATGCAATGCTAAACCCTCTCATGCCTTATGGTATTAAAGGAGCAATATGGTATCAGGGCGAAACCAATGCAGGCCGTGCATATCAATACCGGAAAGCATTCCCGCTGATGATCACTGATTGGCGACAGCATTGGGGCGAGGGCGATTTCCCTTTTTATTTTGTTCAGCTTGCCAGCTTTAATGCGGCCAGAGGCAATAGCGAGCATGGGAGCACCTGGGCGGAATTAAGGGAAGCGCAGTCGATGACGCTGTCCTTGCCAAATACAGGAATGGCAGTCACTACCGATATCGGAGAGGCGGCGGATATTCATCCAAAAAACAAACAGGATGTTGGAAGAAGGCTTGCAGCAATCGCACTGGCTAACACCTATGCA
>Ga0182030_10002651_pt1 | contig 38093 bp, 36 predicted proteins | sample 812S3MmetaG_FD_121299 | JGI IMG/M metagenome (GOLD analysis project Ga0182030, IMG submission 121299) | Permafrost microbial communities from Stordalen Mire, Sweden - 812S3M metaG (Illumina Assembly) | ecosystem: Environmental > Terrestrial > Soil > Wetlands > Permafrost | place: Sweden...
ATCAAGTTCGCCAACCTCGAATTCGCCCAAGCCGCCAAGGAAGCGGGCCTGCACACGCTCTACCTGCAATTCGACGGCATGGACGATGAAATCTATCTCCGCACACGCGCCCAGCGCCTGATGGAAACCAAGCTTGCCGCCATCGCCAACTGTCGCAAAGTGGGACTTAAGATTGTGCTGGTCCCCACCATCGTCAAGGGCGTGAACGACCATCAACTGGGTGACATGATACGGTTCGCCATCGACAACATCGATTGCGTCAGCGGCTTCAGCTTCCAGCCTGTGGCCTTTACCGGGCGCATCAATCGCCGCGATCTGGAGGCCAAGCGCTTCACTCAATCCGACCTCGCGCACTGCATCTCAGAGCAGACCGGCATGACCGACAAGTACAACGACTGGTTCCCCCTCTCCTGCACCTCGCCGTTCTCCAAGCTGCTTTCCGCACTCCAGAACTTCCAGCGGCCGAATCTGACTTCGCATCCGCATTGCGCCATGGGCACTTACCTCTATGTGGATCCGGTGTCGAAGAAGGCCGTGCCCATTACTCGCTTTTTCGATGTTGGCGCCATGCTGCGCGATATCGACCTGCTGGCGCGTAAGGCGGAGGGCGCGCGGGTAAAGCTCTTTTCCAAGGTCAGTGCCTGGAATTCGCTGCGCCGTCACTTCAAGCCCGCATTCGCTCCCCCTGGGCTTACTTTTGAGCGTTTCCTAAATACTCTCCAGGGCATGACGGACCACAGCCAGGGCCGCGGCAAGGGCGACGGCACATTCACTTATAAGACTCTACTCGTCGCGGGTATGCACTTCATGGATGTTTATAATTATGACATCAACCGCGTCAAGCGCTGCGTGATCCACTACACCGCGCCCAACGGCCTGGTCTACCCTTTCTGCACGTACAACTCCGGCCCCTGCTTCCGGGAAAAGATTGAGAGGCAGTACTCGGTGCCTCTCCCCAAAAACTTGGACAAGGGGGAAGGGTTAGTCAATATTTCGTAGGAGTGATTGCAAATTGCCACATAAGGGCGGGCCGCGTGCCCGCCTTTTTTTTGTGGGGGGCGCCACAGGGTTCCGTCAAAATCGCGGGTGTCGCATACCTCAAAGGCCATCACCTGCGAAGAGACCCCTCACCCGCCGCCTTGCGGTCCCCCATCTCGCCACGGGAGAGGGATAGAAATCCGAATACAGCCGTTGGAGGCACGGCTTTTCATTTTTGTCTTTTGACTTTTGACTTGCTTTTGCGCTTCCGCCGCGCTGTGCTACCTGCTTCCACTATTCCAATTCCAGAGTATGCTTCCCCTGCGGAAGCACCAGGCAAACCTGCCCGCCATTACTTAGGACTTTTGCCATACCGGCGACGCCATCACAGAGCACTGCTGTGGGCGTTCGATTGAGCGTCACGTAGCAGCGCCCGCGAGATTCATAGGTCAGTCTGACGTGCTGACCGGACCGTTCTGCCCCAAGGATCGTGCCGGTAACACTTTCGATGCGTAACGCGCCTTGACCGGCACTCTCAGCCTGCGGACGCGTTGAGGCGCTGTGCGTTCCGCCAGGTATAAGGACTTGAGAATCGGACCAGCACGGCCATTCCTGGCCGTCGAGGTAAACGGTTCTTGCGCGCGCATCGGTCCGCCAGATGAGCTGGCGCCGCGCCCGGACCGTCCCCTCTTCCCGCGATCCCAAGGTCATCTGTTGCCCGCCTAGAACGAAGGGGACCAGCCGCATATCATCCGGCGAAAACGTGCTGAAAGCGTACAGCGTGATCAAATCCACGTTCGCCGCAACATTAGCGAGCAATTCATAAAGCTCCAAACCGCGGGGTTTATTGAGCGGGCGTCCCGGCGGGATTCTTTCGACGACGTTGACATCAATGGAAAATGGCGTGCCCGGCTGAAGTCGCGGGCGATAGTGCTCACCGATGGCCCGGTAGCGGTCCGGGCTGGAATTCCACACCGTATAAGGATCCTCAATCTCCACGGCGAAGCCGAATCGCCTTTGCAACTCCAGCAAGCGGTCAGGATCAACGCCGAACCGCTCGGTCACGGTGGGGTCGCGCAGGGCATCAATGAAAGTGAGCGTCGTCTGAAGGTGGGGCTTTTGCGATTGGCAGCTCGCCAAAGTTTCGAGGAACTTTCGCGTCAACTGCGTAATCAGGTCAACACGATATTCTTGCAATTCGCTCCGCAACTTGGTGTTCTGCGGCCCATAATCCGGCGAATCGGGATTGAACATTTTGAGTGGGTCCACGCCGTAGCGCTGTTGGAACATTCGGCGGAAGGTGGGATGCATGGGGGTGAAGTCTCTCGGATGTTTGAAGATGTCGGGCGCTCCCTCAAAATACAGCTCGGCAAAGTCCACGCCGTCCCAATCGTAATCGAGCACCAGGCGCCGGGTGAGTTCGGCCACGGCTTGAAAGCAAGCAGGATCTTCGAGCGCCATGTGATAGCGCCAGTCCATGATGGCTGGGTGCCCGCTGGCTGTCACTTCGTGCCAGTGTGGGTGCTGTGTCCAGAACTCGCTGCTGACCATGGGATATTCCAACCATGCGTACACAGCGATCCCTTGCAGATGGGCTGCGGCAATGAAACGCGGGATGAACTCCCGGAAATCCTCCGAGCTGTAAAAAGCCCCGAGATGGACCTCGCGGACAGACCAACTCTTCAGTTGCGACACGACCACCGCAGGATCAACTTTGGGGTCGCCGCCGGCGTCGATATAGACACAGAGATTGTCCGCGGCCAGTGAAGGGGCGATGTGCAACTCGTCAACGATTGCCTGTGCCAGAAAAGGCAAGTATTGGAAAACCATCCCTTCCCGCGGTTCGAGCGGAATGGCGCTGTAAATATAACGTCCTTTCCCGCGGCTTCCCGAGACCACCAGCGGGGCCTTGTGCTTGGGGTCGAAAGCCAGCACCTGAAGTGCCGAGCTCACCTGAAAGCGTGGGCAAGTCAACCGGCCCGGCAGACGCACGGGTTCCTGGGCGTACCTGTCCCAACGGTACCGGGATATCTCGACGCGAGTGCCAAGGGCCTTGCCCCCCAACTCGTCTGTCATCGGCGTAGATCCATCCAGAAGCATGGGCATCCCGCTCTCAACGTCATGGAGGATGGTCTGGACAAGCGGGGGGGCAAGTTGCAGCCCTTCTTTTTCCGGAATAATGAGCAGCGGAGGACGCTCTCGTGGGGATAATCTGTAACCTTCGGCGTTGACCTCCCGCACCTGGAATCCAACCGTGGAAAGCGTGCGAGTAATGCCCGGATAATGATTCCCGGTTACGGACATGATCAAGGCCTCCGGCACACGCGGATAATAGATGTTCGTTGTCGCTTGGCCACAGTTGGCTGAATTCGTGGCAAGCAACCCACAAAGGATGGCGCCGAAAAACAACATGTGAGCTTTGCGCATCGGCGGGATTATACTTGGGAGGAGCGGGCTTGTGTCACAAAGATCGGGTAATCAAATGATCGGGAGGTGGGGTGAACAAAGAACAACCCAGGTCGAATTCGTTATTTGCTCACCCGTTCAGTCACAAAAATCGGGTGATCCGATGATCAGGTGATCGGGTGAACACAGACCAACCCAAGTCGAACCCGCTTTTTGCTCACGCAATCACCCGATCTCCCGATCTCTCGATTCCCCGACTCACTCGCCTGGATGTGGCCGGGGCCTTTGGCGACATTGGCGTTCTCTTTCCCATTGCTATTGCTCTGATCACATTGAATCACCTAAATCCCACCGCGGTGTTTTTGACAGCGGGACTTACTTATTGCCTCGCAGCGCGGTACTTCCAGATTCCCATCGCGGTACAACCCTTCAAGGCGGTGGCGGCCATTGCCCTTGCCCTATCGCTTTCGCCCTCGGAGATTGCCAGCGCCGGTCTATTGATGGGGGTGCTGCTGCTCGTGGTAGGGGTCACAAATCTTGCGGGTTGGCTAGCGAAGCTCTTCACCCTGCCCATCGTCCGCGGCATTCAACTGGGGTTGGGTCTGGTGCTGATGCGCGAGGGCCTGCGGATGGTGATGGGATCCCGCGGCGGGCGCCCCCTTCTGGGCGGCGAGCTTGCGTCGTGGCTGATCGCCCTTTCCGGAGCCGCATTATTACTGCTGCTGCGGGATTCGCGGCGTTTCCCTGCGGCGCTGGTCCTGTTGGTCTCGGGTATTGTCCTGGGGGTTGTGTTGCAGGGGGGCAAGCTGCCTGCGTTGACCTTTGGCCCCGTGGCACTGCAATGGCTCCATCCGCACTTCCCCGAGCTTAAGAGGGTCGTGCCTCTGCTGGTCATCCCGCAATTCGCCCTAACCTTCGGCAACTCCATTGTGGCGACGGAGAACACGGCGCGGATTCTATACGGCGAGCAGGCGAAACGCGTCACGGTGCGGGCTCTCTGCCTGAGCATCGCCATGGTGAATCTGGTGAGCGCGGCAATTCTGGGTGCACCCTTGTGTCACGGCTCGGGGGGCATCACGGCTCACTATCGCTTCGGCGCGCGCACTCCCAAGTCGAGCTACGTTATCGGGAGCGTTTGCATTCTGCTGGCTCTCTTTGGCGCGGCCGCCGTGGGCCTGCTCCACCTGATCCCTCTGGCGGTCCTGGGAATTTTCCTGGTATATGTGGGAATCCAGCACGCCGCTTACCTGCGCGACCTCATCCAGCGCCGGCCGCAGCTCTCAATTGCCGTGTGTGTCGGCCTGGTCTCGTTCTTCACCAACCTCATGTGGGGTTCACTGCTGGGGTTTACTGTCGAGGGGATTCTATGGATTTCGCGGCGGGCGCGCCGGCGCCACGCTTAGGCCGCGCTTCTCACCAAGTTCTGGAATTGAACGGGCAACCCGGCAGGCTGGAAAGATTGCGGAAGGTGAAACTCGCTGCACCGTTGACCCTAATGAATGGGCATTGTCCCGCATTTCTCACCCCCCTGTTTGCCCGGGAGCGATTCGAAGGGTAGAATCGAATTCGCCATGAAAAACTATCGTATCGCGCTCCTTCCCGGTGACGGGATCGGCAAAGAAGTCATTCCCGCCGCGGTTCAGGTTCTTAACGCCGCGGCACAGGAATTTACCCTTTCCTTCGAATCGTTTGATTGGGGTTGCGAATACTATCTGCGCAAGGGCCGGATGATGCCCGCAGACGGGCTGGAAACGCTGCGCCCCTTCCACGCCATCCTGCTCGGCGCCATCGGCCATCCCACTGTCCCCGATCACATTTCGCTCCGTGACCTTCTGCTCCGCATTCGGTTTGAGTTCGATCTCTACGTCAACCTGCGGCCGGTGGAAATCCTGCCCGGCCTTGAGTCGCCTTTGCGCGGCAAACGCCCGGAAGACGTCAACATGCTTTTCATTCGCGAAAACACCGAAGGCGAGTACGCAGGGTTGGGCGGCCGCTTCAAACGCGGCACGCAGGACGAGGTGGCTATTCAGGAGTCGGTGTTCACGCGCAAAGGCGTGGAGCGCGTGGTCCGCTATGCCTTCCAGCAAGCGCAGCGGCGCCCCCGCAAGCGTCTGGCGAGCGCCACCAAGTCCAACGCCATGCAGTACACCATGGTCTTATGGGACGAGGTTGTGCGGGAAGTGGCGAGCGAATATCCCGATGTCCAAGTGGCCAGCTACCACGTAGACGCGCTCGCTGCACGCATGATCACTCATCCGGAAAGCCTGGACGTGGTGGTGGGCTCAAACCTGTTCGCGGACATCCTCACCGATCTTGGTGGCGCTTTGCAAGGCAGCCTGGGGCTTGCCGCCAGCGCCAACTTGAACCCTGTGGAGCGTCGCGGGCCGCCCCTGTTTGAGCCCGTGCACGGTAGCGCGCCCGACATTGAGGGTCGGGGCATCGCGAATCCCATCGCCGCCATCTGGGCTTCCGCGATGATGTTGGAACATCTGGGCGAAGCCGCAGCATCCGCGCGGGTGATGAGCGGACTGAAAGCGGTGATGGCGGGGGGCCGCGTGCGCACCCCTGATTTGGGCGGGAAGAACACCACCCAGGAATTCGCGGCGGAGGTGGCGGAGCAAGTCAAGATGTGAGTTTGTTGGGCGGGTTCCCTGTGCCTTCACCTCTCGCGGCGCGCAGGAACTGCCCCAGGTAATACAGCATGATGCCAAACATGCCGACTGCCAGAAGCACCAGCGGCCAAAGCATGTGGATATGAGGAATGGGCTGCGAGGCTGCCCGAATGATCTCGTGGAGGACGAAAACGAAAAACAGGTTCATAACGATGCTCAGGTATCCCGCCATGTCGTTGAGCATCGGGACCATTCGTGCTTGTTGAGCGGGGGGAATGTCGCTCAGGCGGCGCGATCCGACATGAATCGCCCCGGGGAATCGTTGGCCCAGGTACGGCACAATCAAAAAAACTGCGCAGGTCAGAACCTGTGCACCCAATAGGACCCAGAGGGTGTCGGGACTTCCCCATCCATCGGCCACACCGGCGGCATTGAAGTGCGTGGGAATGATCCGTGGGAGCTTGGGAAGGTTGGTTTGGATCAGGAAATAAGAATAAACCACCATGACGAGTGAGATGAGCTGGAGCATGATCGGTATCCTCACCCCCCATCCTACTACTTCCGGCGGGCTGAAGAATACCGCCGGAATGGCGCCGTGAAGAGTGTGGCATGGCTGCGCCCGACGGCCTATTGGGCGCGACAATTATAGTCTTTTTAATTTAAGTGTATACATCTCGGCAAACCCGCAAACAAAAACGTGCGGCCCCCTCACCTACCGCCTTGCGGTCCCCCCTCTCCCCCCTGGGAGAGGGCTTTTAAGAATTGATTTTAGCCGTCGCCCCCGTGGGGAGAGGGGGGACCGCAAGGCGGAGGGGGCCCCACGTTTTGCAAGTAGTGGGGGTGAGGGGGCCTTTCCGGAACAGATGGATCAATAATTTCCTCCAACCTCTTAAGTGGACAGTTTTGGCGCTAATGGTCTGTGCTACAGGATAAGTAAGCACTTAAATCAAAACTGCTCTAGAATGCAATGAACCGTTCCTCAAAAACCCGCGATAAATGGACCCTTTTAGAAATGGTACCATTGCATTAATTATGCAGCGCTCAATAAGCCAGCGCTTGATCGAGGTCCTGGATCAAGTCCTCGACGGCCTCGATTCCCACGGAGAGGCGCACCAAGCCATCGGTAATGCCAATGGCCTCCCGCTGTTCCGGTGGCACGGCCCGGTGGCTGGTGGAAGCGGGGTGCACAATCAGCGAGCGGGTATCACCCAGGCTGGCAGCTCGGAAGAAAATCTTAACGCCATCCATCACGCGCTTTCCCCCCTGGTAACCTCCCTTGACCTCGAAACTCATCACGGCGCCGAAGGCTTTCATTTGCCGCTTGGCCAGGTCGTGTCCGGAATGGCCGGGAAGGCCCGGGTAGTTGACGCGGTCCACTTTGGGATGTTGGGCCAGAAACTCGGCAACCTTTTGCGCGTTGGCGCAGTGCGCAGGCATGCGCAGATGGAGAGTGCGGATGCCCCGAAGCATCAACCAAGCCGTGAACGGGCTCATGACTCCGCCAAAGTCGCGGAGGACGTCGCGGTTAAGGTGCTCAATGTAATCTTTCGTGCCGATGGCGAGGCCGCCCATGGCGTCGCCATGCCCGCACAAGTACTTGGTGGCAGAGTGAACCACCACGGTGATTCCTAAATTCAGCGGCTGCTGGAGGGCCGGCGAGGCAAAGGTATTGTCCACCATGCAAGGGATTCCGTGCGCACGCGCAATTCCGGCCAGCGCGGCGATGTCGATTATCTCCAGGAGGGGATTGCTGGGTGATTCAAAATAAATCAGGCGCGTATTGGGCTGAATGGCCTTCTCGAAATCTTCCGCGCGGGTGGATTGCACAAAGGTTGCGGAGGCGCCCATGGCCGGAAGCTTGCGGTTGAGAAAGTTGTAGGTGGCGCCATACAAGGAACGCGCCGCCACCACGTGATCGCCGGCCTTCACGTAGCCCAAGATGGAGGAGGAGACGGCCGCCATGCCGGTGGCAAACGCCTGCGCCGCCTCGCCCCCTTCCAGCGCCGCGATCTTTTCCTCCAGCGCGTGCACCGTGGGATTCCCATAGCGCGTGTACATGTACCCGGGTTTCTCCCCAGCGTACAGTGCGGCCATTTCATCAGAATCCACGGCGGCGAAGGTGGTGGACAGGTAGATGGGCGTGTCGACCGCGCCGGTGACCTTGCAGGGAGCTTCACCCGCATGCACAGCCAGCGTCGCGAATTGATATGGGTCTCTCATGGCGCACCTCGTGATGGCAAATTCCCTGACCTGCTCCAGAAGGCAACAAGGTTAGCGCGCCCGGGGCATGATTGGGAAGAGCCAATTGGATTTTGGATTGGCAGGCCAAACACCCCTTTATCCTATCCTTACTCAAGGAGGGCGGAAGCGGAGGGGGGCATAATCCAAAATCCAAAATCGAGAACCCAAAATCTTTTGGAGGTGGCGCTGGACATCATCTGAGGAAATGAATAGACTTTTGTCTTGGGGAGTCGAAGTTCTGAAGGGGAGGAAACATCATGGCTCATTGCCCTGAATGCGAGGCGGCGATTGAAATTGAAGATGACGTCGAAGAAGGGGCGAAGTTGGATTGCCCGGATTGCGGAGCAGAACTTGAGGTGGTGAACACCAACCCGGTGGAGCTCGACGTTATTTCCAGCGGGGAGGAAGAAGAGGAAGATGGGACCTGGTGATATGAGCTTCCGCAACCTGAAAAGCAGTGCATTGCCCGGCGGCAACCCGGTGAGACACGAATCTCTCCGCCCAGCGCCGAAGCTGACTGCGCTCACATTGATCCTCCTGGGAGGCGTTTTGATTTTGGGGGCCGCGATAGGACTGGCGAAAGAGAAGAAGCCTCCAACGCGGACGGTTTTAGGCGTGGTGATTGACGATGCCGAGAACGCCATTCAAGGCGCCTCGGTGGAATTGACTGATCGCCAAACCGGGAAGGTGCTGGAAATCTACTCGCAGGACGGAGGGCACTACCAGTACGCGGACCTCCGCTTTGACCACGACTATACGGTCAAAGCCACTTACCAAGGTTTATCTTCCGAGGTGCGGCAGGCCAGCTCGCTTGACACGCGCACGCCCCTGGTTCTGAATCTCACCATCCCTAAACCGAACAAATGATTTAGGCCATGGCGAGGTGAATATTCCTCCCGTTTTCGACTGCCGTCTACGCCTTCCGTAGCGGCCGGTGTAGGTAGAGAAGCCCATGCGCACTGCGCCAATTACTCGGGAAGATCTGCAAGGAGTTTTCCCTGTACCGCCGTTGGCTCGCCGAGGCGACCCGAAGCGTACGCTCGACTTTGATTCCTCCGCCCGCATTGTGGATCATCTTGCCGCGGCAGGCATGACGCGTTTGCTTTTTGGCGGAAACGCTTTTTTATACTACTTGAGCCTTCAGGAATACGAACAGCTCCTGGCGTGGCTGGCGAGTTTACCCAACCACCTCTGGTGCATCCCCAGTGCCGGACCCTCTTACGGCCGGCTGATGGACCAGGCGCCCTTGCTGCGCCGGTATGGATTCCCCTGCGTCATGGCGCTACCGTGCAACGATCCGCGCGACGCCGCCGGACTGGAACGAGGCCTGCGCGAGTTCGCAGATGCGGCGGGCATGCCGCTGACCATTTACCTGAAAGATGAGTTGGGTTTTGGCGCCGACCGCGCGGCGGGCTTGGACGCGGTCGGCCGCCTGGTGGAGAGCGGCGTGTGTTGCGCGATTAAGTACGCCGTGGTCCGCAAGGATCCAACCCCGGACGAGTACCTGGCGGGATTGCTGGCGCGCGTGGACCGCCGCCGTGTGGTGAGCGGCATCGGCGAGCGGCCGGCCGTGGTTCACATGCTGGATTGGCATTTGCCAGGGTTCACGACCGGCTCCGGCTGCATTGCGCCGGCGCTGACCCAGGCGCTGTTTGCCGCCTGCCAGCGCGGCGACCGCGCCGCGGCGGAAGCCTTGCGCGCGCACTTTCTGCCGCTCGAAGATTTGCGCGACGCCTGGGGTCCGGCGCCCGTGCTGCACGCCGCCGTGCAGGCCGCAGGCATCGCCGCCACCGGCCCCTTGCCGCCGTTCGTATCCAACCTGTCAGCAGAGCGATTTGAAGCGGTCAAACCTGTCGCCCAAGTGCTCGCAGCCCAGTCCTTGGGATGCCTCACAAAAGCTTAATATCCTTTACCCGCCCGCTGCACCGCTAGCTTGGCGGTATTGCTCACTGTGGGGTTGGTGGGGGGGGGGCTGAAGCCCGGACCTTCCGGCAACCCCCAAGTGCGCCCCCGCGCGGTGAGAAACCCGGGCCAGTCTTGCCTCCCGCCGGTCTGGATAGCCCCGCGCTCTCTGTGCTATTTTAGAGGGTTCGATACCATACGACTAACCGTTCCGTGGGGAAAAACGCCCGAGCCATTGGGCAGGGCGATAGAACTTAAGAAAGGTCTCGGCGCCGCTCGATGATAACCACTTTAAGAATCCTGCTCATTCTGATGATGGGAGTGCTGCCGGCGTGGGCAGCGCTAGGCGAGTATGAGGGGTCGGTGAGTCTGGACCAGCAAATTCTTCGCGGTGAAATCCGTGAGGAGGTACACACCGGCTACAAAGTTCACCAGATTATTACTCCTGGCGGGGCCGTCATCCGGGAGTATGTTTCACCGGAAGGGAAGGTCTTTGCCATCTCCTGGCATGCACATTTCCTCCCCAATTTGCCGCAGTTGCTGGGATCTTATTTCCCGCGGGTCCAGCGGTCGGCACAAGCCAAGGTGCAGCACGGCGGGCCCCTCGCGATCCAGACAGGGGATTTCGTCTACTTCAGCGGCGGACGCATGATGAACTATCACGGCAGCGCCTACGTGCCCGGTCTTTTGCCCAAGAACATCACGGCGGGGGTGGTGCGATGAACCTTAGAAAGAAACTTACGGGGGGGGGCCTTTTCGCGGTCTTGGCGGGCTTGCTGTTTCTGCCGGGTTGCGGCGGCAGCAGTAGCACCATCACCACTACGACTACCACGTCAACGCCGGTGGCCAACAGCGTTCCGGTGTCAGTCAACTCGGGACCGGGCAACAATGCCCTGAACGCGGCTTACGTCACGGTGCAAGTCTGTAACCCGGGCGGCACCACTAAGTGCGCCACCATCCCCGACGTGCAAGTCGATACGGGTTCCTCGGGCTTGCGAATTCTCGCTTCCGCGCCGGGAGTCAGCAACCTTACGCTCACCCAGGTCACGGGGAACGGCACTCCGGTGTATGAGTGCGTCCAATATGCCGATGGCAACTATGTTTGGGGACAGCTTGAGCAGGCAGACGTCTCAATCGCGGGGGAGAATGCTACTAATGTTCCCATTCAAGTTATCGCCAGCGCCGCCGCACCGGCTAACGTATCCAGCACTTGTGCCTCGGGCGGTGGGAACAACCTTGGCACTTCCACGGCCCTCCAGGCGAACGGCATCCTGGGCGTTGGCCCCGCTCAGCAGGATTGCGGGATCCTTTGCACTGAAAGTTCGGAGGTCCTGCCGTATTACTGGCTCTGTGCCAGCACCAGCAGCCCTTGCACAACCAATGCGGCTGTCCCCACGGCAACGCAGGTTTCGAACCCCGTCGCGTTCTTCAACAGCGATCACAACGGGGTGATGCTCACGATGGACTCGGTGGGTTCAAGCGGTGCGGCTTCGGGCAGTGGGACCCTGTATTTCGGCATTGGAACTCAAACTGACAACGCCCTCAGCAGCAGTGCGAAAGTTTATGCGCTCTCCCCAACCACGCAAAATGAACTGGTGTACAACTCGATATCCGCGACTTACAATAACGTTACCTATTCGGCTTACGTTAACAGCGGCGAGTTCATCAATTTCTTCCTGGACCCCGCTACCGTAGCAGCCGCCCCTGCCGGCGCGGGAATCACCAATTGCCCCCTGAATAGTGGCTTTTACTGTACAAGTTCGGCTGTCATCCTACCCTTCACGGCCAAGGATAATGATGGCGACTCAGCACAGGTCAGCATCAATATTGGGGACGGTACAACTCTGTTGAAGAGTTCAGTAGCCTTGCAGAATGGCGGGAGCAACACGGCCTTCAGCAACCTGGCCGGCGGGTATGCCTTGGCGAATGATGAGGTGATATTAGGATTGCCGTTCTTTTATGGCCGCACTGTGTACGTGGGGATCGCGGGAGAAGCCCCTCCATCCGGCGTTTCCACTTCATTCGCCGCGGCCGGGTACTGGGCGTTTTAAAGAAGCAGCGGTTGCGTAAGATTCGTCAACGGCGAACCGTACAAGGGAGAAGCTGATGACCTTCATGCTGGGAATGGGCATTGTACTCGGCAGTGCAACGCTGTTTGCGGACAAACCCCTAGCCCGGATTTCTCACCACGACTCTGGAAGAACGGGGCTTTACAGGCTGCCGAAAAACTGTCTTCGGCGGACAACCACCCTTGCGCCCAAGGCGCCACCCCTCCTGAATCAGGAGGGGAGTTGTTGAAAACGCTCCCCTCCTCAGATGAGGAGGGGTGGCGCGCCGAGCGCCGGGGTGGTGCTTACAGTGCTTGCGCCAAGCACCACAGGGTTTTTCCGCAGCCTGTTTAGCCCCGCTGTTGCAAGGCCGTCCGGATTATTTCCAAGTCCTGAACCAGGAAAGCGCGCCAAGCCCCGTCAACGCAGATTTCTGACACTACCACCTTCTGGCAGGCAGAGGGAAACCTGCGTACTGCCTACTGCTTGCTGCCGCCGTGATGGAGAACTGATGCGACGCAAATCTATTCTTGTTCTGAATGGGCTCGCACTTTTGGGATTGATCTGCTGGCCCAGCCGGACTTCCTTCGCGCAATCGCCTAAGCAGGATCGCGTTGCGGGCCCGATTGCGGGATCCCCGCCCGTGTGGCTCGAAGGCAACGTTCGCCCGATGTTTCAGTCCGGAAACGACATGGGGCCGGTCGAGGGCTCTTTCAAGCTTGAAAACATCTCGCTCACGTTCAAGCTCACAGAAACCCAGCAGGCCGACCTTAACGCGCTCCTGGCGGAGCAGCAGGACGCCTCCTCCCCAAACTATCATCATTGGCTCACGCCGGAGCAGTACGCCGACCGATTCGGGCTGAGCCTGAATGATATTACTCAGGTCGTGGGCTGGCTTCAGACGCAGGGCTTCCAAGTAACTCAGACGGCCCGCAGCCGCAGTTGGGTCTCTTTCTCGGGTACCGCCGCGCAGGTGCAAGCAGCATTCCAAACGGAGATTCACAACTTCTCGCTCAACCGCCAGCTGTACTATGGAAATGCGACGGAGCCTGCCGTGCCCGCCGCCCTCGCCGACGTGGTGCTGGGCTTTCGCGGGCTGGACAATTACCGCCTCAAACCGCGTAGCAGGATCCGCCATTTGAGGGCTGATACCAAACCGAACTTTACTTCCAGCCTCACCGAAAATACCTTCGTCGCCCCAGGCGACTTCGCCGTCATTTACGATGTCAACAGCCTTTACACCGCCGGAATCGATGGGACGGGGCAGACCATCGCGGTCATGGGGCAAACGGACCTTTACGGGAATGGGAGCGACATCACGGCGTTCCGCAGTGCCGCGGGGCTGCCGGCGAATTCCCCAACGCTTGTCCTGGCCACTGGTTCGTCCAACCCGGGAGTTAGCTCGAACGATATCGAAGAGGCAAGCCTGGACGTCGAATGGTCAGGCGCGGTGGCAAGAAACGCGACGATCATTTTTGTTTACTCCACCGACGTCTTCAACTATTCGCTCGTGTACGCCATTGACGAGGATGTAGCACCGGTAATAAGCATCAGCTATGGGGCCTGCGAAGCGAATTGGGGGTCCGCAAACTTAACCACCTTGGCGCAATTGGCTCAACAGGCGAATTCGCAAGGACAAACCATTGTGGCTGCTGCCGGCGACTCCGGCGCAGCGGACTGCGATTCCCCTACCTCTCCGACATCTGTTGTGACAACTGCCACGCATGGCTTGGCAGTAGACGCGCCCGCTAGTCTCCCCTACGTTACAGGGATGGGGGGGAGCGAATTCAATGAGGGCTCGGGAAATTATTGGCAAGCCACGACGACCACTACCGGAGATATCTTGACCTCCGCCCTTTCCTATATCCCCGAGATGGTGTGGAACGATACGTCATCACCAGAAAACACCAGCAACGAACTGCTGGCAGGGGGTGGCGGAGCGAGCACCTTCACTCTGCCGGGCGCGCCATCGAAGCCGGTTTGGCAGACGGGAACAGGCGTACCCGACGATGGGGCTCGCGACGTTCCAGACCTTGCCTTGAACGCCTCCCCCATCCACGACCCCTTGTTGCTCTGTGTCCAGGGGGGCTGCGTCAATGGATTTCGTGACAGTAATCAGGATCTGTCGGTGGTGGGTGGAACCTCTGCGGCGGCGCCCACTTTTGCCGGGATAGTTGCCCTCGTCAACCAGCAGATGAACACTCCTAAGGGTCAGGGCAACATTAACCCCATTCTTTATTCCATGGCAGCGACGTCGCCGGCAGCCTTTCATGACATCACCACGGGCAACAATAAAGTACCCTGTCAGGCAGGAACCACGGATTGTCCCAACGGCGGGGACATCGGTTACAGCGCCGGCACCGGCTACGATCAGGCGAGCGGCCTCGGGTCGGTCGATGCCTACAACCTGGTCACGGCATGGGGTTCGAGCGGAACGCTGGCCTCGCCGACGTTGACTGCACCCGCCAATGGAGCGACGGCGGTCTCAATCCCCCCCACTTTTACATGGACGACGGTCACAGGAAATGCCGGCTATCTAATAGTAATTGCAACGACGCAAGGCGCCCTGCCCACCAGTCCTTCGGTAGCGATCTGCGCGGGCTGCACGATCAGCACAACGACCACCGCGGCTTCATATACCCCGGCCCCGAGCGCGCTGGCCGGGGCGACCACCTACTTCTGGGAGGTACAGGCCCAGGCGCCCTCGGGCAGCGGCCAGAATGCGGCTTGGTCGAGCGTGGCCAGCTTCACTACTGCCGCTCCGGATTTTTCCCTTAGCGCATCCCCCACCACCTTGACGATAAGTCCTGGAGCCAGCGGCACGTCCACGCTCACCTTGACTCCGATCAACAACTTTTCCACCATCCCGACCTTTTCCTGTAACGTGGCCAGCACACTTGCGGGAGTCACCTGCACGGTCGGGACCATGACCAACAATGCCGCCACGGTCACCATAACCGCTTCCTCCTCCGCGACCTCCTATCCCGCGCTACCCCGCAGCCCGCGCTTCGGCGGATGGTGGGTGCTGGGCGCCTCCATGCTTTGCTTGCTGCTCGCGGCTCTCTCCAGATTGTGCCAAGGTGCCGCGCAGGCCCATCCGCGGAACCTGCGTCCCATGGCGCTTGTCGCAATTCTCGCGGCTTTATTGCTGGCCGGCCTCAGTTGCGGCGGTGGAAGCAGCGGTGGCAGCGGCGCGACAACACCGCCGCCGGAATCGGGGACCGTCACCGTAACCGGCACCTCCACCAGCACAACCCACAGCGCACAGATTTCCGTGTCCGTGAGTTAATGGTTGGAAGCGGCTTTTCCTAGCCCATCGGGGACCAGCCGCGGACCTTGAAAACAGGTCGGCGCTACACCTGCTTCTTCCTGCCTACTGCTCTTCACCCCGCCCTTGCCTGTGGCCATAGAGGCCTTGCGGTCACAAATACTTCAGCAATTCATCCAAGGTTTTCTGGATGCCGGCATAGGGATCGCCGGGCCCGTCGAATTCAATCGAGTAAACTCCCCGGTAGCCCGCCTTCTTGGCAATTTCCATCACTTTGGGAAAGTTGTACCGTGTCTCCGCCCCCTCTGCGTTGAATTCCAGACCCGTGGCGTGGCACACCGTTTGCGCGTAGGGAAAGAACATTTTCAATCCCTTCTCGCGCGTGGGATCATCAGGAAAGTTGCCGAAGTCGGGTAACGCGCCGATGCGCCCGGGGCCGGTCAGCTTGAGGAGCCTCACCAATTCTTCCGGATGCTCTGTGCCGAAGCCGCCGCGATTTTCCACAGTCACACGGACACCCTTGGCCAGCGCGTAGGCGGCGAGCGCCTTGTAGGATTCCACGCTTAGCGCCAAGTCCTCGGCGTTCACTTTGCCGGGGCCGACACGCACCGATCGCACACCCAGTGCGTGCGCCACGTCCACCCATTGCTTGACGGCGCAGAGTGCCGCCATACGTGTTTTCCTATCCGGGTCGGAAAACGTCCCCTCAGGCCCACACTCCTGGATATCCACGGACAAACTCACGACGGTCGAAAGCGTGTGCACCAGCGCATACTTGATCTCCTGCAAGTAGGCCGGCTCTGTCGAGCTAAAGTGCATTGCGCAAAACTCAAAGTGCCGCACCCTGTACTTCTCAACGATCAATTCGGGAAAATCGAGCAGGGCCACCATGGGGCCCGGCAAGTTGAAATCCTTGCGGCGCGTCGCGCGGAAATAGTTGTGGAGACTCCAGGTGGATATGGAAATTCGCTCCAGCTTGGCTAAGGCGCGGGCGGCCACCCGCGCCTGGGTGGTAGAGGCGAGCGAACCTCCACCGTGTCCGAGTCCCGCTGATGCGGCGCCCGCTGCGAGTCGCACCAGGAAATCACGTCGTAACATTACGCCTTTCTGTGTACCAGGCAGTCAGCAGTAGGCACCAGGCACTAGCCCGGACTGCTCACCACGATTGGACGCTGCCGGAAGGGCGGGGCTTCAGCCCCGCCGCTGCAAGGCCGTCCTGATTATTTCCAATTCCCGCGCCCCGCGCAGCTTGCGGCTGCAAGCTGCGCGGGGCGCGGGACGAACAGAGGGCGGGAGGCGCGATTTCGGCGGGGCTAAAGCCCCGCCCTTCCGACAGCCCCCACAAACGTGGTGAGAAGTGCGGACCAGGCGGTAGGCATTTAGCCTTGGGCTTTCCGCTCAGGATTGCAAACCCGGAATGCATTATTTTTCCTGGCAAGGATTTTTTGAACGTACAGCCTTTCACTTTTGCCATTTGCCATTTGCCATTTGATTTTCTTTGCGCCTCAGCCGCACGGCTCTACAATCTCTGCCCTCCGCCTTCTGCATACTGCCTTACTGCTCTCCGCGCACCACGCGGAAGCCGTAATCCGCATACTGAAAAGCCGGGGGGATGCTTGACCGGGCGGCCACGCGGCTTACCCGGACGTGGTGCCGCCAGGAGCCTCCCCGCGAGGCTCGGCGCTCACCCGTCGCGGGTCCGGAGGGATTGCGCCTCGGCGATTGCGCGTAGTAATCCGTTTTATACCAATCCGCGCACCACTCATGCACGTTTTCACAGAGATCGTATATACCGTAAGAATTCGGCGCCCCTCGCCCCACGGGCAGGGGTCCCGGCACTTCCCCGCCCCAGCGCTGCTGATATTCCGCGCGTGCCGTCGGCGGGTCGTCGCCCCAAGGGTAAAGCCGGCCCTCGTCGCCCCCGCGCGCGGCGCGTTCCCATTCCGCCTCGGTAGGCAGGCGGTAATGGCGGCCGGTCAAGCCCTCCAGCCACTGGCAGTATTTATGCGCTTCGAACCAACTGACGGAGACCACCGGATGGTCCGGATCGTCAAAGCCGGCCTGCTCCCAATTGGGCGGCGCGGGATGCCCGGTGGCTTGCATGAAAACGGCGAAGTCCCGGTTCCGCACCTGATAAATCGCCATCGCAAAAGCATCCACCCAAACGCCATGCACGGGGCGCTCCTCATCGCGGCCCGGTTCACAACCCATCAGGAAATCCCCGGCGGGAACCACGGCGCACGGGGGTTCGATGATTTTCTCGGAAGCTTGACTGCGGGGGACGGCACTCTGCTGATCGGGCACCGGAAGCACGGGGCGTACACTTCCCTTCGCTGGAGCTACTGTGCCTCGAAGGAAGCCAGGAACTGCTTCATACCGGCGTTGTTAATCTTCAATTTGCCGGATCGGATGAACTGGTCCTTAAGGTTCTGGCGATAGATCTCAAATTGCAGGTCGCGTTTCTGGTCCAGCAACTCCTCGCGGAGCTGGTCACGCTGGGAGGCAAAATCCGCTTCATTGGGAGCGGTGTGCGAGACCACTTTGAATAAAACCTGGTTGGTGCCCGCGGAAATGACGCCGCTTACTTGCCCGGGGTTAAGCGTGAAGGCATCGCCCAGTTGGCTGCCGCTGCCCACGCCTTCCACGTACTCGTTTTCGCTGAAGTCATTGCTCTCTTTGGGAGAGAGGCCCAGGGATTTCGCCGCCTTGTCAAAGTCCTGCGTCTTCGCCAGCTCCGCCAGCTTTTTGGCTTTGTCCTGGGCCAGCACGATGGACTGGTCGTGGCGATAATCTTCTTCCACCTGCGCACGTACTTCATCGAGAGTGGGAACGTGCTCGGGAACAATCTGGACCAACTGGATAATGGCCTCACCCTTGGGAATGGAGATGGGCGTGCCAACTTCGTTCAGGCGAAGCTGGAATGCCAGGTTCTCAAAGGCGTCGGTTTTGCCGAGATCGGCGACCGGTTGGCCGTATTTGAACACCGGCGACTCCTTGGGCTCCAGTCCCGCCTTGCGGACAATGTCGTCAAACTGCTGCGGGTTCGCTTTGAGCTGTGATTCAAGGCTGCCGGCTAATTTTCCCTGGGCGTCGGCAACCCGTTGCTTCTCCATATCCCCGCGAATGGAATCTTTGACCTCGTCAAAGGACTGCAAGTGCGCAACCTGCTTGTCTTCGACTTTGAGAATATGGAAGCCGTATGTGGTCTTGACCAGGCCGCTCACTGCGCCAGGCTTCAAGGAAAAAGCGATGGTGTCAAATTCCGGCACGGTCTGGCCATGAACGAGCCAACCGAGTTCGCCGCCCGCCTGGGCCGTGCTGTCTTCGGAAAATTTCTTGGCGAGCTCGCCGAAGTCGCCGCCTGCCCGCACCTGGTTCAGCACATCGGCCGCCGTCTTCTCCACGGTCGCCACTTCCGCCGGCGTCTTGCCCGTCGTCTTAAACAGGATGTGGGCAACCTTGACGCGGTCGGGCACCCGGTAATCGGAAAGGTGCTGAGCATAGTACTCGCGTAATTCCACCTCATTCACGTTGACCTGCGCTCGCACCTGGTCGGGATCGATCACCGCATAGCGCACCTGGCGTTGCTCGGGAAGCTTATAGTGGGCAGGGTCTTTCCGGAAGAACGCTTCCAGGGCCTCTGGCGTTACGTTGACATCCTTAAGGAACTGGCTGGGATCAAAGAGCACATAGTCGATCTTGGCTTTGGAGTTGCGATGGCGAAATTGGGCCAAGACCTCCGCGGGCGTTACCTGCACCCCATCCGTAACAATGCTGCGGATTTTCTCCTCCAGCAGGCTGTCGCGCTCCAGGTTTTCAAACTGGACAAGCGTCTTACCGGTGTATTGCGCCACCATATCCGCGGCGCGATCCGCCCCCACGAAATTTCCATCCGGGTACAACCAAGGGATGCTCTGGAAGGCCTTCAGCACCTCTTGATCGGAAACCTCCACTCCCATTTTCCCTGCCTGCTCCACCAGGATTTGGTCAATCACCATCTGATCGAGAACGCTGGGCGCCACCATCGGCACCATGCGCTTGTCAAAGCCCATGGGTGAGTTCTTAAACCGGTCGCGGATGGTTTGATCCAGGTCCGAACTGGTAATGCTGTTCCCGCCGATCGAGGCCAGCACATTTCCTTGGGGGGTGCTCGTATCGCCGCTCGGGAGGGGCGCCATCACCACCACCATGCTCAGGGAAACGATGCCCAGGAAGAAAATGAGCAGGTATTTTTTAACTGCCTCTTTATTTTTCCGAAATAAGGCAAACATGATTGCTCCTGCAATTTGTCCAAAACCTTTTCATTATAGAAGAGATGCGTCCATCGCGGCAAGGGCAGGGTTTTCTTGGACAGGGCACCGTCAAAGTCCAATGGGGTTGAAAGGGACCCCTCACCTTCCCTCCTCCGTCGGGCACCCTCTCCCCTGGGAGAGGGCTTTGATTTTGATTCCTCTCCCTCTCCCTCTCCCTTGGGGAGAGGGGGGACCGCAAGGCGGGCGGTGAGGGGTCACCTTCAACCCCATTGGACTTTGACGGTGCCGTGCCCGGGGGGTCTAGCTAATTGCAATCGGAGGTGACATACTTAACGATGGTGAATTAACGTCGTGATAGACTCCATAACCAAGGGATGCTTTAGGACGCGTCAAAGGCATTCACGGAGCAAAGTATAAATAGACGGATGGCTGCGAATAGGCCTGCTCGCTATTCCTGTTGAACGGAGCACACTATGGAAGTGTTTGACAAGGTCAGTCAGAAGACACTCGACCGTCGAGATCGGCAGTTGTCCATTCTGGCATTGGTCATGGTCATAATCCTGGGAGGAGGCATGGCCCTGCTGATGTACCCGACGGTCTTCGGCAAAGCGGCCGTGATTCCGGTGGCGCCCTCGCGCACCCTCTTCTTCGGCTTTTGCGCGCTGTGCATCCTTGCGGTGGTGTATCTACTCAACCGGATGTTTGTGGTCCAGCGGCTCCGCGCCAGCCTCATCGCGGAACGCGAGCAGTTGGCGCAGGTCCTGCAACAGTCAAGCGGGGAATTGCTGGGCACATTGATGGGATTCAGCCACTTTCAGGATCGTCTTGCCATGGACTTCCGCCGCGCGGCCCAGACGAATGAACCGCTCTCTCTCCTCGTGGTACGAGTAAACCCCGCGAAGATGTTCGCCCAGGGTCCGCAAGCTGAGGTGGCCTTGGGAGACGCCGCCAAAGTCCTCAGCCGCAAGCTGCGCGTGGAAGATTCGCTTTACCGATTGTCTACTAATGTCTTCGGAATTGTCTTGCCGTCCGTTACCGATGCGTTAGCCCGGCAAGCGGCCAGTCGTCTTTCGGAAGGATTGGCCGACGCCTCCGGCGCCAGCAACCGCTTTACCGCCGATATTCAGGTGGTAAACTACCCGGACCATGCCAATTCGGCTTCGGAAATGGAACGCCGCGCTTCCTCCGTGGTCGCCCAGGATTGAACTGCGCCAGAACTGTTTGTCCCCCCGCGACCTAGCCGCGCTACCTCCCACCGGCCGACTCCTTAATTCCGCAACCAACCCTCAACTCGCTACTCGCGGCGGCAGAGCGGCGAATTCCTTCGGGCTTTGGAGGGCGGAATGGGGTTCAGGCTCGTGCTCTCCCTCTCTCAGGATCTCGATTTTGCCCTTAAAATACGCGCCATCTTCGATGGAGATTCCGGGAGCAATCAGGTCACCTACCACGTGCCCCGATTTGTAGATTTCCACGCGTTCCCTTACGGAAATATTCCCGTGGACGGAGCCGTGGATGACCACACGGGCTGCCTGGATTTCCGCTTTCACCTTGCCCTCCGGTCCGATCGTCAGGCAATGCCCCTGCAAGTTGATGGTGCCTTCGAACTGGCCAAAGATGGTGAGGTCCTCACTTCCCGACACATCCCCCTTGACCGTCAGAGAGCGGCCGAACTGGGTCCGGCCGGGGTCGATCGGAGAGATGACTGAGGATTTCGCGGGTTCCGCCATAGGCTTCTCCTCGATAGGTTTCACAGGCGGAACCGGGACCGGTGCCGGCGTTTGCCGGTCGGCGGTCGCGGGTTTCTTTTCCCACAGCATAACTTGTTCCGCCCTTTGCGCCCGAGCTCCGCCTTTTCGCAACTCTTTTGCCCCGACGCTGATGCGCTACCGCTTCCTCGCTACATTCTATCAGAAGCGTGACCTACGCCTGGGAGGGGATTTGCAGCACGTTCGTTGCCAGAGGCACACGGCCATAACTGTCAAGGCGTCTATGAGTTGAATCGTCAGGCCATCCTGCATGGCAATCTATGCCGGAAAAAGCTTCCCATGGCAAGCAGTTTTTTCAGGGCGCGGAGGGCAATCCGGAGGGAAATGAACTGACGTGTTGCGCTCGGTTGTTCCCGTTGAATTCAGAAACACTCAAATATATCGTAACTGCACTCGATGACACGTGAGCTATGAACGAAGATGATTGGAAGCTCCTCCTGGGCAGAATCAAAGACCGCAAGTGCACCCCCTTTTTGGGCGCAGGTGTGAATTACGACATACTGCCTCTGGGCGGGCAGATCGCCCAAGAGTGGGCGACCAACGAAGGGCTCCCGCTGCGCTCTTCCACGGTTCAAATCTACGTTATGGACATCTACGGCCTGATGGCGCTTGCCCGCCAGCGTGTTACCGCTCATCCTTCCGAGGAGGGGTGCAAGAAGTATCTCGACGTGGAAAAGTGCCCGCCGGTTCCGGAAAATGTCTTTGTGGTAGATCACGCTTGCTCGATCGGATAAGGGGGGAGATCATGGCCGCAGAATCCGTCGATCAATCGCAGGCTGCCTCGAAGGCGTGGGTTCTTGCCTTCGGCGTCTATCTCATCATTCTGAACTTGCTGCTCTTGTATCTGCTTCTCAGGCTGTGGCCGGGACAGGTACCTCTGAGGGCCGACCATCTGACGGTAACGGTAATCCCCGGCCTCTGGACACCCGATGTCTGGACGGAAGTTCGCTTTCTGGCTCTGGTGGCGGGGGCGGGGGCGCTGGGGAGCTTTATCCACCTGGCAACGTCCTTCACCGATTACCTCGGCAACCGGCAGTTCGTAAAGAGTTGGGAATGGTGGTACGTGCTGCGGCCGTTCATCGGCTCCGCGCTGGCAGTGCTCGTCTATTTTGCCGCGCGCGGCGGCCTAATCTCAGGTGTCGCCGGCGCCGGAGACCTGAGCCCTTACGGAGTTACGGGCATCGCGGGACTCACCGGCATCTTCTCCAAGCAGGCCACGGACAAGCTTCGCGAGGTTTTTGAGAATCTCTTCAAGACGGAAAAGCCGCCGCGGGCCGACCCCATGAAACCCCAGCCGACCGATTCCGCCCAACCCCATCCGTGAGCGAAGGCCTCTTGCTAACGAAGGTAGCGTAGCGCGTACTTGTTTTGCCGGTCCGCGTCATACCCGCTTTCCCGCCGCGACATTTCATAGCCTCCGCCTCTGGCAATTTTACCTTGACATTAATAGCACGGGTTGATACAGTAAAGGGGTGTGACTGTGAGCTGCCGGAGGCTGAACGGAAGATTGAGGATGGGCAGTTGAGGATTGCGAGGCCAGAAGTCGGGAGACGGGAAGCAAAGGCGGGACGCAGGGAACGCCTTTTGCGATACCCGGCGACAGGCTTCGAAGGACAAACAATTGCTGCTGATGCAGAGGATGGAAGATTCCAGACTACACCAATTGTGGCGGCTGACAACAATGTTCTTGACGATCAAACGCCCACCCGGCGAAGGAGAAGTTGACGAAAGCGGCATCCAAAACGATTATGTGCATGAAAATAAAGCTAGTTAGTAGAGATCCGGGAGATACCCGATGTGGAGTGAAAAGAGTCAAGCTTTTGAAAATAAGGAAGTTAGGATCATACAGGTCAAAAATGGGGAGCTGAATCAAAAAGATGTTAAAAATGAAGGATGGCCCGACTATATGCTTGAAAACACAGATGAGGTGGACAAAATGTCCCTCGATCAGCCCGCATGATTTGGACGAACCCGCAATGACGCGGGGCAAGATCGACCGCATCGGCGGCGCTGGGTAGCGGTGAATAGACTTGCGGCGTGTGTTTTGCCTGTGCTAGGCTCATCTAAAATACTATAAAGCTATACAAGGGGCAAACTTGTAATGAATTCAATACCTCAATTCCGTATCTTAGTGGTTGATGACGACCCGGCAATATGCGCCCTCTTATCCACCAAGCTCAATTTCTCTGGTTTTGCCTCCCAATCCTGCAACAGCGGGGAAGAGGCTCTCAAGCTCCTCTCGGAAGAGACGTTTGACGCGATCATTTCCGATTTGAACATGCCGGGGATTTCAGGCTTGGAACTGCTGGAAGCAACACGCCGTCTTGTGCCGCATACCGCTTTCCTGATGGCTACGGGGGTGGGCGACGTCGCGGTGGGAGTCACTGCGATGAAGCAGGGGGCGGCGGATTATCTTCTTAAACCCTTCCAATTGGAGGCCGTGGTAGTAAGTCTCCGCCGGGCGCTGGATATGAAGCGCATGGAGGCAGAACTGGCAGAGTACCGCCATCGTCTGGAAGAGATGGTCGAGCAGAGGACAAAACAGCTTAAGTTCGCGATGCGGAGAATTGAACTCACTTACGATGAAACGCTGGGAGCATTGGCGGGAGCGCTGGATCTTCGCGACAATGACACCGCCGGGCACTCCCGGCGGGTCACCCTCTATTCCCTGGAGATGGCCAAGAAGCTCAGTTTCTCCAGCGATGAGCTCAAGCAATTGGAAAGAGGCGCGAATTTGCACGATATCGGCAAGATAGGAATTCCGGATTCGATCCTCCTCAAGCCCTCCAAGCTGACACCCGAGGAAACGGCCATTATGCAGACACACGTGCAGATCGGGTATGAATTGCTGAGCCGGGTAGCCTTTCTCGCCTCTGCCGCCCAAATCGTTCTCACCCATCAGGAGTATTACGACGGCACAGGTTATCCCCAAGGCTTGGCAGGGGAAGAAATCCCATTGGGAGCAAGAATCTTCGCCATTTCCGACACTATGGATGCCATGATGTCTGACCGGCCGTACCGGCGTGGACGGCCCTTTGGCGTGGCGCGCGCTGAAATCACGAAAGAGTCGGGAAGGCAATTCGACCCTCGAATCGTCGACGTGTTCCTTTCGATCCCGGAAGAAACTTGGGCTAGAATCCGTACCGAGGCGGGTGAAAATCGGCTTGAACTAAGGCGCCCGCGGGGAGAGAATCAGACCTTGAAAGCAGATAATGCGGGACTGGACGATCCGCTCGACATTACCGCTCAGGCCCGATGAAGGATGGCGTGCGACCCCAAGATACGAAAGCTTCGCGACTAAGGGCCCTTTCCCCATAGTTAAGTGCTGATGGCAAGGGGAGGGAATACGTGAAACTCCGAGTTATGGCTGTGGACGATGAGCCTGCCGTTTTGGACTTGCTGAAGACGCAACTGGGATCCTTGGGGTGCGAAGTCATCGAGGTTGTGGATAGCCGTGAGGCGTTAGAGCGATTGAAGAAGGAAAAAGTCGATGGACTGTTCGTGGATGTAGTCATGCCCTATGTGGACGGCTTCCTCCTCACCCGGCAGACACGCCTTTCGAAACTGAACCGCCGCGTCCCGATCGTGATGCTCACCGCCTTGGACGACGCCGAAACCATGCGCAAGGGCTTTGAAGCAGGCGTCAACTTCTTTCTCGGCAAACCCTTCAGCCGCGACCGGGTTCACAAACTGCTGGGCGCAACGCGCGGACTCATGCTGAGAGAAAGGCTACGCTATGCGCGGCTCTCCTTTGGCACGGAGGTTGATTGCATTGGAGGACCCGTGCCGCAGAAGCGGTTTCGCTCCGGCAGCGTGAACATCAGTGAGGGCGGGATGTTGCTGGCTTCTTCCGGAGGTCTGGGCATCGGCCAGGAACTGGAAGTGGCCTTTAACCTCCCGAACGTCTCCCATATCTTCAAAACGCGCGCTATGGTGGTTCGTGAGACCTCGCCGACCGGGATTGGAATTCAGTTCCTGAAACTCAATGAGCGCGATGAAAGTGATCTGCAAGGGTATATCGGCGCACGCATCGATGAATGACGCACCCAGCCTGGGGCCTCGATACTATGGCCTCGTTCAGCGAAGAAGAATCCAATGTAGCGAAGCATTACAAGGACACGCAATGGCAACCTTAGGCCTGATTGAGTACCCGGACGCCGGCGCGGAAGTCCGCGCTATTTACGATGACATCATGGCGACGCGGAAGACGGATCGCGTCAACAATTTCTGGAAGGCGCTGGCCCACGATCCTGCCACCCTCCGCCGCACCTGGGAAAGCGTGAAGCAGATCATGGGAGCCGGCGCTTTGGACCCGCTCACCAAGGAGATGATTTACGTGGCGGTGAGCGCCACCAATCAGTGCGGGTATTGCATCGCCTCGCACACCGCAGCCGCCCGCAAAGCCGGTATGACCGGTTCGATGTTTGCGGAACTCATGGCGGTGGTCGGGATGGCCAACGAAACCAATCGCCTGGCCAGTGGCTACCAGGTGGAGGTTGACGAGCAGTTCAAGACCTGGCTTCCGGGAAGGTGAAGCGCTGCATTTTCGGTGGTGGGTCAATTGGAAATTGTAGCGGCGAGTTTACGTCGCCAAAGGGCGGCGTAAAACCGCCTCCAGATCAAGTTGAGCCACGACTGCATTTTTATCTCCCCGTCCCTCCGCAATTCCCCTAATATTAGTTTGTAGAAGCAGATCGTGCCGGAACTTGGTGTATAGGCTGCATCGGAATTTAGGTTTAATTTATTGTTATTATCCACTTATGTATAATCCCGGGTAATGCACACGCACTCATCCCGTGGTAACCGGTGTAGGAAAGGCGCCCCATGAAACATGTCACCACCAAAAACGAACGCGATCGGCTGATGATCGAAGCTCTGATTCTAAAATACGGCCAGCTCTCGCGGGCGGAAATCCACGAATTGACCCACGTGCAACGCAGTGAAATTTCCCGGCTGGTCCGGGAGTTGCTCGTCGAGGGCCGCCTCTTGCCGGCAGGGCGCGCGGACAATCCTATGGGGCGAAAGCAAGTGCTGCTGCGGCTGAATGAGGAGTTCCGGTTTATCCTGGCGATCGGGTTCGACGATGAGAATGCCTTGGCGGCCATTCTGGATCTTCATCTGCTCATGCGGTCCAGCGTCCGGGAGCCCGCCTTACTGGGCGAGGGAAAGGACGGCCTGACTCGCCAACTTATTGCCCTCGCCCACCAGGCCATAGCGAAGGCGGGTGTGCACCCCCAATCGTTGGTCGGCATCGGGGTGGCCGGCTCGGGCTTGGTCAACAGTGGAGAGGGGGTCATGGTGATGTCTTCCACGGTGGAGTTCTGCCAGGACTTCCACCTGCAGGAAATTTTTGAAAAGGAATTTGGCATTCCCACAGCGGTCGAGAATATCACGCGGGCTAAAACCGTGGCGGAAAGAGGACTGGGCCCGGGAGAATTGGCCCAGGACATGATCTATGTCGAATACGGGCGGACGGGCATCGGAGCCGGAATCGTAATTAATGGCAAGCTTTTCTACGGAGCGGGATATGCGGCGGGCGAGTTCGGCCACACCCACATGATTGAGGATGGCCCCGCCTGCAAGTGCGGCAGCTTTGGCTGCCTGGAGGCCATTGCCGGCGCCGCAGCGCTGCAATCGCGTACCCGCAAAGCGATTGCCGAAGGAGGGACTTCTTCCGCCTTGGCTCTGGCGGAGGGCGACCCCGACAAGATTACCGGTTGGACGGTCCTCCAGGCCGCCGGCCAGGGAGATAAGATCTGTGCGGCGATTGTCGAGCAGGCGGCTGGCTATCTGGGCGTGGGGCTGGCCAATCTTGTGAACCTTTTCAACCCCGCCGTGATTGTGATCGATCAACGACTCAGTTTGGCCGGGCCGGGCTTGCTGGATCAGCTCACGCGGGTCATCCGGCGGAAGGCGCTGAACCACTCGGCAAGGGGTGTGACCGTGCGATTTGGCAGCTTGGGAAACGAAGCAAGCCTTTTGGGAGCAGGCCGGGTGGCGCTGGAGAACCACTTTGAGATTCCCGCCCTGAAGCTTCCGCGCTTCATGATCGAGAAAGTCAAAGGCCCTCGGCGCAAAAACTCCGCAGCCCGCACCGCGGCCTGAGAGCAGTAGGCAGAAGGTTGCGAACGCAGGTTTTACGGCAGGTCCAAAACAGGAGGCCAGAGATGAAAGGTTTCACGGCAGGCATAATCGTAACTCTTGTCTGCATCATCGGGGGAGTATACGCCTACTTCTCAGGAGGCTACGCGCCAGTGGCTACCGCCTCAAGTCCCATGCCGTTCGAGGAGAAACTGGCGAATATGGCGCTGCATGCAAAATTGCAAAAGGAAATGCCAAAGATTGTCCCGATTGAGGCCAATGAAACCAATTACCTTGCCGGCGCGCATGATTATCTAAAACATTGCGCTGTTTGCCATGGGGTTCCGGGGAAGGAAAAGACCGCCATCGCCCGCGGAGAGTTTCCCCCACCGCCGGAGTTATTGCAGGGGAAGGGCGTCACCGACGACCCGCCCAACGAGACATTTTGGAAGGTGGCGAATGGAATTCGGCTGACGGGAATGCCCGCTTTCAACCCGAGCCTGTCGGAGACCCAGATGTGGCAGATCTCGCTGATGCTGGCGAATGCGGACAAACTTCCCGGTTCGGTTACTGCGGTGTTAGCGGGACAACCCGAGACGCCATCGCCGACACCACCGGCCGCCACCGACCACCCAACTGCATCGAAGTAGTTTCAAGGTCAAGGGCCGGGCGACACTGACGACCCCAAGGTCTCAATGGCATGGAGTAGCGGGTAGAAACCGCGGCCACGATGGCCCTGACCGCAGCAGCTTGCTCATTCCCTATTCGCCTGCTGCTTTCCTCATACGGGTCACTGCCTTCTGCCCCGAGGCATAGGCAGAAACCCACCCTCAGTCCGATGAGTTGGAAAGCAATTTGGTTTCTATCTTCCGGCGGAAGGGATTACCAAGGTAACGTCGCGATCCAGGCGCATACCCACCAGTGAGCCCGCGGCGAGAGAAGCCTGTTTGCCCTTGGGGAGGAAGAGGGCCGTCATGATGCCTGCGGCGCCCAGGACGATTGCCGTCCCGATGCCGCCCACCGCTCCCACCAAGGCGGGAGCCACGATGAGCAAAGCCTGCTCTTTACGATTGGGGCCTTTGCCTTTCAGTTCGCCTTCCGGCCCGACGTTAGGATCGCTGCCGCTTTCGCTGGAGAAGACTTCGGTCAATGAGCCCAAAATCGCCACTTTTTGGCCGTTGGGAAGTTCCACGGTGTCGAAAACAATGGTGAGTAAGCCGCCCTTGCCTTTGCGCCCCGAGGGCCGGGACTCGCCCACGTGGCCATCAATGCGGACGCCCTTCGAGAGCACGTCACGATCCTCGACGGCCACCGGGTCAATCAACGTACACATGATTCGATCACCCGCATGGGACGCGCTGGAATTAAGGGTGGTATGCAACTGGAGTTTGAACTCCGTACCTTCCGGGACGGTGATCTCGTCGACGTTGGGATTTTCCGGCTGCTGCGCGAAGAGAGGCGTTACCATGCCGCCGATGAGCGAGCAGGCTATGAGTAGTGCAAAGACTTTTACCTTCATTCCATTTCCCCCAAACATTGACCGGCCGCCCTGTCAAGATGGACGGCTAGAGCCGGACTGACCATTTCATCATTAAAAGGCCACCGCAGTCAAAGACAAAATCCCCTTGGGCCGGAAGGGGCGGGTTTATTTGATGCGGATTCCGCCTCAGAGTTTGGATGCGCCGATGCTATTAGCCCGCATTTCTCACCACGCTTGAACGGGGTTGCCGGAAGGGCGGGGCTTCACAGGCTGCGGAAAAATCTCGTAGGGGCTGTTTTTATCAACGCTACCCCTCAATCTCCGGGCCAGCACCACCCCGGCGCTCAGCGCGCCACCCCTCCTCATCTGAGGAGGGGAGCGTTTTATACAACTCCCCTCCTAGTTATGGAGAGGTGGCGCGCCGAGCACAGGGATAGTTGATTTACTCCCGGGCTTCGGCGTGGTGACGGACGTCAACACCTTCGACCAGGAAGAGAACATCTTCGGCGATATTGGTGGCGTGGTCGGCCAGGCGCTCCAGGTTGCGGGCCACAAACATCAGGTTGATTCCCTGCCGGACCGTCTTGGGGTCGCGTTCCATGTAAGTGATCAGTTCCTCGTAAATCGCGTCGCGCAACTCATCGACGGCGTCGTCAGAAACCAGCACGGTGCGGGCAAGCTCGGCGTCGCGTCTTACAAAGGCGTCCAGGCTTTTGCGAATCATCGACTGGACGCGGCTAGCCATGGCCGGGATGTCGATGAGAGGCTTCATCAGGGGCTCGTTGATCAAGGAAAGCGCCCGTTCAACGATGTTGACCGCCAAATCGCCCATCCGCTCGAGGTCGTTGTTAATCTTAATGGCCGACGTCAGAAGGCGCAGGTCGGTCGCCATCGGCTGCTGGAGAGCCAGCAGGCGGGTGGCAAGATCGTCAATCTCGATCTCCATGCGGTTGATCTCCGCCTCATTCTGGAGAACCCTTTGCGCCTGCTGGGGATCTTTGTCCGCAAGGGAGAGAACGCTACGGTAAACGGAGTCTTCCACCAACGCGCTCATCTCAAGAAGGCGGCTTCGCAAATAATCCAATTCCTCAACAAAGTGGCGCAAAGATCAATTCCCCCCTCTTGAAGGCTGAAAGCCGATAGCTGACAGCCAACAGTAAACTCCTGCCTTTCATGGTCATCTCCCGGCTGCCAGCTCTTCGCCATCAACTGTTAGCTGTCGGCTGTGAGCTGTCAGCATTTTGTCCACCCGCTCACCGGATTCTACCCTACCCAAACCTGCCGGTAATGTAATCTTCGGTCTCTTTCCGGGCGGGAGTCTTAAATATCACCGCGGTCTTATTGAATTCAATCAAGCGCCCCATCAGGAAGAAGCCCGTGTAGTCGGCCGCGCGCGCCGCCTGCTGCATATTATGGGTCACAATGACCATGGTGCAGATGTCCTTCAGGTGGAAGAGCAGATCCTCGATTTTCGCCGTGGCAATCGGATCCAGGGCTGAGCACGGCTCATCGAGCAGCAGGACTTCCGGCTCCACGGCCAAGGCGCGAGCGATGCACAGCCGCTGTTGCTGGCCACCCGAAAGCGCGTAGGCGGACTTATGGAGTTGGTCCTTAACTTCCTCCCAAAGCGCCGCCCGCCGCAAGCTCTTCTCCACGGCTTCGGCCAGGGTGCCCTTGCCGCCTATTCCATTAATGTGCAGGCCGTAGGCGATGTTTTCAAAAATGGACTTGGGGAACGGGTTGGGTTTTTGGAACACCATCCCCACTCTTCGCCGCAGGTTCACCACGTCCAGCGAAAAGATATCCTCTCCATCCAGCAGCACTTCGCCTTCAGGGCGCGCCCGCGGCACCGTCTCATACATCCGGTTGAGAATTCGCAGGAAGGTTGTCTTGCCGCAGCCGGAAGGACCGATCAGCGCGGTAATGCGCCCGGTGGGAACCTCTAAGTTAATGGAGTGCAGCGCCTGCCGTCCCCCATAATAGAAATCCACCCCGGCCGCGCGCAGCTTGATTTCAGCCGGCCAAGGAGTTGTAGCGCCTGCCGCACGCTCAGTGGGGCGGGATTCTTCAGACGTCTTCATAACCATAGTCGGAACACTCGAAGCAGAAGTCACGGCTCACACCTGGCGAAAAGAAATTCCCCGGGACACAACGAAGCGCGCCCCAATGTTGGCGACCAAGACCAACCCCAGAAGCACCAGTCCCGCCGCCCAAGCTTGCCGATGCCAATCGTCGTAAGGAGCAATCGCGTAGGTATAGATCATCACCGGCAAGGAGGCAATGGGTTGATTCCAACCCGAACTCCAGAAGCGATTGCTAAACGCGGTGAAGAGCAAGGGAGCGGTTTCGCCGGCCACCCGAGCGAGCGTCAGCATGATGCCGGTCACGATTCCGCGCATCGCCGCCGGCACCACCACCGTTGCCACGGTCTTCCACTTGCTTGCCCCCAGGGCCAAGGCGCCTTCCCGCAGCATGAGCGGAACCGCCCGCAGAGACTCCTCCGTGGTGCGGACGGCAATGGGGATCATCATCACGCCGAGCGCCATACCGCCCGCAAACGCCGAAAAGTGCTTCATAGGAAGAACGATGATCGTGTAGGCGAAGATTCCTATCACAATTGACGGCACGCCGTTCAGCAAGTCCGTGGTGTAGCGGACAAAGAAGGAAAAGGTCCTGCCGCCGAATTCCGCCAGATACACGCCCCCCAGAAAGCCAATGGGGACGCCCAGCAAGGAAGCTAGCAGCAGAAGCTTGCCGCTGCCCACGATGGCATTGGCCATCCCCCCGCCCGATTCGCCCACGGGCGCCGGGAGGTGGGTAAAGAATGCCCAGCTCAGCGACTTGCCGCCATACCACAGCAGATAACCGAGAATGAAAAAGAGGACGCAAACCGTAAAAAGGGCGCAAATGCCGGTGAGGCTGAGCATGACCACGTTCACGAATTTACGCCATCGAGTGCGAAGGCTCATAAGTGCAGTGGCGAGTGGATAGTGGTTAGTGGATAGTGCCGTTGACGCTGGACGTTATCCCAGGTGCTCTGTGCTTTGTTCACTTTCCACTGTCTTCGTCACCCCCGCCACTCCTTCCTGCGCGATAAACATAATCGCTCTGCGCGCCATACCGTTGATAAGAACTCATCCCTTTCGCTCTCCACTAGCCACTACCCACTTTCCCCCAGCCACTTTGTACTACTCATTGCGCCTGTGTTCCCTTTTGCGTGGTGGCAATAATCACCAGGCGCGCCAGTCCGTTGATCAGGATGGTCAGCAAGAACAGGACAAGACCCAACTCAATCAAGGCTTGCAGGTACAAATCACCGGTAGCTTCCGTGAACTCATTGGCGATGACGGCGGCAATCGAATAGGCCGGGGCAAACAGCGAGGCGCTGATCTTGGGATCATTGCCGATCACCATGGTCACTGCCATAGTCTCGCCCAGGGCGCGCGCCAAGGCCAGGAAAACCGAGGCCATAATTCCCACCCGCGCGAAAGGCACCACCACCTGCCATGTGGATTCCCACTTGGTGGCCCCGAGCGCCAGCGCCGCTTCGCGCTGCTCCACCGGCACCGCCAGCAACACTTCCCGCGAGACGGAGATGATGAAGGGGACAATCATGACCGCCAGCACCAACCCTCCCGCCAACATGCCAACGCCGTACATCGGACCCTGAAAGAGAAAGAGAAATCCCAAAGTGGATTTCAGAAACGGCTCCACCACCTTGCGTAATACCGGAACCAGGATGAAAATTCCCAGCAGCCCGTAGATGACGCTGGGAACCGCCGCCAAAAGCTCAATGACAAAGGTCAGGGAATTGGAAATCCGCGAGGGTGCGAGCTCAGAAAGGAAGATGGCAGCGCCCACTCCCAGGGGCACGGCCACCAGAAGCGCCAACGCGGAAGAAGCCACCGTGCCGTAAATGAACGGCAAAGCGCCGAAATCCCCGCTGACCGGATCCCAGGTCCTACCCACGAAAAATCCGAACCCAAACTTGTGGCGGGGCAGCGCAGAGTTGATGTAGAGCTGGTAGACCAGCATTACCGTCACAACAATAATGCTGGACGCTGCCAGCAAGGTGATCAGGTGAGCGACCTCGTCGCCGTGCCGCAATTGCTGAATAAACTGCCGCGTGCGCCGGGAAAAGCCTACGCGTTCAACCGTGATTGGAGCACTTGCCATGTTAGTTGATTTGCGCGATGGCCTTAATTTCCCGCGCCACCACATCCTTGGGAAGCCGTGCGTAGGACAAGCTTTCCGCGTCATTCTGCCCGTCAGTCAACATCCAATGGAGAAAGTCCTTGATGGCGTTCTTCTTGGCCGGATCGTCGATCTTGGTCGGAATCAGCAGATAAGTGAAGCTGCAAATCGGGTATGCCGCCTTGCCCGAGGCGTTGGTGATGGACACGCGGAAGTCGGCCGGCATTCTTTTGGATTCACTGGCTGCCGCCGCCGTCACGCCCGCAAGATTAGCTTTTACGAAAGCCCCGGCCGAATTTTTAACCTGGCCGTAGGGGAGCTTGTTCTGCACAGCGTAAACCAATTCCACATACCCGATGGCGCCAGGGGTCTGCTTGACCAATCCCGTAACGCCCTCGTTGCCTTTGCCGCCCAAGCCCACCGGCCAGTTCACGGAAGTGTTGCGCCCCACCTTCGTTTCCCAATCCTTGCTGACCTTGGAAAGATAATCTGTCCAGACAAAGGAAGTGCCGCTGCCGTCGGAGCGGTGCACGACTACAATGTCGGTGCCGGGTAGCTTTATACCGCTATTAATGCTCGCCAGCGCCGGGTCATTCCATTTCGTAATCTTACCGATGAAGATGTTCGCAAGGGCCTCTCCCGTAAAGTTGAGGTCCTGATTGACGCCCTCAATGTTGTAAGTCGGCACCACGGCTCCCAAAACTGTGGGGAAATGAAGCACGGGTACTTTGTTCTGGCTCAGTTGCTGATCCGTCATCGGAGCATCGGAAGCGCCAAAGTCAACGGTTCCGGCCTGCAGTTGGCGGATGCCCCCCCCCGAACCGATGGAATTGTAGTTGATTTGAATGTCCGGGTGAATCCGGTTGTACTCGGTGAACCATTTGGAATAAATCGGATACGGAAAAGTGGCCCCTGCCGCGTTGAGCAGGAGTGCAGGAGGCGCGGGAGCTGCCGAGGGGGATTCAACAAGCGCACATACCCCGAGAGCAGCCAACACCACGCCTAAGGCGATGCTGGTGATTGAAGTTTTGAGTTTCATTTTGATCCCTCCGCCGTCATTCTTGGGGGCGTGTGTTACGGCGGGATTAAGACACGGTTATTCTTGAATTTAAGTCCTTAGCAGATACCCATTTTCGGGCAGGGATGTTACAGACACATTAAGCAACTGTTGCGCAGGGATAAAGGGGGGCTGTTCAGTCGGGAATACCCCAATCTCAAGGGTGGGGGCCTGTCCCCCAGGGCACCGTCAAAGTCTAATGGGGTTGGAAGGGACCCCTCACCTGCCCTCCTCCGTCGGGCACCCTCTCCCCTCGGAGAGGGCTGCGATTCTGCTTTCTTGCCCTCTCCCTTAGGGAGAGGGGGGACCGCAAGGCGGGGGTGAGGGGTTTCTTCGCGGGTGATGCATTCATAGCTATGGAGGTATCTGGCCCCTGCGACTTTGACGGAACCCTGGCCTGTCTCCGGGTTCCGGAGGGCAAAGCTAAGGAAAAACCGCCGACCCCAAACGCGGGGGCCGGCGCTACACTCGCTTTGCATTTTCATCCCCGGTGTGATTTCATGCTCCCTTCGGTTTTTCAGCCAGGGCCAGGAGGAGATCATGATTATCACTCGACATGGCTGCAGGCGGAATATCGTTGCCGCCATCCCCGCCGTACTCTTGCTGTTCATGCCCGTACGGTCGGTGCCGCAGGACCAAGCCACCCCACCCACCGCGGTCCCGCAGACCGACTCTTGCACGGTCGATGCGGACGGCACGGCGCACATCACCCGCGTGGTCCCGGTACCGCAATCGATCAGCCCGGAGGCGCAGAAGTTCATCTCGCGGTCTGCACCGTCCGGTCCGGAGCCCACGCTCGCCGAACGGCGTGCGGCCACTGACAGATTCCGCATTCATCGGGCAGAAGAAGCACGCGAGCTTTATCCGGTGGAGGTCAAAGAGGGGACGATAGGGGGCGTCCGCTGCGACATCATCAAGCCGCTCAACATCCCGGCCGCCAAGCAGGACCGGGTGCTCATCAACGTGCACGGCGGCGGTTTCAACTCCGACTCGGGTTCGCTCGTGGAGGGAATTCCCATCGCTTACCTCACCGGCACTACCGTTGTTTCCGTTTACTACCGGCTGGCGCCGGAATACCCATTCCCCGCCGCGGTGGACGATACGGTGGCGGTTTTCCGGGAACTCTTGAAAACCCACAAACCGGCAAAAATCGGCTTGTTTGGGACCTCCGCCGGGGCCATCCTTACCGCGGAGGTCGCCGTCAGGCTGCGACATGACGGTCTGCCGCTTCCCGGAGTCCTTGGCATCTTCTCAGGAACCGGCGACATGGGCCGGGCGGGAGACTCCCAGGCACTCTACTCCGTTCGGGGATTCGGCGGACTACTCCAACCTCCGTCGAAGACGCCGCACTCTTCTGATTACATTGGCGCCGCTGATCCCAAGGACCCGGTGCTGTCGCCGGTCTTCGCCGATTTGAAGGGATTTCCGCCCACCCTACTGGTTACCAGCACCCGCGACTTGCTGCTGAGCGGCACCGCGGATTTGCATCGCGCCTTCTTGCGCGCCGGCGTGGATGCCGAACTCGTGGTCTTTGATGCGCTGCCCCACGCCTTTTGGTACGACTATCACTTGCCCGAGACGAAGGAGGCCCTGGATATCATGGCCCGGTTCTTTGACAAGAAGCTCGGAGAATAAAAGGCGCGGTTGGAGCCAAGAGAGTCGGAGCGATACCACCTGCAATATCCATCGGATCGGAAGCATGCCGGGAGGCTCGAGTCGGTTTGGCACGCCTCGCGGGTGCGCCTCGTGCCGTGGTTTCGGTTCGCCAAAACGGGATCAGTTTCGAATGGCGTTTTGGCCCGTACCCTCTCTGAAAATACCCGGCGTCTCGGCACCTCTTCGCGTGCTCCTCAACTTCGGGATTAAGGTACAATGGATAGGGAGGTCAACATGCCGGACCTAGCCGAAGTTCTCAAGAGCGTGCTGAGCCTGAATGTCGATGATCGCGCGGCTGTGGCGGAAAAACTCTTGGCCAGCCTCGATGATTTGGACGAGGTAGACGCGGATCGCCTTTGGGCGGAGGAGGCCACAAGGCGCCTGGAGGAGTTCCGCGCGGGCCGGGCGGGGGCCCCGGGGGCTCAAGATGTCGCGAAGAAGGCAGAAAGACTCTTCCGGTGACACCCGTTAGGTACCATCAGGCCGCCGAGGACGAACTCCTAGCGGAAATCGGGTATCTCGAGTTCCGCGTCCCCGGTCTCGGACGACGATTCTACGCTGAGGTGCGGAGGGCCGAAGGCTTCCTCGCGAAGTTTCCCGATTCGGCTCGGGAGGTAGCACCCGGCATCAGGAAGCACCCTCTGAGCAAATTTCCATTTTCACTCCTTTATTCGATCGAGAAGGATGGCTCGCTCATCCTGGCGATCGCCCACCATCGGCGTCGGCCACGCTATTGGGCGGGCCGCGTTGGTTGATACCCGGCGTATCTGCGAAAACCGCCATCCATCGCGGCTATCCGCTCGCTGCTTAGGTTTCCCGGAACCATGGAAGGAAAAGTCTCCGTAAGGGCAGTGGGAATGCAGCTCCCCCCAACTCGCTTATTTCAATTCATATTTCAGATCGCCGACATCTGTGGACCACGGGCGGTCGAGGAGGTGGGCCAACGGGTCGGGGTTGGTCGTCCCCTTGACGTAGCGGTTGAAAAAAGCGACGGCGTAATCGTTAATGAGCGGCTGGTAGGTCTTATTCAAGTTGGTCCAGGCGAAGTGCCCGGCGCCGGCAAACTCTATAAAATATTTGGGAGCGGAGGTCAGGTCGTAAGCGCCTCCGGGTCGGCGGACGGAAGGAGTGATTCCGATGTCGAGCGTCCCGCCCTGGTACATAACCGGAACATCGAGATGACGCAGGTCCCCCTTCTTGATAAAAGGGGCGCAATCGGGGGACAACGCCAAAACGGCCTTGACCCGCCGGTCTTTCCAGGAGGGCCACGCTCCCGCCAGAGCCAGAACCGTGTACCCACCCAACGAATGGCCGGCAAGCCCGACCCGGCTGGAATCAATCGGCACACCTTGGAATGACTTTTGTTTGAGGATCGTATCCAAGACGGCTTCCATGTCAGCCCCACGATCGCGGTAGGTCGCCTCACTCCAGGCGTCAGGATTGTGAAACGGCTTCTCCGTCCGCGTGGTGGCGAGCTTTGCAAAGAGCGCCCCTTGGTGACCCATGCCAGTACCGCATCCCGCATCGAAATGGTTGGGGGCCAGGACGAAATACCCCGCTTGCGCCAAAGCATCAGTCAAGAAGACGGATTGGGTGCCGCAACCCGTAAAGCCGTGCGAAAACAGAATAACGGGATAGCCATCCGGCGGCGCCGTCCCGGCAGGTTTCCACATCGCCACTCGCCGGCCCGCAATGTCGATCTCGGCTACGGCATGAGTGCTCCGGCCGACCATCGCCAGGAACTGATGGTAAGCAAAGAAAGAGAGAAGGAGAATGAGGATGGCCGCTAGAAGCGTCCACCCCAACCTCCTCAGCAAGCACCCTACCTTCGAATCGCCAGTGGCCGCAAGCGGCATGCAAGAACTCCTTGAATCCTGAGCGTAAGGCAAACGCATGGCAGGATCAAGCGCCGAAAGTCCTATGGTAAGGGTTTGGCCGGATCCATTAGCCGGGACTTCTCACCAGGTTTGGACGATGCATGGAAGGGCGGGGCTTCAGCCCCGCCGAAATCGCGGCTCCCGCCCTCTATTCCTCCCGCACCCCGCGCAGTTTGCGGCTGCAAGCTGCGCGGGGTGCGGGACTTGGAAATAATCAGGACGGCCTTGCAACGGCGGGGCTAAAGCCCCGCCCTTCCAGAGTCGTGGTGAGAAA
>Ga0182030_10002652_pt1 | contig 38092 bp, 34 predicted proteins | sample 812S3MmetaG_FD_121299 | JGI IMG/M metagenome (GOLD analysis project Ga0182030, IMG submission 121299) | Permafrost microbial communities from Stordalen Mire, Sweden - 812S3M metaG (Illumina Assembly) | ecosystem: Environmental > Terrestrial > Soil > Wetlands > Permafrost | place: Sweden...
CAGCAACGCGATCGCTTTTCGGCGGCGCTGTTCCAGCCGCTGTGGACTGCCAGGAGGTCTCATGCCCCCATCCATACCAGAATAGGGAATGGTTATCCATTCTTTAGTGAAAGCTCAATAAATGGTCTGGTCAAGGGCGCACGGCTGCGCGGTCTCGGCTCCGCCCAAGGCAGCGTCCATTCCCTCCTCGTTGGGGCCTGCAGCTCTCCTCGGCATTCCCGTCAGGGCTTTGCTGGCGACTTCTGGACTGGAACCCGCCCTATTTTTTTAAGGCAGTTCCGATAAGGTGTTGACGGTGCAGATAGCGGGTTTAATCACATGGCCGGCCTCGATGGGCTGTCGTGTGGAGTTTCGGGGCCCCGAATGCCTCTCAGGAATCGCCTCGGGACCCGCGAGTAGTCGAAGCTTCTTCCCACGAACCGAGTCTCCGCACCACTAGCTACAATGCAAATGAGACTTTCACTCCATTGCCCCCGCTTCCATCGTCTCCTTGGCGCCGTCTGCGCGTTGCTGGCATGCCTTTGCCAGGCTTCTCCCGCCGCGAACTGGAGCGGCATACTGAGCCCGGAGCGCGCCGCCGATTGGTCCAAGGCGGGAATCCCTGAAGAGATTCCCAGCCGGACGACAAATTGGAAGACGCTCTCGCCGGGGGCGACGGCCGAGGAAATCAACAGCGCCATCGCATCGTGCCCCATCGGGCAGGTCGTCTTGTTGAGCGCAGGGACCTATCCGCTTTCCTCGAGCATCGACTTCGCCAACCACGGCGACGTGACATTGCGAGGCGCCGGCGCCGACCAGACGTTTCTCATCTTCACCCAGGGCGACGATAGGAAGGGCAAAGGGTCGGACGCCACGGACGCGGACATCCGCATCAAGAACTTCGATTCCAGCCTTCCGAAATACAAGGACCATAGCGCGTCAGCACCCAACAACAGCGCCGAGTGGACCGACGGCTACGCGCAGGGCGCGACTGAGATCACGCTTAGCAGCACGGCCAACCTGGTTCCGGGCAAGAGCATCATCTGCCTTGACCAGCTCGACGATTCCGATGCCGCAAGCGAGACGATCTGGGTGAGCCAGAAGAAGGGCATCTCCGGCGTGGAGGGCCCGGGTGGCGCCGGCCGCAAAGGTCGCGCCCAGATGCAGATGGTGCTCGCAACGGCCGTATACGGAAAAAGAGTCACGATCTCTCCGGGGCTCTACATGCCGAACTGGAGGTGCTCGCAGAAGCCGGGTGCCTGGTGGGCAAACTCAGTCATCAGCGGCGTGGGAATCGAGGATCTCTCCATCGACCACCTAAACAGCCGATCGAAGTCGGGAATCCTGCTCTACAACGCGACCCGGTGTTGGGTTAAGGGTATTCGTGATCTCAATACCAACCGCAACCACGTGTGGTTTCACCTCGCGAACCATTGCGTTGTGCGCGACAGCTATTTCTACGGCACGCAAAACAAGTGGTTCCTGAGCTACGGAATCGAGACGTACATGGGTGCGGACAACCTGGTGGAGAACAATATCTTTCAGCATGTGGTCTCACCCATGATCGCCAATGGAACCGGAGCCGGCACGGTCTTCGCCTACAACTACGCGGTCGACGACTACTATGCGGACGATTACGCGCGGAGGACGAAGATACGCGTGTGGTTCTTGGCCGCCAACGCCATGCACGCGGCGGGCACCGACATGATGCTCATCGAGGGCAATGACTCGACAGGGCTCATCGCCGACTACATCCACGGAACCCACAACTTAGTCACGGCGTTCCGCAACCAGTTCATTGGGTGGGAGCCCGGAATGTCCAGATCGACGGTCCCAATAAACCTATTCACAGGCACGCGCTACTTCAACCTGGTCGGGAACGTGCTTGGAAAGCCGGGCTACCACGACACCTACGAGTGCGCGCCACCGGGCGGCAAAAACGGCAACACTGCGATATATCTCTTGGGCTGGTCGGGGAACGAGGGCAGCTCTAGGCCGCCGCTAAAGGATGACCCGAGGGTGGCAGGAACGCTGGTGCGCTGGGGCAATTATGACACGGTGACCAAACAGGCGCAGTGGAACCCGTCAGAGATGCCAAGCGGCCTGGTCCAGCTCGCAAATTCAGCCCCGGCTGACCACAGGTTACCGAATTCCTTCTATCTCTCCAAAAAGCCAAGTTGGTGGGGCAATATGCCGTGGCCGGCCATCGGACCGGATGTCACTGGAGGAGACGATCCCACGGGGCACGTCTATGCCAATCCCGCCGAACTCTGCTACAGGAGCGCACCAAGGGACGCCTCATACCCGGTTGACGAGGTGGGGAACAGGATCCTGGTCTTCAATGCAAGCCGGCACTATCCCCCTTCCGCTGCTATCAAGTAATACTTGGTTAAGTTTAGGACGTGTCATAGCTGAATCTTGTCAGGCGCTCTGGCCGCGCGGGTAATTCGTGGTGTCTCTCTTCTATCGGCAAGAAACACCCCGATTGACGGCGAGATCACGACTCCCACTTCGGTCTGGGCAGGGCGATCTCGTGATGGAAAGCTCGTCGGTCCATTGCTGACATTCGTGAGGCCCTTGGAAGCGACGGCGGCTTCCATCGATTCTAAAAGCCCAAGGATCCTTGCTTTTCGATATACTGCGGAAATCCATTCGTCCTCGACCACCCGTTTGAAAAAGGGGTGCCTTTCGCAGCGGGTGTTCGGTTAACCCACCAGTTTTTGGGCACTATGCGGGGCAGCCAGCCAACTTCGGATGCCTGTGATGCGCGAGGTAGAACGGGTGACGGAACCGGCCCCGACTAAGTAGTTGTTCATTTTGCTTACCGCGGACACCGGTGGTAATGTCCGCCCATGGAACGAGAACCGACAGATCCGCCGGCGTGTGCGCCCATTGAGTCCGCCTCAACAAGCCCTGACGCACCGTGGATTCTTGTCGTCGATGACGAGATCTCCTTCCTATGCCTTATAGACCATGTTCTTCGGGGCATGGGCTGGGTGGTGAGGACAGCGGACGGTGCGGCGCACGCCATGGACATCCTGGATGCCGCGTCCCGTCCTCCGGCTGTCGCCATATGCGATGTCATGATGCCACGCGTGGACGGACTGGAGCTTGCGCGCCGCATGTGCGCCCGTATCGACGGCCTTTGCGTAATATTCATCAGCGGTCATCTCACTGATGTGTCGTGGTGGCCGGATGACCTCCGGGAACACAGATTTCTGGCAAAACCCTTCGAAAACGCACAGCTGGTCGCCGCCGTCAGCGAAGCGACGGGCGGTTGTGTGTCCGGCTGATTTCGGCCATGGACATCAATCTCCTGCTTTCCGCGCAGACGCTGCACCTGGCTCCGAATCTGAGGCAAAGCGAGCCTGTCAACGGCCTCATCGTGCTGAAGAACATCACCGCGCGGACTTACCTGAGCGTGACGCCCGAGCAGTGGCGGACCCTGTGCCAGTTCGAGAAGCCGAAGACGGTTCCAGCGATGCTGGATGAGGCGATCCGCAATAGACAATGCCTGCCCTTGGGCGAATCCTACGAATTGATCCTCAAGGCGTTGAGGGCCAATATCCTTCTGGAGCCGGGCATTGGGCCCGAGCCCATCCTCGCATATGACTGGCATTGGGGGGTGCGATCGCGAGCCCTAAAGCGCTCCGTCAGACTGCTCTTCTTCGCGAGCCTGGCCGTGGCCCTGTCCTTCCGGCCCAGGCTTCCCGCGTCAGTACCCGACGTACTGGTCGGGCTGGCGCTTCTCAGCGCCGCGCTCAGTGCGGGCGAGCTTCTAGCCTGCTGCATGATACGCGGCTCGGGCGGCGAAGTCTACCGGCCCAGGTGGAGCTGGACGAAGGTCCCGCCTCGATTCACCTCGGACAAGTCCGACGTCGTGATGCTGCCGCGCGTTGACCAGTTAATGATAGCGCTCGCGATGCCGGCCACATTGTCGGCCGCCGCGGGCGTCGCCTCGTGGCACAGGCCCGAGTGGGCGTTCTTTCCCCTGCTCGGCCTTATTGTCAGCCTGCGTCCAATCCTTGGCGAGAGGCTTGCCACGCTCTTCCATGTCGGCGCCACGCGAGAACCAAGCGACTCCGAGCATGCATTCGTCTTTCCGCCCAATCTGCAGCCGGTGGCCCGCGGCCGGCTGCTCAGACGGACGCTTTCCCATCCGACTACCTGGTGCAGGATGGCATACAGTGTCGTCTGGACCCTAGTCGTCCTTAGCTGGATCGGCCGCCTTTCAGACCTGCCGCCCTGGAGCGTGGCGTTCTGGCGGACCAATGGCCTGCACATAGCCGTGGGAACCGGCGGCTCGCTTGCGGTCCTGTGTGCAGGCTATCTAGGATGGGAACTCTTCGCATGGGTGCGTTCCCGCGCCAGGTTGTGGCGCAAAGCAATCCGTCTCTGGCAGACGCGCTGGTTCGATCGCGATGCCCCAGCGCTTGACGAGTCCAGCCGCCTGAAGTTGCTTGCGGCGCTGCCCCTCTTCAGCGGGATGCTGCCGCCCCAAAGGATCGAGCTGGTCCGGAAAATGAAGGTCACCAGGCACGGGCCATGGAAGACGCTCCAAGGCGGGGACGTTCCGACGTGTGTCTCATTGATCGTAAGCGGGAAAGTCAGCCTGCGCCGCAAGCTGACGACGGGGAGGACGGTGCAGGTACAGGTGATAGGCGAAGGGAACTTGATCGGCCTCCATGACCTGGCGGACCCCGGGTTTCCAAACTATCGCCTGCGCACGCTGACTCCGGTCACGCTGCTCACGGTCGAGCGATCGGTGGCGGAGGAGCTCATTGTCAAGAGGGTCTCACAGGCGACGCTTGCTGATATGGTACTCAAGCGCCCGTTCCTGCGGAGAATCTCGCTCTGCAAGAACTGGCACCTCCAGGCCATAGATCGCTTCGCGCGACTCTCCCGCATCGCCGACTATGCGCAGGGGCAGGGCATATTGAATGAAGGCCAGGTCGTTGAGGACTTCTTTGTCATCTTTCAGGGAGATGCTCAGGTGTCCCGAAACGGCCGCCCTGTGGCGACAATTAAGTCCGGCAATTTCTTCGGGGAAATCGGACTGATGCAAAACAGCTCGCCCAATTCAAGCGTGACGGCGAACAACGGGACGCGGTGCCTGACGATTCCACGCGTGGAAATGCTTCGATTTGTGACCCACAACTACACCGTGGCTCTCGAAATCGAGCGCGTGAGTTCGAAACGTCTGGGCCGGCCGCTGTTTCCATTGAAGATCGGGGACTTCCGAGCGATCTGACGCATTTCGAGGACAGCGAGCACCCGTATCGGGAGCCGGAACCCGAACGATGCAGGCAAAGGAGCAATGGGGCGTGCCGATTCAGAATGGACCGATTTTCAGCCAGCTTCTGAAGCACCTACCGGCCAGTCTGAAAGGACGCCGGAGAAACGAGCGCCTCCTCAGATCCAACCGGGTAGAGGTGCGGCAAAAGAGCGGGTCAAGCTACTGGCACAGGCATCGCGATAGCTCGAGCGATTGGTCAGCGAATGCCTCCTTGCGGGCTTGTGGCCGCCAGGGCCTGTCTCGCGAGATTCTCCAGCACGAGGAGCTTCTGGCTCTCAGACGGGTCTGCGCCTTCCCAAAGGCCGAATTCAATCAACCTTGATGCGCCCATGACCTCCCCAGCCCGAAGCTCCCAGGATACGGCCTGCACGACCAATTGCGAATCCCTTGGGAACAGGCGCGCGCCGTCGGCAAGCATCATTCTCTCCGATCGCGTAGGGTCGCGCCCCAGGTGCTCGAGTACCTTGGCGGCCAGCTTGTAGGCTGACTCGATGGGACCCGCGTTAAGGCAGGCCGAGATTTCGCGGAGGAGTTCGGAGGCTTGTTCATCCCCGAGAAGCCCCTTGGTCCCGGTCGGCCGTGCAAGCGCCTCGAGAAGGTGCTGCTGCGCAAGCTCCAGCTGGGCCATCGGGCGCGCGGCCGCCGCGCCGGAATATTGCTCCAGCAATTGAAACCCCTCCTTCGGGCTACCGTTCTGAATGCGAAACAGGGCCAACGATGCCAGAAAACCCGGATCGCGTTCGCCGCGCGCCAGGGACCCCTCCAGAGAAGCGCGAACCTTCCCGGCGAAATGGGGAAGGGAGCCGGGATTGTCTTCCTTGATCACCCCGAGGACCCGGCGCGACCATTCGCCCTTGATCCTGCGCACCTCGCCCGCGGTGGCTTCCCGAAGGTCAAAAGAGGGAAACCCTGGGGCGGTGCCGGGCGCGACGTAGAGCGGCCTTTCGACAGCGTGCGGAAGAAAGTCGCTGAGCGCGTCCAAGGCGTCGCCGTAGTCGATTCCAAAGCAGGAATAGAAGAACTCCTCGGTGGTGCGCTGCGTTGTGGCGCCTTCCACGAAGCGCCGCAGACGTTCCGGCCCCCCATCCACTCCACCGGAGAGGGCCCACCGGACAAAGAGTTCGGCCTGCGCCTCCCAGACCCGGCGATATTCATCCGACTTCGAGGAGGGGTACCGCGCGGCGAAGAGCTCGCGCATCGGGACCAGCGGCCTTGCGCCATCCGGGTGCCGCCGGAGGGCCGAGGCGTCGCCTTCGGAGAGCCACGGATCCGTTCCGAATCTCGCCCCGTCCAATGCGAGGCGGCCGGCTTGCGACGGCCGCCCGTCGGATCCGCTGTCCGCCTTGAATTCATTGGTCTCATAAAGCCCCACGCAGCCGCTCACATACCAGTCGGGCAGCGCCGGAACGCGCGCCTTTAGGAGGAATCGGAGATAGGCGGGAGAGTGCACGGCCGTTTGAAGGTTCATTGGGCGCGTGCCGCCACCTCCCCGGAGCCATGCCTCGGTCCCCGGCGCGACATCGTCAAACACGATGAAGATATAGCTGGAATCGGGCTCAGATAGCCGAAGGTCGTTCATCGGGCTGAACCGCCGGGGCTTATCCGCGTCCCCCTGTTCAAGCTCCCGCGCCAGGGCTTGGTCCATGGTCTGCTTCAGCGACTCCGGGAAGACGATGAGCGTCGTCGGCAGGCTTGCGTGGAGCAGGAACTCATCCGGGATGAACGCCCGGAGCTCATTGCGCTGCTCCATGATCTGCCTGAGGAATCCGGCCGTCGCATCGGTGGCGCAGCCGGAAAGCACCTGCAGGTCGGCGTCGGCGCCATAGAGCCACTTGATTCCGTCGGCGCGCTGCTCCTCGACGAAGAATGGCGGCATCATGATGGGGCCGCCATCCCCGGTTGCCGCACCCAGCGTGTGCAGCGCGGGCAATACCACGGCGAGCTCCCAGCGTGACAGGTGTTTCATGGGGCTCGGCTGGATCTGCCGACGTCGACGAGTACGTCGTCCTCATTGTCGAAGAGGTAGTACCTGGCGGGGCCCTTCGTTCCCGAGACGGCCAGGAGATAGCGCCGGCCGCGATTGTCCGAACCCAGGATCTCGACGTTTCGATGGGGAAACTTCCCCTCCACTCGGGCCAGCATTGCATCGTCGCGCGCGGCGGTCGGATGCCCGGCGGGCGCGGAGTCCGCCGGCGCTGCCGACCAGGACAGGGACCTTGTGTCGAAGGTCGCCGCGCCGGCCGAAACGAGGGTCACCCGGATGTGCTCCGGATCGCTCCATGCGATTCGGGCGGGCTCCGCGCCGCCGGGTATCTTGGCGAAGACGGTCTCTTCGGGCTTGTCCACGTCGACAACCGCCAGTCCGGTCTCGGAGCGCTCCCTCCTGAGGTAAGCCACATGAGCCCCATCGCCGGCCAGGGCCGCAGCCTCGGGCTCGGTGGGAAACTCCAGCGAGCTCATCTGGCCGATGCGCACAAATCCGACGGGCACCGCCTTGTGCACGAGTCCGTTGCTGTCCTGCCCGAAATAGGCGCTGGCATTCTCCGCCAACGCCCCGAGCCGTTTGTCAAAAAGGTTTCGATGCTCGCTGATGCTCAGGCGGGCCTCCCACAGCAGCTTGGGCTTCTTCTGGGAGAGGGTCCTGTTGTCGTAGGCCTGCAGCACCACGAAGTACCGGTACCTTTGGAGCTCGGCGTCGGCGAGCGACGCGTACCCCAGCATCCGGGCGTTTTCCTGGCTTATCTGCGCCCACATCTGGTTCTCAACCCGAAGTGCGGAGCTTGCCTGGATGATGACATTGTCGTTTGCGTTCGCGTCCGAGGTCGATCGGGTCGGTACGATCGCCGAGGAAGGGTCCGCCCCGCCGAGGTTCCAAGTATTTGCGCTGCCGTCCAACGCCCCCTCCTGCAGGCCACCGGTGACTCCGCTCATGACAACCGTGTAGCCTGCTTTGCCGAAGAACGGGGAATGCGGCTTCGTGTTGGCCCGCATCTGCCCCCTTTCGACGTCCTCATATGCGGGATCCATTGTTCGATGCTCCGGCGCCACGGTCGTCCCCCAGCTAATCACGATGAAGAGCTCCGCGAAGCTTGGATCCTTGGCGGCCACGTAGCTCCGCCGTGCAAGGGCCGGCGATATTGTCCGCGCGATGTCGTCCACGGTCAGGCGGTCCACCGATGAGTCGACGAAGTCGCCTCCCCAGAACTCGCCCTTTCCATATCGGTAGGTCTCGGGCCGGAGGGAGCCGTCCGGGCGCAGCAGGCGAACGTAGCCATTGCTCGTCTTTGAAAAGATGGCCTCGATCTGCTCCGCCTCCTCCCCCTGGTCGGCGCGCGCAACACTTGCCGGCAGCGGGGTCAGCGCTGCCAGGATCAACACCACGGCAACTCTAGATTTTCTTCGCATGCGGCCGCCTCTTCTTGGGGTTGTTCCACGATGGTCGAATTCCAGGCGCATTCCAATGATGCTTGAGGATTCAATGCCCGTCTTGCGCCATTCGATCATGAGATGGCGCTATACGCTACCCATAAACGCCTTGCGCCAATCCGGTGGCTGACGTGACGACGAATGGGCGCTGTCACTAGGTGAATTGCCCCGAGACGAGACCTTGCTTGACCCCCCTATTGCGCACGGCTACCCAACTCCGGCCGGCAAGACCCGACGGTCGAGTCAAGGCCAATGAGGGTACGAACCTTTTGTCGCCCAAGAATGAATTCCGTCTCGGGATTCATGATGATTGCCCGCACCACTCGGTCCGACTCCCTCGCGGCGTTTAGGCCCGTCGGGATTTTCAAGGGTGCGTTCCCGAACCCACCCCTTCGGGAACATTCCGCCGGTCTAGGCTACTCGCTGCCCGCCATGTGGTAGTACATCGATTGGAGCGCGATCTTCCCTGGACCGGTAAAGCGGTTGAAAACAATCTGTCCCGCGCTGGCGAAGAGCCCCGTCGTGAGCTTCTGGAACGTCGTCTCCATCTGGACCGAGCGCTCCTTGTAGATCCAGCCGCCCGGCTCGATGTCGATCTGCTCGCCGGGCGCCAGTACGACCTCGAACACATTGCCGAAGCCGTGCAGCCAGAGGATCCCCTCCCGGGCCGGGCAGGAGAACGTGTCGATGAAGAAGCCCGTGCCGCCCAGCAGCATGTTGGCCGCGCCTTTGACACGCGTGAACGAGTACTCGACGTTCTCAGTCGCGGCCAGCCACTGGTGCTCGCGCACATCTATGCCTGAGCCGGGACTCAGGTGCAGGCCGAACACGTGGCCGGCTCCGTCGCGGCTGAAGGCGATCCGCCCGGGCCCGCTCGCGCCGGTCAGCATGAACGGCATCCCCGCGAGCATCCGCTTGAACGAGCCCTTCAGGGGGTGCAGCGCGATCTGCACCGCCGGGTCCTTCCAGAGCAGGATATGGTGCTCGAAATAGACTCCCGTCGTGCTCAGCTCGACCTGCAGGGCCGGCACAAGCTCGCCCTCGATGTGGTAGGTGACCCCGCCGAACGTCTCGTTCTGCGCGGTCGTGGAAAGTTGCTTGGGTATGGCCATGGTGTAAGGGGGATGTCGCCTTCCATGTAAGAATCTGCGGGCCGTAAATGACAACGCCTGATTCCGGTTACCCGGACCTGGATCGCCGAAACTCTTTACGTAACTGCGCTCCCGCGCTTGTATCGTCACCGTGAGAATCCGCCACAGCATCCTAGTCGGGCTGCTCGCCGGGCTCTTCGCGGCGTGCTCCCACGCGAGTCCCCCGGCGCCCAGCGCCGAACGGTATGATCGGCTGATGACGCCGGAGGATTTCGACCACGGGCTGCTGGCTCGGGCGATCTTCGAGGAGTCAAACCGGGTGCGCGCCGCGCATGGCGTGCCGGCCCTCGCGCGCGAGCCGGCCCTTGACGCCGCCGCGGATGAGCAGGCCTCCTACCTAGTGCTGGCCATGAAGGCCCAGCATTCCAATCCGTTCCCCGGGGCGCACACCGTTAGGGAGCGGGTGGAGCGCGCAGGACTCCAGGGCGGCATCGTGGCGGAAAACGCGCTCTGGATACCCTTGCTTCGCTCCGCCGGCTCGCCCAACCGCTATTATTCCTACTCGGAGTATGCGGCTTTTCTTCTTGCGGGCTGGATGAATTCCCCGGGCCACCGCGCCAACCTGCTCAACCCCGCCTTCAAGCGGACAGGTTGCGCCTGTCGCTTCGGCCATGCCGTCCTAGCTGTCGACCAAAGAATCTACGCGACTCAGGTCTTCTTCACCACGTCCTATGAGACGGACGGGGCTCCCGCAGGCGCACCCGGCCCGTGACACGGGCCGCGGCCCTCAATCGTCTCGCCTCGTCCGGTCCTCGGATGTATAAGCGGATCATCAGGCGCGGGCCGGTCGGCCCGGCCCGCAGCCGCAGGATTTCCCAAGCACCATGAGTCTCACGCGCTTCTCCGTACCCCCCCTCCACAGGGTCACCCGCACGCTCGCGGCCGTCGCAATGGGCCGCGAGGCCCCGGACCTCGTCATCACGGGCGCCCGGATCCTTTCCACGTTCACGGAGAGGATCCACGAGGGCCGCGAGGTGTGGATAAAGAGCGGCCGGATCGCCGCCGTGAAGCCCGCAGGGGCGTGCAAGGCGCCGCGGGGTTCGGCGACCCGCCGGTTCGACGCCCGGGGCGGGATCCTCGCGCCCGGCCTGGTGGATCCGCACATCCACATCGAGAGCTCGATGATGACCGCGTGCGCCTACGCCGAGCCCGCGCTCCTTAACGGGACGACGACGATCTTCTGCGACAGCCATGAGATCGGCAATGTCTGCGACGCGAAGGGGATCGAGTGGATGCTCGAGGACGCAAGGCAGGCGCCGCTTTCCATCTTCCTCACCGTGCCGAGCACGGTCCCCGCGACGGGTCCGAGGTTTGAGACCGCCGGGGGCGACCTGACGCCGGCAAAGATTGGCAGGATATTCGACCGCTGGCCCGAGGCCGTGGGGCTCGGCGAGAAGATGGACTTCGTCCAGGTGGCCATGGGCGACCGGAGGAGCCACGCCGTCCTCGCCGAGGCGCTTCGCCGCGGGCTGCCCGTGTCGGGCCATATCTACGGCCGCGAATTCGTCGCGGCGGGCGCCGCCTCCGGGATCTCGGACACCCACGAGGCGATCGACCGCGAGATCTCCGACGACTTCCTCGAGTGCGGCGTATGGGTCTTCCTGCGCGGGGGGCCCCCCACGACGCCGTGGAACTCGCTTCCTCAGGCGATCAAGGCCGTGACCGAGCTCGGCGCGAACCCGAAGCGGGTCTGCGTCTGCACCGACGACAGGGACGCCGACGACCTCTTCCTCTTCGGGATGGACTGGGTCGTGCGCTCGGCGGTGAGGGCGGGCCTGGCGCCCGAGGCCGCATGGAGCATGGGGTCGCTTCATTCGGCCACGCGGTTCGGCATGGACGGCGAGATCGGGGGGCTGGCGCCCGCGCGCCGGGCCGATCTGGTGCTGCTCGACGACTCCCTGAAGCCGCAGTGCACCTGGTACGGCGGCGAGCTCGTCGTCAGGAACCGCAGGATAACGCCCGTCCTCGACAGGGCGCTGTCCCGCCGGTACCGGTATCCGCGCGCCGCGTACCGCACCGTCACGTTCTCGGCCGGGCTGGGCCTCGTGCCGAAGCTACCGACAAGGCCGGTGACGGCCAACGTCATACGGACCGCGCTTCCGGGGATCATCCTCTTCCATGACCGGGTGGAACTCAGGCCGCGCGCCGGAGAGGGCTGGGCGGGCCTCTTGGCGCGGCACCGGCTGTGCTTCGTCACAGTCGTCGAGCGCCACGGCCTGTCCGGCGCGGTCGCGCACGGGCTCCTCAGGGATTTCGGGCTCAGGGAAGGGGCCGTCGCCAGCTCCGTGGGGCACGATGCCCACAACATCATCGTCGCCGGCAGGAACGAGCCTGACATGCGCCGGGCGCTGGCCGAGATCAAGCGCATGCGGGGCGGGGTGTGCGTCGTGCGGGCAGGCAGGGTGGTCGCCAAGGTGGCGCTGCCGGTCGCAGGGCTCATGTCGGACAGGCGGGCGCCCGAGGTCGCCCGCGCGACGACGAGGCTCAAGCGCGCGTGGAAGGCGGCCGGCTGCACCCTCCCCTACATGGGCTTCAACCTGATCCCTCTCTCCGTCATCCCCGAGATCCGGATCACCGACAAGGGCCTTGTCACGGTTCCCGGGATGCGGATCGTGCCCCTCTTCGAGCCCGCGTGACCCCGCGGGCCCGGCTCCGGGAGGCCCGCCAAAAAACGTTCGGAATCCGCAGGGCGATGTGGTTCTCTCGGCGCCCCGATGACGTTCAACTTTGACACGCCGCCCCGCCGGCTCGGCACCGACTCCCAGAAGTGGCAGAAGTACGAGGGACGGGACGTGCTGCCCATGTGGGTCGCCGACATGGACTTCGAGGTCGCGCCCGCGATCGTCGAGGCGCTCCAGCGCCGCGCGGCGCACGGTATCTTCGGCTACGCCCGGCCCGTCAAGTCGACGGTCGACGCGGTCCTGGGCGCGCTAGCCGAGAGGTACCGCTGGCAGGTCGACCCCTCATGGCTCGTCTGGCTGCCCGGGCTCGTGTGCGGCCTGAACGTGGCGGCCCGCGCGTTCGCCGAGGCCGGGGACGAGATCCTAAGCCTCTCGCCCATCTACCCGCCCTTCACAAACGCCCCGAGGAACTCGGGCCGGGTGCCGCGGAGCATCCCGCTCGCGCTCGACCCCCGCGCGAGGCGCTGGGAGATCGACTGGGACGCCCTCGAGAGGGCCGTCACCCCCCGCACCCGCGTATTCCTGCTCTGCCACCCCCACAACCCGGTCGCCCGCGTGTGGGGCCGCGGGGAGCTCGCGAGGGCCGCCGACTTCTGCACCCGCCACGGCCTCGTGCTCGTCTCGGACGAGATCCACTGCGACCTCCTGCTCGAGCCGGGCGCCGTGCACGAGCCCGCCGCGGTTGCCGCCCCCGCGGCGGCCCCGCGGACCGTCACCCTCATGGCCCCGAGCAAGACGTACAACACGCCGGGCCTCGGGGCGTCGTTCGCCATCATCCCCGACGCCGCCCTGCGCGCGCGTTTCTCGAAGGCCGGGGCGGGCATCGTCGCCGAGGTCAACGCCTTTGGCTATGCCGCGTGCGAGGCCGCGTACCGGGATGCCGAGCCGTGGCGCCAGGCGCTCCTGGCCTACCTCCGCGGCAACCGCGACTTCCTCGTGGACACCGTGTCCCGGGAGCTCACGGGCGTCGTCATCGAGGCGCCCATCGAGGCGACCTACCTCGCCTGGCTCAACGTCTCGGCGCTCGGCCTGCCGAACCCGGTGAGGCATTTCGAGGCCGGCGGGGTCGGCCTGAGCGATGGCGCCCCGTTCGGCGCCACCCCGGGGAGCCATGTCCGTATCAATTTCGGATGCCCCCGGGCGACGCTCGCACGAGGCCTCGAGCGGATGAAGGCCGCGCTGCACGCGCGATGACCTCGTCCGGGGCCCCGGCCAGGACGCTGCTGGTCCGCAACGCGGACGTTCTCGTCACGATGGACGGGCAGCGCAGGGAGCTCCGGGGCGGGGGCCTGTACGCGCAGGGCAACACGATCACCGCGGTCGGGCCGGCCTCCGAGCTCCCGCAGTCGGCGGACCGGGTGCTCGACCTCGCCGGCTACGCCGTCGTGCCCGGGCTCGTCAACACCCACCACCACATGTTCCAGAGCCTGACGCGGGCCCTTCCCGCCGCCCAGGATGCCGGGTTGTTCGGCTGGCTCGAGGCGCTCTACCCCATCTGGGCGCGGATGACGCCCGAGATGCTGCGGGTCTCGTCGCTGACGGCGATGGCCGAGCTCGTCCTGTCGGGGTGCACGACGTCGAGCGACCACCTCTATCTCTTCCCGAACGGCTGCCGCCTCGAGGACACGCTCCAGTCGGCCGAAGAAATCGGCATCCGGTTCCACGCCATGCGCGGCAGCATGAGCGTCGGAAGGAGCCGCGGCGGCCTTCCGCCCGACAGCCTGGTCGAGGACGAGGCCGGCATCCTTAAGGACACGCAGCGGGTGGTCGAGGCCCACCACGATCCCGCGCGCCTCTCGATGCTCAGGATCGGCGTCGCCCCGTGCTCGCCGTTCTCGGTCAGCAGGGACCTCATGCGGGAGTCCGCGAGCCTCGCCCGCTCCCTCGGGGTCTCGCTCCACACCCACCTAGCCGAGAACGACAACGATGTCGCCTACAGCCGCGAGCAGTTCGGGGCGACGCCGGCGCAGTACGCCGAGGCGCTCGGATGGGTCGGCCCGGACGTGTGGCACGCGCACTGCGTGAAGCTGGACGACGCCGGAATCGAGCTTTTCGCCCGCACGGGCACGGGGGTCGCGCACTGCCCGTGCTCGAACATGCGCCTCGGGTCGGGCACTGCGCCAGTCCGACGCATGGTCGCAAGGGGCGTACGCGTGGGCCTCGGCGTCGACGGGTCGGCATCGAACGACGCAGGCAGCATGATCGCCGAGGCGCGCCAGGCGATGCTCCTGCAGCGGGTCGGACTCGGCCCCTCGGCCATGACGGCGCGCCAGGCGCTCGAGCTGGCGACCCTCGGAGGAGCCCGGGTCCTCGGGCGCGACGACATTGGCGCGCTCGCCCCAGGGATGGCGGCGGATTTCGCGGCCTACGACCTGCGCGGGGTCGGCACCGCGGGCGGGCTTCACGACCCTGTCGCGGCTCTCGTGTTCTGCGCGCCCGAGCGCTCGTCGTGGGTGGTTATCAACGGCCGGGTCGTGGTCGAGGAGGGACGCCTGCGCACGGTCGACCTCCCGTCCGTCATCGAGCGCCACAACCGCCTGTCCCGCACGCTTGTCGCGGGCTGAAGCGGGACATGCCGGGCGCCCACTTGCCGGTTGCGGCCGCATCGGGGCGGCGCATCGTGCGGGGAGGGCCATGCGCATCCAACAGATCGAGCTCGATTCGAACCTCTTCCTCTCGCCGCTGGCGGGCTACACCAACCTCCCGATGCGGATGACCCTGCGCGAGCTGGGGGGCCTCGGATGGGCCACGACCGACCTCGTCAACGCCCGCTCGCTGATCGAGCGCAATCCCACCGCGCTCAAGCTCGTAGAGTCGTGCGCGGGGGACCGCCCCCTCTCCATCCAGCTCTTCGGGAGCAGGCCCGACGAGATGCGCGACGCGGCCGTCATCTGCGAGGAGATGGGCGCGCAGGCCGTCGACATCAACATGGGCTGCCCGGTGAAGAAGGTGACGAAGATCGGTGGGGGCTCGGCAATGATGACCGAGCTGTCGAAGACCGCGGACCTCGTGCGGCGGATGGTCGGCGCCGTCGGGATCCCGGTGACGGCCAAGATGCGCCTCGGCTGGGACTCCGAGAACATCACGGCCCCGGATCTGGCCCGGGTGCTGGAGGAGGCGGGCGTCGCCGCGGTCTTCGTCCACGGCCGCACGCGCGCGCAGGGGTTCTCGGGCGCGGTGAGCCTCGCGGGGATCCGCGCCGTCGTCGAGGCGGTCCGCTCGATCCCGGTCATCGGCAACGGGGACGTCACGACCCCGGAGGCCGCGCGCCGCATGCTGGCCGAGACGGGCTGCGCCGGCGTCAGCATCGGCCGCGGCGCCTTCTACGACCCGTGGATATTCCGAAGGACGGAGCACTTTCTGCGCACGGGCGAACTCCTGCCGGAGCCTGGATTCGCCGAGAGGATCCGCGTCCTGAGGCGCCACTTCGAGAGGTACTGCGACTTCTACGGCGACGCCCGCGGGCCGCGGCTCTTCCGGAAGGTGGCGCCCTGGTATGCGAAGCGGTTCGGCCCCGCGAAGCCCTTCAAGCAGCGGATCCTCACCATTGAATCCAAGGCCGACTTCGAGGCCGTGGTCTCCGAATACCTGTCCTGGCGCTCGGCGTTCTGCGACGCCTCGGGGGAGCTCCTTCCCAAATACCGGCCGGCCCCGATGTCGCCGGCGTTCTCGCGAGGCGGGGCGGAGGGGGGCCCCTCGGACCGCGATTCCATTCCCGTCCCGCGCGGACCGGTCGAGACCTGGTGAGGGCGCGGCCCGGGTGTCAGTAACTCTTGGACACCTCGGCCCCGGTCGCGTCCTTGAAGTAGATCATCTTCTTGACCGCATCGACGCGGTCAAAGGTGATGCCCAGGGCCGCGTTTACGGTCTGCCCCTCGCGCACGATGACGCCGTTCACCAGGGCCCGCGAGGGCGTCCCCTGAAACACGCCGCCCACGCTGGCGTTCCCGACGAACACCCGGAACTCGGCGCTGGCGGCCGGCGCCGCCTCGAGGCGCGTGCTGTTCACCTTGATGTCCGTCGTGAGCTGCGCCTCGGCCATGACCGAGATGGTGGCGGGTGTCGGCGAGGGCTCCTCCAACCCCGTGATCGCCGCGTCCACCTTCGCCTGCTCGTCGGCGCGGCGGTTCGCGATGGCGTTCTGGGCCTTGTCCATCAGTTTGCCCGGCCCCGAGGTGATCCGGTTCAGTGAGTCCGCGGCCTCCGCCTCAAGGTCCTTCTTGGGGCCCGGCTTGGCTATGGGCGTCGACTTGATGGGAACTTCCCGACTGGGGGCCGGGAAGAAGATCCTGTAGGTGTAGACGCCGCCGATCGCAAACGCGACGATGACAAAGGCGACGCCCGCCTTCATGACGGGGCTGAGCGTCGCCCGCCTCCGAAGAACGGCACCCTTCTTGCCGGGCGGGATCGCCACCGGCTTGCCCCCCATCTTCACCGCGGGCTCGGCAACGACCTTTATGTTGAGGCCGGCCTTTGGGAACGGTGCGGACGACTTTTCGTGCGGCTTCGAGAGGGACAGGCGCGGGATCGCCCCCGGAACGCCCGGAGGCTCCGGGGCTCCGCCCGGTGGCGGAGGGGGTGGCATGGAAAGCACCGACATCGGCGGCATGGTCCCTGACCTAAGCAGCGGGGGCGGCGGGGGCGGAGGAAGATCGGACATCGGCACCGGCGGGGGTGGCGGCGGGGGAGGCGTGGAGGAATATCCCGCGGGCTCCGGTGGCGCGAAGGCGGGGGGCGGCGGAGCAAACGCCGGGGGAGGTGGCGCGAAGGCGGGGGGCGGGGGCGCCGCGGGAGCCTGGGCTCCCTTCGGCCTGAGCTTGAACGTGGGAAGCTCGGACGCCGGGGGCTCCTCCGGCGCCAATGCGACCGGAATAGGAAACGCCACGGGGGGAGGAGGTGGTGGTGGCGGCGGGACAAACGCCTCGGGCGGAGGCGTGAATTGGGCGGCCCTGCCCGCCGGCTCCTCCCCAAGATTGAGGCGCGGCTTCAGGCGAAGGCGGCCGGCCGCCTCGGTTTGTTCGGCGCCTGGGGGAGGAGGAGGCGGGGGCGGGGGAGGAGGAGACGACGCCTCGCCGCCTGATTGCAGGCGCGGCTTCAGGCGAAGCGGTTGCGGCTCATCGCTCATCGATAGGCACGTAAACTACTTACCGGACAAAACACGAAAACAAAAAGATTCACTGGCGGTCCAAGGCAGCGACCCCCATCCTAGTCCAAATCCCAATGAAACGCCTCGTCCCCTTCGTCCTTTGCGCAGCACTGCTCGCGAACTCGGGCTGCCACATGTTTTCAAAGAAGAAGAATCCCGCCGCTCCGAAGGAGAGCAAGACGCTGGCGTCGGACGACGAGAAGGACTTCATGCAGCGTTGGATAGACAAGCGCACGAACGACCTTGTCACACAGGGTGTCCCGGCAAAGGCGGCCCACGATCAGGCGATCGCCGAATTCAAGGCGACCTTCAAGTACCTGAAGGTGAGCCAGCAGGCAAAATGATCAGCTGTCCTTTCTGACGCCAAGGACCTCTATTTCAAACACAAGCGTCGCCTCGCTGGGGATCTTTGGCGGGCTTCCAAGCCGTCCGTAGCCAAGCTCGGGCGGGATGATCACGACCCATTTGTCGCCCGGGTGCATCATCTGCAGAATCTGGTCCCATCCCGCGATCACCTCGCTGCGGCCCACCCGGAACGTGAACGGGTGCTGCGTGCTGAGGACCGAGTCGAACACCTTGCCGTTGAGCAGGCTCCCGACGTAGGTCACCATCACCTTGTCGCCCGGAACCAGCAGGGGCCCGTTGCCCTGAACCTCGACCACATAGCGGATGCCCGTATTCGATTTCTTGGCGTCGGGCCACTTCTTCTCCACAAAGTCGAGGTCGTCTGGCGGCAGTTTCTCGCGCTGCGCATGCAGGAGCACGGGCGCGGCCATGAGCGCGAAGGCAAACGCTGCGATCCGTAGAGTGGGCATGTCGCACTACCCTGCAAAGCCCTGCGCCTTCGTCAAGGAACGAGCGGCGATCGCCGGATGCGCCGCGATCAGCGCGAGCCCCTGGGCAAGCAGCGTCTTGCCGGGTTCCATCCGGTGCCATGGCGAGGCTCCGGAAGGATGCGGCAAGGGGATGCAGTCGGCCTGACGGCCTGCCAGGCGGACACGGAAGGTCCTGCCGACAACCTCCTGAAGTGGGGCCGGCTCGAGAAACCGCCCGATCGCAAGCCTGCCGACGGGGATCACCAGTGCTGTTTGCAGGAGCTCGAACTCCCTCTCAAGCCAGCGGCCGCAGACGTCGATCTCCTCGGGTGCGGGCACGCGGTCGCCTCCCCGGGGATGCTTTCCCGGAAAGCAGCGGCACACGGCTGCAAAATAAATCCGGTCGCGGACCTCGTCCTCGCTCCATCCCAGAGCCGTCGAGAACCACTTGAAGAGGGTCTTGCCAGCGGTCCAGGCGAACGGCCGCCCGAGGTGCGGCTCCTTGTCGCCGGGGGCCTGTCCGACGAGCATGATCAGGCTCGCCACAGGGCGGCCGACAACGACCGGCTTGTGCATCCGCGGGCAGAGGTGGCACCTGCGCAGCGCCGCCAGGTGTTTCTCAATGGCCGTCGCAGACATCGCAAAAAAAGGATGGAGGCCCTTGCGGGCGCTCCATCCTTCGCAAAATCTCGATGCGGGACAGTCTTAGTAACGGCGCTCGCCGCGGTCGCCACGACCGCCGCCGCCGCCGCCACCGCCGAAGCCACGGCCGCCACCGCCGCCGCCGCCGAAGCCGCGACCGCCGCCGCCGCCGCCGCCGAAGCCGCCACCCGGACGGTCTTCCTTCGGACGCGCCTCATTGACCGTCAGTTGACGGCCGCCGAGCTCGACGCCATTGATCTTCTCAGCCGCGACCTTGGCCTCTTCGGCCGTGCCCATGGTGACGAACGCGAAGCCGCGCGGGCGGCCCGTCATTTTGTCCATTGCGACGTAAACGTCGGTAACGGTACCGAACTGACCGAAATGCGAACGGAGCTCGTCTTCGGTAGTCTTGAACGAGAGGTTTCCAACGTATAGTTTGGAATTGCTCATGATGTGATGATATATTCGGTAGAGCCACCGTCCGCTGCCAGTCCGTTCCCACCGTCGGGTTTCGAAATCATCACTTGAGCAAACCGCTCAGCCAACGACTCACCAGAAACTGTCACCAAAACGCTATCTCTAACGATAGTGCAACATTTCACGGTTATGGGGGTTGTGCAAGGATAAAGCGCAACCCCGTCCCGTGGGTGGATTTACGCCTTTGCTAGCCCGCGCAGCGTCGCGCGCGCCCAGTCGTTTAGGATGTCCTTCTCGTAGGCCAGCGAGTCGTAGGAGGTGGCGTAGGGGGTCAGAAGCCTCATCTGGAACGCCATGTCGATGATGTTCTCCGAGCCCTCCTTGACCGTCCTGCCCGAAGGATCCGTCACCGAGTAGGTGAATGTGAACGCCGGCGGGTAGACCGCTTTGATGATGCGGACGTTCTCCCACTGCGCGCCGTGCCACGGCTCGTATTCACCCGCCAGTTTGATGTCGGTGAAGGTGATCGTTAGCTTGTAGCCCTCCGGGAGCAGCGGGTCGCAACGGCTGACAAGATACTCGCGCAGGTGGGAGAGGATGAGGTCGCGTCCCTCGTCGGTCGGGATGTAGGCGTCCTTGACGTCGGCGAACTTATCAGGGTGGTCGAACACGACGCTGGTGCGCGGGGGCGCCTTGGTGGCGGTGGCCGGGGCAAGTGCGCAACCGGCCAGCAGAACGACGGCGATGGAAAGCAGGCGGAGCGGTTTCATGGTCGTTGGGATTTGGATGGCGGTCTCGGGTTCCTTCAGCTTCCGGGTCTTTCGTCCCAAGGAAGGCCGAAATATAGCCCCTGAAGCCCATGTTTTCCACAACAAAGGCCGGAATTGGGCCGCCGGGGTCCGCACCCCCACCCGGCCCGGGAGGGCTTTTTTGGGCTTCGCCCCGGCGGGCTCCCGGACAAGATGAACCGCAATGACACCACGTCCGGCCGCGGCCGAAACCTTGTTCAATTGGCTGTCCGCGAGGTCAGCCGGGGTCCTTCTGCACCCCACGAGCCTGCCGGGCCGCCAGGGGATCGGGACCCTGGACAGCGCGGCCGTGCGGTTCCTCGACTTCCTCGAGGCCTCCGCGATGTCGTGGTGGCAGGTCTGCCCGCTCGGGCCGACGGGCTACGGCGACTCCCCCTACCAGTGTTTCTCCGCCTTTGCCGGCAACCCCTACCTGATAGACCTCCAGGACTTGGTCGCCCGGAGGCTGCTGAGCGCAGCCGAGGTGGCGCCCCTGGCCCTCCAGGGACGGGGCGCCGTCGACTTCGGGGCTCTCTATAAGGCCAAGTGGCCGCTGCTGCGCCGCGCCTTTGAGCGCCACCGGGTCGCCGGGTCCCCTGCACTTGGGCCCGAGGGCTTCGTGGAGTTCAAGGCGGCCCAGGCGCGTTGGCTCGAGCCCTACGCCCTCTTCCGCGCCCTTAAAGACAGCTTCGGCGGGCGCGCCTGGTGGGAGTGGCCGGCGAATGTGCGCTCATACTCGGGGGTGCCGTCCTCCCTCCGCGCGCGGCTTCGCGACGAGGTGGCGGCGCACCAGTTCTACCAGTACGCGTTCTTCTCCCAATGGCGCGGGATAAGGGCCGCAGCCCGCAAGCGCGGGATCGGCATCATCGGGGACCTCCCCATCTTTGTCGCGGCGGACTCGGCGGACGCCTGGGCCCGGCCCGAGCTCTTCGAACTCGGCGCCGACGGGCGGCCGATCGCCGTGGCCGGCGTGCCCCCCGATTATTTCTCGGCGGACGGCCAGCTCTGGGGCAACCCGCTCTACCGGTGGGAGATTCACCGGGCCGACGGCTATGCCTGGTGGAAGCAGCGCCTGCGGGCCTCATTCGACCTGTGCGACGTCGTCCGGATCGACCACTTCCGCGGCTTCGACGCGTACTGGAGGATTCCCCTTCCCGCGACGAACGCCAGGACGGGCGAGTGGCGGCCGGGTCCCGGACTGGACTTCTTCCGCTCGGTGAGCGCGGTGTTTCCGGACGCGAGGATCGTCGCGGAGGATCTCGGGCTCCTGACCCCCTCCGTCGAGAAGCTCCTCAGGGACACCGGGCTGCCGGGGATGGCGGTCCTCCAGTTCGCGTTCGGCGGCAACGCGAAGAACCCCTACCTGCCGCACAACCTGGTGCCCAACGGGGTCGTCTATCCCGGGACGCACGACAACGACACGACGCTCGGCTGGTACGCCTCGGCCGGCGAGGCGACCCGCGACCACGTGCGGCGCTACCTGCGGGTCGACGGGCGCGAGGTCGGCTGGGACTTCATTCGCTCCGCGTACGCGTCCGTGAGCAGGATCGCAGTCATCCCGATGCAGGACATCCTGAGCCTCGGCTCGGAGGCCCGCCTCAACTCGCCGGGCAAGCCGGAGGGAAACTGGCGCTGGAGGCTCGCGGAGGGCGACGTGGAGCGCCTCTTTGCCTCGGGCACCGCCAAGTACCTGGCCGAGCTCGCCGCGCTCACCGGGCGGGCCCCCCCGGAGGCCGAAGCCCCTGGGAATCCGCTCCCCGCGGTTTGAGCGCGGAGGAGTGCTGGCGTACCTTCCGGCGGACCCCACCCCCATGTTCGCCGATCTCGTCAGACTCATCAACCGCCGCGCGTCCGCCGACTACGAACGCGGCTTCGTGCGCGAGGTGAAGGTCCGTGCGCGGACGCCGAGGAATGCGCGCGTCGAGCGCCTCTTTGCGATCTGCTGGGGGTTGATCCTGGTCAAGAGCGTCGCGGTCGCCTGGCTGTTCGACCGCTACCACGTTCCGGTCAACGCGCTCTGGGTGATCGCCCCAACCATTGTCTTTGCAACACTCTGCACGGCGGTGTACCTCCTTCGGGACTGAGGCGAAGCCGCCTTAAGCCCATGCCACGCATCGTCGGACTGAGAAGCCCACACGCCAAGGTCGGCCGCATCGTCGTCTTCGGCCGGATGCTCGACAAGCTCCGCCTGCAGGCCCGCGGCGCGCTTCCGCCCGAGTACCAGGACAACCTCGGCGAGGCGAGGCCGCGGCTTTTCGACGCGCGCTGCTGCCGGTTCCTTGGCGTCTCCTACAGCGACCTGCGCGGGCGGGCGCTGGCGGGCGGATGCGACGAGGAGATCCTCGCCTGGGCGCACGCCCGCGGGGTCCCGAGGAGCGACGAGGACTGCCTTATCTGGAACCGCTTCATGACGAAGATCGGCTGGCGCGACGACCTGAGTGACCTGCTGCATAAGCGGGTGGCCGAGTCCGGCCTCGGCGGCGCGGATCCCCAGACCATGTGCGAGCTCTTTGATGTCGACGAGGGCCGCCCGCCTGGGGCCACACGCTCATGGGAGCCCCACCCGCTCTCGGTGATCATCGTCATGGGGGTCTCGGGCTGCGGGAAGACGACTGTCGGGGGCGCCCTCGCCACGGCGCTCGGCTGGGAGTTCCTGGAGGCCGACACCCTCCACCCCGCCGCCAGCATCGCCAAGATGTCCGCCGGAACGCCCCTCGGCGACGCCGACCGGGCGCCCTGGCTCGAGGCCGTGCACGCCTCGATAAATGCGCGCATGCCCCGGGGCGCCAAGGTCGTCGTCGCCTGTTCCGCATTGAGGCTCGCATACCGCCTCGCGCTCGCGCCCGACCCCGCCCATGTTCGGTTCGTGCACCTGAAGGGAACCCGCGAGGCCATCGAGGGGCGTCTGCGCGCCCGCACCGGGCATTTCATGAAGGAGGGGCTCCTCGGGTCGCAGTTCGAGGCACTCGAGGAGCCGCTGGACGCGCTCGCGCTGGACGCGTTGGCTGCGCCTGATCTATTGGTCAAAGGGATACTCGAAACCCTCGGCCTCGCATGAGCGTCCGCTCCGCATCCAGGCGCGCCCTCGCGGCCCTCGGAATCGTTTGCGCCGTGGCGGCGGTGGCCGCCGCGGGCGCAGGGCTGTGGCTGCGAGGCCGGATCGCCGCGTGCCTTCCGAGGCTTGACGGGACCTCGGAGCTGCGCGGCCTCGCGTCCCCCGCAACGGTCGCCCGCGACGCGCTCGGGGTGCCCACCGTCACCGCAGGGAGCCGTATCGACGTCGCACGCGCCACCGGATGGCTCCACGCCCAGGACCGGTTCTTCCAGATGGACGTCCTGCGGCGCAGGGGCGCAGGCGAGCTCTCCGAGCTTTTCGGGAAGGCCGCGCTTCCCCTGGACCGGGAGGCCAGGATGCACGGATTCAGGAAGGTCGCGCGGCTGGTCCTCGAGCGGGAGCGCCCCGAGCGCAGGGCGCTCGTCGGCGCCTACGCGGACGGGGTGAACGCGGGCCTGCGGGCCCTCGGCGCGAAGCCGTGGGAGTATGCAGTCCTGCGGTCGGAGCCGCAGCCGTGGACCCCCGAGGACAGCATCCTCATCACGTTCGCCATGACGCTCGACCTCCAGGAGCCCACAGGGCGCTACCACCGGTCGCTCGCCGCCGTCCGCAACGAGCTGGGCCCCGCGTCGCTCGCGTTCTTCGCCCCCCTGTTAAACCCGCAGGACGCCGCCCTCGACGGGAGCGTGCTCCCCGCGGCCCCGATTCCCCCCGCCTCCGAACTCGACGTGCGCGGCCGCGCCGCGGCGCCCGCCGCGGCAATGCGGGCCGGCGCCCCCCCCTGGGGCGACCGCGAAACGCCGGGCTCGAACAGCTTCGCGGTTGCAGGGGTGCGCGCGGACGGCGGCGGGGCGCTGGTCGCGAACGACATGCACCTCCACCTCGGCGTCCCGAACATCTGGTACCGCATGTCGCTCAGGTGGCCCGGGCACAGCGAGACCGGCGTGACGCTGCCCGGTTCGCCCACGCTGGTCGCCGGAAGCACCGGAAGGATCGCCTGGGGCTTCACGAACTCGAATGCCGGCACGGGGGACCTGCTGGTCGTGGATCCGAGCATCTCCCCCGCGCTTTACCACGGGCCGAAGGCGAAGGGACTCCTGCCGTATGAAAAGCGGACCGAGGCCGTGGCGGTGAGGGGCTCCAAGCCCGTCTCGATGGACTTCGACTGGACCGTCTGGGGACCCGTCGTCGGCGAAGCCGGCGAGGGCAGGCAGCTCGTGTACCACTGGACTGAGGATGATCCCGCCGCCACCAACCTCGACATCATGGACCTCGAGGACGCCGCAAGCGCCCGCGAGGCCGTCGCGATCGCCCACCACATGGGCCTCCCCGCCCAGAACTTCGTCGTAGCGGACTCGATCGGGCAGATCGCCTGGACCGTCGCCGGGTTCCTGCCGAAGCGCGTGGGCTACGACGGCCGCCTGCCGGTCTCATGGAGCTTCGGCGACCGCAGGTGGGAGGGATACCTCGCGTCCGGCGAAGTCCCCTCGGTCGTCTCGCCCGCGGAGGGGATCCTCTGGACCGCCAACAACAGGACGGTCGGCGGGAAGGCTCTGGAGGCCGTCGGGGACTCGGGCTATGACATGGCGGCCCGCGCCCGCCAGATCCAGGACGACCTGGGCGCGCTGCTGGGCGGATCCCGGCCGGTCCAGCCGGCGGACCTCTTGTCGGTGCAGCTGGACGACCGGGCCGTCCTCCTCGAGAAATGGCACGCCCTGCTGATCGACACGCTCCGCGGGGAGGTGGTCTCGGGGAAGCCGGCGCGGGCGGCGCTCCTTGGGGCCTCTCAGAAGTGGGAGGGCCGGGCGGACGCCGGCTCGGTCAGCTACGGGGTCGTCCGCGCCTTCCGGCTCGCGGTCGTGCGGCGCATCCTCGATCCGATCTTTGCGCCGTGCCTCGAGCGGGACCCCGGCTTCACCTGGACCCGGTTCAACTACGAGCAGGCGATCGAGACGATACTGCGGACGAGGCCCGTGCGTCTCCTGGATCCCTCCTTCGCCACGTGGGACGACCTGCTGGTGGCCGCAGCGGACGACGTGGCCCGCTCGTACAGGGAGGCCGGCAACAACCTCGGGACCGCCACCTGGGGGACGCTGAACGCGGCGAGAATCGAGCACCCGTTCGCGCGGTTCCTGCCCCGCTGGGCCGCCACATGGCTCGCGATGCCAGTCGACCCGCTCCCCGGGGACTCCAACATGCCGCGGATTCAGCACCCCAACTTCGGCGCCAGCGAGCGCTTCGTCGTGTCGCCCGGCCACGAGGACGCCGGCCTCTTCAACATGCCGGGGGGCCAGTGCTCGAACCCCCTCTCCCCGTACTTCAGGGCGGGCCACGAGGCCTGGGTCCGCGGCGATCCCACGCCGTTCCTGCCCGGCAGGGCGGAGCACACCCTCGAACTCGCGCCCTGAGGAGCCCAAGCCCCAAGTGAATTGCATTGTCCGGACGGGGCCTTCGCGGCTTAGTGTGAGGCCCACGCGCCCATGAAGAAGCCCCAGCGCAGCCTCGACGTATTCTTTGCAGGCGAGATCTTCAACCTAAAGCACCTCATCGGGAACGCGTACCTCGCCGAGGCCATCTACGAGAAGTCGCACGGCAGGTACCTGTGCGCCCTTCCCCAGGACTTCGACCCGAGGGGCACGACCCCGCGCACGATCCGCGACCACCACATCCGCTCGCTCGTGGGGTGCGACCTGGCGCTCTTCAGCTTTGACGGCCCCGACCTGGACAGCGGGACCGTGGCCGAGTTCATGATCGCGAAGTTCGCCGACATCCCGTCCGTGATCCTGCGCAGCGACCGCCGCGGGGCGGGCACCCGGGCGTCGCTGTGGAACCCGATGGCCAACTACTACCCGCGCACGGCAACGATCGTGCTGGACGGCCTGGGCGCCTACAAGGCCATCCTGAAGAGGCGCCACCGCAAGATGGACGAGGTGATCCGCCTCGCCGGCCAGCACAGCTCGGCCGACGCGCAGCGGATGTGCGACGACATCGCCGCCGCCGCCGTCCGGGCGTTCGACCGCGTCCGCGAGCTTTCCCCGGCGATGCCGCGGCACCTGCGCGAGGAGATCTACAACTGGCTTCCGATGATGCCGGGGCTCCGGGGCAAGGAGAAGGCGCTGCGCCGGGAGTTCGAGCACCACCTCGAGCGAAAGGTCCAGAGGGACCTGCTTTGATCCGCCTATGCTGCGCCTGCTCGAACACCCCCTGGCTGACCATATCCTCACGCACCTGCGCGACAAGACGACGAAGCCGGCGACCTTCCGGACCCTCGCCTACCAGCTGACGCTCATGCTCGCGTTCGACGCGACGCGCGACCTCGCGACCGAGGAGAGGCCGATCGAGACGCCGCTTGAGGCCACCATCGGACACGTCCTGGGGCACCAGCCCATCGTCGTGGTCGCGATCCTGCGCGCCGGCGTGTCGATGGTGCAGCCCTTCCTGGACGTCTTCCCGGAGGTGAGCGTCGGGTACGTGGGCCTCGAGCGCGACCATGTGACCGCGGTCGCGCGGAGCTACTACTGCAAGCTGCCGCCGCTGGCGGGCCGGCGGGTCTTTGTCGTCGACCCTATGCTCGCGACCGGGGGCTCCGCGACGCAGGCGCTCGACGTCGTCAAGCGCAACGGCGCCGTGGCGCCCCGGCTGGTCTGCATCATCGCGGCGCCGGAGGGCGTCGCGGAGGTCACGCGGCACCACCCCGACGCCTCGGTCCACGTCGGCGTGCTCGACCGGGCGCTCAACGAGCGCAAATACATCCTGCCGGGCCTCGGGGATTTCGGCGACCGGCTCTACGGGACCTGAGGGCCCCGCGTCAGGGGGGGGTGGCTCCCCACGACAAGACGAGCCTCGCGAAGTACAGCGTGTCGAGCTTGTCGACCGTCCCCACAGGAGGCCGGCTGTAGTAGTTGTTCGCAACGCCCATGCTCAGTTTCCAGCGGGCCTTGTCGATCGGCACGTTGTACGCGAATTCGTGCGTGAGGACGAAGTTGCCGAGGTCCTGGAACGCCGGGACAAACGCGATCTTGTCGGAAAGGTCCGAGTTCTTGAATTTCAGGCCGTACATCAGACCAAGGTCGGCGCCGGCTGAGCTCAGGTTCGAGGTGTCCGGCGTCGTGTACTCGTCGTAGCGGTACGAGAGCCCCACGCGGCCCGTAAACACCTGGTCCTTCGTCTTGATGAAGTCGTAGCCGAATCCGGCGGCCGCCACATCGTAGATCTTGATGTCGGCCACCCGGTCAAAGCCTCCCTCGTCCCTCACGTACCAGGTCTTCCCGTCGTTGATGGTGTCGGCGTAGTCCACACCCGCCTTGAACTGGTCGGCGGACACCTGGCCCTCGGTCTCCTGCCGCAGGTAGTTCGTGTAGTACTGCAACGTATCATCCGGGCCCGTGAGCTTCGCGCGGAAGGCGTAGCCCGTCGTGAGCTGTTTCTGGGTGCCGCTGCGGCCGTTGATGTCGACCGAGGCCTCGTAGCTCCACTTCCGGCGCCGGAAGACCACGTCGGGATCCTCCTCGCCCACCGCCCACGACGACCGGATGCTGCTAAGGACGAAGTCGACCGACTTCTCCGGGTTGGTGATCCGCTGCTTGTTCGCCTCAGGCGCGGAAATGACGCCCACGACGACCGAGCCGTCCCCAAGCTTCACGGCCACGGGGTTGTCGGTCGTGATCGACGTCACCTGGTCCTGCTTGATCTTGAGCTCGCCGGCGTAGTCGGTGTTGAGCGTGACGATCACGTTTTTGATGGAGGTGATCTTGCCGACGAGACGGGCCCCGTTCTTTGTCTCCACGACGTCAGCGGAGAGCCGAAGCGCACAGCACAGGGCCGCGCACATGCTGATTCGGGCGAGTTTAGGGAATGCCATGATGTTGATTGCTGTTTTCAGTGTGCGCTATCGATGAAGGGAAAAGCGCGAAATCGCAGAGTAAGTGCGACAGGCAGTCAAATACTGAGTTCAGAATATCTTGGGGATCCTGGCGCGTCCGCCGGCGCCGCTCGCGTCTTTACATGGGGGGCGGGCGGCGATTGCCTCAGGGGCGAACCCGACCCGATGTCCCTTGCCGTGCATAGACCGCCCCTCCTTGTAGCCGACCGGTGGCGCGACTACCAACTCGTCGACTGCGGCGAGGGGATGAAGCTGGAGCGCTGGGGCCCGTACACCCTCGTGCGCCCCGACCCGCAGGTCCTTTGGCCCCGCCAGGGGGCGGAGCCCGGGGCCCGCTGGGAGCACTGGGACGGGTTCTACCACCGCAGCGAGGCCGGCGGGGGCCGGTGGGAGTTCCGCAGGCCCCTGCCCGAGCACTGGGAGATCCGGTACGACGCGCTCGGCCTGACCTTCAAGATACGCCCCACCTCCTTCAAGCACACCGGGCTGTTTCCCGAGCAGGCGGTCAACTGGGACTGGATCGACGCGTCGGTGCGCGGCGCCGGCGGGCCCGTGAGCGTCCTCAACCTGTTCGGCTACACCGGAGCGGCGACGTGCGCGGCGGCGGCGGCGGGCGCTGCGGTCTGCCACGTCGATGCAGCCGAGGGGATGGTCAAGTGGTGCAAGGAGAACGCCGCCCTGAGCGGCCTCGCGGACAAGCCCGTCCGCTACATTGCCGACGACTGCCTCAAGTTCGTCCGGCGCGAGGTGAAGCGCGGCCGGCGCTACGACGCGGTCATCATGGACCCCCCGACCTACGGCCGCGGGAGCACGGGCGAGCTCTGGCGCCTCGAGGACCACCTCTGGGAGCTCCTGCGGGAATGCCGGGCCCTCCTCTCGGACAAGCCGCTCTTCTTTCTCATCAATGCGTACACGGCCCGGCTCTCGCCCACGGTCGTCGCGAACTTGCTCACCCAGCTGCTCCACGACCTCCCCGGGGACGTCTCGGCCGGGGAGGTCGGCCTTCCGATCCAGCGCGACGGCAAGGTGCTTCCCTGCGGGATCTACGGACGGTGGAAGTCCAGGACCTAGGCGAGACCCCAAGCCCACTCCCATGCCCTCATTCGCAGACCTTTACCATGAGCGCGCCGGCAGGCTCCTTGAGAGAGCACGCGCCTTCAACGCACCGGTTATCGCCCGGCTCGCCCCGGTCATCGGCCAGTCGGTCGCCCGGGGCGGGGTCGTCCACACGTTCGGCAGCGGACACAGCGAGCTCATCTCCCGCGAGATCATCGGGCGGGCGGGCGGGCTTGTCTGCGTGACCGGGATCATCGACCCCACGGGAGGGTTCATCGAAAACCTGCCGGGGTACGGCGAGAGGCTGGCCGCGCGCTATGACCGGCAGTACCAGCTGATCGCCGGGGAGACCGTGATCGTGATCTCTAACTCCGGCAAGAACGCGTCGCCGATCGACGTGGCGCTCTATGCGAAGTCCAAGGGGCTGACGGTAGCGGCCCTCACCTGCCTCGCCATGTCCCGGGCCACGCCCTCCCATCATCCGTCGGGCAAGAGGCTCTTCGAGGTGGCCGACCACGTCCTGGACAACGGCGGTGTCCCGGGCGACGCCATTGTCGAGGTCGCGGACGGGATCAGTGCCGGACCCACGTCGACCCTTATCGGCTGCTCGGTCCTGAACTGGCTGATGCTCGAGGTCGTGGAGTGGCTCCGGTCGAACGGCCATCCGCTCCCCGTGCTCAAGAGCCAGAACCTGCCCGGGGCCATTGAGCACAACCGGGAGCTCGCCCGGCGCTACAAGGGCCGCCTCAGCCGCCAGCTCGCCTGACGCCACCCCATGCACTGGAAGATCGGCGTGGATGGCGGCGGCACGAAGACGGAGTGCATTCTCGTGGACCCGTCCGGCGCCATCGCCGCCCGGCACACGGGCCTCGGGTGCAGCCCGAGCCTGGTCGGCTCGGCCCGCGCCAGGGAGATCGCCTCCGAGACCCTTGAGGCGGTCCAGGCGGGGCATCCGCAGGCCGAGGTTTCGGCGACGCTCCTCTGCATGGCGGGAAGCCGGAGCTTCTGGAGGGAGTTCGGCGCCGAGCTGATCGGCCTCGGGCGCGTCACGACGGTTGACGACTCGATACCCGTCCTTGAGCTCGCCACGAGGGGCGCGCCGGGCCTTGTCCTTCACGCCGGCACCGGCTCGTTTGTGGCCGCACGGACGGCGGACGGCGCGGTCCACTACGCCGGGGGGACCGGATGGAGGTTTGGCGACGAGGGAAGCGGCTATGACCTCGGGCGGCGCACGATCGCCCGTGCGCTCGTCGAGCTCCAGGGCTGGGCGCCCCCGTCCGGCCTCGGTGCGCTTGTCCGCGAAAGGACCGGGGAGTCGACGGCGGGCGCCGTTGCGGGCTACTTCTACGGGGATCCCTCCATCAACAACGGCGTCGCTTCGCTGGCGCCGGAGGTGCTCCGCCTCGCGGCCGGCGGGGACGCGGCGGCGGGCGAGGCCGTGGCGGCCTCCGTCGGGCAGCTTCTCGCGCTGGCCGTGGCGGTGGCGGGGAAGCTCTTTCCAGGGAAGCGGCCCGACACGTTCCGTGCGGGGGTGAGCGGGCACATCCTTAACCATCCCTTCGCGTTCCAGGCCCTGTCCTCGAGGGCCCCCTTTCCCCTCTCCCCGATCACCGAGCCGCCCATCGAGGGCGTGCGCCTCCTGCTCGCGCGCGATCCGGGCTAGCGGCCGCCTTAAGGGAATAGCTGGGCGGGGTACGCGCCCCGGGCGACAAGCGCCCCGATCGCCTCCGCCACCCGCCCTCGGTCCTCCCTGTAGGTGATGCCAAACCATTCCTCCTTGCTGGGAAGGACCTCCACGGATGCCGCTCCCTGCGCCACCAGGTCGGAGACGGCAGCGGGCAGGTAGAACTCCGCCTTAGGATCCGATCCTGGGGCCGCAAGGAACGCGCGCAGCCCCGCTTCCAGCCCCCCGAAGACGGCTGGCGTGAAGCCCCAGAAGTTCATCGAGACGGTCTCCTCCCCGGTGAAGCGCAGGCCCCGGCCCACGTCTGGGCGGGCGATCGCCCGCTCCTCTGTGATGGAGACCAGGCGCCCGTCCTCCACCCTGCATACGCCGCGGGACACCGTACCGTTTTCGGAGAGCGTGTTGCCAAGGCGAAATCCCACGATCGCGAACCGGGCGCCCTGCGCGTTCCGAAGAAACGCCGCGAGGCGGGCGAAGGAGCCTGCACCGTAGAAGTCGTCGGCGTTGATGACCCCGAACGGGCCTCCCATCGCCGCCCGCGCGCACCAGACCGCGTGGCCCGTCCCCCAGGGCTTCTCCCGGCCCGCAAACGGGCCGACCCCCTGCGGCAGGTCGTCCGCCTCCTGGAAGACCAGCTCCACGGGGATCCTGCCGGAATACTTCGCGAGCACCGCCGTCCGGAACGTCTCCTCAAGCTCCCGGCGGATGACAAAGGCCACCCGGCCGAAGCCGGCCCTCACCGCGTCAAAGACGGCATAGTCGAGCACGGTCTCGCCCGACGGCCCGACCGGGTCGATCTGCTTGAGCCCCCCGTAGCGGGAGCCCATTCCGGCGGCAAGGACGAGGAGAGACGGGGCCATCCCTGTGCAACACGGCCCAAACGCCCCGATTGGTCAAGCCGCAGGCGGCTAGACACAATGCGCGGGAGGTCCATGATCGCGGTCCATGGCCCCCTCGCGCGCATCCGTACCCCACCCCTCCCGGCCGCTTGTCGCCGTCCTCGCCACGGGCGGGACAATCGCGGGGGCGGAGATGCCCCGACCGGGCCGCGGCTACCAAACCGCGATCTTCTCGATCGAGTCCCTGATCGCGGCGGCCCCGGGGATCGAACGCCTTGCGAGGCTCCACGTTGAGCACGTCGCCAGCATCGGCAGCCAGGACATGGGCGAGGCGGTCTGGCGCACCCTCTCCCGAAGGACCCAGGCGGCGCTCGACCGCCCCGACGTGGCCGGGGTCGTGATCACGCACGGGACCGACACGATGGAGGAGACGGCGTATTTCCTCAACCTAGTGGTCAAGAGCTCAAAGCCGGTCGTGCTGGTCGGCGCCATGCGGCCCGCCACGGCGATGAGCGCCGACGGCCCCATGAACCTCTTCAATGCGGTCGCCACGGCGGCCGACCCCGAAGCGGGGGGCCGTGGCGTCCTCGTCGTCGCAAACGACGAGATCCATTTCGCCCGGGAGGTGGCAAAGACGAACACGACCCAGGTAGGGACCTTCAAGAGCACCCACCGGGGCCTCGCCGGTCTCGTCAGCTCCGGGCGCATCCACTACTACGGCGCCCCGGTCCGGCGCAACACGCTCGGGAGCGCTTTTCTCATCCCCGGGAAGGCGGCGATGCCCCGCGTCGACATCATCTACGCCTACGCAGGGATGGGAAGGGGCCTGATCGACGCCGCGGTCCGCGGGGGGGCCCGCGGCCTCGTAGTCGCGGGCGTCGGCAACGGCAACCTGGGCTCGGCGGCCCTGGCCGCGGCAGCGAAGGCTTCTCGCGCCGGCCTTGCCGTCGTGCGCAGCACCCGCACAGGCGGCGGCATCGTCGAACGCAACATCGAGGTGGACGACGACCGGCTCGGGTTCATCGCCGCCGACGAGCTGAACCCGCAGAAGGCGCGGATCCTGCTGATGCTCGGGCTCATGCAGACCCGGGATCCGGCGGCGCTCCAGGAGATGTTTTACGCTTACTGAAGCGCGCCCTTACCGGCTTTCCGGTAGGATGAGAGCTTCACTTTCCGGGGCGCGGCCGCAAGATTCCGTGCCCGATGAAGATCGCCATTGTCGAAGACGAGCGCCTTTTCCGCGATGTCCTGCACAAGGCGTGCGCGGCGGACCTCGGGCACGAGGTGGTGGGCGAAGCCGGGACCGGGCGCGAGGCGCTGCTTGTCGTGCCGTCGGCGCACCCCGATCTTCTCGTCCTCGACATCCACCTTCCCGACATGGACGGCTTCGAGGTGCTGCGCTCCGTGCGCCGCAAGCGGGCGCTGCTCAAGACGCTCGTGATCTCGTCCTTTTTTGACGACTACCTGCTCTGCAGGATCGAGCGCGCGGACGTCCAGGGGTTCATCGACAAGTCCACGAACACCGTCTCGGAGCTGAGCCTGGCGATCGCGGCGATCGAGCGCGGCTCGACCTACTTTCCGATGCCCTTCATGGAGGCGTGCCGGGCCCACAGCCGCAACCCGGTCGCCTTCGACAAGGTCCTGACGGACCGCGAGCAGACGATCCTGAGCCTCGTCGGGGAGCCCCTGTCGGACGCCAAGATCGCGGCCCAGCTCCAGGTTTCCCCGGAGACCGTGGAGAAGCACCGCTTCAACATCATGCGGAAGCTGGGGCTCCGGTCCCGCGCCGAATCCGCCCGATTCGCGCGGCGATGCGGGCTGAAGCGGCCCCCGGTGGCCCAGCGCCCACGGCCCGCCCCATAATCGCACGGTCTGGGTTGCAGATCCTCCGATCCCGGCTACCAAAGTCCGGTGCAAAGCGACCCAAAACCTGGAGCGGCCGAGCCCGTCGGCGGCCGCCAGACCTTCTTCGGTATCCTGGTCGCGTTGAGTGCGTCCCACATGATCAATGACACGCTCCAGGCGCTCATTCCCTCGATCTACCCCGTTCTGAAGGAGTCGTTCGGCCTCACGTTCACGCAGATCGGGCTGATCACGCTCAGCTTCCAGCTGACGGCGTCGGTCCTGCAGCCGGTGGTGGGGCGGTATACCGACCGGCATCCCAAGCCCTACTCCCTGGCGGCCGGGATGGCGATCACGCTCGCCGGGCTCGTGCTGCTTTCCTTTGCGAGCAGCTACACCATGATCCTTGTCTCGTCCGTCCTGGTGGGGATGGGCTCGGCCATCTTCCATCCGGAGGCCTCGCGTGTGGCCCACATGGCGGCTGGGCACCGGTACGGTCTGGCGCAATCCGTGTTCCAGACGGGCGGCAACCTCGGCTCCTCGATCGGGCCGCTCCTAGCCGCGCTGATCATCGTGCCGAATGGCCGGTCCTCCATCCTCTGGTTCACTGCCCTGGCGCTGGGGGGCATCATGCTCCTCAGCCGGGTCGGCGGCTGGTACAGCCATCACCTGCCCCATTTCAGGAAACGTGCCGCCACGCACCCGCCGAGCACCCTCCCCCGAAGTGCCGTCATCCTGGCGCTGTCGGTGCTGCTCGCCCTCATCTTCTCCAAATACTTTTACCTGGTGAGCCTGACCAACTACTACACGTTCTACCTCATCCAGCGCTTCGGTATGGGCATCCAGGGGGCACAGTACCTGCTCTTCGTCTTCCTCGCGGCAATCGCGGTCGGGACGATCCTCGGAGGTCACCTCGGCGACCGCTTCGGCCGGAAGTACGTCATCTGGATCTCGATCCTTGGCGTGGCACCGTTCTCAATCGTCCTGCCGCATGTCGGGCTGACGGCGACGGTCGCCCTGTCCGTTGTCATCGGACTAATCCTCGCCTCCGCGTTCTCGGCCATCCTCGTGTACGCGCAGGAGCTCGTCCCCGGGCGCGTCGGCATGATCTCCGGGCTCTTCTTCGGCTTCGCCTTCGGATGCGCCGGCATCGCAGCGGCGGCCCTGGGCCGCCTCGCCGATTTCACGAGCATCGGGTTTGTCTTCAACGTGTGCGGTTATCTCCCCCTGATCGGTCTGCTCGCCTGGTTCCTGCCCGACATCGAGGGCGCAAGCCGGCGCGCCCGGCGCCTTGAACGCGAGGCCATCGAGGCCGATTCCGCGACATGAAACCCAGAATCACCGACGCGAAGCCCGCGTTCATCTCCCATTCCGGGGAGACCGGGACGGACTACACGATCTATGTCGACGCGCCGCGCGGCTCCCCGTACCGGGAGCCGCTGGCCGCCGTGCTCCTCATGGACGGGGACTTCCTTTTCGACGCGGCTGTCCAGGCGGCCCGGTCCCTGCGGAAGGCGGGCCGAATCCCGCCGGTTGCGATCATCGGGGTGGGTTACGGCGCCAGCTTTGGTGAGCCCGGGAATTTGCGGGGACGCGACTACACCCCAACCGCCTCGGCGGACGAGCCGAACAGCGGGCATGCGGACCGGTTCCTCGACTATCTCTCGGCGACCCTCTGGCCGGAACTCGTGCGGCGCCTGCCGCTGCGCGAGACGGGGAGGATGCTGGCCGGCCATTCCCTTGGGTCGCTGCTCGTGCTCCACGCCCTCTTCCAGCCCAGGCCGTTCTTCGACCTCGCCCTCGCGAGCGCCCCGTCCATCTGGTGGGATGACCGCAGCATCCTGGGGCTCGTCTCAAAGCTGCGGGACCGGCAGGCCACGCTCAAGGGAGCCCTCTACATCGGCGTCGGCGCGGACGATACGCCCTCGATGACCGCCGACCTTGGCCTTCTCGAAGGCCAGCTCAACGAACGGCCCTTCAGGGACCTGCGCCTCGTCTGTGAGCGGTTCACCGGGCGCAACCACTACGATGTCGTCCCACACACCTTGAGCGCAGGTCTTGCCTCTCTGCTCGGGTAGGGTTTCCTGCAAGCATGCGGAATATCCTGTCTTCCTTTTCCCTCGCATGCCTCTCGGCGCTGGCGGCCAACACGGCCGCGGGAGCCCCTCAAGCCGATCCGCCCATGACGGACAATCCCTTCTTCACCGAGAGCCCCCTTCCCTTCCACCTGCCGCCGTTCGACCGGATCAGGGATTCGGACTACGTGCCGGCCTTCGAGCGCGGGATGTCCGACCAGCTGAAGGAGGTGGACGCGATCACGGCGAACCCCGGCAAGCCAACCTTCGACAATACGATCGTCGCCTTGGAGCGGTCGGGCCGGCTGCTCAACCGCGTAAACGTCGTGTTCTCGAACCTCAAGGAGGCCAACACCGACGACGAGATCGAGAGGATCGACGGCCTCATGGCCCCGCGGCTGTCCGCCCACAACGACGCCATCTACCTGAACGCTGCGCTGTTCGCCAGGGTCAAGGCCGTCTACAATCAGCGCTCGACGCTCGGTCTTGACCCGGAGTCGCTCCGACTGGTCGAGCGCTATTACCGGGACTTTGTCCGCGCCGGCGCACTCCTCGCCGAATCCGACAAGACGCGCCTGAAGGCCCTGAACGCGGAGCTGGCGAGCCTCGAGAGCGCCTGCAGCCAGAACATCCTCAACGAGAAGAATGCGTCGTCGGTCGTCGTCCGCGACCGCGCGGAGCTCGCCGGGCTCTCCGATGCCGAGATCGCGGGCCTCGAGGCCCAGGCGAAGGCGGAGAACAAGCCGGGGGCGTATGTCATCGCGCTCGAAAACACCACGGGTCAGCCCCCCCTCGCCTCCCTCGGGAACCGGGCGCTCCGGCAGCGGATCATGGAGGCCTCGCTCTCGCGCGGGAGCCACGGGGGGGCCTTCGACAACCAGGCCACCATCGAGAGGATCGCCAAGGTGCGCGCCGAGCAGGCCGCGCTGCTGGGCTACGAGAGCCACGCGGCCTACCGCGTGGAGGACCAGATGGCGCAGACCGTCGGCGAAGTCGACAAGCTCCTCGCCCAGCTCGTGTCGCCGGCCGTGGCGAAGGCCAGGCGCGAGGCCGCCGACATGCAGGCTGTCATCGACCAGGAGCACGGCGCCTTCAAGTTGGCGGCGTGGGACTGGGACTACTACTCGGAGAAGGTGCGGAAGGCCCGCTACGCCTTCGACGAGGCGCAGCTCAAGCCGTACTTCGAATTGAACAGCGTCCTGGAGAACGGGGTCTTCTTCGCGGCCCACAGGCTCTATGGCCTCACGTTCAAGGAGCGCCACGACCTCCCGGTCTACGTGCCGGACGTGCGCGTCTTCGAGGTTTATGACGCGGACGGCCAGCCGCTCGCACTCCTGCTCGAGGACTTCTATGCGCGGCCCTCCAAGCAGGGCGGCGCCTGGATGAACGAGTATGTTTCCCAGTCCGGGCTCTTCGGGGACAAACCCGTCGTGGCCAACCACCACAACATCCCCAAGCCCCCGACGGGCGAGCCGACGCTCCTGACCTACGACGAGGTCGTGACGCTCTTCCACGAGTTCGGGCACGGCCTGCACGGCATGTTCTCGCACGTGGAGTACCCCACGTTCGCGGGGACGAGCGTGCCGCGCGACTTTGTCGAGTACCCCTCGCAGGTGAACGAGATGTGGGCCGCGTGGCCCGAGGTGGTGAAGCACTACGCGAGGCACTACAAGACCGGGGAGCCGATGCCCGAGGCGCTGCTGGCGAAGATGCTCTCCACACGGAAGTTCAACGAGGGCTTCGAGACGACCGAGTACCTCAAGGCCACACTCCTGGACCAGGCCTGGCACACGCTCAAACCCGACCAGATACCGACCAACGTCGCGGCGTTCGAGGAGGCCACCTTCAGGAGGTACGGCGCCGACTTTGCGCCCGTGCCGCCGCGCTACCGGAGCACCTACTTCGCCCACGTCTTCTACATCGGGTACTCGGCGGGGTACTACGCCTACATCTGGTCGGACGTGCTCGTCGCGGACAGCATCGAGTGGTTCCAGAAGAACGGCGGGCTGACGCGCGCCAACGGCGACCACTTCCGCGCGACGGTCCTCTCCCACGGCGACAGCGTGGAGCCCAAGGTGCTCTTCCGCGAGTTCTCGGGCGGCGACCCGGAGATCGGGCCGCTGCTCCGCCACAGGGGCCTCGACGAGCCCGGGAACTGACCGGGGCTTTGGCGGCGGGGCCGCGCCCGGGCCAAGGAGCGGGAGGTCCAGACAGATCTTGACCCAGGGAGGCGAGGTGGGAGCGGCTGAGGATAGTGGCGGGTAGGAGGAGGGAGCGGGGATCGATGGTGGGGTCTCTGCAGGCGAGGATTTGGGCCG
>Ga0182030_10002653_pt1 | contig 38088 bp, 28 predicted proteins | sample 812S3MmetaG_FD_121299 | JGI IMG/M metagenome (GOLD analysis project Ga0182030, IMG submission 121299) | Permafrost microbial communities from Stordalen Mire, Sweden - 812S3M metaG (Illumina Assembly) | ecosystem: Environmental > Terrestrial > Soil > Wetlands > Permafrost | place: Sweden...
GGCCTCGGTGTGCCGCCCGCCGCTGGACGGCTGCTCGACGACACGGACGACCGCTCCGGGGCGGCGTCCACTCTGGTCCTCTCTTACTCCTATTGGCAGCGGCGCTTCCGCGGCGATCCCTCGGTGCTGGGCCAACTGATCCTGGTCAACAATCTGCCGTTCACGATCGCGGGCGTCGCCGCGCCGGGGTTCTTCGGGGTCGATCCGGGAACGAACCCCGACTTTTACATGGCGATTCACGCCATGCCAAGCCTTGCCATCGACCCGGCCAAAGAGGAGCGCTCGCGTTTTCTCGACGACCACTTTTATTGGATCGAGATGATGGGCCGGCTGCGTCCAGGCGTGAAAATCGAGCAGGCGCAGGCCGCCACAGCAGCGCGCTTCCATGCCTTCGCCGCGGGCACGGCCGCCAAACCGGGCGATGCCGAAGTGCTTCCGGAGTTATCGCTCTCCGAGGCCGGCTCGGGCCTCGATTCTCTGCGCCGCGAATATTCCAAGCCGCTTTACGTGCTGATGAGCATGGTGGCGCTGATCCTGGCCATCGCCTGCGCCAATCTGGCCAATCTGCTGCTGGCCCGGTCGGCCGCGCGGCGGCGGGAGATCGCGGTGCGGCTGAGTCTGGGCGCGAGCCGTGCGCGCATCGTCAGGCAGATGCTGACGGAAAGCGTGCTGCTGGCGGTGATGGGTGGAGCGCTCGGCTTGGGTGTCGGCGTCGCCGGCATCCGTTTCATCACCTGGCTGATGGCCAACGGGCGCGAGCAATTCACCCTGCGGGCCGAACTGAACTGGCCGGTGCTCGCCTTTACCTTCGGGATTTCGGTGGTGGCCGGAATTCTGTTCGGTCTGGCGCCGGCGATGCAAGCCACCAAGGTGGATTTCACACCAGCCTTGAAAGAGAGCCGCGTGCAGGGGAACGCTCCCGGGCGAAGATTCCGCCCGCGTCTGACCCACTCGCTCATTGTGCTGCAGATCGCGGTCTCGCTACTGCTGACGATCGGCGCGGGACTGTTTGTGCGCACGCTCACTAACCTGCACTCGATCGACGTGGGATTCAACCGCGAGAATCTCTTGCTCGTCACCCTGAATGGCCGCCAAGGCGGATTTCGCGAGGCGGCACTGGCCCGCTTTTATCAGGGGCTGCTTGACCGTTTCCGCGAGATCCCCGGCGTGCGCGCGGCGAGCGCCTCAACCTTTCCGCTAGTGGCGCAGTACGTCAACGATTCTTCCGTGATTGTTCCGGGACGCACGCCCCAGCCTGGCGATCCTGACGCCGACCTGGCGGCAGTCGATCCGGCGTTTCTCGATACCATGCAGATTCCCATCCTGTTGGGCCGCAATCTCGAGCGGGGCGATCTGGCGCAGCCCAACGTTGCGGTAGTGGATCAGAAATTCGCGTCGGTATATTTCGGGACGGAGAATCCAATCGGACGGCAATTCCAGCTGGACAAACCGACCAACCCGCTGATCGAAATTGTGGGTGTTGCCAAGGCGGCCCACTACAATTCGCTGCAAGAGGAAGCCCCGGAAGTGGTCTATCTGCCTTACACCCAGAACCTCACGAATCTTGGGCAACTCGTCTTCGAGCTGCGCACGGCGGGTCTGCCTCTGTCAGTCGCCACAGCGGTGCGGCGGATCGTGCATGGCGCCAGCGCGAGCGTCTCCATCAGCAATGTCGTGACCCAGGCACAGAGCATCGATCAGACCATTTCGCAGGAGCACACCTTCGCCGATTTGGGAACCTGCTTCGCGGTCCTCGCCCTGCTGATCGCCTCGGTTGGACTTTACGGCGCCATGGCGTACACCGTGGCGCGGCGGACGGGCGAGATCGGCATCCGCATGGCGCTGGGCGCGCAACGGCCGGGCATCATCTGGATGGTGCTGCGCGAGGTGTTGGCTATGGCCGCCGCCGGACTGCTGGTGGGATATGGAGCCGCGCGGTTCACCACGCACTTCGTCGGGTCGTTTCTATATGGGCTGAAGGCGAACGATCCGCTGGCGATGGCGGCGGCGATCGCGATTCTGCTCGCCGCCGCGCTGGCCGCCGGTTACTGGCCGGCGTGGCGCGCGTCGCGCATCGATCCGGCTGTGGCGCTGCGGAACGAGTGAGGGCGAGCTCAGGTTCGCAAGAACAAATCTTAGCCGCCGATGAACACCGATAAACACCGATAAAACCAAGCCCTTCTTATCGGTGTTTATCGGTGTTCATCGGTCCACCAATACGATTCTGCTGAACCAAATGCCCTGGTCGGCCTCCTCGCTATGCCAGTTGGCTGATTCTTCGACGGGAAAGCGGGACGGGGGCGTCCCGTGGCCCAGAGGGCACCCCCCAGGGGGTCCGCCGCACCGCTACGACGCTACAATACGCGTATGAGTGCACCGTTCCGATTGGACGGCCGTCGCGCCCTTGTGACTGGAGGCGCCAGCGGGATCGGCGAACAGATCTGCCGCGTTTTCGCCGCGGCCGGGGCCTCGGTGATCATTGCCGATCTGGATCGCGATCGCGCTAACACCCTGGCCCGCGAAATACCCGGTAGTTCCGTACAGATTTTCGATGTCACCGCCGAGCCAGCGATTGAGGCCGTGATGAGATCTCTGGATGGTCTGGAGATCCTGGTGAACTGCGCGGGCGTTGGCCACGTGGGCACCATCGAAGAGACTGAGGCGGAGGATTTCCGGCGCCTGCTGCGCATCAACGTCGAAGGCGTTTATATGGTCACACGCGCGGCTATGCCGAAACTGCTGGAGTCCAAGGGGTCGATCGTGAACATCGGGTCGGTTGCCGGGCTGGTGGCGGTGAAGCGGCGCTTCGCTTATTGCGCCAGCAAAGGCGCGGTGGTGGCGCTGACGCGGCAGCTGGCCATCGATTATGCCGGCCGGGTGCGCGTGAACTGTATTTGTCCGGGCACGGTGGAGACGCCCTTTGTGGATGGCTACCTGGAGAAGTTCCACAAGCACGAAAAGGACAAGATTCGTCAGGAATTGCATGCCCGCCAGCCGGTGGGCCGCATGGGCCGGCCCGACGAAGTCGCCTACATGGCCCTCTATCTGAGTTCGGCGGAAGCGGAGTTCGTTACCGGATCGGTCCTGACGATCGATGGCGGATGGACGGCCGCCTGAGTTATCATTCACCCAAAGAGGATCCGCTGGGAACTTTTGCACCGACGGCGGCGTCTGCTAACTAGAACTGCTTCGGGTGGGGGGAGGTTGAAGCTATGCGATGGCTGCCGGTCTTGGCGTTTGTCGTCCGCGGCACTCTGCTAGCTGGGACTGCGGCCGACTTCGTCCACGCCCTCCATGAAAACCGATTCGACCGGAGCGAGTGCTATCGCGTTCGCGACATCACCATCGTCAAAGAAGACCTCAAGATCTATCTGACCGACGGCCACCTGATTTTCAGTCAGCCGTTGGCCGGGCGCCGCATCGCGGCGGCTTTTACAGCTGACGTGGAAGGCGGCGATGGGGAAGTGATCCTGATGCCTCCCAACCGGGGGGAACGGTCGTCGCTCGCCTCCTATACCGGCTCGCCGAACCTGGACGAGCATTTTCGAGCGGCGATGTTCATTTTCACGGGCTCGGATTACGACGCGATCCTTTCGCAACTTCCGAAAAATTCCGTCAACAAGAAGGTCACGGACGTGGCAGCCAGTATGGACGACTTTTGGACTCCTACGCTGCGCAGCCTCGCCGACAGCTTCCAGACTCGCATGGCTCTCGACCTGATTGGAGGATCGGCCGGCCATCCGGGAATGTTCGCGGGACTGTTCCAGAATGCCAAATTCGGCAATTTCGACGTTATTTTCGATCCCTATGGGCAGGAACAACTCATCGCCGGGCGGGTGATGGAGCGCGGCAACCACAGTTATTTCGATACCTGGACTAGCTTCGCGGACCGGTCTGCGCGGCACAATCCCCCGGCGCACCGCGAGGACGTGCTGCTCAGCGATTACCGCATCGCATCCACGCTCAATGCCGACCTCTCGCTGGATTGCGTCACGCGAGTGAAAGTGAAGCCGCTGGCGGACGGCGCCAACGCGGTGAGTTTTCAAATGGCGGCGGAGATGGATCTGGGTTCGGTGACGGTGGATGGCCGGCCCGCGGAAATCCTGCAGCGCGATTCGCTGCGACCCAACATCGGGCGCAGCGACGAAATTTTTCTGGTGTTTCCGCCGGAGCCGTTGCGTGCCGGACGCGAGTACGAATTCGAATTCAAACACTCGGGCAAGGTAATTCAAGAAGCCGGCGATCACGTCTATTACGTGTCGGCCCGCGGCAACTGGTATCCCACCCACAACCTGCAATTTGCGCAATATGACTTGACGTTCCGCTATCCCGTCGACCTGGACCTGGTGGCCGCGGGAGACATCGTGGAAGATCGCACCGAAGTAGACCGCCGGGTGACGCGCCGGAGGACGGCATCGACCATTCGCTTCGCGGCATTCAATCTGGGCCACTACGAGCAGGTGCAGGTGGAACGCTCGGGATATGTGGTGGACGTGTGCGCCAATCGCGCGTTGGAAACCGCGTTGCAGCCGAGAATGCAACAGACAATGAGCCTTTCCGCGACCGCCGCGGCGCGGCAGAGCCAGGGTTCGATTGTGGTGGGGCCGGCGCACGCATCCATGGCTCCGAGCCCCGTCGCCGAGTTACAGCGGGTGGCTACGGAGGTGGCGTCTTCGGTGGAGTTCATGGTGTCGAAATTCGGCCCGCCGGCTCTGCCGCACATCACGGTATCGCCGATTCCCGGCACGTTCGGGCAAGGATTTCCGGGGCTCATTTACATCTCGACGCTGGCGTATTTGAAGCCGCCGCCGGGCGCCCGCGTAAACCCGTCGGAGCAGCTTTACTTCGACGATTTCCTGCAGGCTCACGAAGTGGCGCACCAGTGGTGGGGCAATCGCGTGACCACGACCTTTTACCGCGACGGGTGGCTCATGGAGGCGCTGGCGAACGTTTCGGCGCTGCTGTACGTGGAGAAGCGCAAGGGCATCGCTTCCGGCGCCGTGATGCTCGACAGCTACCGCACTGCACTGCTGGAGAAGGGCGCCAACGGGCAGATTGCGGATGCCGCCGGTCCGGTGTCGTTCGGTCCGAGGCTGACCAGTTCTGTTACGCCCGCCGCGTACATTAGCATCACGTACGGCAAAGGGCTCTGGGTGATGCAGATGCTGCGCCGCCGCATGGGCGACGAGCGATTCCTGGCGCTGCTGGCCGACCTCACCAAGCGCTACGACCGTCGCGAGATCACCACCGACGAGTTTCGGCTGGCGGCGGCCGCGCATCTGCCAGCTCACAGCGAAGATCCCAAGCTGGAAACGTTCTTCGATCAATGGGTGAATGGCACGGGCATTCCAGCCCTGAAGCTGTCGTACTCGGTGAAAGGCAAGGCCCCGCAGCTGCGGTTGGTGGGAACGATCGTGCAGTCGGATGTGGAATCCGATTTCAGTACGCTGGCGCCGGTGGAAATCGAAGTAGCGCGCGGTCAGACGATCACGCAGTGGGTTCGCACCAGCAGCGATCCGGTAACATTCACGGTGCCGTTGAAACAGGCGCCGCTGAAGGTCGCGCTCGATCCGCATTACGCCGTGCTGCGGAGGATGTAAGTGGGACATGCTTCAGCTTGTCCACCAAAAATGGGCGAGCTCTGCTCGCCGGGCAAGCTGAAGCATGCCCCACTTCTACTTTTCGGAGAACTCGGTTGTCTTCCCGTTTATTTCCTCAACCCGCACTACGAACCGTTTGCGGTCATTGAGGATGCGCTCCGGGGCGTTGTACTGTGCGAGCACCGTGTAGTCTCCGGCGGTGTGGGCCGGAATGACGTACTTGGTGTAGAGAGTGGGATGAAACGGGCCGAATTCAGGCATGGCGTCGGCAAGCCTTTTCGCGTCCACTCGCGAAATGATGGTGGTGGGAAACTCCCCGGCGTTGGTTTCCAGGGTCACCGTGACATTGTTGACCTGGAACCCGTATTCCGCGGGGTTGGTGAGGTGGAGATCGATTACCGCCAGCGCGGTATTCTCATCGGTGCCGTGAACGCGGACCGTCATAGCGCCAGTCAGTTCCATGTGCGCGCCGCGCTGCAAATACATGATCCCGGCCACCACCACGGCAACTGCGACGAGTCCGATGGCGAAGGCGCTTAAAAACTGTTGTTTCACGAAACCTCCCGCACGATGTGCGCTAACCGATCGAGAGCGTCGCGTGCCGCATCGATCGGTTTACTGCCGGCGCGGCCGGCTTCGAGGGTAATGCGGCCGCTGTAGGCATCCTTATCCAACTCCGTCAGAATGGCTTTCCAGTTCATGGATTCCGGACGGTCAGGCCACAGGCTTGAAGCCGGCACGCGCACATTCAGTATGCGCTTCTTGGGGAGCAGGGAATAGCCGCCGGGAGCCGGCTTCCAACTGATTCCTACGAATTTCGACGGCACGAGCTTCATGATGGCGGCAAGGTCGGCGCAAGTAGCGATGTTGGTATCCGGGTCGTTCTCGAGCAATAGCGCGATCTTCTGCTTGTCGGCTTCGGCGGCCATTTCGATCAGGGTGTCGGCGGTGCGCTGGAACGCGCTCGATGGATCGGGCACGCGCGTTCCGGCGAAGACCAAGAGCTTATCCGCGCCCATGATTTGGGCGCATCGCAGGGCTTTCTGGAAGTCTTCCATGCGGCGGTCCCAGCGCGCTTTCTCGGACCACGCGAATTTCAACAGGCCGGTATCGATGGTGGAGATTTTCAGATTCTGGTTGGTCAAGTGGGCCGCATCGGCCTGCATGTCCGCTTCGCGCCCGGTGGCATATTCGCGATTGGCGCCCGGCAGATCGCGGACTTCCACGAAGAGCATGCCGGACTGGTGCGCGAAACTGGCGGCGTCGTCGGCGTCGGCTCCGATTTCGTCGGTGATGGCGCTGATGCGCGAACGGTCCCAGTGGGCGCGCGCCCACAAATTGCCGGTTAACGCCGCGGTCGCGGCGAGGAGTTCCCGTCGGGTCACAAAACGATTGTAATAGAGGTATGGAATGGATGAGCTCGAGCGGGCGCAAGATTGTTCTTCACGAGGGCGACATTACACGTCTGGCCGTGGACGCGATGGTGAACGCCGCGAATTCGGCGCTGGCTGGCGGCGGGGGCGTGGATGGCGCGATTCATCGCGCCGGCGGGCCGGAAATCATGGGCGAACTGGACGGCATCCGAAAGGCGCAGGGTGGGTGTCCGACGGGGAAAGCGGTGGCTACCGGCGCCGGCCGTTTGCCGGCGAAATTCGTGTTTCACGCCGTCGGGCCGATTTACCGCGACGGACAGCGCGGCGAAGCGGAGTTGCTCGCCTCTTGTTACCGGGAGTGTCTGGCGATGGCGGAAGGGCGCGGCGTGGCGACTATCAGCTTCCCGGCCATTAGTACCGGCGTGTATGGTTACCCACTGCAAGAGGCGGCGGCCATCGCGGTCGCGGAGGTGAAGAGGCACTTGGAAGGTGGAGATGGGTCGGTACGTGAAGTTACATTCGTGTTATTCGACCGCCGCGCCTGGAACGCGTACGCAAAGGCACTCGAAAAGTAAAGTGCTTCGCGAAATATTCATCCGGAATTAACAAATCGGGCGTAACATCGAGGCAGAATCTGGAGGTGCACCGTGTCTACAACGATCCGGAAAGCAACCCAATTTACTTTCGATAGCGCCATCACATCGATCAGCCTGCTGGCGGTACTGGCTATCTGGCCGGTCCTGAGCCTGGTGCGGGCAATGCGGACGTCGCACTAATCTCCTTCCTTTTGGCGAAGACCCGCGCGAGCTTGCTGCGCGCGTCCGGCAATGTGGGCGCATTTCCTTCGGGTTCGGCGCTAAGATATCGGCGGAAATACTGTTGCGCGCGTTCTAAGTCTCGTCCCGCCGATGACAGGACTTGGGCAGCACGATCATAGGGCGATAGATCGTCGGGAACCAGCCTGTCCACCGCTGCGAAGAGCGGTGCTTTGAGGGTCCATAATAATCGACGAGATTTCAGACGCACTACACTAGCTGGGTTGTCTGCGAACACTGAGTATTACGAAACGAAAGTTTACCGTATTTGTAACCGATCGCAAACATACTAAGTGTTATTAACGAAAAGGACAGTTAAGTGAAAGCAATTGCAACCTTTCTTTTGCCGGTTCGTTGCATCGCGATCGATCCTGCGCAGAACTGAACCTATGGCCGCGAAAATCGATCTCATCTATATCGAGGCCGGTGGCGGCCACAGGGCCGCGGCCACAGCCCTGATTGACGTGATCCACCAGCAGCAGCGGCCCTGGGATCTGCGCCCGCTTTGTATCCAGGACCTGCTCGATTCCATCGATTTCGTCCGCAAGTCCGTGGGCATTCCGTTTCAAGATGTTTACAACATCATGCTGCGCCATGGATGGACTCTCGGGACGGCGCAGATGGTGCCGCTGATGCACCTGCTGATACGCATGTCGCACCGGCAGCAGGTGCAGGTGCTGACACGGCATTGGGCCGCTCATCGGCCCGATATGGTGGTTTCGCTCATTCCGCATTACAATCGGGCTCTGCGCGAGGCGCTCGATCGCGCCTGGCCGGGCACGCCGTTCGTAACGATTCTGACGGACATCGCCGATTACCCTCCGAATTTCTGGATCGAACGGTTGGAGCAGTACGTAATTTGCGGGTCGGAGCAGGCGGTTCGCCAGGCGCGGGCCTGCGCAATTCCGGAATCGCACATCGTGCGGACATCGGGCATGATCTTACACCCGCGCTTCTACGCGCCTCCACCAGCCGATCGCGGCGACGAACGCGCGCGCCTGGGGCTGCAGCCCAATCTGCCCACCGGCCTGGTATTGTTCGGCGGCGAGGGATCCACCGATATGGTGAAAATTGCGCGCCTGCTCAACAAAACTGGGAACGAGCTGCAGCTGATTCTGCTCTGCGGACGGAATGAAGTGGTTCGGCGCGAAATCGAAGCACTGCCACGCCGCGTTCTCAGATTCGTACAGGGATTCACGCGCGATGTCCCGCGCTACATGGCGTTGTGCGATTTCTTCATTGGCAAACCGGGTCCGGGATGCATCAGCGAAGCGCTGGCGATGGGCCTACCGGTGATTGTCGAGCGCAATGCCTGGACGCTGGCGCACGAGCGGTATAACGCGGATTGGATCGAGGAGCAGGGAGTGGGGATGGTAGTCCGCAATTTCTCGCGGATCGGCCGCGCGGTCCGCGATCTGCTCGAACCGGAACGGTACCGGCGGTATCGCGCGCGCGTGCAGGCGATTCGCAATACCGCGGTATACGAAATCCCCGACGTGCTGGACAGAATCCTGGAACGGCATGTCTGGCGGCCGTCCCCCATGCCACCGCCGCCGCGCGATCAATCGCCCACCCTCATCGGCAACATTTGTTAACGGGAAGCGGGCTAAATCGTCCTTCAGCCCCGTGCTTTCAGCCGGTGGAGGGATATCCTCTGTTAGCATCGAGACCCGATTGCGGCTTATAATGGGTGATATGCCAGATCCCGACAACGCCGTTGTCCTTGTGGCCGACGGCGAGGCGAGCGTTTTGAAAAATGTCTCGTCTACTCTGCAAAAAGCTGGATTTACGGTATTGACGGCCCACGGTGGGCCCGCTGTTTTGGACGTTTGCGCGCACCACCCCGAACCGATTCAGTTGGCCATCATGGACATGGCGATGGCCGGAAACGGTCCCGAGTTGCTGGAGCGCCTGGATGGATCGTATCCCGGTATCCGTTTCCTGTTTACGTCGACGAACGATGAGTCCGGGGCAGAACGCCAAATGGGACGTTCGGGCCGCGCGCGCGGTTTTCTGCAAAAGCCCTTCCGCCGTTCTCGCCTCTTAGGGCGCGTCCTGCAGGTCATGGACACACCGAAGGTGCGTACGGCATAGGCCGTGCTTGGGCGAGCTCCGCTCGCCTGGACAAGCTGAAGCATGTCCCACGAAAAAGGCCAAACTCCAGCGTACGGCATAGGCCGTGCTTACGCGATAATTCCCTTGCGAACAGCGTAGAGAATCAGCTCTGGAACGCTGTGCAATCCCAGTTTCTGCAAAATATGGGTGCGATGCGTTTCCACGGTGGTCAGGCTGATGCTCAGCGCGCCTGCGATTTCCTTGTTGGGCTTGCCCTCGGCCGCCAATTGCAGAACCTCGCGCTCGCGGCCGGTGAGCAGCTCGTAACTGTCTTCGAGACCGCGCTGCTCCATCTCCTGGATGTAATCTTCCTGCATCATGCGGCTGATCTTGCGGGTGAGAAACGACCGCCCCTGCGAAACTGCGCGGATGGCTTCCAGGATGTCGCTGCGCAGCGATTCTTTTAGCAGGTAACCCTTGGCGCCGGCCTTGAGCGACCGCAGCACGTAACTCTCATCCTGGTGCATGCTCAACATCACGACGCCGATTTGCGGATGAGCGGCCAGAATACGGCGCGTGGCATCGATGCCGTTCAAGTTCGGCATGCCCACGTCCATCACGATGACATCCGGATGAAGATCTTCGGCCAATTCCGCGGCTTCGCGGCCGTCGGCAGCCTCGCCCACTACGGCCATGTCGGTCTGTTTTTCCAGAAGGGCGCGCACGCCGTCGCGCACCACCTCGTGATCGTCAGCTATGAGAATGCGAATGGGCATCGCGTCCGTTCTTCGCCGCCATCTGCGCCACCGGCAACTCGGCCGTCACCATTGTGCCGCGGCCGGGTTGCGAATCGACGCGCACCTGGCCTCCCAGCCGGCCCACGCGTTCTTCCATACCGAGGAGTCCCAGGCCGCGCACCAGGCGCGGATCGAAGCCGGCGCCATCGTCGCGCACCGAGAATTTGACGCGCGCGCCGTCGCGGGCGACCCGCACTTCCACATTGCGCGCGCTGGCATGGCGCGAGGAGTTATTCAGAGCCTCCTGCACCAGCCGATATATGCAGGTTTGGTGGTCGTCCGGCAATCCGTCCACGCTGTCGTCGGCCTGAACGGTTACGTGCAGCCCGGTTCGCTTGGCCATCTCGCGCGCCTGCCATTTCAGCGCCGGCACCAGGCCGAAATCGTCCAGCATCGATGGCCGTAACAGCAGCGCCAGGTCGCGGACTTGATTGACGGTCTTCTCCGCCATGCCGCGAATCGCCGTCAGGTGCTCGCGCACCTCGACCGGCTCGTCCGCGCAGGCGGCGCTTTCGGTTTCCATCAGGATGGCGGAGAGGGACTGCCCCACCTCATCGTGCAGTTCGCGAGCCAGCGTGCGCCGCTCGTTTTCCTGCGCGCGCAGCAACCGCGCGGAGAGATCGCGCAAGTCGGCCCGCGCGCGCCCATTCTCTTCCAGACGACGTTCCAGCTCGCGCTCCAGTTTGAGTGTGCGGCTGATCGTTGCCAGCGCCAGCACGAAACCGCCTACCAGCGTGATGGCGAACGTCAGCATCAGCGAGCGGCGCAGTTGCTCGGAACTGGCTGCCAGCTGGTCTTCGGCGCGCGCCAGGCCGCGTTCGTTCACGGTGGCGATACGGTCGGCGATTTGCAGCATGGTGGTGCGCCGCGGCACCAGTTCGTCATAAAAGAAGGAATACCGCAAGCGGTCGCGTTCATCGGACGTCCACGCCAGTGTGCGGTCGAGCACCCGCCAATAGGCATCGATCTCGTTGCGCAGGTCCTGGAAAGGCTTGCGTTCATCGGGCGCCGCCGAACGGGCGTAATCGTCCAATGCGGCGCGCGTTTCCCGCTCCAGTCCGACCAGCCGCGCCGATTGCGCGTGCGCGCCATCGACGTCCGGCGAAAGCAGAAAATCGCGCACGTAAGTACCCGAGAGGTAGATGCCGGAGCGGATCTGATCGAGGGTGCCCAGGCGCCCGAGGAAGGCCTGCCGCATGGCGGTTTCCTGTTGGCGCACGTGGCCCAACATCCAGAGGCTGCCGATGCAGGCCGCCAGAATAAAGGTCAGCAGTCCTCCGAAGCCGAGGGAGAGCACCAGCCAGGGAGGCCGCCGCCGCGGCGATTCCGGCACACTCGCGGGCATACTTTCGGGCGTACCGTTCAATTGCGACACGTATGTCCTCAGATCTCAGTGTAGTCAAACACGAGGCTCCGCAAAATACTGTCCGGACAGGATAGTAAACCTGCTGACGAAGCGTTACAAATAAATCCATAGGAGGAAACTCGAAAGTGAAGTATTCCAGCAGATTGATTGTTCTCGCGGTGGCCGTTGCCGCTATGATCGGCGCCGGTTGCGCCAAGAAGAAGGTTGCCGCCCAGGGCCCGCCGCCCCCGTCGCAACCCGCCGCCGCCGCGCAACAACAGTCGACTACGCAGACAGCTCGCACCGAAACCCGCACGCCCGCTCCCGCGCCCGCGCCGCAGCAGACCACGCGCATGCCCAATTCGCAGACCCGCGCCCGTATCGACACCTTATTGGCGCGAATTGAAGATGCTTACTTCGATTACGACAAGCACACCTTGCGCCCGGATGCGATTAAGGCTCTGGAAGCCGATTCCAGCGAGCTGCGCGACATCCTCAAAGATTATCCCGACTATAAGCTGAACATTGAAGGTCATTGCGACGAACGCGGTTCCGCCGAGTACAATATGGCGCTCGGGCAGGAACGGTCCGACGCGGCAAAGGCGTATCTGGTGCAAGTTGGCATCCCCTCGGCACAGCTGGGCACGGTAAGCTATGGCAAGGAGAAGCCCGCCTGCGACGAGCATGACGAAGCCTGCTGGCAGAAGAATCGCCGCATCCACATTGTGGCGGATTCCCAGCAGAGGTGAAGTTCTCTCCCCACGCACCAACCCATGACGGCTGCGGTCTGGCACGCTCCTGCCAGGCCGCGGCCGTCTTTTGTTTTTGTCTCAGGCATGGGCGCAGCGACCGCAGAGAAAAGCGTTCAGAGGATATGTGCCCGGAATCTCGGGACCACTCCCTCACGGTCGCGGCTCGGTATCCGCATATTGTATTTCCGAGCCGCGACCGTAAGGGAGCGGTTGGCTGGCTCAGGGCAAATCCGGCGGTGTTCAGCCAGTGAATACCTCGCGCTGGGAGCGTTTCCGCCTCGATCATCACGAGGGCACCATCATTCTGGTGCTCACGCTGATTATTGGCGCGGTGGTGGGCGCGGTGGTTGTCGCCTTCATCCTGCTGACTGAAAATCTCGGCGCCCGCATGTATCCTGCTTCGGGCGCCCCCTGGCGCCGCATCTTCATCCCTATCGTGGGGTCGCTGAGCACGGGATATTTCCTCTACCGTTATTTCCCCAACGCCCGCGGCAGCGGAATCCCGCAAGCCAAGACTGCCCTTTTCATTCGTGACGGCTTCATCAGTCTGCGCACCGTCATCGGCAAGTTCAGCATGTGCTCCATCACGCTGGCCAGCGGACTGGCGCTCGGCCGCGAAGGTCCATCGGTGCAAGTGGGCGCGGGTATCGCATCGGTGCTGGGCCGCAGGCTCGGACTCTCGCCGGCCAGTGTGAAGTCGCTGGTGCCGGTGGGCGCCGCGGCGGCGTTGGCAGCGGCCTTCAATACGCCGATTGCCGCCGTGCTTTTCACGCTCGAAGAAGTAATGGGCGACATGCACGCGCCGGTGCTGGGGTCGATCGTGCTGAGCTCGGCCACCTCCTGGATGGTGCTCCATCTGCTCTTGGGCGACGAGCCGTTGTTCCATGTGCCGGCCTACCAGCTTAAAAGCCCGGTGGAGTTTGTCACGTACGCCATCCTGGGTCTGGTGGGCGGCTTTGTGTCGGTGGCGTTCGTCAAACTGCTCCTCTGGCAGCGCAAGAGATTTCTCGCCATGCCCATCTGGACGCGCTGGTTCCAACCCGTCGCCGGCGGCATAACCGTCGGACTGCTGGGCTGGTTCGCTCCCGATGTCCTGGGTGTCGGCTATGGAGCGGTCGGCCAGGCGCTCAATGGGCATATGGTGCTTGGAACTATGGCGCTGCTGGTATGTCTCAAGCTGGTGGCGACGGCAACGTGCTACTCCTCCGGCAACGCCGGCGGCATTTTCGGGCCCGCGTTGTTTATCGGGGCGATGCTCGGCGGCGCCGTGGGCTCGGTGGCCCACATCGTGATGCCCTCTTACACGGGCAACGTGGGCGCGTACGCGCTGGTGGGCATGGGCGCGGCCTTCGCCGGAATCGTTCGCGTGCCGTTGACTTCCGTCATCATGATCTTCGAAGTGACGCGCGATTACACTATCATCGTGCCGCTGATGATCGCCAATCTACTCTCCTACTACGTTTCCAGCCGCTTTCAGGAAGAGCCGATCTACGAAGGTCTGCTCCATCAGGACGGAATCCATCTGCCTCACGGCGCCGGCGTTCGCGCCAAGGAAACGATTCTGCACGTGAGCGATGCCCTTCGTCCCGGAGGCGAGCCGCTTCCCGCTTCCCTCACGCTTGCCAATGCGCGTGCGCGCGCCGATGAGCGGCACAATGCATGGCCCGTGGCCGACGACGTCGGATTGCGCGGCATGGTGAGTGCGCAGCGGCTCGATCAGGCGATCGCCAACGGGCAGGGCGGGGAATTGGTGGGCGCCCTTGTTCCGGAACCCGGGCCCGCCGAAGGCTTGACGCAGGACGTCTTCCCGCACCTGCACGCCGATCATTCGCTGGATGTTGCGTTGCGCAAACTCGCGGGGACCGGGTGGGACGTGCTCCCCGTCGTCAGCCGCGACAACGTGCGCCAGTGGAAGGGCACGATATCGCTGCAAGATATTCTGGCGGCCTACGGCATCGCCCACAGCGACGCATCAGCTTCGCAGCCGCAGTCCAAACCAGATCAGGCCGATCGCCAGTAGCGCCAGCGCCGATACCTGCACGGGCCGCCGGCCGTTCGCTATCCGCGCGACTCTCGAGAACAGCAGCGCGAATATCGAAATGGCGGCGATTTCGGCTACCGCAGCGCCCGCCAACACCCAGCCGGCATTGTACCCCGTGTTCTGCAGGAAGAGGTGGAAATACAAGCCGTGGAAGACGCCCAAAACGCTCGCGATGGCCCACCGGCCGCCGGCCTGCGGCAGCAGGAGGATCTCCACGGCGAGATAAGCCACGGTCAACGCGGCCGCTGCTTCCACAAATCGCGGCGCTGGTTGCCAGGCGAGATGCGGCGCCGCCAGCACGCATGCCACTTGTCCCAACAGAAACATTCCCGAAAGCATCAGTAGCTCCCGCCGGGTGCGCGCCGCCAGCACCAACGCTGCCAGGAAGAGGAGTTGCACCGCGCCGCCCAGAGCCCGCATCCAGCCCGCGCCCGCTTGGGTGATGGCGACCTCCGCGGCGGTCGGCGCACGGAAGCGAAGAGTGGCGTGGGTGAAGGAAATGTCGAAGATTGCCTGGTCCTGCTTGCCGCCGAGTTCGGCGCGCAGCAGATGCACGTGGTTTGGTACAGTCACGGCGGCGAGCGTGCAGTCCACATCGACGCGGTCGGGCGGCGCGGAAAATTCATAGTCGGCCTGGCAAATATAGAGCGCTCGCGCCGTGTCTGCCGCGCAGTTCGCCGCGACCATGCGCGCACCCGCAAACCGCACGTGATCGAGCAAGGTCTTCTCCGGCGCCGTGACGTGCGACACCTCATACAACGGCATCCGCAATTCATAATGGGCGCGCACGCCGTATACCGTGAGATCGCCCGAGCTCATGCTGACGACGTGGCTGCAAGCAGGCACCGCGATCAGGAATATCCAACTCCGCCGCAAGCAGCTATTGTAATATCCGACCGCACCCGTCACGCCGAGATGAGTCTCCGAACTGAAGCCATCCCCGCATTTCGGTTGGGCTCGGGGAATTGACGTGAGCCAACAGGACAAGCTGAAGACGTCCCACAAATGCCCTTCAGCTTGCCCAGGCGAGTGGAACTCCCCCCGCCAAGTGCTGCTAGCCTAAGATTTGTCCACACTCGCGCACAAGGATCATGGCCCGGCCTGGTCCCACTGGATCTCCCCCGAAACGCTCATCGCCCAGGTCCGCAGCACCGCGCCGTTCCTGGCCGAGCGACTGCCCGCCCCGGAATCGGCCCGCCCGATCGATCTCGGCGATTCGCCCGACGGATTCCTGCGGGTCCTGGCGAGTTGGGAAAACATCCACCGCGCCGGCCTCACTGCCGCCGAGCAATTACAGGATTACTTCGCCTTTTGCCTCGCCTGCCATCACGCCACCGTGGCGACATTTGTGCCCACCGATGTCGATACCAAAATCCGCGGCATCGTGTGGCGCGAAACGCGCGATCTCGATTCCATCCGCGCGATGTTGCGCTTCGCTCTCACCTCACGCCAGTGGACGGAAGACGGCATCTCCATCCGCGCCGTCCGCGGGGTGAGTGGGCACAACGGCGAACAGTGGAGCGCCATCGCTGCGGGACTCGGTTACCTCCTCGAACTCGGCGATACCGCCTCGGCCGCTGAAGCGCTCGCCGCGATAGAGGCCGAGATCGACCGCGAGCAGGCGGTATTCGACGCGGTCTGCGCGGAACGCGATGGTGAGCTCGACCTGTTGCGTTTATCGATGACGCTGGCGCACAATCGCGGCGATCTCACGCAGGGCATGGGTTTCTGGAAACGCACGGCGGCTACCGCGCCGGTGATGGAGCATCTCTCCGCGCGCGGGCGGTTCGCGCCGGCCGTGTTCATCTACCAGCACACCGGTCTTTCGGCCGAAGGCCATCGCCACTATCCACTGCGTCCCGTGAAAGTGCTACGCCGTTCGACGGCCACTCTGCTGCCGCTGTGCCCGTTTCTGGATGACTGGGGCGCCGTCGTGTCGTGTCTCGAAGAAAGTGACGAAGTGCTGGCGGCGCTGGTAGTCGGCTGCCAGAAAGTGCAAGGGCAGCAGGGCTATTATCGCGCCATCGCCGGAATGCGCGCCGCTTCCTCGGGCGCGTTCGATCGCGCGGCCGCCCGCATGCCGAACGCCGCGCAGCGTTTGCTCCGCGACCACGAGCTCCGCAAGCTGGTCGACGTGCCACGCATCTCATTCGAATCCATGATGCGCAAACGCGCCCGCGCCGCGCTGGCCCTGGCTTTACGTTCCCGGTAGCTTGGAAGTGTCCCAACCGCCGCCCAACGCCTTTATCAGTGACACGCTGGCATCCATGCGCCGCCGCAGAATGTCCACTTCGGTGTACTCATCCTGCAGGTCGATGCTCTGCGCGCTGATCACCTCGAGATACGTCACCAACCCGCCCTTGTAGCGGCTCATCGACAGATCCAGCGACTGCTTGGCCGCCTCCACCGCGACTCTCTGCGCGTGCGACTGCTGCTCGAGAATGCGGAGCGTGGCGAGATTGTCCTCCACTTCCTGGAAAGCCGTCAGAGCCGCCTGCCGGTAATTCGCGGCAGCCTCATCGTACGCGGCGATGGCCGAATCCGACATCGCGCGCCGGCGGCCGCCATCGAAAATGGTTTGCGCGAGGGTAGGACCTAACGACCAGAAGCGGCTCGGCCAGCTCAGCCAGTCCACCGGAGTATTGCCCAGGAGGCCACCCGTCGCGGTGAGCAGCAACTGCGGAAAGAATGCCGCCCGCGCGATGCCGATCTGCTGGTTGGCCTCGGCGGTGCGGCGCTCGGCGGCCGCAATGTCCGGGCGGCGTTCCAGCAGCTGGGCCGGCAGGCCCACGGGAATCACCGGCGGTACATAATTCAGGGGGCCCTCCTCCAACGTCAGGCTCTCCGGATTGTGGCCTAGGAGTACCGCCATGGCATGTTGATAGGTGGCGCGCGAAACGCTCACGCCGATATCCGCGGCGCGGGTAGTTTCCAGTTGGGTGCGCGCCTGCGCGACTTCGGCCTTGGAGCTTAACCCTCCGTCATAGCGGTGCTGGGTGAGATCGAGCGCCTTCCGATATGCGCCGATGGTTTCATCCAGGAGATTCTTCTCCGAATCGAGCGCACGCAGCTCAAAATAGTCGATGGCGAGTTCGGCGTGCAGGCTCAGGCGAATGGTTTCCAAATCGGCCGCGCTGGCCTGCGCCTCTTCGCGCGCGGCAGCCACCGATCGGCGTACGCGGCCCCACGCGTCCAGTTCGTAATTCACGTCGATGGGCAGCGTGTATTGACCGTAGTCGCCGGAAACAGTTCCGGTAGGCGCATTTCTCGAGAGGCGATTGGTGGTGATGGAAGGCGAGGCGGAAACGGTGGGATACAGGTTCGATCGATTCACCTGGATCAGAGCCCGTGCCGCGCGAAAGCGCGCTTCCGCCGCTTTCAAATTCTGGTTATTAGCGTCGACCTGCTCTTCCAGTCGATTCAGTTCGGCGATGCCGAAGAGTTGCCACCAATCGGCGCGCAGGGTGGTGTCCGCGGGCTGCGCTTCCTTCCACCCTGGCGATTCGGCGAACGATTGCGGCGGCGGCTCGTTGAACGACGGCGCTGCCGCCACGGGCGGCTTGCTATACTTCGGGCCGACCATGCACCCCGACAGAAGCAAGGCAGAAAATGTGAGCGCTGCAAGGACCGCTCCCTTACGGTCGCGGCTCGGAAACGCAGTCTGCCGATACCGAGCCGCGACCGTGAGGGAGCGGTCCCGGGTCCGCCGAAACGCCCCGCGCCCCCTCATTTCTCCGCCGCCTTCGCTACTCGCACTTCTGTTCCCGACGTCAGGGAATCGGACGGATTCTCGATGATCCGATCCTGGGCCGTGACGCCCGACAATACTTCCACCTCGTTGCCGTAGTCGCGGCCGATGACGATTGGCACCAGCTCCGCCTTGTTATCGCGGACCACGGCGACTTGCATCCCCTGGGAGCGGAAGATCAATGAATTTACGGGAACCACCACGGTGCCGACCTTTGAACTCAGTTTGAGATGCACGGAGAGAAATGCGCCGGGCAGCAATTCGCCCAACGGGTTGTCGACGTCTACTTCGGTCAATAGAGTTCGCGAAGCCGGATCGATGGAATCGGAGCTGCGCACGATGGTCCCGTTAAATTTCCTGCCGGGGAACTCCGCCTGTGTCAGTTCCGCGCGTGCTCCCGGAGTGACGTTCCGCGAGTACGCCTGCGGCACGTTGACGTAGACCCGCAGTTTACTGGTGGAAGCGATATCGAACAGCTCCTTGCCGGGAACATTCCCGCCCGCGTTGATCAACGCGCCGATATCGATATTGCGGGCCGTAATCACGCCATCGAACGGCGCATACACCTTTTGGAAGCGCTGCGTCTCTTCCAAGCGCCGGACGTTGTAGGTGGCCGAATCGACCATGGCCTTCTTCGCATGCAGATCGCCGACCCGATCCTCGACGTCCTGCTTCGCTACGGAGTCACTCTTGAGCAGCGACTGGTATCGGTCGGCCGTGGTTTGCGAAAGATCGAGGTTTGCCTGCGCGGTGGCCAGATCGGCCCGCGCCTGATCGAGCTGGCGATCCACTTCCGGAGTCTCGATCTCGGCCAGCAGTTGGCCCGTTTTGACGTGCGCGCCGATGTCGAAATACCAGGTTTTGAGATATCCGTTGGTGCGGGCGTAGATCGGCGTCGCGACATAAGCCTGCGCATTGCCCGGGAGCACCACTTCTTCCGCCGCCGCGCCCTGCCGAGGATGGATGGCCGTTACCGTGGGCACCGCCATATCCAGAGTCACCTCTTTCAAGGCGGCCTGTGCCTGCACACGGCGCGCCATGCCGCTCGACACCGCGTACGCAATCATCCCCGCCACCAGGCAGAGCACCAGCGCAATGGCGATCCAAGCGGACACGGGCAGCTGCGGCTTGGATTGCCGGTCGGGAGTCACGACCTCCGGGCTAATCATGGACAAGCACCTCCGAGGAACTTGCCGGGGCGCGGCGGCCATGCAGCATGGCGAAGACCGCGGGCACAAAGGTCAGAGTAGCGACGGTGGCGAACAGCAGACCTCCAATCACTGCGCGGCCGAGCGGCGCGTTCTGCTCGCCGCCTTCCCCCACTCCCCGCGCCATGGGAACCATGCCGATCATCATTGCCAGAGCCGTCATAATCACCGGACGGAAGCGCGTGAACCCGGCGCTGAGCGCGGCCTCCACCGGATCGCCTAGTTCCAATAGCTGTTCTTTCGCGAAGCTGATCACCAGGATGCTGTTCGCGGTTGCCACGCCCATGCACATGATGGCGCCCATCATGGCTGGGACGCTGAGAGTGGTATGCGTCACGAATAGCATCAGGACGATGCCCGCGAGAGCCGCCGGAAGCGCCGTAATAATGATGAACGGATAGAGCCACGATTGAAAATTCACTACGATCAGCAGGTAGACCAGCACAATCGAGAATATCAGGCCGGCCACCAGTCCCACGAAGGACGTCCGCATGGTCTCCACTTGCCCGCGTATCAGCATCTCCGACCCGCGCACCAGATTCTTGCGGTTGGCGTCGACAATCTGCTGAATCTCGCGGCCGACGCCTGCCAGATCGCGGCCATCCACCCCGCCGTAAATGTCGATCACGCGCTGAATATCGTAATGATTGACGGAGGCCATGCTGTTGCCGCGGCTGATCGAGGTTAGGTCGTTGAGAATTTCCGGTGTGCCCGAAGGTCCTGCCGTCAGCGGAAGATTACGCAGCTCCTGCAGCGATTGCACGTCGTATTGGGGCGCCTGTGTCACCACGCTGTAGCTCACCCCGTTTTGCGGATTCAGCCAGAAGGTAGGTTGCGTCTGGAAGCTGCCGCTGAGCGAAATCAGCAGGCTCTGCGCCACGTCGGCCTGTGTGTAGCCGCTTTCGGCGGCCTTGATGCGATCGGTAAACACGTGCAACATGGGCTGGTCGAAGGTCTGCTGGATGCGCAGATCGGCGATGCCTGGAATGCGGCGCATCTGGTGCAGGATGCGGTCCGCAAGCTGACGATTGGACTCTGCGTCCCTGCCGATGAGCTGCACGTCGATAGGAGCGGGCAGGCCGAAATTGAGAATCTGGCTGACAATGTCGTCGGGCAGGAAATAGAATTCCGTGCCGGGAAACTCGCGCGGCAAAGTTGTCCGCAGCGCCCGTGTGAATTCCTCGGTGGGGCGATGCTCTTTGGTGAGCGCCACCATGATATCGGCGTCCGACGAGCCCACCGGCGCCGAATTGCTGTAGATGGTATTGATGCTGCTGTAGGGCAACCCGATCTCGTCCAGGATACTGAGCAGCTGATCGTGGGGAATCTGGCGCCGGATGAATTGCTCGACCAGGTCGCAGATGCGCGCCGTCTCTTCGATGCGGGTGCCGGTCTTCGCCCGCAGATGCAGCTTGAACTGGCCGGTGTCGGAGGCCGGAAAGAAATCCTGCCCGAGCCACGGATAAAGCAGGAATCCGGCAAGGCAGGTCAACAGGAAAAGCGGCACAAACACCCAGCGCCCGTGCACCAGCACCCTCAAGATGGCGTGGTAGCCGTCGCGCAGGCGGTCGAATGCCCGTTCGAAGGCCCTTTGCAGCAGCACCAGCGGATTGCGGCTGGGCCCGTGATGCTGGCGCTTCAACAGGTATTTGGCCAGGGTGGGCACGAGCGTTCGCGAGAGCCCGTAGGACGCGAGCATGGCGAACACCACCGCTTCGGCCAGCGGCACGAACAGGTAACGCGCCACGCCGCTCAAGAAGAACATCGGCAGGAACACGATGCAGATGCAAAACGTGGAGACCAGCGCGGGAACGGCAATTTGCGACGCGCCATCGAGAATGGCGTGCACGATTTCCTTGCCCTGATCGAGATTGCGGTTGACGTTTTCGATTTCCACCGTGGCGTCGTCCACCAGGATGCCCACCGCCAGCGCCAACCCGCCCAGAGTCATGATGTTGATGGTCTCGTGCAGGAAACTGAGCACGATGATCGACGTCAGAATAGACAGCGGGATGGAAATGGCGATAATCACCGTGCTCCGCCAACTGCCCAGGAACAGCAGAATCATCAATCCCGTAAGGCAGGCGGCGATCACCGCCTCGCGAATGACGCCGTTGATGGAAGCGCGCACGAAGATCGATTGGTCGGCTAGCGGCTGAATCTTCAGCTCCGGCGGCAGCGTCGCCGCCACCACCGGCAGCAGCTTCCGAACTCCGTCCACCACTGCCAGTGTGGAAGCGTTGCCGGCCTTCATCACCGTGAGCAGCACGCCGCGAGTACCATCCTGTCGTACGATGTTAGTCTGCGGGGCGAAGCCGTCGCGCACATGGCCGATATCGCGAATGTAAATCGGCGTGCCGTTGACTACTTTGATTGGAAAATCGTTAAAGGCGTTGACAGTGTCCGGGCTCGAATTCAAGTCCACGGCGTATTCGAATTGTCCGATCTTCGACGTTCCCGCCGGAATGATGAGATTCTGCTTGGCGATCGCCGCCGTGACGTCCGCTGGCGAGAGGCCCTTCGACTGCATCGCTGTGGGATCGATATCCACCACGATTCCCCGCTGCTTGCCGCCGTACGGGTAGGGAATGGCGCAGCCATTGATGGTGATCAGGCGGGTGCGAATGAAGTTGACACCGTAATCGAACAGCGCCTGTTCGCTCAGCCCGCGCCCGCCCAACCCGAGTTGCAGGATGGGTACGCTAGAGGCGTTAAAGGTGAGCAGGAAAGGCGCCGTGGTCCCCGGCGGCAATTGCAGCAGGATGGACTGGGAGATAGATGTCACCTCCGCGATGGCCGATTTCACGTCAGCGCCGGGTTGAAAGAATATCTTGATAATGGCGCGCCCGTTGATGGATTGCGACTCGATATGCTCGATATCGTTCACCGTGATGGTGAGCGAGCGCTCGTAGATCGAGGTGATGCGTTCCTCCATCTCCTCGGCGTTCAGCCCGGAATAATTGAACGCCGCGGCGATCACCGGGATATCGATATTGGGAAAGATATCGGTGGGGGTGCGAAGAATAATGACGGGGGCCAGAATCAGAATCAGCAGCGCTAGAACGACGAAGGTATAGGGCCGCGCCAGCGCTAACCGGACAATCCACATCCCAGATCACTCCCTTTGGCGCATCGCCTATGCCGAAATAGTGGACACAGGCGTTTCGAAATTAATATATTCAAGATTGTCGCACGAGATGGCCACGCCATCAAAACCCGAGCGCGGAAGAGGCCGTCCCCGTGACGAAGCCGCGCGCCGGAGAATCCTGCAGGCGGCGCTCGACCTGATGGACGAAACGGCTTTCACGCAGGTCACCATGGAAGCTATCGCCGAGCGCGCCGCTGCCAGCAAGACGACGGTGTACCGGTGGTGGCCCAACAAGGCGCAGCTGGCGATCGAAGCTTTTCGCGAAGCAGTCGCGCCGCAACTGCCTCTGCGCGACACCGGATCGCTCCGCAACGATCTCACTACGCAAATGCAGAATTTCGCGCGTGTGCTCTCGGGCCGGGGAGGCCGTATGCTGCGATCCTTCCTGGTGGCGGCGCGCTGCGATCCCGAGGTCGCCGAGGCATTCCGGTCCATCTGGAGCGATCCGCGCCGCGCCGAAGCGAAGGCGATGCTTCGCCAGAAACAAGTTACCGGGCAATTGCGCAAGGATGCCGATCTCGATCTGGTGATCGATTCGCTCTATGGTCCGCTCTACTACCGCTTCCTGGTAAAAAACGAACTTCCTTCGCAGAAATATGCGGAATCGTTAGCCGCCCTGGTAATCCAGGGGCTAATCGCTTCCTGATACCCTCAGTTGCGCGTGCGGGTCCCCCCATGATTGCCGATCAAAGCTGTACCGCGCTGCCGGGGCGGTGCGTCCAGAGTATTGTACAGTTCCGAGGGGCGTCCATCCTTGACCCCTCTTTCACATTTGCCCTCAGTTCATAAGATTCGACCACAGGAGTTCCCAATTTGGCTTTCCTTCGGCTGACGCAACGGGTATTGTTCGCGATTGCTCTTTGCTGCTCTCTCATGGCGGCTGACACTTCCGATACTCCCGCATCGTCCGATTGGCTGCAAAGCCTTTGGAATTTGCCAGTCACTAACTGGCTGAAGCCCTTGTTCTCGACCCCGGGAATTCCGCAACCCGCGCGCCCGGCATCCACGTGCAAAATAGAGCCGCTACCGCTCGTCACCGACCCCGAAGCGCTCGAATTCGAAGCCAGTGCAACGCCCGACACGATTGGCCTGGCGCCGGCCATGAGCCGCGCTCTGGCGAAATTCCAGGAATTGGTCGCCTATGTGGGCGGGACATTCACCTTGAAATCGGCGTATCGCCCGCCGGCGTATCAGGCGCATCTGCAGCAGGTCTGGTTTAAGTGGATGGAACTGCGCAACAATCGCGATCCGGGCTGCCAGGCCCTCCGTGCCGGCGTGCAGTCGGAGTTCGCCGGCCATCGTTTGATCGAAAGCCAAAAGCCCGTGACTTCCTCCGACCACAGCCGCGGCCTCGCCTTCGACGCCACGGTGCTGATGCCTGCGGCCGCGCGCAAGGCCTGGCGGGCGATCAGCCTCGATCGCCTGGCTGTCCTCGCGGGACTCATACGGCCGGACGTTGTCCGCGACCCGGTGCACTACAAGCTGGCGATCGCTCGTACCAGCCACGTCGCACCGTCGACGGAATAGTCTGGCGCCGTTATAGAATGGACCCACTAAGGACCTTCTATGACGGACGAACTCCTCTCCCGCCGCGTGCTGCTATCGGCCGCCGCGGCAGCGCCTGCTGTCCCCGCATTGCTCGCCTCCGACCGGATCGCGATTTTCTCGCCGCCTCCCGAACGCGTCCGCATCGCTACCGTCGCGTTCGCCCTCACTCCAGCCGAGGTGCGACAGATTGAGTCGCAAGGCAAGAATGTCCAGCTCACTGTGACGGAATCGGCCGATCGCCTGAATCGCCTTCTGCCGGAGGTCGATGTGGTCTTCGGTGCGATCGCACCCGAAATGCTCTCCAGGGCGAAAAACCTGCGCTGGATGCAGCATACCGAGGCTGGGATGGACACGGTGCTGTTTCCCGAGCTGGTGAAGAGTCCCGTAGTGGTGACCAATATGTCGCGCATGTTCGCGCCGGCTATCTCGGAGACCGCCATTACCATGTTGCTCGCCCTCACGCGCGGGCTCAACAAATACTACATTCCGCAATTCCCGCAGAAGAAATACTTCTCCGAGCGAAACCTCGTGGAAGTGGACGGCATGACGATGGGAGTCGCCGGCATGGGCGGCCTCGGCTCCGCGACGGCAACGCGCGCGCACTACGGCTTCAATATGAGGATTCTCGCGACCGACGCCAAGCCGATGGTGAAACCGATTTTCGTCGATGCGCTGCGCGAACCGGAGTGGCTCGGTGAAATGGTCCCGCAAGTGGATGTCCTGGTAAACGCTGCGCCGCTCACCAGGCAGAGCGCTCGCATGTTCGATGAGAAAATCTTTCGCGCCATGAAGAAAACGGCCTATTTCCTGAGCATCTCCCGTGGCGGCGTTGTAGACCAGGACGCGCTGGTGCGCGCGCTCAACGAAGGCTGGATCGCCGGCGCGGGCTTGGATGTGACTACTCCCGAGCCGCTGCCGCCCGAGTCTCCGCTGTGGAACTGCCCCAACACCGTCATTACCTGCCATAGCGCGGGATGGTCGCCGCAGCGGCGAATCCGCCAGATGTCCCTGATCGCGGAAAACGTGCGGCGTTATGCCGGTGGATTACCCCTGATGAACGTCGTAGATAAGGTACGCGGGTACTGAAGAGGCATCCATATCGAACCGGACAGCGTCTCCCGCAGACTTCAGCTAAAGTTCCAACCACCGCGTATAAATCCCCGACTCATTCGACGTACGATCCCAGTTACGGTGTTCGCCATATCGCTCCTGGAGTTAATGGGAGTTAACGCAAGTTCCTTGATTTTCAGCGAATTACCGTATGGTATCTCACTCTGCAAGCCCCAACTCCGTTCTGGGTTATACTCGACACAATGGCCGGACCGACTGAGGGCGATCGGGCATCGGGCCCCCTGAACCGGCCCACCAACACGGATTCCTCCGAGACCGTTCAATTCACCTCCAGCCAATCGCAGACCATCGTCCAGGCCGGAGTCCTGCTGAACGACCGCTACCTGATTGTGCGCGAATTGAGCAGCGGAGGATTCGGCAAAGTCTTCCTCGCCCAGGACCAGCAGTTGCACAATCGGTCGGTAGTGGTGAAGATCCAGCTCGACCGCGCCATTGACGACCCCTGGTTCGAAAAGAAGTTCAACGAAGAGCTGCATGCCCTCGCGCTTATCGACCACCCGGGCGTGGTGGGCGCCCTCGATAGCGCCCGCACTCCCGACGGCCGGCCGTTTCTCGTCATGCAGTACGTGGAGGGCCAGCCGCTGCGCGCCGCGATGGCCTCCGACGGCATGCCGTTGGACCGCGCGGCCAATATAGTCCGGCAGATTGGCCAGGCGCTCAGTGCGGCGCACGACAAAGGTATCTGGCATCGCGATCTCAAGCCGGAAAACATCATGCTGCAGACGCTTCCCGGCGGCGATGAGCATGTCCGGCTGATCGATTTCGGCCTGGCGACTATCGCCGACTTGGCCGCCAAGCACCAAACCTACACTCGTATCGCGGGCAGCCCCGGCTATATGGCGCCGGAGCAGTTTAGCGGGCAACCGTCCGCCGCCACCGACGTTTACTCCTTCGGAGTGATCTCGTATGAAATGATCACCGGGCGCAAGCCATTCGTGGCCGAAGATGTCATGCAATTGAGCATGCTGCAGCGGTCGGGTGTGAAAGTGAAGCCGGCGGCGCTGCGTCCCGGCATTTCCAGCCAGACAGAGAAGCTGATTCTGCAAGCGCTCAACTACAATCCCAACGACCGGCCGGCAAGTGCGCGCGCATTCGGCGAAGCCCTGAGCCAGGCGCTCCTGAGCTCGCATTCGAATCCTTCCATCCAGATGGTGGCGCCCGAACCCAGGCGTACGAGGAATGAGCGGCGGGCGAGCGGAGTGGCGATCGCGGCCCTCATTATCGGCGCCATCTGGATGTTCCGTGGCCGAACCGGTCCTGCTCCGGCGCAGCCACAAACGCCGGCGGTGGCCGGTTCACCCGCCCCCGCGTCGGCCGCGCCCGCCACGTCCGACGACGCCGTGGAGTTGGCATTCTGGAATTCCATCGGCTCGTCTTCCGATCCCCGCCTGTACCGCGAATACCTCGCCAAATATCCCAACGGCAAATTCGCGTCGTTGGCGAAACTCAAGCTGCAAGCTCCGCCTCTCAAATCCGCGGACACACCGGTGCAAACCGTATCGGCCCCACCGCCTCCGTTGCCGCAAAGCAACCTTCCGCCGCTCCGTCCTCTCCTGAAAGCTGAGGATTATTCCGGCCCTTTGCGCGGCTCGGTAGTCTGGTATGGGGTGCTTGCTCCCGGCGCCACCCTGAATATCCAGGGCGGGCAAGCCAGCACGGGGAAGTTGGTGCAAGATCTTCCGCACGTACCCGTCGCCGTCGACCTTCTTGGCCCCGGCGCGGTATTGTTGGAGCCGCCATCCCCAGCCAACCAGTTCGACCGCGTGGCGATTCGCAATACGTCTACCTCCACGATCGCCGGCATCGTGATTCGCTGGCGAGTAACGAAATAAATGCGCACGCCGTTTGGATTGCTGCTCGCCGTCTCCCTGTGCGCCGCCGCCCCGCAAGCCGCAGAGCAAGCGATCGGCATCCAATTGACTGGCGCGCGCCTGGTCCGCACTCCTCCGCCTGGTCTAATTGGCCCGCGAGTGATCGTCGATACGGAAACGGAATTCCTCACTACCGATCCCGGCGCCTGGTATGTGGTGACCTATACCGGCGGCCACAAGGATGACAAGTTGCGCGCGGAGTGGCGCAATCCTCTTGGTACGGTGATTCAGCGGGATGATTTTACTCAACTCCGGGAAGGCAGCCCGACGCGCCTGGTCTGGAGACTCCTGATCGCGGGAGCGCCGGCATCCTTCACTCCCGGCGAGTGGCAGGCCCGTCTCTTTTGGAACGATCGCGGCATCGCCACCGGTGCTTTCAAGATCTCCGTTCCCCCCGAGTCCACCGTCAGCATCGCCAATCGAACGCTCCTGCCACAAGGCACTCTGACGGCGCCGTATCGACTTCAACTGACCGCCCGCGGCGGAACTGCGCCCTACCGTTGGACGGCCTCGAAAGCTCTTCCCGCAGGATTGACCCTTTCCGAGACGGGAACCATCAGCGGAACCCCGCAACGCAGAGGCAGTTTTCGCGCCATATTGGAAGCCAGAGACTCGGCTGGGAACCCGGTAGCTCGCACCTTCGGAATGGCTGTCGGACCGGCGGCCGCCAACGGAGTACAAGCCGCCACCCGCAATCTGCTCAAATCCGGCGGTCCCAACGCGTGTTCCCAGACCGGTTCTCAGACCGATTTCTCCGCGGCCGATTCCATTGTCGTGCTGGCTGCCACGTTGGAAGCGCCGCGCGGACGGGAGGGCAGGATAGAGTGGCTCAATCCTCGCGGCGAAGTCTTCCAGGTGAACCGCGTGGCCAAAACCGCGGAGCGCCAGGAGTGCATCGTCAAAGCTCTTCCGTTGGCCGGCCATAAAGCAGCCCAGGAACCGGGCGATTGGCGGGTGCGCCTATTCTGGGCCGACGCCGAGGTCTTCACCCTCAAGTTCACCGTGAATGCCGCCAAGCCCGCCACCGCGGCGACACGCACAGGCCGCCTCGCGCTGCTGGTGGCCAACCAACATTACCAGAAGCTTGCTGCGAGTGCTTCCGTGGCCGCAGACATTGACGCCCTGGCCAACGTCCTGCGGCAGGATGGCTTCGAAGTGGTTCGCACCTCGGACGCCACCCTGGAGAATTTGCGCCTGATGGAGCACACCTTGGATGAGAAACTGCAAGCCGGCGATACGGTGCTGGTCTACTATACCGGGTACGACTCGCGCACCGGCGGCGATGACTGGTTGCTGCCCGTAAACTTCGACCCCGGCGACACGCGGCCGATTCAATCGCGGGCTTATTCGGCCATCCGCCTGATGCAGTGGCTGGAAGACAGTAAGGCCGGTCTGAAATTCACTTTCCTCGATGGCGCCCCCGCTGCCGGTCAGACGGCGGAGGACCCGGCCGCGGTTTTGGCGGAAGTGGACGAATCCAGCGCGCTCGTCTATTCGCGCAGTCCTTCTCCGGGTGCATTAGCCCAGGCACTGGCCGAGGTCTTCGGTAAGCCGGATATGGACGGGCGCACGGTTCTCGGAATCGAATTGCTGAAGGCCTTGAGCCGAACGGCGCCCTCCACGCCGTCTCCGGTCGCGATTGTCGGCGGCGGTGGCGACTTCGTCTTCCGCGGCAGCGCTGCGGCGCGCTGACCCGCTACGGTACGCAGATCCGCGGCCGCCCGAATTGCTCTCATCCATCAATTGACGCTCACGGCAGTCGCATGTTGCGAGCCGTTATCCGAGAGCCAAAGTGCACCGCCGTAAAAACAAATCTAGCCACCGATGAACACCGATAAACACCGATAAGAAAGTGGCTCATTTTTATCGGTGTTCATCGGTGGCTAATAGTCATTTGCGGGCCCATTTGCGTAACCGCCGTAAAGCGAGCCGGGCAGCGTAGTACCCGCACATGCCGTGGACACCGCCGCCGGGCGGCGTCGATGCCGAGCAAAGCAGAATCCGAGGGTCCGGCGTCAAGTAAGTGAGAAATGTCGGCCGCGTAAACAGTTGCTGCCATCGATTGGCGCCGCCGCAGAAATCGCCACCCACGAGGTTGGAATTGCGGGCCTGAAGCGCCATCGGACCGAGGACGGACCGCGCCAGAATCCGACCGCGGAACCCGGGAGCGAAGCGCCCGATCTGTCTCTCGATGCGATCGGTCATGTCCGCCTCGCAGCCGTTCGGCACATGGCAGTAGGCCCAGGCGGTGTGTTTGCCGAGCGGAGCGCGCGATGGGTCGAATCGCGTATGCTGCGCTACGAACACGAATGGCTCCTCCGCGGGGTGTCCCGCCCCGACTGTCCGCTCGCCGGCGGCGATCTCTTCCGCGGCGCCACCTAAGTGGACGGTTCCGGCGCGGCCACATTCCGGAGCAGCCCAGGGAATGGGCCCGTCGAGAGCCCAGTCCACCTTGAATGCGCCCGGGCCATAACTGAAATTCTCCAGCTTGTGCCGGTACCAATTCGGCAAGCGAGCACCAGCGATCCGCAGCAGTTCGCGCGGGGAAACGTCGCAAAGCGCGATGCGGTGAGCCGGCAGATCTTCCAGCGAATTGACGCGAACACCGGTTTCGAACTCGACTCCGAGCGATCGCAAATAACGTGCTATAGCGTTGCTGATATTTCCAGCCCCACCGCGCGGAAAGGGCCAACCAACGGCGTGTGCGCTCGCGCCCATGGAGACCGCGAATCCGGCGCTGAAGGCATCCTCCAGCGGCAGATTGGAATGGGCCGCCAGGCCGGCGAGGAGCGCCCGCGCACCGGGGTCGTGAAAACCAGCCAACACACTCATGGCCGAACGCATACTCGTGAAAGCGACCCGAGCCAGCGCCGCGGCGTCATGCGGAAAGCGCAACTTGCCTGTCGATAGCTCGGTCAGCACGGTCCAGTTCGCGACAACCGGGGCAAACAAGCGCTGGTAGGCGTCGGCGTCTTTGCCGAGACTTATCGCTGTCGCGCCGAGGGAACGCTCCAAGGTGACGGCGCGGCCCCCGTCCAACGGATGCGCCAGCGGAATTTCCGGATGAATCCACGCCAGTCCGTATTGCTCGAGCGGCATGGACATGAAGGCCGGTGAGGCGACCGCGAGCGGATGAATCGCCGAACAAGTGTCGTGCCGGAAGCCCGGCAAAGTCAGCGGCAAAGTCCGCGCTCCTCCGCCGATTTCGTCGGCCGCTTCGATCACGAGAACGGAATACCCGGCCTTCACAACCGACGCTGCGGCGCTCAAGCCGTTTGGACCCGAGCCGATCACGATCGCGTCCCAAGTTGTCACTCTGCGTATTCTACGCTGTCCGGCGAGGGAGCTCTTGCAGGCGTCGTATGGCAGGAAACCCCGACGATCCTGCTCCTTTGGGGGTGGAACAGGATCGTCAGGAAACGATGTTCAGTACAATAGACGACAGAGATGCTGGTTTCGATAGCCACCAAAGCGGAGCGGCCCAAATGGCTGCGCGCTCCTGCCCCAACCGGGGCCAATTACAACGACCTGAAGGCGCTGGTGGACCGCCTGCGCCTGCATACCGTGTGCGAAAGCGCCGCCTGCCCGAACGTGGGCGAGTGCTGGAATCAGCGCGCCGCCACCTTCATGATGCTAGGCAACGTGTGCACGCGCCGCTGCGGATTCTGCGCGGTGCAGAAGGGCGCGCCGCTGCCGGTGGATTATGACGAGCCGAATCGCGTGGCCGAAGCCGTAGCGACGCTGGGCCTGAATTTCGCGGTGATCACCAGCGTGAATCGCGACGACCGCGAGGATGGCGGCGCCGAGATCTTCGCCATGGTCATCCGCGCCATCCGCGCACGCATGCCGGGATGCGGCGTGGAGGTGCTGGTGCCCGATTTCCAGGGGAGCCACGCGGCCGTGGAGACGGTGATGGAAGCGGCGCCCGACGTCTTCAATCACAACACCGAAACGGTGCCGAGACTGTACCGGCAAGTGCGTTTGGGCGCGCGCTACGAGCGGTCGCTGGACGTGCTGGCGCACGCCAAGAAACTGGCGCCAGGTACCCCCACGAAATCCGGCGTGATGCTGGGGCTGGGCGAGCGCAACGATGAAGTCATCGATGTCATGCGCGATTTGCGGGCGCACAGCGTGGACATTCTGACGCTGGGACAGTACCTGCGCCCTTCGCCCAAGCATCTCCCGATTGTGCGCTACGTGCCGCCCGAGGAGTTCGACGAGTTCAAGCGCCTGGGCTACGAAATAGGCTTCGCGCACGTGGAATCGGGTCCGCTGGTGCGCAGTTCATACCACGCTTCGAATGCCGCGGCATCATAATGTGGGGCATGCTTCAGCTTTGCTTCAGCTTGTCCAAGCGAGCGAAGCTCGCCCCGGACGGCATCGCGAGGCACTCCCTTGCAGTCGCGGCTCATTCTGAAGTGACCGACTTAGCCGTGGAATAATGAGCTTGTGAAACTGGCGGTCATCGGCTTGGGGTTCATGGGAAGCACCCACGTGAAAGCGGCGCGCACGCTGCCCGGGCTGGAATTGGCGGTGTGCAGCCGCGATCCGAAGAAGCTCTCCGGCGATTTCAGCGATATTCGCGGCAATATCGGCGATGCCGGCGGCAACGTAGACCTCTCGGGCATGGCCAAGTACGGCGACATCGGCGCGGTGCTGGCCGATCCCACGGTCGACGCCGTGGACTTATGTCTGCCCACGGAAATGCATGAGCAGGTGACGCTCGAGGCTCTCCGCGCCGGCAAGCACGTCCTGGTGGAGAAGCCAATGGCGCTCGACGGCGCCGCGGCGGGCCGCATGATCGCGGAGGCGGAGCGGCAGCAGCGGACCCTGATGGCCGCTCAGGTGATCCGCTTCTGGCCGGAATATGCGGCGCTGCGCGACACGTTGCGCAGCGGCCGTCTGGGGGCACTTCGCGGGGCGGTCTTCCGCCGGCGATGTGCGGCGCCGAGCTGGGGGACATGGGCAGGTGGAGGCGCGTTCGATTTGCTGATCCATGACGTGGATTTCGTCCTGCAACTGCTGGGCAAACCGGAGGCGATCTCCGCCAGCGGCGCGTGCGACGACGAGGCAGGTATCGACCTGCTACACGCGATGTTCTGCTATCCAAATGGGGTAGACGTGCTGATCACCGGGGGCTGGTTGAATCGCGGCGCCCACCCATTCTCCATGGAATTCACCGCGACTTTCGACCGCGATTCCGTCGAGTTCAGTACCGCCAGCGGCGCGGGCGTTTTGAACTGCCCGCCGGAGACCGCGTATGCCGCCGAGATCGCCTATTTCGTACGCTGCTCTGCCGGCGCGCCGAACGAACTCTGCCCGCCGCGCGAATCGGCCGACGCCATCGATCTGCTGCGGTTGGCGCTCGAGGCACGCAGCCGCAGAGGAGAGAGAATCGCATGCGCGATCTGAATCCGCTCGAGCCCGGCGTGATGTTCTGGGCGGAAAGGGACACTTTGGAGGAGATTCACGCTCTCGGTGTCCGCTGCGGACAAATGGGCATCCCCGGGAGTATGAAGCTGACGGATGCCGCCGCGAAAGCGTGGAAATCGGACCTGGAGGTGGTGACGATGTTCGCGGCTTATGAGGGCGAGGATTACACCGACATCCCTTCCGTACAACGGACGGTTGGCTTCGTTCCGCGGGCGACCCGCGAGGCGCGCGAGCGGCGGACGTACGAGGTGAGCGATTTCGCGGCACGGTTGGGGATCGGGAGCATCGCGTGCCACATTGGGTTCGTTCCGGAAGATCCCGGCGATCCGACCTACGCGGACCTGCGCGGGCTGGTACGCCGCGTCTGCGATCATGGCGCGCGCCACGGCCAAACTTTCGCGCTGGAAACCGGGCAGGAGCCGGCGCCGGCTTTGCTGCAGTTCATTGCGGACGCGGGCCGGCCGAATCTTCGCATCAACTTCGACCCGGCGAACATGATCCTCTATGGAACGGGCGACCCTATCGAAGCTCTGCGGCTGCTGGGTCCGCTGGTGGCATCGGTTCATTGTAAAGACGGCGATTGGCCGCCGCCGGAAACGCCGGGAACGCTCGGACGGGAGCGCCCGCTGGGCGAGGGCTCCGTGGGTATCGAGCGCTACGCCCGCACTTTGTCGGAGATCGGCTTCCGCGGTCCGCTCAACGTGGAGCGCGAGACGGAAAACCAGCAGGAGCGTTTGCGCGATATCGGTCGCGGGATCGCGCTGCTGAAGTCACTCACCAACGCTCGATGAACTGTGGCGAGTTGCGCTCGCCTGGGCAAGCTGAAGCATGCCCCACACTAATTAATGTCTAGAAAATCCTTCTTCCACACGAGGTATCGCTCTTCGCGAAGCGTTTGAAGATCTGTTTTTACGCGATTCAAGCCGTAGACGCAATACTCGAACCGTTCGGCCAACCGGCGAAAGAGCGGAGACACGTGGCGATATTCAAACTGATCGAAAGCCGCGACAATCCGATAGGACTCCTTGCCGGCCTTCGTATAATCGATGAGACTATCGAGCCGCATGCCGCGCCTCCGCGAGAGGGACGCCACGTATTCCGGGAACATCCCGGTCACAAACAGCGTGTAATCGCCGATGTGTTTACGCACTTCTCGTTCGCGGTCGAAAGACGGCGCGTTCAAGATCGGATTCGACTCCACAAGCATGGCGCCGACGTCTTCCAGCGGCTTTCCACTGCAATTGCGTATTCGGTAAAGGTTATCGACATGGACGAACTCGGTCAACAAGTCGCCCACGTATGCCGCGATTTCGTAATCGCCAGGCAGTTGCTTGGCGAGCAAATCGGCGAACAGCCGCCGTAGCGGGTGATTGGGACTAATAGGCAAACTGACCCTCCCGGACTTCCACGCTCATGATAGCGCGCCTGGTTTCGGGCTAGCATGATATTTGTGAGGGGCACCGCCGACGCACCAGCTATCGTTCCCGAGAAACTCCGCCGGATGGCGGCGGGCATTCTCGCGGCGGTATGCGTATCGCACACCGTCAACGACATCCTGCAGTCGCTCATCCCAGCCGTTTATCCCATCCTCAAGACGACTTACCGCCTGGACTTCAGCCAGATCGGCCTCATCACCCTGGTCGGGCAGTCGATCGCGTCGCTGTTACAACCGCTGGTCGGTCTGTTTACCGACCGGCGGCCGGTGTATTTCGCGTTGCCCGCCGGGATGGCCTCCAGCGTCGCCGGTCTCATTCTGCTGTCGAGGGCGCCGGGCTTCGGCGCGATCCTGCTGTCGGTGGGGTTCATCGGACTCGGGTCGGCGATTTTCCACCCGGAGGCCGCGCGCATCGCTCGCCTGGCGTCTGGCGGCCGGTACGGATTCGCGCAGTCGCTCTTTTCCCTCGGCGGTACCGGCGGATCGTCGCTGGGACCTTTGCTGGCGGCCTTTATCGTGCTACCGAACGGCCAGCGCAGCATCGCCTGGTTTTCGTGCGGGGCATTAGTGGCCATGATCCTGCTGGCGCGCGTGAGTAGTTGGTACAAAGCGCACAGCTCGCAACGCATGGCACAAGGCATCCCGGATTCGGCGTTTGCGGCTTCCGGACGGCGCATCGGCTGGACGATGACGGTGTTGATGGCGCTTACCTTCTCTAAGTTCTTCTACCTGGCGAGCATCACCAACTATTACACCTTCTTTCTCATCGGTAAGTTCGGCGTATCGGTGGAAAATGCGCAGGTACACCTCTTCGTCTTCCTGGCGGCTACCGCCACTGGCGGACTGGTAGGCGGGCCCTTGGGAGACCGCATCGGCCGCAAGTACATTATCTGGGCGTCGATTCTCGGAGTTCTGCCGTTCACTCTCGCGCTTCCGTACGCCAACCTCTTTTGGACGGGCGTACTGAGCGTGGCGATCGGACTGGTGCTGGCGTCGGCATTCTCGGCGATTCTGGTCTACGCGCAGGATCTGGTCCCCGGCAAAGTGGGCGCGATCTCGGGTCTGTTCTTTGGACTGGCTTTCGGCATGGGCGGCATCGGAGCGGCCGTGCTCGGCGCGCTGGCCGATCGTACCAGCATCGACTTCGTGTACCGTGTCTGTGCGTTCCTTCCGGCGATTGGTTTGCTGACAGTCTTTCTTCCGGCAATCAGTCCGGCGGAAGGCCGCGCCGAAGGATAATAGCTCTACCATAACTTAAGCGCCATACCCCCATAAAATATTTCGATTTGACGACAGACTCTTAAGCTGTTAGTCTTCCGATAACCTTATTTCTATCTCACACGACCAAGGGGAACGTCGTGGCATGCTCCCAGTCGCAAGCTGTGCCGTCTGTTCGGCGCCAGTCTCTAGGGTGATTTTCCGTAAATCCGAAACGGATACAGGGGAGAACCATGCTTGCCTCTTTGAGAGCAGAACAGAATCGCGATCTTCTTGCCCGCGGCTTCTCGCGGCGGCATTTCGGTCGAATCGCCACCATGCTCGGCGCAGGTGCGGCCGCCCTGCCGTTCTACAACGAGCCGGCGCTGGCGCAATTATCTGCCGTTTCCGGGCAGGTTTCCCCCGACGCGGTGCGAATCAATGCCAACGAAAACCCGCTGGGACCGTGTGCCGAGGCTTGCGCGGCAATCCACGCCATCGCGCAAAAGGGCGGGCGATATCTTTACGAGGAGACCTTCGAATTTCAGAAAACTATGGCCGATGTGGAGGGCCTCAAGCCCGATTACGTTCAGCCATTTGCCGGTTCCAGCGCGCCGCTCCACCAGGCGGTGCTGGCATTTACATCGCCCACCAAGCCTTTCGTAACGGCAAGCCCGGGATACGAGGCGGGTGAGCGTGCGTCGAAGTTCATCGGCGCCAAAGTCATCGGGGTTCCGCTGACCAGTTCGTAGGCGCACGACGTAAAGGCGATGGCTGCCGCGAGGCCCGAAGCCGGCCTGCTGTATGTGTGCAATCCGAACAATCCAACCGGTACTCTCACTCCGCGCGAAGACATCGAGTGGCTGCTCGCCAACAAGCCCAAAGGCAGCATCCTGCTGCTGGATGAGGCTTATATTCACATCGCGGGTGCGCCGATGTGCTCAGACTTGGTCGCCAAGGACAAAGAGCTCGTCATCCTGCGGACTTTCTCCAAGATCTATGGCATGGCGGGGATCCGCGCCGGCGCGGCTCTGGGACGGCCCGACCTGCTGCAGAAAATCGTGCCCTACAGCAGCGGCGCCATGCCTGTCACGGCAATGGCAGCCGCGACTGCCAGCCTGAAATCGAAGAACGTGGTACCGGAACGGCGCAAGATTATCGGCGATGTGCGCGGCGACGTGCTCGGCTTTCTCGAAAAGCACCGATTCAAGTACGTGCCTTCGGTTTCCAACAAGTTCATGGTGGACGTTCGCCGGCCGGGCGGTGAAATCATCGAGGCCATGCGCAAAGAGAACGTCTACATCGGCCGCGTATGGCCGGCTTGGCCCACTTATGTTCGCGTCTCCATCGGTACGCAACCGGAGATGGAGAAGTTCAAGACCGCTTTCCTCAAGGTGATGGCTTGAACCTCGCCTGGATCCCCAAAGGCCCGTGCGGTGCGCCGGACCTTGGAGTACTGACATCGTTTCTTATGGCGCCGGGAATCGCGCTGCCGGGCCGCAATCCGATTCGGATATGCGGAACGGCCAGGGCTCCGGTCCCTTTCCCCGCACTGGTTCGAAATCGGGGGACCGGCGGCGCCGCCAAATCTGTAACGCTTCGCCCGCCGATGCGCGACGTCGCCACCGGCTGTGCACGTCCACAAATTTCCACTGGAGAAACCCCATGAAACTGCGTTTACTCGTGTTGGCTTCGATCGTCACCATCAACGTGTTTGCTCAGTCTTACTACGGAGGCCTGGGTGGCACTGTCCTGGATCAAAACGGCGGCGCGCTGTCGGGCGCCAAGGTTACGCTGATCAATGAGGGCACCAACGCCCAGCGATCGGCACTTAGCGCCTCGGCCGGCGAGTTTGTTTTCACCGAGTTGGTCCCCGGCACATACGGTCTCACCGTGGAAGCGCCGGGGTTCAAGAAGTTCGAGCAGAAGGGCGTGCTCGTCGGGACGCAGCAGCAGGTCTCGGTGGATGCCAAAATGCAGGTCGGACAGGTCAGTGAAAGCATCGAAGTTTCCGGCGCGGTAGAGCTGGTGGAGGCCTCCAACGCGTCGCAGGGCCAGGTGATCGATAACCAGAAACTGACGGAGCTGCCGAATCTCGGCCGTAACCCGTTCATGTTATCCAAACTGGCGCAGAATGTAGTTCCGGTGGGCAACCCCGCCTATAACCGCATGGAAGATCAGAGCGGTTCTTCGCAGATTTCCATCGCCGGCGGCCCGGTGCGCGGCAATAACTACCTCGTCGACGGCATTCCGATCACCGATTCCGATAATCGCGCCATCATTATTCCGTCGCTGGAAGCTGTGGAGGAAGTGAAGATCCAGGCAAACACCTACGATGCCGAGATGGCCCGCACCGGCGGCGGAATGTTCAATACGCTGATGAAATCGGGCGCCAATTCGTATCACGGCAGCGCGTACGGCCACTTGCGCAAGACCGCCTGGGACGCCAACAGCTTCTTTAATAATGCCGGCGGCGTTCCGATTACCGATCAGCCCAACGACACCTGGGGCGCCAGTTTCGGCGGCGCGGTGAAGATCCCCAAGGTCTACAATGGCGAGAACAAGACGTTCTTCTATCTGGGGTACGAGCA